>Ga0182741_1002901_pt1 | contig 19108 bp, 14 predicted proteins | sample eDN5th37CBELigOP_FD_128874 | JGI IMG/M metagenome (GOLD analysis project Ga0182741, IMG submission 128874) | Enriched Organic Plus compost microbial communities from Emeryville, California, USA - eDNA 5th pass 37_C BE-Lig OP (version 2) (version 2) ... | reverse complement strand
CGCCTTCTTCGTGGCGCTGCGGCTCCCGAATCACTTCCGTGCGATCTTCGGCGAGGGGGCCTTCAACGCCGCCTTCGTGCCTGCCTTCACGCGCGTGCACGAGCAGCGCGGCATGGGCCCGGCCAAGCTGTTCGCAGACCGCATCTTCACGCTGCTGCTCGCCACCCAGATCGTGCTGCTGGTCGGTGCCTTGCTGTTCATGCCGGCGCTGATTCGGGTGCTCGCGCCCGGCTTCGACGCGGACCCGGAGCGGTTTGCGCTGGCGGTGACGCTGACGCGAATCACCTTTCCTTATCTGCTGCTGATCACGCTGGTGACGCTCTACGCCGCGATCCTCAACGCGCTGGGCCGTTTCGCCGCGGCCAATGCGGCGCCGATCCTGCTCAATTTGTCGATCATCGTGGCGCTGGCGCTGGCGGCGTTCTTTCCGACCGCAGGCCATGCGGCGGCCTGGGGTGTCCTGGTGTCGGGCGTGCTGCAGTTCCTGCTCGTGGCGGGTGATGCCTGGCGCCAAGACGCCTTGGCTTGGCTGCGGCGCCCGCGGCTCGACGAGGACACGCGGCGGTTCTTCCGTGTGCTCGGGCCGGCCGTGATCGGCTCGGCGGGGGTGCAGCTCTCAGTGTTCGCCGACACGATCATTGCCAGCTTCCTGCCGCAAGGCGCGCTGTCGGCTCTCTATTATGCCGATCGGCTCAACCAGCTGCCGATCGGCGTCATCGGCTATGCCGCCGGCGTGGTGCTGCTGCCGGACATGGCGCGGCGGATCGCGGCGGGCGACGAAGCCGGGGCGCAGCATGCGCGCAACCGCGTGCTCGAATTCGCGCTGTTGCTGGCCCTGCCATGCATGATCGCGTTTCTGATGGTGCCGGACCTGATCCTGCGCGCCTTGTTCGCGCGCGGCGCCTTCACGGCTGCGGACGCGGCGGCCGCCGGCGCGACGCTGTCGGCCTATGCGATCGGCCTGGTGCCGTTCGTGCTGATGCGCAGCATGGTGAACACTTTCCATGCGCGCGGGGACACCACGACACCGGTCAAGGCTTCGCTGACAGCGGCGGCGGTGAACATCGCGCTCAAGGTGGCGCTGATGGGCCCGCTGGCGCAGGTCGGGCTGGCGCTGGCGACCTCGGTCGGGGCATGGCTCAATTTTGCACTCTTGGCCTGGTTCGCCGCACGGGCGGGACTGCTTGGGATCGATGCGATGCTGCGGGCCGCGTTGGCGAAGCTCGCGGTGGCGGGAATCGCCATGGCCGCGGCCGTGTGGGTGGCAGGCGGCGTGGCCCAGCGGGGCTTCGCGGGCTGGCCCACTTTGGGTGACGAGATCGCCCTGGTCGTGGTCGCCGCCGCGGCGGCGGCGGTCTATGGCGGCGCGATTCTGGCTTTGTTTGGCCGTACTTGGCTCGCGGCGTTCCGCCGCCGCAAGCGGACGTAGCGAGGCGTCAGGGCAACAGTGCCGGATATCGTGAACGCTGGGTCATAGACTCAGGCGCGGAACGCGGATATTGGGTGTTCCCCAAAACCGCCGGGAGATGCGGGGTAGACGCAACCGCGCCTCGGGCCCCCCGCTGGCGCGCGGCCCCGTACCGCAGACCCTGTCGAACCACACGGTCCTGGCGGGTGTTCGACATCTTCGATGGTGAAATTCATGAACCGCTCCCTTACGGCGCGTGGTGTCTTCGTGTTGATGGTTGCGCTGCCCCTGCTGGCCGGTTGCGGCGAAACCCAGCAGCAGCAGCAGGCGGCTCCGCCGCCGATGCCCGTCACCGTTGCCAAACCGCAGACGCGGCAAGTGGTTGATTTCGACGAGTATGTCGGGCGCTTCGTCGCCGTCGATACGGTCGAGGTGCGCAGCCGGGTGTCCGGCTATCTGGACAAAATTCATTTCACAGACGGTCAGATGGTGAAGCAGGGCGACCTCCTGTTCACGATCGACCGGCGGCCGTTCCAGATCGCGCTCGATGAAGCGCGTGCCAACCTGGCACAGTCGCGCGCGAACCTCGCCTTTGCGGAAACCGATCTCACCCGCGCCCAGCAATTGGTGCGCGAGAAGACGATTTCCGAGCAGGTCTATGATCAGCGCGTGCAGGCGAAACGCGTGGCTGAAGCGTCGGTCGCGGCGAGCGAAGCCGCTGTGCGGAAGGCTGAGCTCGATTTGGAATTCACGGAGTTGCGGGCGCAGGTGTCGGGACGTATCGGCGACCGGCGTGTCTCAACGGGCAATCTCGTCGTCGGTGGCACGGCCGGTACCACCACGCTCCTCGCGACGATCGTGTCGGTCGATCCGATCCGCTTTGAGTTTACGTTCGACGAGGCGTCGTATCTGCGCTACCTGCGTCGCGCCAAGGACGGGCAGACCGATATCGCCAGCCGTGGCGGCGAGGTGCCGGTAAAGCTGCGGCTGATCGACGAGCAGACCTTCGATCATCCTGGCAAGATGGACTTCGTCAACAACGTCATTGACCGCAATTCGGGTACGATCCGCGGCCGTGCCGAGGTAGCGAACTCGAACGGGTTGTTCACGCCCGGCATGTTCGCCCGGATCCAGGTTCCGGCGACCTCGCCATACCAGGCGCTGGTGGTGCCGGACGCGGCGATCGGCAGCGAGCAGGTGCGCAAGGTGGTGATGGTGGTGGACGCCGAGAACACCGTGCAGCCGAAATACGTCACACTCGGCCAGCTGATTGACGGCAAGCTGCGCGTGATCAAGGACGGGCTGTCGCCCGACGACCGGGTGATCGTCAACGGGATCGCGCGGGTGCGCCCCGGCCAGAAGGTGACGCCGCAGGAGGAAGGTGCCGCGCCTGCGTCACCGACCGCCGAAGCGTCACCGCAAGCGAAGAACTAAAGGCCGCGGAGCCGCTCTGATGCGCCTGACCCATTTCTTCATCGACCGGCCGATCTTCGCGTCGGTCGTGTCGATCGTCATCGTCATCCTCGGTGCCGTCGCCTTCACGCGGCTGCCGATCGCGCAATATCCCGAGATCGCCCCGCCGGTGATCAACGTGTCCGGACAATATCCGGGCGCCAGCGCGGAGACGGTCGCCGAGACGGTGGTGGCGCCGATCGAGCAGCAGATCAACGGTGTCGAGGGGATGCTGTACATCTCCTCGAACTCCACCGCGGACGGACGCTTCTCGATCGCGGTGACGTTCGACATCGGTACCAATCTCGACATCGCCCAGGTGCAGGTGCAGAACCGGGTGTCGACGGCGACGCCGCGCCTGCCACAGCAGGTGCAACAGATCGGCGTGACGGTGAACAAGAGTTCGCCGGACATCCTGATGGTGGTGAACCTGTACTCGCCGGACAAGTCGCGCGACGAGCTGTTCATCTCCAACTACGCCAACCTGCAGATCAAGGATCAGCTGACCCGCGTCGACGGCGTCGGCTCGATCACGGTCTGGGGCAGCCGCGACTATGCCATGCAGGTCTGGCTGCTGCCTGACCGGCTGCAGTCGCTCAACCTGACCGCGACCGACGTCACCGCGGCGCTGCAGGGGCAGAACATCCAGGTGGCCTCGGGTGTGCTGAACCAGCCGCCGGTGCCGAACCAGCTCGCGTTCCAGGTCGCGGTGCGCACGCTCGGCCGGCTCTCCGACGTGCAGGAATTCGGCAACATCGTCGTCAAGCAGACCGAGGACGCGGTGGTGCGGCTGCGCGACGTCGCCCGCGTCGAGCTGGCGGCGCAGGACTATTCGGCCAATTCCTATCTCGACCGTCACCCGTCGGTGGCGCTCGGCGTGTTCCAACGCCCTGGCTCCAACGCGCTGACCACCGGCGAGGCGGTGATCAAGGCAACCGAGGAACTGGCGAAGAACTTCCCGCCGGGGCTCGAATACGCGATCATCTACAATCCGACGCAGTTCATCCAGCAGTCGGTCGACGCCGTCACCGAGACGATCTTCGAAGCGGTGATCCTGGTCGTGCTGGTCGTGGTGCTGTTCCTGCAGACCTGGCGCGCCGCGGTGATCCCGATCTTGGCGATCCCGATCTCCCTGATCGGCACGTTCTTCATCATGAGCCTGTTCGGCTTCTCGCTGAACAACCTTTCGCTGTTCGGGCTGGTTCTGGCGATCGGCATCGTCGTCGACGACGCGATCGTCGTGGTCGAGAATGTCGAACGCAACATCGCCGCCGGGATGACGCCGAACGAGGCGGCGCACAGAACGATGGACGAAGTGGGCGGCGCGCTGATCGCCATCGCTCTCGTCCTGACCGCCGTGTTCGTGCCGACAGCGTTCATCACCGGCATTTCCGGGCAGTTCTACCGGCAGTTCGCGCTGACCATCGCCGGCGCCACGGCCATCTCGCTGACGGTGTCGCTGACGTTGTCGCCGGCCATGTGCGCGCTGCTGCTGCGCCCGCATGCGGAAAACCATCACGTGCGCTGGTGGGCGCGGCCGATCCGCGGCTTTTTCGGCCTGTTCAACCGCGGTTTCGACGCGGTCGGGCGCGGCTATGGCTGGCTGACGGCGCGGGTCGTGCGGTTCGCCATCCTGATGCTGGTCCTCTATGCGGGCGTGCTGGCTTTCGGGTTGAACGAGTTCCGCAAGACGCCGCAAGGCTTCATTCCGCAGCAGGACCTCGGCTACCTGATCATGGCTTCGCAGTTGCCGCCGGGCTCGTCGCTGGAGCGGACCGACGCGGTGATGCGGCGGGCGGCCGAGATCGCGCTGGCGCAGCCGGGCGTGGGCCACGTGGTGAACATCGTCGGCTTCTCGGGCGCGACCTTCACCAACGCGCCGAATGCGGGCGCGATGTTCATCGTGCTGGAGCCGTTCGAGAAGCGCGTCGGCGATCCGACCAAGAGCGCGACCGCGATCCAGCAGGCGCTGTTCGGAAAAATGATGGCGATCCAGGAAGCGTTCGTCGTCGTGGTGCTGCCGCCACCGGTGCAGGGCATCGGCAATGCCGGCGGCTTCCGGATGATGGTGGAGGACCGCGGCGGCCTCGGCTACCAGGCGCTGCAGGGTGCGGTTTATGCGATGATGGGCCGTGCCGCGCAGACACCCGGCGTGTCGCAGGTGTTCTCGCTGTTCGAGACGCAGACGCCGCAACTGTTCCTCGACATCGATCGCACGAAGGCGCAGCTGCTGGGCGTCGAACTGACCGACGTGTTCAACACGCTGCAGACCAATATCGGCTCGGCCTATGTGAACGACTTCAACCTGTTCGGCCGCACCTTCCGCGTGCAGGCGCAGGCCGAGCCCGGGTTCCGGCTGGAGCCGAAGGACGTGCTCAATCTGCGCGTCCGCAACAAGGACGGCGAAACGGTCCCGCTCGGCTCGTTCACGACGGTCAACGACATCACCGGACCGTTCCGCGTGCCGCGGTACAACCTCTACCCGGCGGCGGAACTCGACGGCAACGCGGCGCCCGGCTTCTCGCAGGGGCAGGCGATCCAGATCATGGAGAAGCTGGCGGCCGAAACGCTGCCCGCCGGCATCGGCTACGAGTGGACGGGCCTCGCGTTCCAGCAGATCCGCGCCGGCGATACCGCGCTGTTCGCCTTCGCATTGGGCGTCGTGTTCGTGTTCCTGGTGCTGGCGGCCCAGTACGAAAGCTTGATGTTGCCGCTGGCGGTGATCCTGATCGTGCCGATGTGTCTGGTGGCAGCGATCTCGGGCATCGTGCTGCGGGCCATGGACAACAACATCCTGACGCAGGTCGGGTTCGTGGTGCTGATCGGCTTGGCGGCGAAAAACGCGATTCTGATCGTGGAATTCGCCAAGCAGCTGGAGGATCAGGGCCGCGAACGGCGCCAGGCGGCGGTGGAGGCGGCGCGGCTGCGGTTGCGTCCGATCATCATGACCTCGCTCGCCTTCGTGCTCGGCGTGTCGCCGCTCGTCTGGGCGACCGGCGCCGGTTCCGAACTCCGGCAGGCGCTGGGAACGGCGGTGTTCTCTGGCATGATCGGCGTGACGATCTTCGGCCTGATCTTCACGCCGGCCTTCTACATGATCACCCAGTGGGTGGCGGATCGGTTCGCGCGTCGCCGCGGGTCGGCCGCGGCAGGTACGACGGCGCCGCAGCAGTCGCACTGAGCGGGGTGCACCGCGCCGACGGACTTCCGCCGGCGCGGAACGGCAAGCGGGTCGCCTCCCAGGTGCCCGCCGTGCTAGGCATGGGCGCGGATCTTCCACGACAGGCGAGGCGCGCGTCATGGGAATGATGAAATTCGGAGTGGGCCAGGCGGTCCTCCGCAAGGAAGACGACCCGCTGCTGCGTGGGGCCGGACGCTACACCGACGATTTCGCGCCGGCGGGGACGCTGCACGCGGTGGTGCTGCGGTCGCCGCACGCGCATGCCCGCTTCACCGTGACCGATGTCGCCACGGCGCGCGGCATGCCGGGAGTCAAGCTGGTCCTGACAGGCACCGACGTCGCGCATCTCGGGCCGCTGCCGGTCTATGGCGGCATCCCCAAGCAAAAGATTCCGGCGCCGCCCTATGCGATCCTGGCGCAGGACACGGTGCGGCATGTGGGCGATGCCGTCGCTTTCGTGGTGGCGGAGACGCTCGACCAGGCGCGCGACGCCGCCGAGGCGATCGTGATCGACTGGGAGCCGCTGCCGCACGTGGTCGACGCGGCCGCCGCGCTCGATGATGGCGCACCCGTGGTTTGGCCGGACAAGCCGGGCAATCTCGCCTTCGAGACGGCGCTCGGAGACAAGGCCAAAACGGACGCCGCATTCGCGCAGGCGGCGAAGACGGTGTCGTTGACGCTGGTGAATCAGCGCCTCGTCACGAATTACCTCGAAACGCGCGGTGTCGTCGCCGAATACGATGCAGCGGAGCAACGCTTCACGCTCACGCTCGGCAGCCAGGGCGCGCATTCGGTGCGCGACGTGCTGTGCGACCGGGTGTTCAAGATCCCGCGCGAGCAGATGCGGGTGGTGACGCCCGATGTCGGTGGCGGTTTCGGCACCAAGCTGTTCACCTACCGGGAATACGCGTTGGCCGCGGAGGCGGCGAAGCGAATCGGCCGGCCGGTGAAGTGGATTGCCGAGCGCACCGATCACTTCCTCGGCGACAGCCAGGGCCGCGACAACATCACCACGGCGGAACTCGCGCTCGACGCCAACAACCGGTTCCTGGCGCTGCGGGTCGACATGATCGCCGACATGGGCGCCTATCTGTCCTGCTTTGCGCCGTACATTCCCTACGCGGGCGCGGGCATGCTGCCGGGCCTCTACGACTTCCCGACCTGCCATATCCGCATTCGCGCCGCCTATACCAATACGGTGCCGGTCGACGCGTATCGCGGCGCGGGCCGGCCGGAAGCCGCCTATGTGATCGAGCGGCTGGTCGACGTCGCCGCACGCGATCTCGGCGTGGCGCCGGACGCGCTGCGCAAGAAGAACTTCGTCAAGCCGAAGGCGTTTCCGTATCGGACGCCGACCGACAAGGTCTACGATTCCGGCGAGTTCGCCGGGCATATGGAGCGCGCGCAGGAGATCGGCGATTGGGCCGGGTTCCGCAAGCGCTGGGCGGAATCGAAGAAGAGGGGCAAGCTGCGCGGCATCGGCCTTGCCAGCTACATCGAGGCGTGCGGCGGCGGCGGGCCCGAGACGGCCTCCATCAGCCTGGACAAGGACGGCGGCGTCACCGTGCTGATCGGCACGCAGTCGACGGGCCAGGGCCATCTCACCGCCTATGCGCAACTTGTCGCCGACCAGCTCGACCTGCCGCTCGAGCGGGTGCGGGTGAAGCAGGGCGACACCGGGGAGATCGCGACGGGCAGCGGCACCGGCGGGTCGCGGTCCATTCCTGTGGGCGGCGCGTCGCTGGCGGGCGCGACGACCAAGCTCGCGGACAGGCTCAAGCAGCTGGCCGGCGACATGCTCGAAGCGGGAACGGGCGATCTCGAGTTTGTCGGCGGCCATGTGCGGGTGGCGGGCACCGACCGCAGCGCTTCGTTCGCGGATATTGCCGCGCGTGCCGGCGAGGACGTCAGCGCATCCGATGCGTTCACGCCGCCGGAGAACACATATCCGAATGGCACGCATCTGGTCGAACTGGAGATCGACCCGGCCACCGGCAATGTGGAGATCCTGAACTACGTGGTGGTCGACGATTTCGGTGCCACCATCAACCCGCTGCTGCTGGCCGGTCAGGTCCATGGCGGCATCGTTCAGGGCGTCGGCCAGGCGCTGATGGAGCGCACGGTCTACGACCGCGATTCCGGGCAGCTGCTGACGGCGTCGCTGATGGACTATGCGCTGCCGCGGGCGGACGGCCTGCCGGGCTTCACCTTCGAGACCCGTAACGTGCCGTGCAAGACCAATCCGCTCGGGGTCAAGGGCGCGGGCGAGGCGGGGGCGATCGGGTCTTGCCCGGCGGTGATGAACGCCATCGTCGATGCCCTATGGCGCGCCTACCGCATCCGTCACGTCGACATGCCGGCGACCCCGGAGCGACTGTGGCAGGCGCTGGAAGAAGGCCGGCGGCTGCACACGCTGTAAGCGATGATCAGCGTGCGGCCGGCGCCGGGGCTGCAGGCCCCGGCCGCTGTGCATGCTGGCCGAGCCACACGCTCGCAAGCACGAGGACCACGCCGGCCAATTGCGCGACGGTCAGGTCCTGGGAGAGGACCAGCCAGCCGAGAATCACGGCGGTGACCGGGCTCAGCAGGACCAGTGGCGCCACCACGCCGGGGTCAAGTCGCGCAATGCCCCGGAACCAGAGCATGTAGGTGAGGGCGGCGCCGATCAGCCCGAGATAGACGAGGCCGATCACGTTCGCGCTGGTGAGATCCCGCAGCGGCGGCTCCAAAAGGATGGCGGCGGGGAGCAGCAGAACTCCGCCGGCGGTGAGCTGCCATGCGGTGAAGGTCAGCGGCGACACCGGCGGCTGCCAGCGGCGGCTCAGCACGGTGCCGGCGGCCATCGACACGGCCCCGGCAAGGCCGGCCGCGATCCCGATCGGGTCGAGCGCGGCCTCCGGGGTCAGAACCAGGAGCGCCACGCCGCCGACGCCGGCGGCTGCGGCGAACAGGGCCAGGGGACGCATCGGCGCCCCCAGGAGGAGCCGCGCCAGGAGCACCACCATCAAGGGCTGGATCGCGACGACCGTCGCCGCGACGCCGCCCGGCAGACGGTAGGCGGCGATGAACAGCGTCCACCAGAAAATCGTGAAATTGAGTGCGCCGAGAATCGCGGTTCGCAGCCACCAAATCCCGGTTGGAAGCTGTCGCACCATCAGGAGCAGAAGAAGCCCCGCGGGCAAAGCGCGCAGCAATGAGATCGTGATCGGATGCCCGGCCGGCAGCAATTCGGTGGTGACGAGATAGGTGCTGCCCCAGACCGCGGGAGCCGTCGCAGTCAGGAGCAGATCGCCATTGCGATTCATGACCGTCTCCGTTTATCTCGATGTCAAGATAACTATGATTGTCTTGACGTCAAGATATTTTCGTGACGTTGATCGGGCATGGATCGCGTCGACGAAATCCTCGCGCAGTGGAATCGGGAGCGGCCGGATCTCGACGTCGCCCCGATGGGGCTGATCGGCCGTATCACGCGCCTGTCGCTGCATCTGACGCGAGAAATGGAAAAGACCTTTGTGGAATACGGCCTCAACCGCGCGACTTTCGACGTCTTGGCCACCCTGCGCCGGTCGGCACCGCCGCACGCGCTTTCGCCCGGCGAGTTGATGGAGTCGATGATGGTCACGTCGGGCACGATGACCAACCGCATCGACCAGCTCGAAAAAGCCGGCTTGATCACCCGCAGGCAAAACCCGGACGACGGGCGCAGCGTGATCATCGGGCTCACGGAACGCGGTTTCGCGGTGATTGATGCCGCCGTAACGGCCCATGTGGCGACGCAGGCACGGCTGGTGTCCGGGCTCTCTCCTGCGGAGCGAGCCGCGATCGATCAGGCGTTGCGGACATTCCTGTCCCGGCTCGAATCCTCGCGTGAGGCGCGATCGCCGTCGCACCGCGAGAATCCTTAAACGAGGACAGCACCTTATCCCCCTTGTTTAGAAGGTATTGAATCACGCAAACGTGACTCATGCCGTCACGAGAGAGCCGTTGGAATAACAGAATCACGGTAGGCGGCGGCCAGCCGTCACCATCAGAGGAGAATTCGATGTTCCGTCCCATGCTCGTTGCCGCGGTGTTCGTGGCGGGCGTCACCGCGGTCGCGGCCCAGTCGAACCCGATCGCCGCTCGCAAGGACATCATGAAGGCCGTCGGCGACCAAACGAAGATCGCCACCGCCATGGTGCGCGAACAGGCGCCATTCGATCTCGAGAAGGCGCATCAGATTTTCGCCGCCTATGCCGAGGCGGCCGCCAAGATGCCGGCATTGTTTCCGCCGGATTCCAAGAACGGCGACACCAAGGCGGCACCGCGGGTGTGGGAGAGCATGGACGACTTCAAAGCCCGCTTCGCCAAGTTCGAGGCCGACGCCAAGGCCGCCGGCAGCGCGGTCAAGGACCTGGCCAGCTTCAAAGAGCAGTTCGCGGCGGTGGCGAAATCCTGCGGTGGTTGCCACGAGTCCTACCGGTTGAAGTGACACGACGCAGAAGGGGCGCCGCCGATGCGCAAGGTGCTGATCGCGCTCGCTCTGGCGGTGCTGGCCGGCGCGGTGGGCGGCTGGGTGTTGACCGAACCTCAGTCGCTGGCCGCGGGGGCGCTCGGGCCGCATACGGCCAATTTCGACAATGGCCGGACGATGTTCTTCGCCGGCGGCTGCGCCTCCTGCCACGTCACGCCCAATCAGGATGACCGCAGCCGGCTGGGCGGTGGACTGGCATTGACCTCGCCCTTCGGCACGTTCCACGTGCCAAACATTTCGCCTCATCCTCAGGACGGGATCGGGAGCTGGAGCGAGGCGGACTTCGTCACGGCGATGACCAAGGGCACGTCGCCGGACGGACGGCATTATTATCCCGCGTTCCCCTACGCCTCGTACCAGCGCATGCGCCTTGAGGACGTGCGCGACCTGTTCGCCTATCTCAAGACGCTGCCGCCGGTCGCCGGCCGGCCGCCGGACCACGATCTCGGCTTTCCCTACAACCTGCGCCGTGCGGTGGGGCTTTGGAAGTGGCTCTATCTGGACGGCAAGCCGTTCGCCGCCGATCCCGCGCTACCGGCCGACGTCGCCCGCGGCGCCTATCTGGTGGAAGGGCCAGGCCACTGCGCCGAGTGCCACAGCCCGCGCGACGCCTTGGGCGGGATTATTCCGGCGCAGCGCTTCGCCGGCGGCCCCAATCCCGAAGGCAAGGGGTGGGTTCCGAACATCACCCCGGCCGGGCTGAAGGACTGGAGCGCCGACGACATCGCCTATCTGCTCGAGACCGGCATGACGCCGGAGGGCGATTCGATCGGCGGCTCGATGGCGCCGGTGATTCGCAACATGGAACAGCTTTCGCCGGCGGACCGGGCGGCGATCGCAGCCTATCTGAAGGCGCTGCCGCCCGTCGAAGGACCGAAGCGGCGGGAGGCAGGTGAATAAGGCGCCGCGGTTGCGTCCACGGCCTTCCTCCGGCCGCGCGGGCATGGTCAACTGGGCTGTCTCCGTTCGCTGCAGGGCGCGCCGCCGCCGGTTTCCATGAATGTTCTCAAGGGCGTCCTGCTGAAGACCGCGTCGGCGCTGCTGTTCGCGGTGATGGCGGCATTGATCCGCTATCTCGGCCAGGAGTACCCGCTCGGCCAGGTCGTGTTCTTCCGCAGCGCCTTTGCGATCCTGCCGGTGGTCGTCATTTATGCTTGGCGGCGGGAGCTGGCGCTCGCCGTGCGGACCCGCCGCTTTCCCGGCCATGTGGGGCGCGGCCTGATCGGCGCCGCGGGCATGTTCTTCACGTTCGGCGCTCTGGCCCGCCTGCCACTGGCCGAGGCGACGGCCCTGTCCTTTGCCGCCCCGCTCATTACAGTGGCGCTCGCGGCGCTGCTGCTCAAAGAGCGCGTGCGGATCTATCGCTGGTCGGCAGTGGCGGTCGGCTTTGGCGGCGTGGTGGTGATGCTGCTGCCGCATCTCGATCCGGCGGCGGCGGCCACCCGCAGCGCCAGCAGTGGGGTGGGGGCGGTGCTTGCGATCGTCGCCGCGTTCTGCAGTTCCGCCGCCGTGATCCAGACGCGGCGCCTGACGGACACGGAAACGACGCCTTCGATCGTGTTCTATTTTTCGCTGGTCTGTTCTTTCGCCGGGCTCGCGACTTTGCCGCTGGGCTGGCGGATGCCCGATGGGCCGGCGCTGGCGGCCCTGGTCTCGGCGGGGGTGGTCGGCGGCGTCGCGCAGATCTTCCTGACCGAAAGTTACCGCTACGCCCCGGCCTCGGTGATCGCGCCGTTCGACTACACCACGCTGCTGTGGGCCTTCGGTCTCGGCTACCTGATGTTCGGCGAGGTGCCGCCCGGGATCGTCTTCGTCGGGGCGGCGATCGTCACCCTGGCCGGGCTGTTCGTGCTGTGGCGCGAGCGGCAACTCGGCCTGATGGAGCGGCGGGCCAAGGTCGAAGGGCCGCCGACAGCGGTGTAAAGGCGCTCAGAACGCCTTGAAGGTGATGATCGTGCGGGTGTCCTGGATGCCCGGGATCACCTGCACCTTCTCGTTGACGAAATGGCCGATATCCGTGCCCTCGTCGACGTAGAACTTCACCAGCAGGTCGTAGTCGCCGGCCGTGGAATAGATCTCGGACGCGATCTCGGCGTCGGCGAGCGCATTGGCGACGTCGTAGGAACGGCCGAGCTGGCACTTGATCTGAACGAAGAACGGAATCATGAGCGCCTCCCGCGCAGCCGTCGCATCGACCCGCAATGCAGCAAAAACGCCGTGGCCTGGCAAGCACTTGCGCCAAGGCGGGCGGTGAATTAGGTGTTCGGCTCCATCTCATGGGGTGTCCGGCCGGTCGGGCCGGGCTGAGAGGCGCAAGCCAACCCGCTGAACCTGATCCGGGTCATGCCGGCGGAGGGAGAGATGCCGACCGCGAGCCATCATGCCTCATCGACCTCTGCTGCCAGCCGCGCCGCGCCGCGCGTGGACCTGCGCGTCTATGCGCTGCTCGACCCGGAGCGTGCGGGCGGCAAGCCATTGCCGGTCCTGGCCGAGGCGATCGCGCGCGGCGGGGCGACCCTCGTGCAATTGCGCGACAAGCATGGCAGCACGCGGGAGATGATCGAACGCGCGCGCGCCATCAAGGCGGCGCTGGCGCCGTTCCATGTGCCATTCCTGGTCAACGACCGCGTCGATGTGGCTTTGGCGGCAGGCGCCGACGGCGTCCATGTCGGCTGGGACGACATGACGCCGGCCGATGCGCGGCGACTGCTGGGGCCGGGCGCGATCATCGGGCTGTCGGTCAAGACGCCGGCGCAGGCGGATGCGGCGGATATCGCCGCGCTCGACTATGTCTGCATCGGCGGGGTGTTCGCGACGCAGTCGAAGGACAACCCGGATCCGCCGATCGGCGTCGCCGGCCTGCAGGCATTGGCGGCGCGGATGCGGCAGCGCGATCCGGCGCTAGCGGTCGGCGCGATCGCCGGCATCGACGCAAGCAACGCGGCCGCGGTGGTCGGGGCCGGTGCCGAGGGCGTGGCGGTGATTTCGGCGCTAACGCTCGCGCCGGATCCCGAAGCCGCCACCCGCGAATTGCGACAGGTGGTCGACCGCGCCCGTGGCGAGGCGCGGGCATGACGACACCCATCGCGGTCACCATTGCCGGATCGGATTCCAGCGGCGGCGCGGGCATCCAGGCGGACCTCAAGACCTTTTCGGCGCTAGGCGTCTACGGCGCCTCGGTGATCACGGCGCTAACGGCGCAGAACACGAAGGGCGTGACCGGCATCCACGACGTGCCGCCGGACTTCGTCACGGCGCAGATGCAGGCCGTGTTCTCCGATCTCACGGTCACGGCGGTGAAGATCGGCATGCTGTCGCAGCCTGCCGTAATCGAGGCGGTCGCGGCGGGGCTCACAGGAAAGCAGCCGGTGGTGCTCGACCCGGTCATGGTCGCCGCCTCGGGCGATCGGCTGCTGGTGCCGGCGGCGGTCGACGTGTTGCGGCGCGTGCTGATCCCGCGCGCGACCATCATCACGCCCAACATCCCGGAAGCGGCGGCGCTGCTCGATACCGAGGTGGCGACGACCGAGGAGGCCATGCGCGATCAGGCGGAGCGCCTGCTGCAGTTCGGCTGCGGCGCGGTGCTGCTGAAGGGGGGGCATGCCGATGGCGCGGAGAGCGTCGACCTGCTGATCGAAGCCTCGGACACGATCCGGCTGCCGGCGCCGCGCATCGCGACCGAGAACAGCCATGGCACCGGCTGCACGCTGTCGTCGGCGATCGCGGCGGGGCTCGCACGCGGCCTGCCGCTCGCCGCGGCGGTGGCCGAGGCGAAGGTCTATGTCACGGCGGCCATCGCCGCCGCCGACAAGCTGACGATCGGCCACGGCCACGGCCCGGTGCATCACTTTCACAGCTGGTGGTGAAAGTTCATCCGGCGGATGAGCCGGAACGGGCCTGCGCGCGACGCCGAGACCTGATTCATGTCAGCAGGTTAGCTGTCGTTGTGAAGGCGGCGTCTCAGACGAGGCGGGCACTGTTGCGTCGGGATGCGAACGCGGCGTCGCAAGCTGACATTCCGGTTCCACCGCTTCACACATCGATTCAACGAGCGCGCCGCCCAACAAAAAAGCCCCGGCCGAAGCCGGGGCTTTCCGCGCGCAGCGCGCGCAAATGGATCACATCCGGAAGCGGACGATCTTCTGTTCCTGCTCTCCCAGGCCGTCGATGCCGAGCCTGACGACGTCGCCGGGCTTGAGGAACTGCGGCGGCTTCATGCCAAGGCCGACGCCGGGCGGGGTGCCGGTGGTGATGACGTCGCCCGGCTCGAGCACCATGAACTGGGAGATGTACCAGACCAGGTGCTGGACGCCGAAGATCATGGTCTTGGTCGAGCCGGTCTGCTTGCGCTCGCCATTGACGTCGAGCCACATGCCGAGACGCTGAACGTTTTCGATCTCGTCCTTGGTGACCAGCCACGGGCCGAGCGGGCCGAAGGTTTCGGACCCCTTGCCCTTCATCCACTGGCCGCCGCGCTCGATCTGGAACTCGCGCTCCGAGACGTCGTGGCAGATGCAGTAGCCGGCGACGACGTCGAGGGCGTTGCGCTTGGAGAGATAGCGGGCGCGCTCGCCGATGACGATGGCGAGTTCGACCTCCCAGTCGGTCTTGGTCGAGCCCTTCGGAATCATCACGTCGTCGTTCGGTCCGACGATGCAGGACGGCGCCTTGTTGAAGAGGATCGGCTCCTTCGGGATCGGCGAATTGGTCTCGTGCGCGTGATCGACGAAGTTGAGCCCGACGGCGATGAAGTTGCGGGTGCCACCGACGCAGGGGCCGAGGCGCGGCTTGCCGCGAACGAGCGGCAGTTTATCGAGCTTCGTCCGGCGGATCTTGCTCAGGCTCTTGGCGCTGAGCGCGTCGCCGGCGATGTCGGGCACGATCGACGAAAGGTCGCGGATGCGGCCGTCGGAGTCGACGATGCCAGGCTTCTCTCGGCCGGCCGGGCCGAAGCGAACGAGCTTCATGAGCAGATTGTCCCTGATTCTAAATCCTTGTGGCGGGAGCGGGATGATGCTTCGCGCAACGGGACGTTGCAAGGGCGGCGCCGGAAAACGGTGGCCGATCTGGGGCTTCGCCGGGCTTTGAGCCGGCGCTGTGGCACTTCGGACACGCGAGCGGGAATTTCTCGCGGCGCGTGTGCCGGGAGGCGGGGCGCCCGACCGGCGGTTCGCTGAGGCAGGGCGGCCGCGGAGGCGAAAAACGCCTCGGAGCGCGCTCGTAACCAGTTCTCGAAAATAAATCCTCCGTCGAATCGACGCGTTTCGGGCCAATTTATGTTTTCGTTTGCGCCGCAATAAGTTGACGTAACGGAAAATTGCAGCAGCCGCGGGTCGTTGCCAGGATGATGGAAAATAAATGTGAGGTGAAATGATTCACATCTGAGTAACAGTGTCTCGATACCGGGAGATCAACTTATGACGGTGCGAGAGGTACTTGGAGGTTGGCTTCTGGCGGGTGTTGCGGCGGCGGCGCTGAGTGCCGAGGCGGGCGCGGGCGGTCTGGCCCTTCGCGAACAGTCGGCGGTGGGTCAGGGGAGTTCCTTCGCCGGGGCCGGCACCCCCGGTATGGGCCTGAGCGCGATGTTCTGGAATCCCGCCGCGGTCACGCAGGCGCGCGGCCTGTGGACGGAAGTCCACGGAACGCTGGTCCTGCCGAATTCCGACATCAATGTGCTGCCGGGCACGACGCTGCCGCTGGTTCTACTCGGGGAGGGCACCGGCAATATCGGCGAGGTCGGTGTCATCCCGGCGTCCTACACGGCCTATCAGATCAGCCCCGATTGGTATGTCGGCCTCGCGGTGAGTGCGCCGTTCGGCCTATCGACAAGAATGGGCATCCCGTCGCCAAGCCAACAACTGGCGCTGCGGGGCTCGGCCATGTCGATCGACGTCAATCCGGTGGTCGGCTGGCGCATCAATGATTGGCTCAGCGTGGCCGCCGGCCCCCGCCTCATGTGGTTCAAGGGTGAGTTCAGCCGTGCCGCGCTGCCGTTGCCCGTGTCGCCCGGCAACGTTGCCACGCTCGACACCGACGACTACGGGTGGGGCTTCTCGGCGGGCGTGACGATCACGCCGGGGCCGAACACGGAGATCGCGCTCGGCTATCGCTCGCAGGTCGACCTCAACCTGGAAGGCAATGCCGACCTGCCGGCTTTGGCCGGGTTGCCGCCGGGCCCGTTCCCGATCACAGGGGACGTCACGCTGCCCGACATGCTGACCCTCGGCGTGCGGCAGCGGGTGAGCGACCGCTTCACGCTGCTCGGCACGGTCGAGTGGACCAATTGGAGCGTGGTCCAGAACGTGCCGTTCAACATCACCGGCGGGCCGCTCGCCGGGACGCCGCCGGGTACGCCCGTGACCACCCTCACATTCAACTATCGTGATGGCTGGTTCTTCTCGCTGGGCGGCGAGTACGAATGGGATCCGGTGACGACGCTGCGCGCCGGTATCGGCTACGAAATCTCGCCGGTCACCGACGAGATCCGCGACCCATCCCTGCCGGACAACAATCGCTGGTGGTTTTCGGCCGGCGTGTCACGGAAGATCCTGCCGCAGCTGACGATGGACTTCGGCTACAGCTTCATCTGGGTGGAGAGCGCGCCGATCAACGTGGTGCCAGGCCATCCGGATTACGCCAATCTGCTGCCCGACCTGTTCCCGGGCGTCGCCTATGTGGCCGAGGCGGAAACCGACATCCACATCGTCTCTGTGGCGCTGCGCCACAAGTGGAACGAGACCGGGCCGCAGCCGGTGATCGCGAAGTACTGACGCGTCCTCCGACCGCCTTGAGGGCCGGCCCGCGGCCGGCCCTTCTTTCTTGGCGGCAGCGGGTTCAGAACGCGCCCGGGAAGACGCCACCGTCGATCAAGAGGTTCTGGCCGGTGATGTAGCCGGCCTGGGCCGAGCACAGGAAGGCGCAGGCGGCGCCGAACTCTTCCGGCTGGCCGAAGCGCCGCGCCGGCACCGTTGCCTTCCGCGCCTGCGCCGCCTCGTCGAAGCTCATGCCGGACTTCTTGGCGCCGATCTCAAGGCTGGAGCGCAACCGGTCGGTTTCGAACGAGCCGGGCAGGATGTGATTGATGGTGACGTTGTGCTGCGCCACCGAACGGGCGACCCCGGCCAGGAAGGCGGTGAGGCCGGCCCGGGCGCCGGAGGACAGGTCGAGCCCCGGCAGCGGCATCTTCACCGAACCGGAGGTGATGTTGACGATGCGCCCGAACTTGCGGGCGATCATCGGGTCGATCACCTTCTGAACCAGTTCGATGCCGACGATCATGTTGGCGATGACGCCGTCGATCATCTGCTGCCGGGTGAGTTCCCGGAAGTCGCGCAAGGGCGGCCCGGCATTGTTGTTCACCAGGATGTCCGGCTCGGGACAGGCCGCGAACAGATCACGCTGACCTTCCGGCGTGCCGACGTCGGCGACCACCGCGATGACCTTCGCTCCGGTGGCGGCGCGAATCTCGGCGGCGGTCTCGTCCAGGCGGGCGGCGTCGCGGCCGTTGATCACGACCTCGCAGCCGGCCTTGGCCAGTTCCATGGCGCAGGCCCGGCCGAGGCCGCGGCTCGAGGCGCAGACGATCGCCTTACGGCCGGCAATTCCCAAATCCATGTTGCGTCTCCCCTTTCGGTTGTGAGCGATGCATAGCGCATGGGCGGGGGAATGGAAGGGGGCTCCGTCTGGTGCCCGTCCCGTAGACGGCGCGGGGCGCGGCCGCCGTCATCGAACTGAGATGCAAATCGGCGATAGAGCCCCCGGATTGAAGGTCAGGGACGATCGTCGTGACAGCGGACGCCACCCGACGCTTTCGGAGCCTGTTCATCTCCGACGTGCATCTCGGCACGCGCGGATGCCAGGCCGACAAGCTGCTCGACTTCCTGCGCGTGCATGAGGCGGAAACGATCTACCTGGTCGGCGACATCGTCGACGGTTGGCAATTGCGCCAGAACTGGCATTGGCCGCAGCCGCACAACGACGTGGTGCAGAAGCTTCTGCGCAAGGGACGCAAGGGCGCCCGGATGGTCTACATCCCCGGCAACCACGACGAGTTCCTGCGGTCCTATTACGGCACGCATTTCGGCGGCATCGAGGTGATGGAGACGGCTGTCCACACCGCCGCCGACGGGCGCCGGTATCTCGTCATCCATGGCGACTATTTCGACCTGGTGGTGAAGCACGCGCACTGGCTCGCCCTGCTCGGCGACTGGGCCTATACGAGCGCGCTCACCGTCAACACCGTGCTCAACGCGTTCCGCCGGCGGCTTGGCCTGCCGTACTGGTCGTTGTCACAGTGGGCCAAGCTGAAGGTCAAGAACGCGGTGAACTATATCGGCGAGTTCGAAAGGACGCTGGCCGCGGAAGCGCAACGCCACGCCGTCGACGGGGTGATCTGCGGCCACATCCACCATGCGGTGATGCACGACATCTTCGGCGTTCGCTACATCAATTGCGGCGACTGGGTCGAAAGCTGCACCGCGGTGGCCGAGCACGCGGACGGCGCGTTCGAGATCATTCGCTGGGCATCGCGGCAGCGCGCGCCGGAGCCGCT
>Ga0182741_1002898_pt1 | contig 19135 bp, 17 predicted proteins | sample eDN5th37CBELigOP_FD_128874 | JGI IMG/M metagenome (GOLD analysis project Ga0182741, IMG submission 128874) | Enriched Organic Plus compost microbial communities from Emeryville, California, USA - eDNA 5th pass 37_C BE-Lig OP (version 2) (version 2) ... | reverse complement strand
TGTGTGTGTGTGTGTGTGTGTGTGTGTGTGTGTGTGTGTGTGTGTGTGTGTGTGTGTGTCAGTGAAGTGAGCGTCAGCGCAGACGAACCTATACTGGCTCAAGCTGGTCGGGTGAGTCAAATGGCAGAATAAAGGATTACTTACGTTCATCTGGCAGGTCATTCCGCTTCAGAGCCTCTTCGAGCATGTGCTCATTGCGCTCAGCAGACCAAATAGTCTTGAGCTTGGACATGGTTCGTACGTAGGTATTCGCTTGACCTCAGGCCTCTCAGTGCTAATGTTTGGGCGTGACTTTCGGGGTATTGCCGTATTAATCTCGACCCGTAAATTGAAAACAACGAGGTTTTACAAGGCTAGCAAGCGAGCTATATTGTTATTCGAACCTGTCAGATCCGGTTATACCGTAATTCAGACCTCGTGGTAATGTACCAGTTTAAAGTAACGGCAGCTATTCCAGCCCCCCCCCGGTTGCGACAGGGGGCAGGAGTGCCGACCTCCTCGACGCACCACGCCACGCAGGGGACACATGTCCGGCACATGGGTGCCCTGCAGGGGTAGAATATAGCACACATACATATACAATTCACACGATGGAACCAACACAACTCATTGCGTCATCGAAATGTGCTTCTCAAAGTATGGTCGGGCGGCCTTCAGTCCTAGGGTCGTGGCGGCGATGCCAACACGCGGATCTGTGACGATTATCATGAGATAGGTGTTCGATGTGAAACCATCAATGTACGCTGTGAATGAGCCGTTTCGTACTTCTACAGACTCGAATGTCGAGTGAGTCCTTGCGCAAGAGAGCTTGAATTGCTTCATGATGTTGCTGATCTTTTCATAGCGCTGGGTGTCCTTCAAAGTTTCGTCTTCTGCCGAGGAGATCACAAGGAACGTTTCGCGTTCAAAGAGAACTACTTCATTTGCGCCGCACAGCTCGCGGAGTTTGCATAATTGCGAGTTTAGACGATCTGCGTTCGGGACAAGTGAGTAGACGATCGCAGACCAGGCGCGATACAATGTCTCATCCCAAATCGAAGTACCGAAGCAAAGGATGGGTACGAAGGTATCAGTGTTCGTCAGTTCCTGAGCGCGCTCGACGAAGGTGGCCTCACGCTGAGACTCTGGGATGTTGTCCATCTTGTGGAGCAAACAGAATACGCTCGCGTCCTTGGAGTTCTCCTCAATGGCCTTGATGCATCTGTGGAAGTATTGCATGTCGCGATCCTTTTCCTTGCTGGATATATCGAATACATAGATCAAAACCTGTACATTCTTGAAGATTTGTTCACGCTGGGAGTCGAAGTAGTTCTCCATGAATGTCTCCTGACCACCGCAGTCCCAGAGATTAAGGACCAGGTTCCCCAGGAACTTGATATCAGTGTTTTCGAAACCCCAGGTGGGACCAAGCCTTCGTGTGTCTCGTGCCATGTAGTTTGCAAAGATAATCGAGCGCATTGACGTCTTGCCTGCGCCCGACTTGCCCATCAGCAGCACTTTGCGCTTCATTATTGGATCAGCAGGGTGGTGTGTTTGCCGCTTCTTTTGTGGGTTTAAAGGGCACTAAGGATACAATCTAGGTGATAGAAACGTGTGATCCAGTGTCGGAAATCGTATAAAGCTGAGATTCCCGATGTGGTCCTCCTATCTTCGCGTAGATTCTCGAAAAAGCGTGAACCAATCGCAAATCCTCGTGGGTCGCCGAACAAAAACGCCGATTAGCTGGAGAAACAGGGGGTGTTGTAGAGTTGGAGCATAACCGTCTGGTGAGTATTACAGTGTAAAATCTAAATATTATATCGGTTTACATACTCCCAGGTCATAACCTGGAATTCCAGTCCCCTAGTATTAGGACGTCCGTGACAAAATTCCCAGCTCAACGCTGTCTGTGGAGGTTGTGCGAGGACTCACCACGCTGATGCACAGATTTTGCAGCACTGCTCAAACTGCACGGGAGACGCTTAAGACTTTGCGCATTTTTAGAGGCCACGAGCCATGTTCTCTTCGGAGTTGGGCCTTGGAAAGGGCATTTCTCGAGTCAGTGAACTGCATGAATACAACTCAATCCTTCGGTTGCCCAGCGATCCAGACCATTTCCAGTCTGCGCAAGCCATTTGACACTAGGATGGTTCACCCTGCACTTAGGCTGCGGGGCAGCAAGGTGCCTCTCCCTGCGTTCCAGTGGTTTTGCCGATGGGTGACGGTTACTTGTGCACACTTGACTAGGATACGAAAAACCATGTCCGTGCCGATTGGTAACTGGAGCTGGCGCGAGCGATGGACGTATGACGACGATGTTGATCGATTGCCTCACGAAGTGGATGTCACAACTCCCAAGAACGAGGTGAAAGCGGACCACAAACCGAAAATTATTCGTTATCGACATCGTAAGTAGGATACTTTAGGCTTGGTGTATACGATCACGATACATTGCATTGGTTTCGTTGCCCTCCATTCTGTATTTCCATGCTCTGTCTAACTAATTCCACCCACAACACCTCATACCACCTCTCCCCCCATAGCCAACGACGCTCTGAGCACGACCTACATTGATTCGTTCAAACCGCCCAATAGGTCCGACCCTCTGACCGCCCGGCTGCTGGCGAAGGACAAGACGCAGCCGCCGCGTCTGGACCAACCCCCTATTGGAGCGAATGCCATCGTGGACTACTACCGCTTCGAGAACGACACGTTCCAATAACAACTGGAGATAAGCAATGCAATGGGCTGTCCGAAACCCCAACATTGTGCGGCCATCACTCGATCCTGCCTGGCGGAACAGCTGATGATTAGATTGGGTCTGAGAATTCATGGCTCATTTTCTGAGTTGGATGACTTGCGGTTCTTATAGTCACTTTGCAAGGGCGACGCAGTGCATCAACTGCTACTCCGAGCGGAGTCGTCAATCCACCAACTCAGAGGTATGCCACGTTGATCTCTCTACTCTCATTACCGCTCCTTGGGCTCTAATCCCGCGAGAGTGATCAACACTGTCTTTCACCATTTCCTGCGAAACCATGTCTGTATACAACATACGCAGATCTTCCCAGAAGGTCCTCCCTACCCTCCCCTTCCCCTCCTTTGTAATTAGTTACCCGCATCTACCTACCATCGAACCCTTAGTGTATATGAAAGCATGCGAAATAAACTCACTATGTATGGATAATCGATAATGGGCTAATTGAATGAGGCATCGTTAGGGTTACCTACCAACTCGTATGTACATATGCTTTACAGTTCTCTGAAGGCTTCTCCGTAGATCGACGGATGCACACGGTTTCCAACAGACTCTTGTGTTAACACGCTCTCTCTAACATCTTGCTTGCGTGGTGTCCGAGCTGCCAATCGAGAACTTAAACTAAATATACTCTCAGCTACCGACGAAGCTAACTGCGCCCCCACTTGCGGCATGACCTGGTCTACGTCGCTGATATAGACACCTTCAGTGGCGTCCAACTTGCCTGGGATGCTTCCCCGTTCAATGACTTGATAGAATGCTCTGATGAACTGTTGGTATGCAGAATCATCTTCAGCACCAAGTTGCGCAGCTAACTCTCGTACCAAAACCTTACGATATACTCGGCACTGAATTCTCGCGAGAGTTTCAAAGGCTTGCACAATGAGCTCCTGCAGTGACGCAACGAACTTTGCATCGAACACCTTAGCAGGCACGATCGCTTGCACTAGACATATAGCTGCCTTCGCAAACTGCCTTTGTTCCAACAGCGCAACCACATCTCCAAGGCTCGAAGGGACAATTGTGGGGTCAGAAGCTTGAGCCTTGGCTTCAGACTCTCTCGGTTCTAGTACTGTTCCGGGTGTCTCTCCTGTACATACGGACACGTCTGATTGTTCGCAACCACGCCCTGGTCTGCATATCAAAGCTATGCTATCCAAGCGATTCCTAACGGGAGCCTGTACGAATCTTGAGTTGAAAATAGTCTTGTCCAACCCACTCGCGATTGCACTAATTATGGCAACATGTGCGAGTGCTCGTCGGGGCATGATGCATCTCGCCACAAAGTTGAGAGCGTATTTTGTGGAGGCGTGCAGTGCTGCTCCTGAATATGTAGAGGAGGCATGCGCTGACAGGACAACCTGGCTCGATGCAGCGAGGAGCTCTGCTCGATAAAACGACAAGGCTGCAAGTGCAGAATTACCCTCGCGAGCTGCACAAAATGCTTGAACATAACAAATGTTCTGAACTACCTCGGCGGTATACCCGCGTGGTGCGTTCTTCTGGAAGTATTGCTCGACACCGGGCATCATCGAAGCAAGCAGAGTCGAAATCGCATCGAAGTTTGTGATTGGTGTGGGGCGACAGGATGCGCCAACCAATGCATTCAGACGGGCCAGATCGACGAGGATGCGCGATTCTGCTGTTGTCACGTACGACTCTGCCTCGTCGATTGCTGCAGACGCAGCATTGAAGGAGAGTGTTTGTAGAAACAGTGAGACTAGCTTCAGCAAGCAGTCGAAGACTTGTGAAGAGTCCAGAGCTTCTTGTGCGTGTTCAAGTTGAGTAATTCGCTGCTGGATCTCTGTACCCGCATCCTCACAACCCTGAGCCTTTAGTCGAGAAAGCACCTTCGACCAGCCACCCAGAGCCCGGATCTTGTCCTCTAAGAACTCTGACTGCAGCAGTCGACCGCCGAGCTCCACATTGCGAGTCCAGGGCTGCAGCGGCTGTGAAAATAGTCCACGACCGTCGATGGGAGGTGATATCGTTTCACGCTCCATCCCTATGGACCATTGCATAAGCCCGTCATAAATGAACGGTCCCTCTGCCGTCGAAGTGATCTGGCGAACCAGTGTGTCAAGGACTGCATTTTCTACGGGTTTTGAGATATGTGAGTCACGCAGCAGCCGAATGCAGCCGAGGATCTGTCCTGGCGGATCAAGCTCCACTAGATGCTCGTACCAGTTTGCCTCGTCCAAGTCGAGTCGCTCGAATTCCAGGAACGCGCTCATGATCCAACACGTCTCACCGAGCAACAGGTTGTCGAAGCGCAGGTCCTGAGGCTGATGTGGATACAGGGCGCAGCGTTGCCGATGATATCCTGGGATGATCTCTTATCCTGCGTGATCGGATCTGTTGGAGCGCTTACGTGAGCGAAGATATCACAAACTGGTTTCCGGTGAAATCAGCTTTGAAAACCACTTTTCCAAGTCATCATGTCAACGCAGCCTAAGGTAAGTCACGCCTTGTAAATTCGCTCACTTGATATATCATCCGTAGTAGTTCCAGTTCATCCACATTACATTGCCTTCGCTTATGTTATATCACCACTTTTCCCTCACACAGTTTGTAGACAACATTGGCCGACGGACTTGGGATGTGGAGAAGTACCGCGAGCAGGCCGAGCAGCGCACCGGCGAGGGTGAGAAGAAGGGCCAGGGTGCTCAGCAACAACAGCGTCGCGGCCTTGTCATCCGCGGAGCTCTCCAGGCCCGCAACTACAAGCTTGATTTAACCAGTAACCTGGGGAAGACGGTTGTAGTAAGCGCAAATGCGTCGTTAAGTCAGCGCGCGGGATTCTATTGCGATGTCTGCGACGTGCTCCTCACGGATTCGAGCGCGTACCTCACGCACATTAACGGTAAGAAGCACCAGCGCAACCTCAACATGAGCATGAAGATCGAGCGAGTGTCTGTGGAGCGAGTAAGGCAGCGACTAGCATACCTGAAGGAACAACGTGGCATTACGTCAGGCACTGGTGGTGCGGGTGCTTTGCACACACGGACCAGAGAAACCGTTGAGGAGCGCATGTTGCGACAACAGAAAGAGGACGAGGAAGCCAAGCGACGCAAGCGACTAAAGCGCAAAGGCTACAGTGAGGACAAGGCAGAAGATGGAGAAGAGGAGGCGACGCCTTCACCATCCAAGGCAGCGGATGGAGATGGCGTTGGGTATGTTGAAGGATTGGATGGTTACACCGAAGAGGATTTGGTCTTTGATGATAGCGACGACGACTCGAGAACAAAGGAATCCTCGCAGTCAGGAGAGGTTCCTGTGAGTGGCGGCCGAACGTTCGTCATCCGCGAAGCTGGCAGCGAAGAAGAGGAGGATGAGGAAGAAGATGACCGTGTCGGACGCGAAGAGCGCCTCAGAAGACTTGCCGGTAACCGGGATGAAGGGGAAAGAGAAGAGGAAGCACAAGAGGAAGACGACGACGATGATGATGCCGATTTCGTACCCGTCGCCTTCACTAAGGCACAACTCGAGGAAGAACTCGAAAAAGCCCGTCTCAGGGCTGAACATCTGCAGCGACGGGAGTGATCTGTTCGCTGCCTCCCTGTTTGCAACAAGTTGTCTAATCACACATACAATGTAATGTACAATAGTTCTTTGTTTTGTCATTCTTCCAACTTTGATCAGTCGATACCAAGAAGGTGCGACAACTGTCTTGTATTGAATTGTTAGTCGAGACTAGTCCCGCAGCGCACTGGACACTGGCTTTAACTTCTCAAGTGCTTCGTCAATCTGCTCCCAACTAAACAGTCTCTGCACGTTGCTGGGTACTTCAACACACTTGTTTGTCCTTGGATTCGGATTCTGGTTCCATGTGTACTGACCATCCAGGTCTACTAGCAGTATGGTCGTCATAATGGGCGAGCAGTCCAACGCGTGGTGCAAGGAGTCATCTAGCAGTGCGATCGCGTTAATCGTCTTACAAAGCTCGGACTTCGGGACCTTCTTGCCCTCAGTGCCGTAGTGATTACCGAAGAGAATGTCGTCGAAGAGCTCAGGGTAGTGCTTGGCGATCCATTGGCGTGTTGTCTCTTCAAGGAAATGCTGACGCGCCGTGACAACGACGAAGCGGAAGCTGTCTTTGTGTTTTGAAAGTACGTCAAATGCCTTGGGTACGGGTGGGATATCCTCAAAGTACTTCGAAGCGAAGTACTTGCGTACCCTCGCCGAGGCTTCTTCGTCGGTACACTCCCATACATCAGCAAAATGGTAGGAGTGGAAGTCCTTAATGGTCAGAGAGGTTCCGTATTCTTCGTTGTGAAACAGCGCAAGCTGCTGCAGGAACTGACCCAGCACCTCGTCCAGGTCCACAGCGATCGTAGGTTTGGCGCCCTGAGTGCCGTGAGTCTGGATCACTTTAGCCTCTTCGTTGCTTGACATCGTTACAATTGCTTTGAGTTTTACAAGCCACTGCAAGTCGATCTCTTATGCCAATTTTTGCATGCACCACCTGCAACCCCCTAGTTTGAGTATGCAGCTATCGTGCACAGAAGTGAGTCTTTCTCACTGTTCCAGGGTGAATTCCAGTGTCCCTCTCGAAAACGACACTGGAGGTGGCTATTCTGCGATATTGCTGCGGCTCAGAGCGCTTAATCGCGTTATTATCCAGTCTTTCAACGCAAGTTAATGCTTCTACAAAGTGCATTCTGCTGAAGAAGGGTTACAGAAAACGACAATAACTTCATCCACACTTGAGTGGAAACTCTTTGCCGCCGGCGGCGGGTGGATGGAAAACAATGTTTCATTGCAATAGCCGTTGAAGAGTTTCGTTTCAGTGCGGTTAGGGCTGGATTCCAGCACAACCAGCAGTGCTGGAGACGAGATGGACCACACGATGTTTTCTCACTACAGCGACAATGCAGAAAACAGTATTGGAATAGGAATGAAAACAACTACAGCCTCGTTTAACAAGGAATATCCATTTACTGCATCCAGCAGAAATGAAGAACAGATCCATTCGGATGCCATGATGCGACAGCTAGCGTACACACGGGCGCTGCGCCAGGTTGCTGCACATGACACCCGCGAGACCTCGCCATTGGCCTCCGCTTCATCCTCCTCCCAGCCACTCCGCGCATCCGGATCAAGTGGTTACGGTGGAGGCAGCGGCTGCAAGTGCAAGTGTTCTGGGCGAGGAAGACTCGGCGACTGCCAGACTGGTGTGGAAAAGCCATCCAGCTGCTGCTCCTGCTGCTGTTTCTGCCGTGAAAAAGATCAAGATATAAGTGACGGGTGGACCCCTAGCCAGTCGTTACTCCTGCTCAGGTTAAGGACGGAGGCAAGCCGCGAACCTCTGGCGCCATGCGGCTCGGGATGCTCAAACAAAGCTAGCGAGCAAGATAAATGCCCATGCCAACACAACCTAACATGTTCAAAGTCGGCAGACAGCCGCCGGTCCGCACACACGGTGGATTCAACTTCTGTTGGCCGCAAGCTACTCCGTGGGCAAGAATGCGGACTTCGCGTAGTTGGAGCAGTGAAAGCGTCACCAACTTCGGGCGCTCAGGTCCGACTCTCAAGGGAATTAGATGCCTCAACGAGCCCTCGAAGCCTGGGACTCACCCAGCTTCTCAGCTGCAAGCTGCCACTAGTGAGAGAGCGGGACTTTACTGACATCTCCTTCGTTGTCGTCCCACCCTCGAGTGCAATGCCAAACCCACCTAGCCTGGAGCTGTGCTTCTCCATCGGTTCTGGGTCACTTGCAGCGTCTCTTCAGCAATCAGATTCTCAGTCCTCAAAGCCGGAGGTAATCCATGCACATCGGTTTATTCTTGCTGCACGAACCAAGTTCTTTGAAACAGTCTGGGGAGCACCATATCGCATGGACTTTGGCGAGCCTGTGAAGGTGGAAAACTGCCCACCCAGCGCTTTCCACGAGTTCATTCAGTATCTCTACACCGACTGCGTTGAAGTGGAGCCGAGGAATATTGCGGCGCTGAGCGACCTAGCGTATCGCTTCCGATGCCACGGTCTGTGGAATCTATGTGAAGATTTCCTGACGAGTCATCTTGATGCATGTGATCCAATTCACATTCTAACCTTGTTCCGCACGTTCTGGGGCAGGAACTATGGCGGAGGTTTCGAACGTGCGCCGTCAACGTTCGAGTCTCATGTGCTTGGCGATGAAATAACGGAGTTAACCCTCACCAGTCTGCTCGATCACGTCTCACAATCTACATTGTCAAATGATGCCCATCGTCAGCCCAAGCAAAGCGATTTGCTATTCTGGGGTCAGGCAGCACAGAGTATCTTGAACTCGATTCTCCTATACGCAGGCAAGTTTCCGATTGAAGTGGCTCAGAGTAACGGCGTCCTTGCTCTCACACGAGAGCAACTCGAATATCTCCTACCTGCCCTTACCCAGCGCTTGTCACAGATCGACATTTTCAAGCTCTGCTACAAGTGGAGCGCATCATCAATCGATCGGACGGGCGGAGCCGATCCGCTGGACATGACTCGAATAAGGTTCGAACCTTTGAAGCGCTTTATTCGCTTCACTCTCATTGATCCAAGAGACCTCGCTGACATTGTAGCACCGACTGAAATTCTCAGGGAGGGCGAGTTGTTAGACATTTACCGATACTGGGCGGTGCGACAATGAGGTACCGTTTCTCCATTTGTAAAACAAATACAAGAGCGCACATGTACATAGGTTATTCGAGCTGTGACATACGACCTCGGCGCGATGATCGACACAGTTACGGGGGATTAAAACAAGCGTGCCCAATCAACATCTGTGGCGTCCTGATGTTCATCTTCGTCCGGCAAGGGGACAGAGTCCGAAGCCAAAACATCAGTGAGTGCCGATTTTAGCCAATTCGCTGAGGTGGATGCAGAATATTCGGGACATTTCCAATAGCGGGTCGTATCGGTTGTATACGAGTTGACGTTCAGCATGCTTAAGTCCGAGCCCAGCATGATACCAGGATCCAGGGGTGAGGGCATGACCTGCATTGCTAAACTTTCAAACGAGAAAGGCACACCAGCGTATGCAGTAGCCTCAGCATAGAATGCCGACTTTTCGTCATTTTCTGCATGGCTGGAACCGTCAGAGTGGTCTCCAAGCAGGTCGTTGGTGGAAAAGACACGATTCAATAGCTCACCTACAGAGGTCTTGGGCCGTGTCTCCGACGAACCGCGACAGTTTACAGCACACGAGTCTGCGGGCAGCTCACATACAGGGCTAGTACATGGTGTGGAGAACCAGGGAGCGCTTCTAATTAATTTGGCGCTGTCGTGGATCACACCTAATCGTCTGTGCGGCTTTGGCTGGAGTAGTTGGGAAATAAATGCTCGAGCATGCGCTCCAATAGTGGATGGCCAGTGCATGATCTCTCCCGAAATAGTTAATTCGACCGAGACACGCGGGTCTGGGTGGTAAAATGGTGGATATCCGGCAAGTAATTCAAACGCGAGACAACCCAGCGCCCACCAGTCTACGCCGAACCCAGCGTAACCAAGTCCGAGGAACTGCTCAGGAGCGGCGTAGCCTCGACTCCTCGCGTGTCCACATACCGTATAAGTCCTAGGGGTATTGGTCATGTATCTAGCCGACATAAAGTTCGAAATACGAACATAGCCTGTACGTGTGACAAGGAGAGAGTCTGGAGTCAGTGCTCTGTGCGCGATTCCATGTGCGTGCAAAGCCTCTAGGCCTAAAATACAACATGCAATAACAAATCGCGCTGCATGGTCATCTAAGACACGGCGGCCGCGATAATACCCTCGAGCGAGTAGCTCAGCAATCGTTCCAGCGTGAGCGAAGTCCCGAATGATGGATACCGCATTCGGCTGGGATTGCGGTGGTTTAGGCACCTGTAGCTTAGGAGAAACAACCGTGCCATTTACTTCGTCTTCAACGGCACAGTAAACCTTGCTTAGAAATGGATGAACGATCGAACGCTCGATGGCACACGCCTGGGCAAAGCGCTTACGCGTCCGGTCAGAGAGAAGGGAGAATACCTTTCTGCTAATGACGCGCAAGCAATACCCCTTGCCATCACCATTGTTGTCACATACCAAATAGTCTGCATACAGATCACACGCGAAGGTTTGGGCGATGACTTTAAATGCATCACGACTGAAGTTGGGTGGCTTGAGATGATCTGGCAGAAGAGCTCGCCACGACTCAGGATCACGGCATAAGAATGCACCTGGCGAGAGCAGATGAAGGGCTTGGTCCTTTTCGAGGCTGAATAACGCTAGAGATGAACTCGATGTGACCTGGGCTGGAACCAGAGCAAGAGAAGCTCGACGATTGTGGGTTCGAGGCACAATTGGAGTCATATTATGCGGTAACACGTATCCATGCGTGGCAGACTCTGATACCCAGCCTCGAAGACCAAAGTTGGTACCATCCGCAAATGCCATTGACGTACGTCTCACAAGAGGGCGTTGAGGGGAATAGAAAGGCTTTTTCGCATCGATGACAGGGGCCCTTTCAATGTGATTCTCTCTTCCATTCCCCGATTTCATCTGATCTCCGGATATGCCTATTTTTGCGAGCATTGCAGCACGCGCTTTTCCAAATATTGTGTTGAAGTGCATACTGTGTAGATAATAGCATTCTACATCTGTAACCGCAATACACGATGCTTGACGAGGCTGATTCAAGAGTAAAGCTCGTTCGCCAAAGTATTCACCGGGGCCATACACTCCCAGTTCGACACCTTCTACCATGTCGTTTCCTGAAGCTCCTTCTTTCTTCACTGCCTTGACGACTCGAACCTGGCCAGACTTGATGATGAAGAAGGTCTTTCCTGGGGCACCTTCACGAACAATACACCGTCCCTTTGGATAGTGCGCAAGTTCAAGTGCCTCCGTCGCTCTTGAGATTTCGTCAGGTGTAAGACCAACAAATTCAGGTACCCGCGCAATGCAGCTTTCGACCAGTCGACGCGTGCGTTCTGAATGCTGCTGAAGCGCTTCGAGAAGCTTCGTGCGCGGAAGTGCCCACAATATGATCTTTCCTGAGCTCGGGATGGATCTCGGAGATGGTTCAGGTGACGACTCGCCATGCGAGGGGGTTCCCAGTGGACGTCCCGGGTCTCGTGCGATTGCCGTTGCGGTGCGAGGGCAATCGAGCATAATTGCAACATCACCAAACACATCGCCTACTCCCAATTCACGTCGGAAGGCCAGGGAAAGTCCTTTCCCGCCACCACTGCTTTCGAGGCCAAATTCAACATGAACCGCTTCTGGCAGGGTCTTTCTGAAGGCTTCATCTTCCGATAGAAATTCTTGACGTTTCTTCTCAAGCTCGTTGATATCAAATGCCGCCGCTTGCTGGCTCGGTGCATTAGCGGTTACAGAGAGTGAAGCTCGCCGCTGTAGTAGGCGCTGCTGTACAGTCTGAGGAGTGGGTGTCGGAGCTGGCGCACCGCCTAGTCCGCCTGTTGGCTGTGATGTGATGTCTTCGAATTCTGATGGGTAGCCCAGAGGTGTCTCATTGATCGGTGAGTAGATCCGCACCTTCCCGGAGGTGATAACATACATCGCGAATGCACGAGCACCCGCACGGATGACGACTTCTCCATGTCGGACAACTACAGGCACCATCTGTTTGGCGATCCTAAGGATATCCGCGCGACTAAACGTCCTCAGCATTGGGCATCGCAGCAGGGCAGAAATTATGATCGATCCGGTGGACGGTACAGGATCGGTTGAATCTGCCTGATCATCGAAGTCCTGCTTGCTCTCAATGTTCGATACCTCTGTAGCATAGCTCAGGGCTAGTCGAGCGTCAGTGGTCTGTACACGAGTGTGGTGCTGCTGGTCATCTGAATCTACCTTACACTCCGCCGTAATCGTAGTGGGACATGCTGGGTTGGATGCTTCAGGAATGTCTTCTGCATACGAGGCAGCCAGTGAAAGCACTCGGGAATTTATCCTTTCGGCGCCTAGAAGGGTAACGAGGTCACGCCTTGCAAGTGTCCAGCATACGGTGGGCCCAGTACTCACGCTCAGAACCGAAAATGGGCTGGGACTTTGACCCAGCAGGGCCTGCTCGCCGAACGCTTGGTCCTTCCCTAGCGTCGCAACCTTCCTGGTGTGTTCCTCCTTCAGACAAACTGGTAACGCGTTGGGAGTCTCATTCTCTGTGTGGACATCATCGCTGAACTCTGGGGAATACACCCTCTGAACGCACTCGACACCACCTTGCTGAATAATAAACAGGTGACGCACCGCATCACCCTGCGATAGGATCACACTCCCCGGCTGATATTCTTTGCATTTCATCGCGCGACTGAGCATTGAATATTCACTTGGCTTTAAGCCTGCAGCAGCCAAGAGCGAAATGTGACTCAGTTGGTGTTCCAACCAGACACGTGCACCGAGGTCCTCTTGGCTTTCTCCAGCGGCAATGCCGTTGTACATCCCAGATTCATCGAGTTCTGGATTATAACCGTCATTACCACTACCACTACCTACGGGCCCCGATATTGATCCACCTGAAGATCTGCTTTTGGCAGCTTGGAGCAGCCGCTGCCGTTCTTCAAGTACTCGCAACGCCGTCTCCTTAGATTTGAGGATGACATTCTCCTTCCTTGCACGTCGTTTCGCGATCCAGCGCCGAACGAATCGTTGAAGCTTCACTAACGAGTATACACTAAGCCTTGGGATGTTGATATCGCCAGACTGGCCAGCTGCTGACGCACCCAGGAAGCTCATCTTTCGACTGAGATTCAAGTGGCTCGTGCAACTCGGGCTCAGATTTCGAGTTCCTGTTACGGCCAGCGAACGAAATCCACAGCAAGATCAGGGTCTAATAGAAGCAAGCTATTGAGTTCTACTAACGGATGGTGTCTACAGCGAGCGCAGATATCACATTGGGGCGTGACCCATTTTGAGTAACCGAGGGCGAGGGGGTGAGTGCTGTGAAACACGGCATGGCAGGCAGACTGTCACATTAGTGGGGACACGAGGATGCTACACGTAGTATTCTGCAGTATATTATGCAGTTTTGCAGAAGCGTGCAAGTATCACACGTGAGATATCCAGCCTGGGCAACTGTGTTCGGAACCATCGTTTTGTTCTCATCGACCCCCTATTGGTGTCATTTCACGACAACCGCCTGGGCTGTGAGCGAGGCATGCACGGAACAGCCTTTTCACACAAGCCCTCATCTACTCCAGCTCGTTCTCAAGTGTCACCCCCGCGGACCCTCCCAGGGCCCCGACCGCGATGCGTTTCTCCCTTGATTCTGACCAGAAAACCCGCTGGTTTGGAGGGGAGGAGTAGGGCATTAGCTGTGGGTGTACTGGAAACACCCGGAAAGACATGGTTTGGATTGTTGGTGCATTTTATTAGATGTACACGTCATGTCACAGGTGAGGGGGTATCTCAGAATCCGAAAACGAGAGATTTGGAACTTTCCTTAATCGGAATAGGATACGGCCAGTGGGTGCCATTCCACGCTGGTTAGCGCGTTAAGTGTATTACGGTCAAATCACAACATTTTCGCGGTTTATTCTATCCCTCACTCACAGGGCCGTGCCCAAATCGACGCTCAACAGCGACTTCAAGACTTTGAAAAGCGATTTCAGTGAATAGTCAGTTTTGACAGGCGTCGGGTTAGGCTAGCTTACCCAACATAAGCAGAACCTGGGGGTGTGCACGCGTTACGCGTGGCCATGGGATGCAGCAGTTCCACACTCAATCCCAACCCTTACAGTCTGAGTGGTGAGAGTGAGGCTGGTCTCGCCCCAAGCCACATCCCACACCGAACGCGCCCTCCCAGAACAGCCCTATCGACAGCACTCAAGACTCAAATAGTGGGCCTACAGAAAGGTTATTTCCCGAACCGACTAACCTAGAGGCTTCCGATATGGCTTCAAAAACAAGTCAACCTCTGTCTCCAGAAAGAACGAAACCGCCGGACTCAGGATCAGGCTCCCCTGGGTTGTCATCACCGGCTGGGGCCACTATGAGTGCCAGTGGAGCAGCCAGGCCTGTTTTGGCCGCGACGAGTACAGCTGGGGCAACTGCGACTAGTTCTGCGTCTGCCTCTTCATCTGCTGCTTCGTCCCCTGTCAAGCCCGACAGGTTCACCGAGTTATACAATCAGACAATGGCGGCCGAACAGATGCTGCGACAAGCCATGGAGGCCCGAAGGCAAAGGCAGAAACAGAATGAGCAGCGTCTTGAGGAGCTGAATGTAGCCAAAGCGAACTTCTTGAGTTCCGTTGGAACAGGAGCAAGTACTGCGGGTACCTCCACAGCCACGACGCAACGTACGGCGTCTTCATCTCAGCCGCAGGCTTCAAGTGCATCCGGATCGACAGCTGTGATTTCATCATCAACAGCCTCAGCACAGGCGCCCTCAACCACTTCTAGTAGCGGTCGACCTCGTCTGAGCAACTCGTCAGAGAACCCCACCCTTGCGTTGATTCGTCAGCGGCGCCAGGAGATGGAGGCCAAGCGTAAAGCCGAGCTGGAAGCAATCCAAAATGCGATTCTCAAGGTGGAAAGCCAGCTCGCGGCGAAAAATGCACAAAAGAGTCAACCACAGCCCCCGCCACTACAGCCGCAAAGCTCATTGCAACTACAGCTGCAACTGCAGATGCCACCAGGTTCCGAAATTCTGGCATCTGCGCAGCTTCGACCAACCAATAGCACATCTCAGCAAGAACAACCGCAACATCAACGGAGAGCATCCTTGCGCAACAATCGTGGGTCCACTAGTGGAATGAATGGCGCAATATCGGCGCGCCGAAGCAGTATTACTGCTAGCAGTACCGAGGACTCGGCGCTTCGGAGCTCGCCCCAACCATCACCGCCTTCGGTCGCGTCCACGACGCACCTTCGCAGAATGAGCAACGCTGGAAGTAGTCTAAGTGCTCGTTCTTCGCGGGGCAGCCTGAGTCTTACACCATCCAGTTCGCTGATCAATACCGGTGCCGCGACCATATATCAACCGAGAAGGCCCAGTGTCATTTCGATGGCGCAGAGTAAGGCGACTTCAAGTGCTTTGGCAACCCCATCGCCGCCAGGACCTAGTCCCTCTGCGGATGAAGACTTGATGGCACTGGAGGCGATTTTACAGGAAGAGACAGCGAAAGAAGCGAACATTGACCTGGAACTAAGGCGAGCTGAGTTGAGGATTCGAGCGCTCGAACGCGCAGCAGCTGCTCGAGCTCAAAAGAAGCAGAAGCGCAAGCAACAGCAGCAGCAGCTTGCCGCTGAGCGTCCTGCAGCAGCTGCTGCTGGAACAGATTGACTGTACCTCCCGATTGCACGATCAACTGGAATTCCTTCGACCACTTCGAGTCAGACCCCCGCGACGCGCGGTGAGGCATAATTTCATTAAGAGTTGTGGTTTTTGTCAATCTCCCTAATTAAATCCCACTGTTCCAGCATTATTTTGGTCATCTAAGCTCATCCGAGCCAGCCCTAGACACACGCGTGCTGTACATTATCGCTACAGAGGAGCTTCCATTGTTCTTTTACAGCCTGATTTGCTCCCCCACCATCCCATCACCTGCACTCGGTTAGTCAAGCGCGTTGACTGATCAGGATACTTACTGTTGATTCAAGAGGAGGCCTGGGCAACCAGAGGCAGCTTACGCCATCTGAATGACTTCAGTTCACATCCTTGGCCTAGTTTACCCTCAGACTCGACTTCAGACTCAACCTCATTCGGTCCGACACACTTTCTGTTGATTAATTGTTTCATCTTCACTCGCACCTATCCCGTTACTACTATCGTTTTCGGTCTTTCAACTCCCTAGCTGCCGACTCAAAGTGCATACACGGTTAATGCATCTCGTCGTCGAGTTTCAACTACGCCCGTAATCAAACGGCTTTCGCTATGCTTTGCTGTTCCTTGGTGATTCTCAATTTGCGCCTTACTTCGTCTTGAGAGCGTCCAAGAATATAAATGGTTTTGATGAGCCTGACTACGTTTATTGATCTCTCGTTAGTTGTTTACATTTGTGGCAACAACCGACTTACTCGTTCTTGCGGCGGAACGAGCAACCCTCAACGAGGCGAGCCTTGCCACCAGTGGGCTGTGAGAGGACTGCAGTGCATGCAGAGCAGACGACAGTGCTGGTAGCGTGAGAGAACATAGTGGTGCTAGATATCGGAAAGGGGGTTAACAAATGCGACAATGGTGTGTTCGTAAGCTTCGGAACTGGGATTCTCTTTGGTGTCCAAGTGTGGTGAGCACCTTTCGGCGCGAGTCTTGGGGCCTTGCGGGTCGTCAATCACGCGTACAAGCCGAATCAAACGCAATGGAACACAGCGCGGGAAGAATGACGTACATCTGGAAGCAACCAGGGCACTTAACTTCCATGAAGAAGGAGTTAGGCGACATCACAAGGCGCTTGAGCTTGTGGGTCTTTGCCTCGAGGTGAGCGGGGGGGTTGAGGAGATCGTGGTCAAGCATCTAGATATCGTGTTTGAAAGAGTAGTGTGAACATGTGCGTGTTAGTCTAGCATCTCAAGTGACCCTCAGGGCCGCTCTAACCCGAGATATACCCCAAAAGCCGTGGCAAACAGCCGGGCTCAGGCTCGCTCGAGTGTACAGACCGGACTTATCGCGGCGTGTACAAGTCTTTGCGCGTTATAAACCCGATATAGTGCTTTGAAATGCACACATGAGTCCATCCGGTTCACTATATTCACGTCAGACCCACCATGTCACGCGAAACAGGCCGTCTTATATCCTACGCTCTCCTTTCGTCCAAGTTCCAAAAGGTTCCAGATTTGGAACCCGGGGTTCCAAATTTTGGAACAAGTTCCAAACCAGGCCAGACTTTGGACCGCGTCCCAGGACCGAAGTTTACGGATACAGAAAAATTCCCGCAACCATACCTTTCCTCTGGCTGAACTCAGGACTGACTTCTACTCGCAGGGATACCGCATTGGGTGGGTCGCAGAGCGCAACTGGATATTAAACCAAGTGGCTGAGTTTGGCGCGCTCTTTTGACCTTACTCTAAAGTAATTAAGGCGACAGATCCTGTTTTTCAGGAGTTTAGTATAGGCTCACCAAGCGAGCGAAGCGGACTGTAGCGGTTGGGCCGGCTTTTCAAGTTGGTGTACGAAACAGGCCAACAGTAAGGCACCGCGACTAACCCACATATCCATACCATGAGCCAGCAAACTCATCCCCAGCTGTCGTCTTCGACGCTGACCAACCTGTTCTTGACACAGGCCTCGGTAGTCCTGATCACGAGAACGATTCAACCTGCCGCCTGCGATTCAGACGACTATGTGATGACCCCTGAGGACAAGGCATTGTGCGCATGGCACGAGAGGCTTGTAGCGAACTCCCAGTACGAAAGCAGTGAAGATGAGCTTCAGCTGGCACTCGTTCGGGCACATCAGGTTATCGCAGCGCTGCAGTCAGCTAGCTCTACAGCTCTTGAGGAGGAGCGATTGACGGATTATGACGCGATTGAAGATGAACAGATCATCAAAGAATTCATTTCATGGTGTGGCGATCGAAGCTATAATATTAGTGAACGAGTGACCGAGCTGATTGCCCAACGCCAAGGTGAGTTCGTCAACCAGACTGCAGCAGACTTCTTCGGCCTATGGGGAGACGATTCTGAGGCGCATGAGCCAGATGAAGGCCAGACTCAAGAAGAGGTAGCGCAGTGCCAATTGAAAGACAACGAGGATCCATCCGATGCTCATTGTCGGATTGTTTACGTTCCAGCCAAGATCCGAACGGAGTTTTCCGATGACGATGAGGATTCTTACGTCAAGCCCATTCGAGTGTCTCAGCGGTAACTCCCCGCAACCATGTAACCATGTAAAGAGTACGTCTAGTTCGAGCTAGGCGTTAAGAATGTTTCACAAGCATTTATTATAGCCGTGCCGCTCTGCGCAGTTCCATTGTACGTAAAGACTAAAAAAAACACAGCGCTACGCAGGCGTTCATCAGACAGTTGCTCTAGCTCACGACATTCGAGGGTGAATAAATAAACAGTGTAAAGTGAAGTTGGGATCGGGGCCTGCAGGGGCTAAAAACAAAGCGGGTTATTTGAGGGTCAACGTTGCAGAAGTTATAGTTGCACGCGCCATGTACCTGAAGACTGGAATTGGAATTCGTCCGCATGAGAAGCCTTGGACGCTGAGCGCTCATGCCGTCCGACACGAACCTTGGATGTGGCTGACTGCTGTTGTGGAGGAGCGAGATAAAGTGACGTACCAACACCCTTACCAACAGAAGGAGCGGGTGGAGGTCCAGGATTCGTCTTGGCTGTAGCCGTCTTTTTGCTGAGGCGCTCCACAAGGCCTGGTGGTGGTTGGCCTCGAGCTCGAGCAGTAGACCGCGCTGAGGAAGGCTCTGCAGCAGCGGGCTTTGAAGGTGTGGCAGCAATCGACTTAGACTCAGTGGCAGCTCGTCCACGTGCGGAACGAGCAGAAGGTAC
>Ga0182741_1002893_pt1 | contig 19163 bp, 16 predicted proteins | sample eDN5th37CBELigOP_FD_128874 | JGI IMG/M metagenome (GOLD analysis project Ga0182741, IMG submission 128874) | Enriched Organic Plus compost microbial communities from Emeryville, California, USA - eDNA 5th pass 37_C BE-Lig OP (version 2) (version 2) ... | reverse complement strand
GGCGGCAGTATCTCGTCATGAAAACGGGCCGCGAGGTGATCGTGACGGGCGGCCGCGGCGTCTACGACACGTTCCGCCACGTGTTCCCGCGACTCGACCTCGAGAGCCTCCGCCGCCACGCGGCCGAGTGGCGAGAGTACTCCGAGGTGTATCGCGTGCTGCTCGACCCGGAACAGGCGACGGATGCCGCGGTGGCGCGCCAGCTCGCCTACCTCAACACGCTCGGCAGCGGCATGTACCCGCTCGTGATGCGCGCGTACCGCGACCACCTCCACGGCGAGATCACCACGGACGAGCTGATCCGCACGCTCGAGCACGTGCAGTCCCTGCTCATGCGCCGCGCGGTCGTCGGCGTCAGCAATGACCGTCTCGTCGCACGACTCTGTCGCGCCCGCGAGGAGGGCGCCGAGGCGCTGCGCGCGGCGATCGCCCGCATCACGCCGTCCGACGAGCGTGTACGCGCGGCGCTCAAGTACGCGGAACTCCCCTACCCCGCGTACGTGCTCGGGCGCCTTTCGGGTGTCGACGCCACCGCCGCGCTCGACGTCGCGCACGTGTTCCCGCTCGCCCCGTCCGATACCTGGACCGGCGACGGCACCCGGGAGTGGGCCGACTACACCGAGGACGAGCAGAACAGCCACCGCGCGCTCGCGCAGACGATCGGGAACCTCGCGCTCCTCGAGGAAGACCTCGCCGTCCGCGCGTTCGACCAGCCCTTCCCGGCGAAGAAGAGCGTGTTCTCGCGCAGCGCCGTGCCGACGACGCGCGAGCTCGCCGAGGTCGACGCGTGGAACACCGCTGCCATCACCGCTCGGTCCGCGCGCCTCGCAGATCGCTTCGTCGAGGTCTGGGGGCGTCCCGCCGTCCGGCTCATCGACGACGACGGTCTCACCCCGATCCTCGACGCCGTGCACCGGCGCGGCTGGCCCCGCGGGTGGCAGCGCGAATGGGACTACGTCGAGTACCGCGGCGAGCACTGGGAGGTGCACGACGTCAAGTACCTCTTCAACCGCATCTTCAAACGCCTGTGGGCCGATTCGCGCGAGGCGGTCGTCTCGTACTGCGCGCGCCGCGGCGGCCCCGTGTACGGCGCACAGTCGTGGAACGGGCAGTGGGACCAGCTCGACGACGACCACTACCTCTACATGGGCTGGGACTCCAGCTACATGCTCACCGCCGTGCAGGGCGTGCTCGAAGAGGCGGGGATCGCCCCCGAGGTCTTCGTGAAGTATTCGTACATCGGCAACGCGATGTGACGGACCGACGGATGCTTGATCGCCCCCGCCCCTGAGACGATACTGATGGGCGTCCCGCTGGGGAGCTGGGAGCTCGAGTGCCCGACATCCGGATCACGCTGCTGGGCGGCTTCGACGTGACGGTCGACAGCCGTCCGACAGGCGTGGGATCGCTCACCCGGCGTCACGCCTCGGGCCTGATCAAGCTGCTCGCGCTCGCGCGGGGTCGACGGATGCATCGCGAGCGCGTCCTCGATGCGCTGTGGCACGACGAACACGTCGATCAGGCGCTGCCGAAGCTGCATAAAGCCGCGCACTTCGCGCGTCAGGCGATCGGCGAGGCGGACTCGATCGTCCTCCGGGACGATCACGTGGCGCTGTTCCCCGGAGCCGAGGTTGCGATCGATGCCGTCCGATTCGAGGACCTGGCCCGCCGCGCTCTCGAGGCGGGGGACGCGTCCCTGGCGGCCGAAGCCGCCGACGCCTACACCGGCGAACTGCTGCCCGGCGACCGATTCGAGGATTGGGTGATCGACGCGCACGAGCGACTCGCGGCGATGCACACCGATGTCCTCGCGCTCGCGGGGCGCTGGACCGCCCTCGCAGCGGTGGCTCCGACCGACGAACGCGCCCACGTCGCACTCATGCGCGAGCAGCTCGCCCGCGGCGACCGGCACGCCGCCCTCCGCCAGTTCGAGCGTCTCGAGCGCGCGCTCCAACGAGAGCTGGGCGTCGCTCCGAGCGACGACGCCGTGCGCCTGCGCGACCAGGCGCTGGCCGCAGTCCCGCCTGCTCCGCCCAGCCCGCGCGGAGTGGTGGAACGCACCGCGGAGCTCGCCGCCGCCACCGCGGTCCTCGACGGCACGGTACACGGCGAAGCGCGCCCCGTCATCGTCGTGGGGCCCGCGGGAATCGGCAAGACGGCCCTCCTCGACGCGATCCGCACGGCGGCGGCAGACAGGGGGATGCGCGTCGCAACCGGTTCGGCGTCCCGCGTCGCGGGCGCGTGGCCCTACGCGGCCCTCGTCGAGGCGTTCGGTCGGATCATCCGAGCTCAGCCGGAATTGCTCAACGAGATCCCGTCCGTGTGCCGCGAGGAGCTCGACCGCGCGCTCACGGGCCAGACCACGGACACCTGGTCGGGCGAGCTCGGACAGCACCGGTTCTTCGTCGCTGCCGCGGAGCTGCTCCGCGCCACCGCACGCCCGGCGCTCGTGCTGTTGATCGACGACCTCGAGGACGCCGATGACGCGACGCTGCGCCTCCTGCACCACCTCGTGCGCACCCTCGCCGACGAGCCGGTCGTCTTCGCACTCGGCGTCAACGAGTCGGCCGGACCCGCCGTGACCGAGCTCGTCGAGACCCTCGAGCTGCGCGCGGGCGCGCTCCGGCTCGATCTCGCTCCGCTCGGCGACGCCGAGATCCGGAGGATCGTCCAGCAGGTCCTGACGGATGCCGCCCCCGACGTCATCGACGAGGTCATCGCCCAGTCTCACGGCGTCCCCGCGATCGGTGTCGAGCTCGCCCGACGCCTGACAAGAGCGCCGGGCGCGCGTCCGCGGGAGCTCACCATCCTGAGCGGAGTGCCCGCGGCGACCCGCAGCCTGCTTCAACGGGCCGCCGTGCTCGGAATGACATTCGACACCGACGACTTCGTCGCCGTGGCCGGGCTCCCCGAGGCCGAGGCCTTCGCCCAGCTGGACGCCGCGCTCGAATCCGGTGCGGTCGAGTACGCCGACTCCACCTATCGGTTCCGGCACGCGATCGTGCGAGACGCGCTCCTGCGCGGGATCCCGCCCCACCGGCTCCGGACGATCCACCGCGACATCGCCGACCGCCTGATCGCCGCGAACGAGTCCCCCGCCCGCATCGGCCACCATCTGCTGGAGTCGGGCGACGAAGAGGCAGCTGTACCGCACCTGCTCCGCGCGGCCGAGACCGAGGCCACGGTCGGCGCCTACCGCGACGCGCTGCGCCTCGTCGAGCGCGCGCTTCCCTTCGCCGAGGGTGCGGAGCGGACGCGCCCGCTGCAGCTGCGGGCCGACCTTCTGCTCGCGACCGGCGATCCGGATGCGGTGGCGGCCTACAGGACTGCCCTCGCGGCATCCGACGATGCCGACGCGCCCCGCGTGCGCGCCCGCCTGTCGCGCGCGGCGCTGATGGCCGGTGATGCCGAGACCGCCGCCGCCGCCCTGCACGGTGTACCGGTCACCGATGACGCGGTGGGCACGGAGGTGCTGCTCGCCCAGGGCAACCTCGCGTTCTTCATGTCGGATTGGGAGCGCGCTCGCGAGATCGCCGAGGCAGCTCGCGTGCGCGTGCTCGCCGGCGAGCACAACTGGCAGGTGCTCGACCTCGTCGCGCTCCAGGGGCTGCTCGCGCACCGTCGCGGCGAGTGGTTCGACCGCATCCGGGTCGAGCTCCGCAACCAGGCCGAGCGGCCCGAGGTCGCGAACTCGCTGTTCGACGGCTACCTGTGCGCCGCGGAGTACCTGCTGTACGGACCGACGCCCTACAGCGACGTCATCGACCTCGCGCGCGACCTGCAGCGCACGGCCGAGCGGTCGGGCGCCCTCCGGGCGGCCGCCTTCGCACGAGCGCTCATCGGAGAAGCGGCGCTGCTGTGCGGCGACCTTGATCTGGCCGAGCGCGAACTCGATGCAGCAGCCGAGTCGCACGCGGCGATCGGGTCTCCTGCGGGCGAGGCTCACGCGCTGCAGCGCCTTGCGGAAGTGCGCCTCGCACGCGGCGACGCGGCGTCCGCGCGCGAGCTCCTCGAGCGCGCCGTACCCCTCGCCCGGTGGTCGGTGATCGCGAATCACCTGCTTCAGCGCATCTACGGGACGATGATCGAGGCAGCTCCGGATGCCGCGTCCGCTGTCGCCGTCGTCGACCGGGCCGAGAGCACGCTGGGCCTCGACGACCGATGCCACTTCTGCGACATCATGCTCGCGGTGCCCGCGATGGTCGCATGCGCGCAGGCGGGCGACCTCGAGCGGGCGGAGAACTATCGCGTCATCGCCGCGGGCTCGGCCGAACTGTGGGAGGGCACGTCGTGGGCCGCGGAGCTCGAGGAGGCCACCGCACGCGTCGCACTCGCGGCAGGCGAGGGCGGCGCGGCATCCGCCCTCGAACGCGCGATCGACGGCTTCGAGCGCGCCGGGCAGCCGCACGATGCGGCCCGCTGCCGCGCCCTGCTGGACGAGGTGCGGCGCCTTCCCTCTCGCACCTGACGGCGACATGGCGCGGGGAAGGCTGAGGGAAGGGCGCCGCGAGAGCATCGCCGCATGGAATCGCTGCAGCTTGCCATGGTCGTCCACCTGGATCGCGTCGGCGCGTTCCGGCAGGACGCGATCGCCCGCGCCGCCCGTGCCGCGCTCCGAGCCGAGCGTCGGCGCTCGCGGTTGCGCACCCCCCGAGCCCACGCCGGCCGTCAGGGCCACGAACCGGCGCGCGCGGCCGCTCCCCTGCCGCAGACGGCGCAGCCCTGCTGATGAGCGACGACAGCGCGGCGTTCGCTCACCACACGCTACGAACCGGGAGCGGCGGCGCTGTCGTCTATGGCGTCGACGCGCCGTTATGGGTGGTTAGTCTCTGGTTCGGGGACGCCCCGGGGAGATCCTCGTCTTGCGAGGACAGAGCGGCCGACGGGATGTCCTGCGGCACACGCTCGTCCACGACGACCTCCTCGGGCTTGCGCAACCGCGGTGGTGTCGCGGACCAATCCTTGAGGCGTTGGCCGACCAAGTCGTAGGTGACCAGGATCGCGTCCATCACGGAGTCAATGAATCCAGAACGACCTGCCTGGCGCCCGCTACCCATCTTGCCTAGGTAGGTGACAGTGAACGCCTTGATCTCCTTCGACGGATCTGCGACCAAGACGGCGGGGTTCTCGCGCGCGGTTCCGAGAAGTTCGGCCGTGCCGCCTCGCTGTCGTGCAGCAAAGGCTTCGACTCGAAGAGTATCGGGGGCATCCTTTAGTTGCCGGAGAAGCCAGTTGACCCTCGTAGTCGGCCGCCCCTCGCCTGGGGCATTCGTCGAGAATGAGCAGGAGACCTGAGCGGCACGGATGTCAACAGTCACGGTCATCGGCGACACCGCGTTCGGTATGCGGATTGCGCCCGACATCTTTCCCTCATTCACCAACATGTCGGTGACTGTTCCGATTCGCAGAGCGGGATTCGCGAGCTCCGCCTTGCTTAATACCTGCGTGACGTCGGCGCCGAGTCTTTGGCCCAGTTTGAGCGTGCAGTAGCGCAGCAGAGCATCGAAGCGGGCCGCCACCTGGGCGGCGTCTTTGTCAGTCTTGCGGAGGGTGCCGCTCGACACGGCATCTCTCACCGGAACCCAGCTGGGGCCCATATCCGCGAACTCGACGGCGCCCGATTTGGGGTGCTCGAGGTACCGGATCAACTCACCGAGAATCCACGCCTGGTCGGGATCGGCGACTCCACGGAATTCCTTCTGCATCACGGCGGCGGCTAGCACCTCCGTCCATGACAGATGATGCATCCGCACGGACTTCGCCTTGCGCTTATCCACCGCAGTCGGGTGGGTTCCAGGCGCCGGTGGTATCTCGTTGGAGATCGTCAGCAACGCATCGAATCGATGCTCCCGAGCGACATCGAGGTAGTTTTCAAGCTGTTCGCGCTGTAACTCGTTATTTCCGGTCTTGACCTCCACGAGAGCCGTCCAGACCTTACTGCCCCGCTTGATCCGTAGGAGACCGTCCGGGAAAACCTTCTTGTCACCGAGGAGAAACGGAACCTCGATGAATGCTTCGAGGCTCCCGGCCGGAGCGCCCATCCTCCCCGTCAGGGTGCGCCCGAACTCTTTCACCGAACTCATCACCGCGAGCAGAGCCGACGTTGCGCGACGCTCCTGTTCCTCGGCGCCGTTGATTCCAGAGGTTGGGATAAGGCGCGCGGCATTCCAGGGGTTCTCTTCTGCCATTTCGACTCCATCATCGGGACCTGAACGAACGCTAGCGCGAACCGTTCGCGGTCTTTGGCATTTCGGCGACGGGCGTGTGTGGGAAGGCGCCGCCCTTCCGGACGGCGCCTTCACCCGTGGGGCGGGTGGGACTTGAACCCACGATCGTCGGGTTATGAGCCCGCTGCCTTGACCAGCTTGGCCACCGCCCCTCGGCCAACGAGCCTACCGCCCGGCGACCCGCGAGCCGCGCATGGGAGAATCCCCATGTGGACGCCGCCGGCTGGATCGTGCTTGCGGGAGTCATGGTGTGCGCGGCCGTGCTCGCCGCGCTCGCACCCCGCTGGAAGCGCGACAATCTGCGCCGGCAACTGGAGGGCGGAGGAGGCTCGCTCGCGGGGATCGGCGGGGGCCTCGACGCTGTGTGGCGGCCGTCCGCCGAGGAGGCGCACGCACAGTGGGAGGCTCAGGTGGAGCTGCCCGCTCCCGCACCGGCGCCCGGTGACGGTGACTTCGACGGCGGCACCGTCGTGATCTCGGTAGACCGTCGGGTCGAGCGCGACTGACCTACTCGGCGTCTTCGGGATCTCGAACAGGAGGCTCCGGCCACACCTTCGAGACGGCCTCCGTGACGCGGATCGATCCCGTTGTCGGATGCGCGGCGTCGAGGGTGCCGGAACTGCCTCGCTGGATCGGCAGCTCCTGGCTGTCGCTGATCACCTGCGGGTGGTAGCGAGAGAGCTGGAAGACGCCCCACACGGCGAGCGCGCCGGCCACGGCGAATCCGAAATACGCCGAGAGCGGTGCATGGGCCGCCTCATTGAGCACGATCAGGCCGATGAGGATCGCGACGATGGGGTCGATGACCGTGAGTCCCGCGATCACGAGGTCGGGCGGCCCCGACGAGTAGGCGGTCTGCACGAAGTAGGCACCCATGGCGGCCGCCGCGATCAACGCCACGAGCGAGGTGACGGTGAGCCACTCGAAGTCGCCGGTCTGGCTGCGGCTGATGACCACTTTCGCGAGCGTCGCGACGAACCCGTAGAGCACGCCTGCGCCGACGATGTAGAAAAGCGCCCGCATCCGGTGTCGCAGCCAGAGCCACAGGGCCGTGAAGGCGATCACGACGCCGAGCAGCAGCAGCAGGATTGTGATCACCTGCCCGTTGCTCACCCGCTCCTCGGTCGCGAACAGGGCCGCGATCGTCACGAAGATGAAGATGCCGCCGGTGCACGCCGCGATCGCCATCACCGACCGCTTCGTGGGGCGATGGCCGCTGATGCGCGCGTTCAGGAGGGTCGTGATCACGAGGGCGATCGCGCCGAGCGGCTGCACGACGATAAGGGGAGCGAACGAGAGGGCGGCGAGTTGGCACACGATCGCAAGGCCCAGCATCACCGTGCCGATGACCCACGACGGACGCGACAGCAGACGCAGCAGCTGCTTCGACGTGAGGCCCTGAGTCGCCACCGAGCCGCTCATGCGCTCGACCTTGAGCACTCCGCGGTGCTGATACTGCGCTCCGAAAGACATGAAGACCGCCCCGAGCAGCGCCAGCGGGATGCCGATCAGCAGCCCGGGGTTGCGGAAGACACCGAGAAGCGTGTCCCCCACGCTCTCGAGTCCGACGTCACCCACGAGCACCCTCCGACACTACCCCGACCCCTCGCGCGGCTAGGCTCTTGGCGTGGCCGTTCTCCCGATTCGCATCATGGGCGATCCCGTCCTGCACGCGCCCGCAGCGCCCGTCGACGAGATCACCGACGAGGTCCGCACGTTGGTCGCCGACATGTTCGAGACCATGGATGCGGCACCGGGCGTCGGCCTGGCCGCCCCGCAGGTCGGGGTCGGTCTCCGTATCTACACGTACTCGTACCCCGACGACGAGGGCAACCCGTGGCGCGGCGTCATCATCAACCCCGAGCTGTGGATGCGCCCCCTCAAGCCCGGGCAGCCCGACCCAGACGAGGAGTCGGAGGGATGCCTGTCGTTCCCCGGCGAGCGGTTCCCGCTGCGACGCTCCGATCGAGTGCTCGTGACCGGGATCGACCTCGACGGCGAGCCCGTCCGCATCGAGGTCGACGGCTGGCGCGCACGCATCATGCAGCACGAGTTCGACCACCTCGACGGGATCCTCTACATCGATCGCCTGAACGACAGCGATTGGAAGACGACCCAGAAGATCGCACGCAAGCGCGGATGGGGCCGCCCGGGCCGGTCGTGGATGCCGGGCGTCGACGACGTCGAGGCCTGACGCCGAGCCACTAGACGCGCGCGACGGGCTGCCGAAGGATCGTGCGCAGCCTGGCCGGTTCCACGCGGCGTGCGTCGCTGAGGTAGATCTCGTGGTGGGTGCCCGTCATGCGCAACCCGTGCGACGGGATGAACTCGTCGTGCATGCGCGCGAGCACAGGACCCTCGTCGTCGTACGGCCCGATGTGCAGCGTCTGCGCGCACAGCGCCTCCTCGAGGGTCTCGACGCGCAGCCGATCGAGCAGCGGCGCCCCGGCCGCCTGCTGCACCGCCCGCGACACGAGATCATCGTCGATGCCGTCCGGCACCAGGATCATCGCCGTCCACCGCCACAGCGACTTGTCGCGTGCGGTCGTGAACGCCGCCTTGTCGGCCGCATCCCACAGCGCCTCCAGCGGCGGAACGACGTAGTCACGGTCGATCTCGCGCTTGCTCAGGAACTTCAGCTTGTATGCCACCGGGAACAGAGTCGCCAGCGCATCGCGATATTCGGCCGAAGTGTTGGGATCGCCCGCCCCGTCGATCATGAGGTACCGCAGCGGCGGCACCTCGACGAGGTCGAACGCCCCCTGGCGCGCGCGGTACGAGGACAGCTCCTTCTTCGGATCGAACTTCGCCACGTCTCCCAGTCTGGCGCACACCGCCGACGCGTCGACAACGCCGCTTCGGCCGTCGGGGAGGCGGCCGGCGCGGAATCCGTGCATTCCGCAGGTGGGGGGACGCGTGTCAGGATGACCTCAGCGCACCGAGAGGGGCGGTGGAAGGCCGCCTGGTCCACTCGTCAGCGAGGGAGATCAACCAATGCGCAGATCCGTCGTCTTCGTCCTCTTCGACGGAGTGAAGCTGATCGACGTCTCCGGCCCGGCGGAGGTGTTCTCGGAAGCCGCCCGCTTCGGCGCTGAGTACGACCTTACCTACGCCTCATCGGGCGAGGACAGCGTCCGCACCTCCGCGGGCACTCGACTCGCGGTGGACACCCTGCTCGACGATGTCGATTACGCCGACACGGTGATCGTCACGGGCGGTGACGGACTCGTCTCGAAGCCCATTCCGCCCAGGCTCGTCGACGCCATCCGCAGGGCGCGCGCACGCAGCCGGCGGATGGTGTCGATCTGCACGGGGTCGTTCCTGCTCGCGGCCACCGGGATCCTCTCCGGGCGTCGCGCGACGACGCACTGGCGCTACGCGAACCAGCTCGCGCGCCTGTATCCCGACATCACTGTGCTTCCCGACGCGCTGTTCGTCGAAGACGACTCGGTGTACACGTCGGCGGGAGGCACGGCGGGCATCGACCTCGCCCTCGCCCTCGTCGAGCAGGACCACAGCGCTGACCTCGCTCGAAGCATCGCGCGTCATCTCGTGATGTTCATGCAGCGTCCTGCGGGGCAGTCGCAGTACTCCGCTCCCCTGTCGATCAGCCCACCCCGAAGCTCCGTCGTCCGCAAGGCGATCGACGCGGTCTCCGCGAACCCGGGCCAGCGCCACAGCATCGCCTCGCTCGCGTCTGCTGTCGGAGTCAGCGCGCGCCACCTGACGCGTCTGTTCAGCTCGGAGCTCGGGATGACCCCCGCCCAGTTCGTCCAGCGCGTGAGGATCGACCACGCGAAATCGCTGCTCGACTCCGGGCACGACGTGACCCGGACTGCGCACGAGTCGGGCTTCGGGAGCTACGAGAGCATGCGCCGGGCCTTCGTCAACGTCGTCGGAGTCTCGCCGAGCGTCTACCGCTCGCGCTTCCTCACGACGAAGCGCGGCGGAGACGTGCAGTCCCTTCCCACCGCCGTCTGAATCCAGGATGCCGACAACGTGTCCGAATCTGTGGGTTGACCGTCCCGCGATCGCGTAGTCCGCAACACGATTCCGCGTCACCGTTGATGGGCATAGAGAGACACCCGAACGAAAGGAAACGTCTATGCCCACCGTCACCACCCCAGACGGAGTCGAGATCTTCTACAAGGACTGGGGATCGGGTCAGCCCATCATGTTCCACCACGGCTGGCCGCTCAGCTCCGACGATTGGGACGCTCAGCTTCAGTTCTTCCTCAAGCACGGCTACCGCGTCATCGCCCACGACCGTCGCGGCCACGGGCGCTCCACCCAGACGTCCGAAGGACACGACATGGACCACTACGCGGCGGATGCGGCGGCCGTCGTCCAGCACCTCGACCTGCACGACGTCATCCACGTCGGACACTCCACGGGCGGCGGTGAGGTCGCTCGATACGTCGCCCGCCACGGCGGTGACCGCGTCGCGAAGGCTGTGCTCATCAGCGCCGTGACGCCGCTCATGGTGAAGACCGATGCGAACCCGGGCGGCACGCCGATCGAGGTCTTCGACGGGTTCCGAGAGGGCGTGGCAAAGAACCGGTCGCAGTTCTTCCTCGACGTCGCATCCGGCCCCTTCTACAACTACAACCGCGAAGGGGTCGAGCCCTCGCAGGGAGTGATCTGGAACTGGTGGCGCCAGGGGATGATGGGCGGGGCCAAGGCCCACTACGACGGCATCAAGGCCTTCTCCGAGACCGACCTCACCGAGGATGTGAAGGCCATCACCGTTCCGACGCTCGTGATGCACGGAGACGACGACCAGGTCGTGCCGATCGCCGACGCCGCGGAGATCACGATCACGCTCCTGCAGAACGGCAAGCTGAAGGTCTACCCCGGCTTCCCGCACGGCATGGCCACGACGCACGCCGACGTCATCAATGCAGACCTCCTCGCGTTCATCCGCGACGAGCTCTGATCCGGCCCGAAGGCCCCCGTCGCATCGGCGGGGGCCTTCGTCGGCCCCATCGCGTGCGCACGTGGTTTCGGCACGTGACCGGGCATACCTGCGGGCGTAGGATTCGCGCCATGGCGAGACAGATCATCACGACGGATGCCGCACCCGGCTCGCCCCTGTTCAGCCAGGGCATCCGCGCCGGCTCCACCGTCTTCGTGTCGGGCATGGTCGGCATCGACGTGGCCACCGGCGAGCTTCCCGAGTCCATCCAGGACCAGACCCGTCAGTCGATCCGCAACTGCGCGACCGTGCTCGAGGCCGGTGAGGCGTCGCTCGACGACGTCACGATGGTGACCGTGCTGCTGGCAGACCCGCAGGACTTCGGCGGCATGAACGAGGCATACGCCGAGGCGTTCGGCGAGAACCCACCGGCGAGGGCCGTCGCGCGCCTCGGACCGGAGCTGCCCGGCATCCGCGTGTCGATCTTCATGACGGCCCACGTGGAGGACTGAATGACAGGGCCCGCTCGCGCCCGCCGACAACCCGCAAACGAAGAACTCCCGTGAAGGATCACGGGAGTTCGGAGTGGCTCCCCCACTTGGACTCGAACCAAGAACCTATCGGTTAACAGCCGATTGCTCTGCCAATTGAGCTATGGAGGAATGTGCGCCGCTTACCGCGGGCAACCAGACCATCTTAGCAAAGCCGGAAGCGTGCTCATGACCATCAGGAGGCGATGAGACGCTTGTCGGCCTCGCCGCTCGGGGTCCACAGCAGGTCGTTCGTGTCGTGCCCGTACGCGATCGCGTGACCGCTCCTCAGGACCAGCACATCCGAGTCCAGATCACGCACGACGTCGGGCTCGTTCGTGACGACGACCGCCGACATGCCGTACCCGTGGCGACGGCGCAGGATCGCCTTCTTGGCCGCCCGCCGTGCCTCGACGTCCATGTTCGCGAAGGGCTCGTCGGCGATGAGCATGCGCGGTTGGAGGATGAGAGCGCGTGCGAATGCGACGCGCTGGCGCATCCCGGCGCTCAGCTCGTACGGATACTTCGCGGCGGCACCGAGCGGGAGCATGAGCTCGTCCAGGAGCGACGCGATCCGCACCGCGAGCGCGCGTTCGTTGACACGCCGCGAACGGCTCGTGATCGGCTCGCCGATGAGCTCCGACACCGTCTGGCGCGCGGGCAGGTTCGCCCCGGCCCGCTGCCCGAGGTACCCGGTGTAGTAGGTCAGCTCGCGGTGCGCACGCCCGGGACGACGAATACGGATGCCGAGAACCTCGGCGTCTCCGCCGACGACCGCGAGCCCCTCCTCGGTGCTTCCCGCGAGGATCGCGGCGAGGCTGGACTTGCCCGCGCCCGTCGGACCCATCAGGGACAGCGTCGCGCCATGCCCCAGCGTGAACGAGACGCCGTCGACGACCCGCTCGCTCGGTGCACCTCGCCCGGCGCGGGCGATCGAGAGATCGGTGCACCGGATCGCGACTTCGGCGTCTCGACGGTGGGACATGTCCACATCATGCCCTGCGAACGAACCGCACGCCAATCGGTTGCCCGATCAGAGGTCGGCGACTAATCTCTCGCGCTCCACATCGATCTCGCGAAGGCGCACGCGGATGCCGCGACCCTCGTCCGAGTCGGCGGGAACGCGCTGGATCGCACCGAGCAGCTCGGTCTTCTCGCGCTGAAGCGCGCGCAGGATCAGCCGGCGCGCGAGGTCGGCGGTCGACGCGACGGCGGCGTCGTCGGTCAGCGCCGGGAAGTCCGCCGCGAGCAGCTCGGCGGCGAGCGACCGGAAGGGCTCGCGCACGTTCGCCACGGCATCCGCGGCCCAGCCGGGGCGTTCGACATCGGATGCGGCCGCCACAGCCTGCCGCACCGCCTCGAGGGCCGGATGCCGGAACGGCAGCGCGAGCGCCTGCCCCCGCAGGCCGGACTCGATCCGGTGGCCGAACTGCAGGAACCCCATGAGCGCGTCGCGCTCGAGCACGACGTCGGCGGTGCGGGGCAGCGACGCCAGCGTCACACGGACGACGGGTTCGGCAGGCGTCTCGGCGGGTGCCTGTCCGCGTTGCGGACGACCGGGGGGCGGGGCATCCGTTCGCCCGCCGCCGCCGCGCCGGGCGCGCTCGACCGCCTGCGTGACCTCGCCGAGCTCGAGACCGAGTCGCCGTGCGAGGACGCGCGCGTAGCCGGGGCGCAGGGCGGGATCGCGGATCTCGGCGACGATGGGAGCGGCGGCGCGCAGAGCGCCCGCGCGCCCCTCGACCGTCGCGAGGTCGAAGCCCGCGAGGCGTCGGTCGATCACGAACTCGAACATGGGCGCCTTGGTCTGCATGAGCGCGCGCACGGCCGCGTCACCGCGCTTGAGGCGCAGGTCGCACGGGTCGAGTCCGTCCGGAGCCACCGCGACGTACGTCTGCGCGGCGAAGCGCTTCTCGTCGCCGAAGGCGCGCAGCGCCGCCTTCTGCCCCGCCTCATCCGGATCGAAGGTGAAGACCACCTCGCCCGCGGCGGAGTCGTCGCCCATCACCCGCCGCAGCACCGTGATGTGATCGGAGCCGAACGCCGTGCCGCACGTCGCGATGGCGGTCGTGATTCCCGCGAGGTGGCAGGCCATGACGTCGGTGTAGCCCTCCACGACGACGACGCGATGCTCGCGCGAGATGTCGCGCTTGGCGAGGTCGAGACCGTAGAGCACCTGGTTCTTGCGGTAGATCGGCGTCTCAGGGGTGTTGAGGTACTTGGGGCCCTGGTCGTCGTCGTACAGCTTGCGCGCGCCGAATCCGATCACCTGGCTCGTGACGTCGCGAATCGGCCACACGACCCTGCCGCGGAAGCGGTCGTACACCCCGCGCTGTCCCTGCGACACGAGCCCGGCCGCGGCGAGCTCCTCATCGCTGAAGCCCTGACCGCGCAGCGCGTCGCGCATGCCCGACCAGCCCTTGGGCGCGTACCCGACGCCGAAGTGGGCCGCGGCGCCCGCGTCGAAGCCGCGCGAGCCCAGGAACGAGCGCGCTGCCTCGGCCTCGGGTGTCATGAGCTGCGCACGGAAGAACTCGGCCGCCGCGGCGTTCGCCGCGTACAGACGCGCGCGGCCCGTCGTCTCGGGCGCCGCTCCCCCGTCCTCGTAGTGCAGCGTGTAGCCGATGCGCCCGGCGAGGCGCTCGACCGCCTCGGTGAACGACAGGTGGTCCATGCGGCGCAGGAACGAGTACACGTCGCCGGACTCGCCGCATCCGAAGCAGTGGTAGAAGCCCGCCTGCGGACGCACGTTGAAGCTCGGGCTGCGCTCGTCGTGGAACGGGCACAGCCCCTTCATCGAGCCCACACCGGCCGGCTTGAGGGCCACGCGCTCGCCGATGATGTCGGCGATGTTCGTGCGTGCCTTGACCTCGTCGACGTCTGCTTGACGGATGCGTCCGGCCATCACAGCCCTCCCCGTCGGCGGACGGAGTCGGGCTTCGGCGCGGCCGGCGACCACACGCCGAGGGATCCCGCGTCGATCTGGCCGACGAGCCGGTCGTGCCACGCGATCGCGAGCTGGTCGGTGAGGCTCGCGACCTGGTCGACGACGACGCGTCGGCGCGCGGCATCCGTCTCGGCCGCAGCGAAGTCCTGAGCATGCATAGCGTCGAGCGCCTCGGGACGCTCCCACAGGGCTGTCGCGAGCCGCTTGAGCACGCGGCGCTGCTCCTTGTAGAGCGCCTTGCGACCCTCGATCGAGACCACCACGGCTCCGATGATGCCCTTCAGCACCGCCATCTCGGCCTCGACGACACGCGGCACGATCACGTGCGCGCGGTAGCGCGTGAGGACGGCGACCTCATACGCCTCGCGCGTCGCCGTGGTCGCCGCACGCGCGAATCGACCGATGAGGTCGGAGGTGAGGTTCTTCAAGCGTGCGTGCGCGGCGCGCGTGCCGTCGAACGAGCGGATCCACTCCGGCATCCGCATGAGCCGGTACAGGGCGTCCTCGAGCTCGTCGAGCGCGAAGTCGAATCCGACCCACGACTGGATCGCCCGCAGCAGCGCGTCGTGCTCGGCGGCGTCGGCGAGGCGCGCGGGGTCGAGGTACCCGTTCACGATCGCGTCTTCGAAGTCGTGCACCGAGTACGCGATGTCGTCGGAGAGGTCCATGACCTCGGCCTCGATGCACCGCACGCGCCCCGGCGCGCCCTCGCGCATCCATCGGAAGACCTCTTCGTCGTCGGGGTACACGCCGAACTTGAGGCGCCCGCCGGGGTCGGGCAGCGGATGATCCGCCGTCCACGGGTACTTGCACGTCGCGTCGAGGCTCGCGCGCGTGAGGTTGAGCCCGTAGGTGCGTCCGTCGTCTCCGAACACCTTCGGCTCGAGGCGCGTGAGGATGCGCAGCGTCTGCGCGTTGCCCTCGAACCCGCCGATGTCGTCGGCCCAGTCGTTGAGGGCGCGCTCGCCGTTGTGCCCGAACGGCGGATGCCCCAGGTCGTGGCTCAGGCACGCCGTGTCGACGACGTCTGGCGACAGCATGAGCGCCGTCGCGAGCTCTCGGCCGACCTGAGCGACCTCGAGGGAGTGCGTGAGGCGGTTGCGCGCGAAGTCGGCGGGGCTCGCCGGGCTCAGCACCTGCGTCTTCGCCGCGAGGCGCCTCAGGGCTGCGGAGTGCAGCACACGCGCGCGATCGCGCGCGAAGTCGTCGCGCTGCGACCGGTGGCGTTCGGTGTGGAAGCGCGCGGCATCCGCGTCGTCGTAGCCCTCCGGTCGCCCCGACGCGACGCCGACCGCCCCGGGGCCGTCAGCCGCCACTGGTGTCGAGTTCCGCTTCGGCGAGGGTGGCGGATGCCTCGGCCCCGACCTCTCGCGAGTCAAGCCAGCCTTCGGGCAGCGCCGGGCGCTTGGGGCTTCCGGCGCGGCCGCGCTGCCCCTCCGCAGCGGCGCCGGGGTACGGCGCGTCGAGGTCGAGCGTGGCCAGCAGGTCGTCGATCTCGGCGAGGCTCGACACGGTCGCGAGGCGCGCACGGGTCTCACCGCCGACCGGATAGCCCTTGAAGTACCAGGCGACGTGCTTGCGGATGTCGCGGCAGCCGCGCCCTTCGTCGTCGAAGAACTCGACGAGCAGCTCGGCGTGGCGGCGGAACGCGTGCGCGACGAAGCCGAGCGTCGCGTCGACCGGTCGGCTCTCGGCGCCGAAGGCGGCGGCGAGGTCGCCGAACAGCCACGGGCGGCCCAGGCATCCGCGACCCACGACGACGCCGTCGCATCCGGTCTCGTCCATCATGCGCACCGCGTCTTCGGCGCTCCAGATGTCGCCGTTTCCGAGCACGGGGACGCTCGTGACCGCCTCCTTCAGGGCGGCGATCGCCGACCAGTCTGCCTCGCCCGAGTAGAACTCGGCCGCCGTGCGTGCGTGCAGCGCCACGGCCGCGACGCCCGCGTCTTCGGCGATGCGGCCCGCGTCGAGGTACGTGAGGTGGTCGGCGTCGATGCCTTTTCGCATCTTGACCGTCAGCGGGATGTCTCCCGCCGCGCGCACGGCGCGCGTGACGATCTCGCGGAAGAGCCCGAGCTTCCACGGGAGCGCGGAGCCCCCGCCTTTGCGGGTGACCTTGGGCACGGGGCATCCGAAGTTCAGGTCGATGTGATCGGCCCGGTCCTCTTCGACGAGAAGGCGTACCGCCGCCTCGGTCGTCGCGGGATCGACGCCGTAGAGCTGGATGGAGCGCGGCGTCTCGGACTCGTGGTGCGTGATGAGGCGCATCGTCGTCGCGTTGCGTTCGACGAGCGCGCGAGTCGTGATCATCTCGCTCACGTAGAGGCCGGCGCCGTACTCGCGGCACAGCCGCCGGAAGGCCGTGTTGGTGATTCCCGCCATCGGCGCGAGCACGACCGGGGCATCGAGCTCGATGGGCCCGATCGAGAGCGCGCGTGCGGGCGCATCGACGAGAACGGAAGTCACCCGACTATCTTCCCATCCCATCCCGAATCAGGGCTGGACGCGCATGTCGCGCGCGTCATGCGGACCGCCCGCATGCCCTGTGGAGGAGCCGAGCGGCGGTCCCACGTTTACCCTGGGGGCATGACCTCGACCGCGACAGATCTCCGCAACATCCCCTTCCGCACGGCCGACGGCGGCACCGCGACCCTTGCCGCCTACGCCGACAAGGTCGTCCTCATCGTCAACGTCGCCTCCAAGTGCGGGCTCACGCCCCAGTACGAGCAGCTCGAGAAGCTGCAGCGCGATTACGGCGACCGCGGCTTCACCGTGATCGGGTTCCCGTGCAACCAGTTCAAGGGCCAGGAGCCCGGGACGATCGACGAGATCCTCGACTACTGCTCGACGACGTGGGGCGTGACGTTCCCGATCATGGACAAGGTGGACGTGAACGGCGAGAACGCGATCCCGCTCTACCAGGCGCTCAAGCAGACGCCCGACGCCGACGGCGAAGCCGGCGAGGTCGGATGGAACTTCGAGAAGTTCCTCGTGGCCCCCGACGGCACCGTGCGCCGCTTCCGCAGCCGCACACTGCCCGACGACCCGGCGATCATCGAGGCGATCGAGGCACACCTGCCGCGTTGACGGTCGGCGACGACGGAAGAGGGGCGGATGCTGCAGCATCCGCCCCTCTTCGTGGGCTGTGTCAGACGTCGGCGGTCGCCGGCTCCGCAGTCTCGTCGACGTCGGCGTCCTCGCCGGCCGTCTCTGCCCCGCGGTGCTCGGCCCACACCTGACGCGCGATCTGCGCGAACGCCTCGGCCGGCTGAGCGCCGGAGACGCCGTACTTGCCGTCGATCACGAAGAACGGCACTCCGTTGATGCCGTACGCGGCGGCCTGCTTCTGATCGGCGTGCACCTCGGGGAGGAACTGGCGCGACTCCAGGGCGTCGCGCGCGGCATCCGCGTCGAGTCCGACATCCGCGGCGAGCGCGACGAGCTCGTCGGTGCGGCCGAGGTGGCGACCCTCGGTGAAGTATGCCGACATGAGGCGCTCCGCGAGCTCGAGCTGGCGGCCGTGCGCCTTCGCGAAGTGCAGCAGCTCGTGCGCCTTCACCGTATTGGTGTGCTTGAGGAGGTCGTAGCGGTAGGTGAGGCCTGACTGCGCGGCGACGCCCGTCACGCGGTCGATCATCGACTGCGCCTGCTCGCGCGAGATGCCCTTGTGTCGGGATAGGTAGTCCACCTCGTCGCCCTCGAAGTCCTCGGGCGTGTCGGGCGACAGCTCGAACGAGTGGTACGTCACCTCGACGACCGGCGCGTCCTCATCGGCGGATGCCGCAGCCAACCCGCTCTCGAGGTTCCGCTTTCCGATGTAGCACCAGGGGCAGGCGATATCCGACCACACGTCGATCTTGATGGCATCCGTCATGCACAGGGACAACGGTCGACGCCGGACGATCTATTCCCGCGGAAGCATGATCAGCCCGGCGGGTTCGCATCCGGGAAGAAGCGGAACCGCACGCGGACCGAGTCGTCGTACGGCACGACGAGGGTCGAGGCGTCGGGCGACCACTGGTCCGGGACCAGGAACAGCCGCCCGCCGCCCTGCACGAGCAGCCGCAGACCGTGATACCGGTAGCGGTACATCTGTCCCTCTTCGTGCGGCTCGAGCTCCTGGAGGAGGATCGCGTCGTTTCCCGGGAACATCCGCTCCTGCGTGTCGAGCACGACGGCCGGCAGCGACGCGAGGTCGGCGGCGAGCGCCCGCGCCTGCCCACGCCCCCACCACTCCGCGAGGGTCGCCGTCGCCCAGAATGCGCCCGCGACCATCGCCACGACGAGCAGCACGACGACGCTCCGCCCCTCCGATCCACCGCGCAGTGCGCGCGCGGTCGACGCTGCATAGGCGGCGAGGCCCGCACCGACGGCGAGCAGGAGGGGCGTGACGAGCGGCGCGAGTTCCCACCCCCCGAACACCCCCCACAGCAGCGCGAGCGCGAGGCCCGCGAGGATGAGGCCGATGCCGGTCCACGCGATCGGCGCCACGACGCGCGTGCGGATCGTGGCATCCGCCGTCTTCAGCCGCTTGCGCAGCAGGC
>Ga0182741_1002891_pt1 | contig 19172 bp, 17 predicted proteins | sample eDN5th37CBELigOP_FD_128874 | JGI IMG/M metagenome (GOLD analysis project Ga0182741, IMG submission 128874) | Enriched Organic Plus compost microbial communities from Emeryville, California, USA - eDNA 5th pass 37_C BE-Lig OP (version 2) (version 2) ... | reverse complement strand
CTGTTCGTCTATGCCAATCACGACATCCTGCGCATCCTGCCGCAATTCGACAGCCTGATCGCCCCGGTGGAATGGCGCGTCGAAAAGCGCAGCCACGCCAAGACCCGCGCCACCATGGATTACACGCGCGAGGCGCTGGGACGCGGGCGGATCGGCCTGATCTTCCCCTCGGGCCGGCTGGCCAAGCGCCGCGGCCTGAGCCTGCACGAACGCCCCTGGATGGCCAGCGCGGCAATGATCGCGAAGAAGTTCGACGCGCCGATCATCCCGCTGCGCATCCGCGCCCGGAACTCGGCGCTGTTCTACCTGCTCGACGCGATCCACCCGACGCTGCGCGACGTGACGCTGTTCAACGAGGTGCTGAACAAGGCGGGCCAGCCCTTCCGCGTGACCATCGCCCCCCCGATCTCGGCCGCGTCGCTGCCCGGCCGCAGCGAGGACGGCATCGCGCTCCTGCGCGACGCGGTTCTGGCCCTGCCGGCGCCGGGCCAGAATGCCGTGCGCATGCCGCAGATCCGCGGGCTGTTCCAGCGCCGCCACGCGCTTGCCAAGCCGCGCCCGATCGAGTGAGGGGCGGGCTTTGCCTCCGCAATCGGCGTTGCAGATGGGTATTTGAAGAACGAAGAAGGCAGGTGCTGCGCCCAGAATCAGGGAACGGCACCCGGCCTCTTCGTTCCACAAATACCCCTGCGGCCGCGACGCCGGGCCCGCCGCCGCCGGCCGTCACACCACCATGTCGTCGCGATGGATCAGCGCGGCCCGGCCGGGATAGCCGAGGATGCCCTCGATCTCGTCGCTGCGATGGCCGGCGATGGCGCGCGCCTCGGTCGAGGAATAGCGCACGAGGCCCGCGGCCAGCCGCGCACCCTTGCCATCCAGTACCACCACCGGGTCGCCGCGGCCGAAGCGGCCCGATACGGCGGTGACGCCCGCCGGCAGCAGCGACTTGCCCTGCCCCAGCGCCCGCGCCGCGCCGGCATCGACGGCGATCTCGCCCTTGGGCTTCATCGCCGCGATCCAGCGCTTGCGCGCCGCCTGCGGGTCGGTATCGGGCAGGAACCAGGTCACCCGCGCGCCACCCGCCACGGCAGAGAGCGGGTTCAGCACCGAGCCCTCGGCGATGGCCATGGCGCAACCGCCCGCCACCGCCGTGCGCGCGGCCATGAGCTTGGTCTTCATGCCGCCCTTGCTGACGCCCGAGATCGGGTCGCCGCCCATGGCCTCGATCTCCGGCGTGATCTGTTCGACCACCGGCAGATGCCGCGCAGAGGGGTCGGTCTTGGGATTGGCGGTATAGAGCCCGTCCACGTCCGACAGCAGCAAGAGCTGGTCGGCGCCGCAGGTCACGGCGATCTGCGCCGCCAGCCGGTCGTTGTCGCCGAAGCGGATCTCGTCGGTGGCCACGGTGTCGTTCTCGTTCACGATGGGCACCACGCCGAGGCCCAGCAGCGTCTGCATGGTCGCGCGGCTATTGAGATAGCGGCGCCGGTCGGTGGTGTCGTCCAGCGTCACCAGCAGCTGCGCGGTCTTGACGCCATGCGGAGCCAGCGCCTCCTCATAGGCGCGGGCCAGCTTGATCTGGCCGACGGCGGCGGCGGCCTGCGACTGCTCGACCCGCAGCGGGCCGGCGGGCAGGCCCAGCACCTGCCGCCCCAGCGCGATGGCGCCCGAGGAGACCAGCACCACATCCGTGCCCCGCGCCCGTGCCTGGGCCACGTCGTCGCAAAGCCCGCGCAGCCATTCGGCGCGCAGCCCCGCGCCGTTCACCAGCAGCGCCGAGCCGATCTTGACCACCAGCCGCTGCGCGCGGCCCAGTTCCGGCGTCACGGCTGCCACGGCTTGTCTTCCCGATCCTTGGCGGGCCTGCGCGAGGGCGCGATCCGCGACCAGAGCGCGCGCAGGACCTCGGTCACGCCCTCGCGCGAGACGCCGGACATCAGCAGGACCGGGCCGCCGATCTCGGCCTCGAGCGCCGCCTTGCGCTCGGCCAGCGTCTCGGGGGCGAGCGCGTCGATCTTGTTCAGCGCCGTCACCCGCGGCTTTTCCGCCAGCGCCGGGGAATAGGCTTCGAGTTCGGTCAGGATGGTACGGGCGTCCTGCGCCACGTCCTCGGCGGTGCCGTCGACCAGGTGCAAAAGCACGCGCGAACGCTCGACATGGCCCAGGAACTGGTCGCCGAGCCCCCTGCCCTCGCTTGCCCCCTCGATCAGGCCGGGAATGTCGGCCATGACGAATTCATGCCCGTCCACGCCGACCACGCCCAGGTTCGGGTGCAGCGTGGTGAAGGGGTAGTCGGCGATCTTGGGCCGCGCGTTCGAGACGGCGGCAAGAAAGGTCGATTTCCCGGCATTGGGCAGCCCCACCAGCCCGGCATCGGCGATCAGCTTCAGCCGCAGCCACAGCGTGCGCTCCACCCCCGGCTGGCCGGGATTGGCATGGCGCGGCGCGCGGTTGGTCGAGCTTTTGAAATGCAGGTTGCCAAAGCCGCCATTGCCGCCCCTGGCCAGCAGCACGCGCTGTCCGGGCTCGGTCAGGTCGGCGACCACGGTTTCCTGGTCCTCTTCCAGGATCTCGGTGCCGACCGGCACCCGCAGCAGGATGTCGTCTCCCGAGGCGCCGGTGCGCTGCGCCCCCATGCCGTGCCCGCCCGACTTGGCAAAGAAATGCTGCTGGAAGCGAAAGTCGATCAGGGTGTTCAGCCCCTCGACCGCCTCGGCCCAGACATCGCCGCCCTTGCCGCCGTCGCCGCCGTCCGGCCCGCCGTACTCGATGAATTTCTCGCGGCGGAAGGACACGCAGCCCGCGCCCCCGCCGCCCGAGCGGACATAGACCTTGGCGAGATCGAGGAATTTCACGGGCGCAATCCTGTCGGCTGTGGCAAAGCCGTGGGATACGCGCTTGGCCGTTTCCGTGCAAGTGGCGTGACTTTCACCCGGCCGGTGAATTAGATGGGCCGGCGACGAACGAGGGGAGACGCCATGCCGGTCCTGACCTATGCCACGCTTTTCACCGCCATCACGCTGGAGGTGGTCGGCACCACCTTCCTGCAGCGCAGCGAGCAGTTCACTCGGCTTGTCCCCACGCTGCTGATGGGGCTGTGCTATGCCGGTTCGTTCTACTTCCTGTCGCTGGCCTTGCGCGCCATGCCGCTGGGCATCGCCTATGCGATCTGGAGCGGGCTCGGCATCGTGCTGGTCTCGCTGATCGGGCTGGTCGTCTTTGGCCAGCGGCTGGATTTCGCGGCGGTGCTCGGGCTTTCCATGATCGTCGCGGGGGTGGTCATCGTGAACCTGTTCTCGGGCAGCGTGACGCATTGAAGCGCCTCCACCCTTAACATTCCGGCAATCGGGTCTAGATAATGTCCGAAGGGAGGGCCGCGATGATCCACTTCGACAACAGCTATGCCCGACTGCCGGAAGGTTTCTTCACCCGCACCCGACCGACGCCGGTGCGCGACCCGCAGCTTGTGGCGCTGAACCGGCCGCTGGCCGAGCGGCTGGGCTTCGACGCCGACTGGCTTGCCAGCCCCGAGGGCGTGGCCGTGCTGGCCGGCAACGCCCTGCCCGAGGGGGCCGAGCCCATCGCGCAGGCCTATGCCGGCCACCAGTTCGGCGGCTTCGTGCCGCAGCTCGGCGACGGGCGCGCGGTCCTGCTGGGCGAGGTGGTGGCCCCCGACGGGGCGCGCTTCGACATCCAGCTGAAGGGCGCGGGGCCCACGCCCTTCTCGCGCCGGGGCGACGGGCGGGCCTGGCTGGGTCCGGTGCTGCGCGAATACCTGGTCAGCGAGTTCATGGCGGCATTCGGCATTCCGACCACGCGCGCCCTGGCGGCCGTCACCACCGGCGAGACGGTGATCCGCGAGACGGTCCTGCCCGGCGCGGTGCTGACCCGCGTGGCCGCCAGCCATATCCGCGTCGGCACCTTCGAATTCTACGCCGCGCGCGGCGACCGGCAACGGCTGCAGCTTCTGGCCGATCACGTCATCGCCCGGCACTATCCCGATGCCTCGGGCGCGGCCGACCTGCTGCAGCGCGTGGTCGAGCGGCAGGCGGCGACCATCGCCGGCTGGATGGCGCTCGGCTTCATCCACGGGGTGATGAACACCGACAACATGTCGGTCTCGGGCGAGACCATCGACTACGGCCCCTGCGCCTTCATGGACGGCTACCGGCCCGACAAGGTGTTCAGCTCGATCGACGCCCAGGGCCGCTATGCCTGGAACGAACAGCCCAACATCGCGGTCTGGAACCTGGCGCAATTCGCCAGCTGCCTGGTGCCCCTGATGGGCAATGACGACGCCGCGGTGGCCGAGGCCACGCGTATCGTCCACAGCTTCCCCGGCCTCTATCAGGCCGAATGGCTGAACCGCTTTGCCGCCAAGCTGGGCATCGCCGCGCCGCAGCCCCAGGATCGCGCGCTGATCGAGCGGCTCTTGACGCTGATGGCGGCCGAGGAGGCGGATTTCACCCGCACCTTCGCCGGGCTGGCGGATGGCCGCGCCCGCGACGAGTTCAGGGCGCCCGAGCGGTTCGACGCCTGGGCCGAGGGCTGGCAGACGCGCATCCGCGACCTGCCGGACGCCGCGCAGGTCATGGCGCGCGCCAATCCGCGCCGCATCCCGCGCAACCACCGCATCGAGGCAGTGATCGCGGCCGGGCGCGAAGGCGATTACGGCCCCTTCCACGCGCTCGACGCCGCCTTGCGCGCCCCCTTCCAGGACCGGCCGGAATGGGACGGCTATGCGCTGGCTCCGCAGCCAGATGAGATCGTCCGCCGCACCTTCTGCGGCACCTGAGCAGCAGCGAAAGGCCCTATGCCGAAAAGCCCCGACCGCCTGAGACTGGCCAGCTACAACCTGCACAAGTGCCGCGGCATGACCGGCCCGCACGCGCCCGAGCGCAACCTGCGCGTCATCGCCGAACTGGATGCCGACGTGATCGCCCTGCAAGAGGTCGATTTCCGCTTCGGCGCCCGGCCCGAGGCGCTGCCGCGCAAGCTGATCGAAAAGACCACGGGCATGGTCCCCGCCCCCTTTCTGGGCACCGGCGAAAATTCGCTGGGCTGGCACGGCCAGACCATCCTGCTGCGCCCCGAACTGCGCGACAAGGCCGAGATCCGCCGCCTGCCCCTGCCGGGGATCGAGCCCAGGGGCGCGCTGGTGCTGCGCCTGCCGGGGCTGACGGTGGTAGCGGTGCATCTGGGGCTGATGCGCTCGTCGCGCCGCGCGCAGCTGTCGCGCATCATCGCCCAGTCGCGGCGCATCGGCCATGACCGCATGGCGCTGACCGGGGATTTCAACGAATGGCACGATTCGCGCGGGCTCGAGGCGCTGGAGGCGCTGCGCGTCATCACCCCGGGCCCCAGCTGGCCCGCGCCCTTCCCGCGCCTACGCTATGACCGCTTTGCCGTCTCGCGCAGCATCGAGGTGCTGGATTGCGGCGTGCTGGACAACGAGATGGCGCGGGCGGCCTCGGACCACCTGCCGGTCTGGGCCGATCTGGCGGTCGATGCGCATGAGGAGGTGCCGCGCGGCTATCAGCCGGCCCGCGTCACCTCGCGCATTCCCGGCGAGGATGGGGCGGCCGGGGCGGATTGACGCTTTTCTGCAACTGCGAAGGCGGTTAAACAGCGCCAAAGCTCGTCAGCCAAGGGGGACGCAGACATGACCGCCATCATCGACATATTCGCGCGCGAGATACTGGACAGCCGGGGCAACCCGACGGTCGAGGTCGATGTGACGCTGGAAGACGGCACCATGGGCCGGGCGGCGGTGCCCTCGGGCGCCTCGACCGGCGCGCATGAGGCGGTGGAAAAGCGCGACGGCGACAAGGCGCGCTACCTGGGCAAGGGCGTGCTCGAGGCCGTCGCCGCCGTCAACGGCGAGATCGCCGAGAACCTGATCGGCGAGGATGCGACCGAGCAGGTCGCCATCGACCGCATGATGATCGAACTGGACGGCACCCCGAACAAGGGCCGGCTGGGCGCCAATGCCATCCTGGGCGTGTCGCTGGCGGTGGCCAAGGCCGCGGCCGAGGCCTGCACCCAGCCGCTCTATCGCTATGTCGGCGGCGCCGGTGCCCGCGTGCTGCCGGTGCCGATGATGAACATCATCAACGGCGGCGAACATGCCGACAACCCGATCGACATCCAGGAATTCATGATCATGCCGGTCGCGGCGGAGAACATCCGCGAAGCCGTGCGCATGGGCTCGGAAGTCTTCCACACGCTGAAGAAGGAACTGTCCTCGGCCGGCCTCGCCACCGGCGTCGGCGACGAGGGCGGCTTCGCGCCGAACCTCAGCTCGACCCGCGATGCGCTGGACTTCATCCTCAAGGCCATCGAGAAGGCCGGCTACCAGCCCGGCGACGACATCATGCTGGCGCTGGACTGCGCCTCGACCGAATATTTCAAGGGCGGCAAATACGAGATGGCCGGCGAGGGCAAGTCGCTGAGCCCGGCCGAGAACGTCGCCTACCTGGAAGCGCTCTGCAACGACTACCCGATCCTGTCGATCGAGGACGGCTGCGCCGAGGACGACTGGGACGGCTGGAAACTGCTGACCGACACGCTGGGCAGCCGGGTGCAGCTGGTCGGCGACGACCTCTTCGTGACCAACCCGGCGCGGCTGGCCGAGGGCATCGCGAAGGGCTGCGGCAACTCGCTGCTGGTCAAGGTGAACCAGATCGGCACCCTGACCGAGACGCTGGACGCGGTGCGCATGGCCGACCGCGCGCGCTATACCTCGGTGATGTCGCACCGCTCGGGCGAGACCGAGGACGCCACCATCGCCGACCTGGCGGTGGCGACGAATTGCGGCCAGATCAAGACCGGCAGCCTCGCGCGCTCGGACCGGCTGGCGAAATACAACCAGCTGATCCGCATCGAGGAAATGCTGGGCGCCGCGGCCGAATATGCCGGCAAGTCCATCCTGCGCGGCTGATCCGCGGGGCATCGCAACGAAGCAGGGCGGCCCAGGCGGCCGCCCTTTTCATATCCACCAGCGATGCGTCAGGGCAAAGGCGCCAAGCGCCAGGCGGCGGCGGAATTCCGAAGGGGCGGCACCGGCCAGCGCCTCGATCCCCCGCGGCGCGGCCCGCAACGCGGCCCGCACGCCCGCCCCGGCAAACAGCACCGGCGCCAGCCGGCGCGGCACGAACCGGCGCTGCGCCCGGGCCTCGGCAAGTTTCGCACGGGCCTTGCCTGCAATCCCGGCCAGCACCTCGGGCGAGGCGTCCCAAAGCCCGAGCCCCAGCCCCTGCAAGGCCGGCAGCGCGGCCAGCCAATGCGCCAACCCCACCCCCTCGGCCTGGGCGTCGACGACCTCGGCAACATCCGGCTTTCTCCGTTTTCCAAATACCCCGCGGGGGTCCGGGGGCGCGAAGCCCCCGGCAGCCTCCCAGCCCATGGCCTCGGCGGCGAAGCGCGCCAGCGGCACCGCCGTATCCCGCACATAGGCCGCGACGGCTTCGGGCCCGTCCAGCGGCTCGCGCGCCGCATCGCGGCGCCGCGCCTCGGCCAGTACCGGGAAACCGGCGGCGCGCGGTCCCCAGGCCTCGGCCAGCGGCGTCAGCAGCTCATGCGACTGCACCTTGCCGGCGCCGATGTCCTCCAGCCGCTCGATCCACCATTGCAGCCGCATCTCGGCGATCAGCGGCTCGGTCGAGGCGAGCGGCGCACGCGCCAGCTCCAGGTTCAGCGCATAAAGCGTCAGCAGCCGCGGCCGCGCCTCAGCGGGGGCCAGCAGACAGATGCCGAAGCGGTCGGGATCGTGCTCGCGCAGCGCCTCGGCGCAATCGTCCAGGCTCATGCCGGCACCACCCTGTCGCGGATCAGCTTCCAGCGGATCGCATCGACCAGCGCCTCGAAACTGGCATCGACGATATTGGGCGACACGCCGACGGTGGACCAGCGATGGCCCTGGCCGTCGGCGCTGTCGATGATGACCCGCGTCGCCGCCTCGACCCCTTCGCCGGTGATGCGGACGCGGAAATCCACCAGATGCATGTCGTCGATGGCGGCCTGATAGGGGCCCAGATCCTTGGCCAGCGCCCGCCACAGCGCGTTGACCGGGCCACGGTCATGCCCCTCGGCATCCATGCTTTCGCTGACCGAGAGCATCCGCTCGCCGCCGATCTGCACCACCACCACCGCCTCGGAAACCGAGATGCGTTTCCCCAGCGCGTTCCGGCGCCGCTCGACGGTGACGCGGTAGCGCTCGACCGAGAAATAGTGCTGCATCCGGCCCAGCTCTGCCAGGGCCAGCAGCTCGAAGCTGGCCTGGGCGCCGTCATAGGCATAGCCGGCATCCTCGCGCGCCTTGACCAGGTCGAGGATGCGCGCCAGCGCCGGATCGTCGCGACCGACCTCGATCCCCGCCTCGGCCAGACGCGCGCGCAGGTTCGACTGCCCGGCCTGGTTCGACATCGGGATGATGCGCTCGTTGCCCACGGTGGCGGGGTCCACATGCTCGTAGGTCGCGGGATTCTTCAGGATGGCGCTGGCATGCAGCCCGGCCTTGTGGGCGAATGCCGAGGCGCCGACATAGGGTGCGGGCCGGGCGGGCGGGCGGTTCAGGATCTCGTCCAGCCGGCGCGAGATGCGCGTGAGCCCCGCCAGCCCCTCGGCGGTGACGCCGGTTTCCAGCGCCGAGCGATAGGGCTCCTTCAGCAGCAGGGTCGGGATCAGGCTGGTCAGGCTGGCGTTGCCGCAACGCTCGCCCAGGCCATTGAGCGTGCCCTGCACCTGCCGCGCCCCGGCAGCGACGGCAGCCAGCGTGCAGGCCACGGCATTGCCGGTATCGTCATGGCAATGGATGCCCAGCCGCTCGCCGGGGATGCCGGCCGCGATCACGGCGCGCGTGATCTGCCCCACCCGGTCGGGCAAGGTGCCGCCATTGGTGTCGCAAAGCACGATCCAGCGCGCGCCCGCCCCCAGCGCCGCGCGCAGGCAGGCCAGCGCATAATCCGCGTCCTCGTCGTAGCCGTCAAAGAAGTGCTCGGCATCGAACAGCGCCTCGCGGCCCTCGGCCACCAGATGCGCGACCGAGGCACGGATATTCTCGAGGTTGTCCTCCAGCGAGATCCCCAGCGCCTCGCGGACATGGAAGGGATGCGTCTTGCCGACCAGGCAGACCGCGCGGGTGCCCGCGTTCATCACCGCCGCCAGCACGTCGTCGTTATCGGCCGAGCGACCGGCGCGCTTGGTCATGCCAAAGGCGGTCATGGTGGCGCGGGTCGCCGGCGCCTGGGCGAAGAAATCGCTGTCGGTCGGGTTGGCGCCCGGCCAGCCGCCCTCGATGTAATCCACGCCCAGCCGGTCCAGCATCCCGGCGATCTCGGCCTTTTCGGCGGCGGAAAACTGCACGCCCTGGGTCTGCTGCCCGTCGCGCAGCGTGGTGTCGTAAAGATATAGGCGCTGGCGCGTCATCGGGGCGGCCCCTTTCGGCTGGCTGGCATGCGGTTATTCGGGCAGTCTGGCGGCGTCGAAATCCGGGCCGGGCAGAAGCTCGACCCCGGCAGGGCCCATGCGGACCTCGACCCCCGCGTCCAGAAGACGCTGCTTGAGACCATCCACGGCCGAGAAATCCTTGCTGGCCTTGGCTTCTGCCCGCAACGCATTCATGCGCTCGGCCCAGGGCGACAGGTCGGGGCCCGCGGGGATCCAGCCGCCCAGCTCCTCGGTCAGCAGGCCCAGCATCCGGGCGCCGGCGAGCAGCCCGGGCGCATCGCCCTGCCCTGCCATCTCGTGCAAGGCCGCGATCGCCCCCGCGGTATTGAGGTCGTCGGCAAGCGCGGCCAGGACGGCGAGGGCCGGGCTTGGCGCGGGCTCGATGCCCGCGACAAGGCCGCGCCACTTGCGCAGCACCGCCTCGGCTTCGCGCGCCTTCTCGGCCGTCCAGTCCATCGGCTTGCGGTAATGCGTCGACAGCAGGACGAAGCGGATCACCTCGCCCGGAATGCCCTGGTCCAAGAGATCGCGGACGGTGAAGAAATTGCCCAGGGATTTGGACATCTTCCGGCCCTCGACCTGCAGCATCTCGTTATGCAGCCAGACGCGGGCGAAATCGCCATGCGGATGGGCGCAGCAGCTTTGCGCGATCTCGTTCTCGTGATGGGGGAATTGCAGGTCGATGCCGCCGGCATGGATGTCGAAGCTCTCGCCCAAAAGCTCGTAGGACATGGCCGAACATTCGATATGCCAGCCCGGACGGCCGCGTCCCCAGGGGCTGTCCCAGCCCGGCAATTCGTCGTCCGAAGGCTTCCACAGCACGAAATCCATCGGGTCTTCCTTGAAGGGCGCGACCTCGACGCGGGCGCCGGCGATCATGTCGTCTACCGAGCGCCCCGAAAGCTTGCCGTAATCGGCGTAACTCCGCACCCGGAACAGCACATGGCCGTCGCGCGCATAGGCATGGCCGCCGGCGACCAAGGTCTCGATCATGGCGATCATCTGGGCAATGTAATCGGTGGCGCGCGGCTCGTGATCGGGACGCTCGGCCCCCAGCGCGTCCATGTCGGCGTGATACCAGCCGATGGTTTCCCGCGTGCGCTCGCGGATCAGCGCCTCCAGCGTGCCGGGGGCGCCGGCCTCCTTGCGGGCCAGGGCGGCGGCGTTGATCTTGTCGTCCACGTCGGTGAAGTTGCGCACATAGGTGACATGGTCCGCGCCATGGACATGGCGCAAGAGCCGCACCAGCACGTCGATCACCACCACCGGCCGGGCATTGCCCAGATGCGCCCGGTCATAGACCGTCGGCCCGCAAAGATAGAGCCGCACATTCTGCGGGTCGATGGGCCGGAAAACCTCTTTCCGGCGCGTCCTGGTATTCGTCAGCCTGATCTCGACCATGACTTCCCCTTTGCGGGCGTCGTCAGGTCACGATGAACCGCCCGCCTGAATTTTCAGCCGGTAATGATGCAGCGGGTGGTGGCGGTTCCTGCCTTCATGCGCCCCGCCTTAACGCATTGTCTTGCCTATGCCAAGAGAGGCTGCAAAACTTGGTCCATGAGCCGCGAACTGGTCAACGAGATCTGTGCCGCACAGCCTGGGGCCGAGTGGTCGGATCCCTGGGGCGGCGGCCATGATTGCTGGAAGATCGGTGGCAAGACCTTTGCCGTGACCGGTGCAGTCGGCACCCATGTCTCGGTCAAGACCGACAGCACCGAGATGGCCGAGTTCCTGATCGAGACCGGCGTGGCCGAACGCGCGGCCTATCTGCATCGCAGCTGGGTGGCGCTGCCGCTCGATTCGGCCCCCGACGAGCTGGCGCATCGCATCCGCCATTCCTATCGGCTGGTGCGCGGCGCCCTGCCCAAGAAGGTGCAGGCCGCCCTGCCGCCCCTGTGACGAAAATGGCCGGCCCCGCGCAGGGACCGGCCAGAGACGCAGGACCGAGCGACTGGCCCCGCGCCGGAATCGCCCGGTGATCAGGCAGGAACCTGCGCGGCCAGCTGTTGCAGCAGGCCTTCCATCTGCTGGCAAAGCGCCGCTTCGGTGGTGTTCTGCTCCTTGGCGGCGTCTTCCAGCGTCCGCTCGACGCCCATGGCCGAGACGGTGCCTTCCTTGCCCTTGGCCTCGGCCGCATCGCCCTGGGCGCTGTCGCCCGCCGGGATCATCGCCAGCAGCTTGGTCTGGATCTCGACCGCCTTGCCGTCGATATGGCCCTGTTCCTGGCAATAGGCCAGGACGCCCAGCTGGTTGCGCGCGCTTTCATAGGCGGCGGCGCTGTCCTGGGCCGGCACGGCAGCGGGCGCCTCGGCCGTAGCCGGGGCCTCGGGGGCGGCGGGCGCGGCCGGGGCCGCGTCTTGCGCCAGGGTCACGCCTGCGGTCAGGCCAAGGGCCAGGGCGGGCAGGATTGCGAAACGTGCGATCATCTCGATCTCCGTCTGTTGCGTGTGCCGGGACTGTGGCACGCCCCAGTCAGGGCCGCAAACCGGCTCGGCGGAATGCCGCGGCCGGTTTCACGCCGATCAGCGGAAAAGCACCAGCGAGCCGGGGGACCAACTCACATTCGCGCGGGTGCCGACATCCTGCACCTCGCGGCCGAAGACGTTGCGCATGGCGATCCGCACCGGCCGCACCTGGCCGTCGAAGCCCGCCGAGCCGTCCAGCCGCACGTCGTAATAGGTCATGTCGCCGTAATAGACGACCTCGTCGATCACCCCCTCGGCCACCCGGTTCGTGCCCTGCGCGCCGGGCGCCAGCAGCGACACCGCCTCGGGCCGGAAGCCGACCGAGGGGCCGTCGTCGCCGGGATCGGCGCGGCTGACATTGGCCAGGGGAATATCGACGCGGCCCAGCCCCGGCGCCTCGATCTGCACGGCCTCGCCGGTCTCGCCCAGCACGCGGGCAGGCAGGAAGTTCATCACCCCGATGAAATTCGCCACCCGGCGGCTGGTCGGGCGGGCATAAAGCGCCTCGGGCCCGTCCATCTGGGCGATCTGGCCCTCGAACATCACCGCGATGCGGTCGGACATGACCAGCGCCTCCTCCTGGTCATGGGTGACAAGAACGAAGGTGATGCCGACCTGGCGCTGCAGCTTGATCAGCTCGACCTGCATCTGCTCGCGCATCTTGCGGTCCAGCGCCGAAAGCGGCTCATCGAGCAGCAGCACCTTGGGCTTGAGGATCAGCGCCCGCGCCAAGGCCACCCGCTGCCGCTGCCCCCCCGACAGCGCATGGCTGGCGCGGTTGCCATAGCCTTTCAGCCCGACCATCTCCAGCGCCTGCTCGACCGCCGCCGCCTTCTCGGCCCTGCTTCGCGGGTCGCGGCGCAGCCCGAAGCCCACGTTCTCGGCCACGGTCAGATGCGGGAAGATGGCATAGGACTGGAACACCATGTTCGTGGGCCGCCGGTTCGCCGGCACCTCCTGCATGTCCTGCCCGTCGATCAGCACGACGCCCGAGGAGATGTCCTCGAACCCGGCGATGGTGCGCAGAAGCGTGGTCTTGCCGCAGCCCGAGGGGCCCAGCAGCGAAAAGAACTCGCCCGAGCGGATGGTCAGGTCGATGCCGCGCAGCGCGTGATAATCGCCGTAATGCTTCTGCACCTGCCGGATCTCGATCATCGGCTTCGCCCCGGCCATGGCGGCGCGATGGGCGGCGGTGGTCTTGGGGCCCGGGTTTTGGGTGGTCACAGGAAGCCTCCGGTATCCTTGGCGCCGGTCTTCGCGATGCCGCGGCGGCGGAAATATTCGGCAATGGTCAGAAGCAGGATCGACATGAGCACCAGCACCGTCCCCAGCGCCATGATCATCGGGATCTGCTTGGGGAAACGCAGCTGGCTGAAGATATAGGTGGGCAGCGTCGGCTCGTTCCCGGCCAGGAAGAAGGCGATGATGAACTCGTCGAGGCTGATGGTGAAGCTCATCAGCAGGGACGAGATGATCCCCGGCATGACCAGCGGCAGGATCACCAGCCGAAAGGCGCTGATCCGCGTCTCGCCCAGGTCATAGGCCGCCTCCTCCAGCGAGCGGTCGAGCGAGTTGAAGGCGGTGGACAGGATCACCGTGGCATAGGGCATGCAGATCAGCGTATGGCCCAGGATCACCGTCAGGATGCTGAGCTGCACGCCCAGCGACAAAAGCACCACCAGAAGCGAGATCGAGACGATGATCTCGGGCAGCACCAGGGGCAGCATGATCAGCCCCATGATCGGCCCCTTGCCCGGAAAGGTGAAGCGGGTCGAGGCGCGGGCGGCGAATACGCCCAGGCAGGTCGCCAGGATCGAGGCGCTGACGGCGATGGTCAGCGAATTGGTCAGCGCCCGGCGCAGCGAGGCATTGCCCCACATCTGCGCGAACCATTCCGTGGTGAAGCCCCGCAGCGGAAAGGCGATGATCGTGCCCGAGTTGAAGGCGAAGATCGGCAAGAGCAGGATCGGCGCGTAAAGGAACAGCAGGTAGATCAGCGCATAGGCCCGCAGGCCCCCGCCCTTCATTGCCGCACCTTCAGGAAGCGGCGGTTCAGACCGATGAAGGCCAGGCTGATCACCGCCACGATCAGCATGGCCGTCACCGCCAGCGCCGAGCCCATCGGCCGGTTGTCCAGATCCAGCATCTGCGCCTGGATCATGTTGGCGATCATCGGGATCTTGCCGCCGCCGATCAGCGCCGGGGTGACATAGTCGCCGATGGTCGGGATGAAGACGATCAGCGCCGCCGCCACCACGCCGGGCATGGCCAAGGGCAGGGTGACGCGCCAGAAGGTCATGGCCCGGCTTTCGCCCAGGTCGCGCCCGGCTTCCAGAAGCGAGCGGTCGATCTTTTCCAGCGCGATGAAGATCGGCAGGATGGCGAAGGGCGCATAGGCATGGGCCAGCGTGATCACCATGGCGTTGACATTGTAGAGGATGAAGGTCAGCGGCTGCTCGATCAGCCCCAGCGTCTTGAGCCCCGAGTTGATGACGCCGTTATAGCCCAGGATCACCTTCCACAGGAACACCCGGATCAGGTAGCTGGTCCAGAACGGGATGGTGATGAGGAACAGCCACATGGCCTTTTTCTGCGGCGCGACGGCAAAGGACAGGAAATAGGCCACCGGAAAGGCCAGAACCACGGTGGCCAGCGTCACCAGCGCCGCCACCCCCAGCGAGCGCAGCATGATGCGGTGAAAGATCGGGTCGGCCCAGACGGTGCGGTAATTCTCCAGCGTGAACTCGCGGATCACCGTCAGGTAGCCGTCCTTGAAGAAGGAATAGGCCAGGATGGTCAGCAGGGGTGCTGCCAGCACCAGCACGGCATAGCCCAGCGGCGGCGCGATCAGGGTCAGGCCCTGAGCCGTCTGAGATCGGTTTCCTGACGCCATGCCCTGCCCTGTGAATCCCTGTCGCTTGGGGTGGCAGGTTTCCATATCCGCGCCGCGAGGAAAAGGGTTTTCCTGCGCTGCGGCGACCGTTACGCCGCCTGGAACTGCGCCGCCACCTCGCGCCGATGCGGCTGGGCGCGATGCTCGACCAGGTAGATCCCCTGCCAGGTGCCTAACTCCATCCGGCCGCGCGCGACCGGGATCTGCAGGCTGACGGGCAGGATCGCGGCCTTCAGATGCGCGGGCATGTCGTCCGGCCCCTCGGCGCGATGCGTCAGGTAGCGCATAGACGGATGGTCGGCCGGCGGCGCGATGCGGTCGAGCCAGGCCAGCAGGTCGCGCTGCACGTCCGGATCGGCGTTCTCCTGCACCAGAAGCGAGCAGGAGGTATGGCGCACGAACAGCGTCACCACACCGTCCCTCGCGCCGATGCCGCGCAGCCAGGCCGCCACCTCGGCCGTGAAATCATGGCAGGCCGGCCCGCGGGTCGGGATGGTGAAGCTGGTCCTCACGAGCGGCCTTCCCGCCAGGACGATTCCCGCCCTTTTTCAACCATGGGCTTCTCCGTTCCCCAAATACCCAATGAGCTATTCCGCCGCCTCGCCCGGTGCTTCCAGCGACTCGGCACCGTCATGGTCCAGCGCCAGCCGCTTTTGCGTGCGCGCGCCCAGGTCGCGCAGCATCTCGGCCTGGCGGATGACGTTGCCCGGCCCGCGGGTCAGCCGGTCCATGGCGGTGGCGTGGCTTTTCTGCGCCCGCTCCAGCGCGCTGCCCACATCCTCGACCGCCGAGACGAAACCGTGCAGCTTGTCGTAAAGCTGGCCGGCGCGGGCGGCGATGGCCATGGCATTGGATTCGCGCCGCTCGACCGTCCAGATGTGATCGACCGTGCGCAGCGTCAGCATCAAGGTGGTCGGCGTGGCCAGCCCGACGCGGTTCTCCATCGCGTGCCGCGCCAGGTCTGGATCGACGCGCAGCGCCTCGGAAAAGGCGCCCTCGACCGGGATGAACATCAGCACGTAATCGACCGAGCCCTCGTCGATCGCCTGATAGCCCTTGGCCGCCAGCCCGGCGACATGGGCGCGGACCGAGGCAACATGGCGGCGCAGCGCGGCGTCGCGGGTCGGCATGTCCTCGGCATTCACCGCCTCCTCATAGGCGTTCAGCGAGACCTTGCTGTCGATCACCAGAAGCTTCTTCTGCGGCATCTTCACGATCACGTCCGGCCGCCACAGCTTGCCGTCGGCGTCGCGGTGGCTCGCCTGCGTGTCGTAATGCGTGCCGGCGATCAGGCCGGAATCCTCAAGGATGCGCTCCAGGATCATCTCGCCCCAGGCGCCGCGCTTCTGGCTGTCGCCCTTCAGCGCCCGGGTCAGCGCCACCGCCTCGCGCGAGATGTCCTCGGAACGCTTGTGCAGGTATTCGATCTGCTCGCGCAGCCTTGCGCGTTCCTCGTCGGTGGCCTTGTTGCGGGCCTGAAGCTCGGTCTGGAAGCGGTGAACCTGGTCGCGAAAGGGCGTCAGCAGGGCCGACAATTGCTCGCCATGCGCCTTTTGCATCTCGCTGCCCTGGGATTTCAGCGTCTCGTTGGCCAGCAGGCGGAACTGGCCGGTCATCTCCTCGCGCAATTCGCGCAGGGTGGCGATGTCGCGCGCGGCCGCCTCGCGGTCCTTCTGCGCCGCCAGACGGGTTTCCGCCAGCTCGCGCTCCAGCCCCGAGACCTGCTGGCGTTCGCGGTGCAGCGCGTCGGTCAGCCCGTCGCGTTCCTCGACCAGTTCCTGCAGGCGCTGGCTCAGCGATTCCGCCCGCGTCTCCAGCCGGCTTACGGCCAGAAGCTGGTCGCGCAGCCCGGCCGTTTCGGCATCGAGCCGCGCCTGCAGCTCGGCCTCGCGCCGCCGGGCCAGCAGGGCATCCGCCTGGGCCGAACGCCGCGTTCGCCACAGCGCAACAAGGCAAAGCGCCAGCACCGCCAGCGCCGCGATCAACAGCAGCCGCAGATTGCCCGCATCCGCCAGCCATGCCTGCATTTTTTCCGCCTCGCCCATCGGCCCCTGCGCCTTGTCCCAACCGCGGTTTCGCGTCGCTTGCCGGGACTGTTCCCGTTTTTCCCCAAGAATGCAAGCGCGGCCCCCTTCCTTCGCCCCGGTTGCGCCCCTAGCCTTCGCCTGAAAACCGCAAGAGGAGATCAGGCATGGTCAAGACCGTCGCCGTCATGGTGGGCTCGCTCCGCAAGGATTCTCTCAACCATAAGCTGATGAAGGCATTGCAGAAACTGGCCGAGGGCCGGTTGCAGTTCCACCTGCTGCATATCGGCGATCTGCCGCATTACAATGAGGATCTCTGGGCCGAGCCACCCGAATCGGTGCTGCGGCTCAAGGACCGGATCGAGCATTCCGACGCGGTGCTGGCGATCACGCCGGAATACAACCGCAGCTATCCGGGCGTGATCAAGAACACCATCGACTGGGGCACCCGGCCCTATGGCCAGAACTCGTGGAAGGGCAAGCCCGCGGCCGTCATCGGCACCTCGCCCGGCGTGATCGGCGCGGCGCTGGCGCAAGCGCGGCTGAAAAACGACCTGGTCCATGTCGGCACGGTGATGATGAGCATGCCCGAGGCCTATATCCAGTGGAACGCCGAAGCCTACGGCGCCGATGGCAGCGTCACCGACGAAAAGACCGCGAAATTCCTGCAAGGCTTCGTCGATTCCTTCGCGGACTGGATCGAGAAGCACGGCTGAGCCCGGCCGCAGGACGACAAAGGCCGCGCCCGAAAGCGCGGCCTTCTTGCGTTGATCGGCCGGTTACTGGTCCAGGAAGGACCGCAGCTTGCGCGACCGGCTGGGATGCTTGAGCTTGCGCAGCGCCTTGGCCTCGATCTGGCGGATGCGCTCGCGGGTGACGCTGAACTGCTGGCCGACCTCTTCCAGCGTGTGGTCGGTGTTCATGCCGATGCCGAAGCGCATGCGCAGCACCCGCTCCTCGCGCGGCGTCAGCGATGCCAGCACCCGCGTGGTGGTTTCCTTGAGGTTTTCCTGAATGGCGCTGTCCAAGGGCAGCACGGCATTCTTGTCCTCGATGAAATCGCCAAGCTGGCTGTCCTCCTCGTCCCCGATCGGGGTTTCGAGAGAAATCGGCTCCTTGGCGATCTTCATCACCTTGCGGACCTTTTCCAGCGGCATCTGCAGCTTTTCGGCCAGTTCTTCGGGCGTCGGCTCGCGGCCGATCTCGTGCAGCATCTGGCGGCCGGTGCGCACCAGCTTGTTGATCGTCTCGATCATGTGGACCGGGATGCGGATGGTCCGGGCCTGATCGGCGATGCTGCGCGTGATCGCCTGCCGGATCCACCATGTCGCATAGGTCGAGAACTTGTAGCCGCGGCGATACTCGAACTTGTCCACCGCCTTCATCAGGCCGATATTGCCTTCCTGAATGAGATCAAGGAATTGCAGGCCCCTGTTCGTGTATTTCTTGGCGATCGAGATCACCAGCCGCAGGTTCGCCTCGACCATTTCCTTCTTGGCCTGGCGCGATTCCTTTTCGCCGCGCTGGACCTGGCTGACGATGCGGCGGAACTCCTCGATATCGACGCCGACATGCTGGCCGACCATGGCCATCTCGGCGCGCAGGCTTTCCACCTGGGCGCGGGACTTCTCGAACAGCGCCTGCCAGCCGCGGCCCTTGTGCTGCATCATGCGCTCGACCCAGGTCGGGTCCAGCTCGCTGCCGCGATAGGCGTCGATGAACTCGCGCCGGTTGATGCGCGCGGCATCGGCCAGCTTCACCACGTTGGAATCGATGGTGACGATGCGGCGGTTGATGCCATAGATCTGGTCGACCAGCGCCTCGATGCGGTTGTTGTGCAGGTGCAGCTCGTTCACCAGCGCGACGATGCGCGAGCGCAGTTCCTGATAGGCGCTTTCCTGCGCGGCCGAGAAGGTGCCGTCCTCGTTCAGCGTCGCCGACATGCGGTTGTCCTGCATGTGCGACAGCTCCTCGTAGCCCCGCGCGATGGCCTCCAGCGTCTCCAGCACCTTGGGCTTCAGCGAGGCTTCCATCGCCGCCAGAGACAGGTTCTGGCCGTCGTCCTCGTCCTCGTCCTCCTCGCGGCCCATGGGGTTGCCGTCGGCGTCGAACTCCTCCTCGTCGCGCGCGGCACCGTTGGCCGCGGCGGGGCGGGCCTCGGTCGGCAGCACCTCCTCTTCCTCGCCATCCTCGTCCATCGAGCGGCCGAAGGTGGTCTCCAGGTCGATCACGTCGCGCAGCAGGATGTCCTCGTCCAGAAGCTCCTGGCGCCACATGGTGATGGCCTTGAAGGTCAGCGGGCTTTCGCAAAGCCCGGCGATCATGGTGTTGCGGCCGGCCTCG
>Ga0182741_1002886_pt1 | contig 19194 bp, 12 predicted proteins | sample eDN5th37CBELigOP_FD_128874 | JGI IMG/M metagenome (GOLD analysis project Ga0182741, IMG submission 128874) | Enriched Organic Plus compost microbial communities from Emeryville, California, USA - eDNA 5th pass 37_C BE-Lig OP (version 2) (version 2) ... | reverse complement strand
TGCGGTCGCGGCAGCAGTAGTGGGTGACGGTCTCGATCCCGACCTGCTGTTCCACCAGGAGGCTGGTCATCAGCGCTCCCATGCGGCTCTGCGCGCGGGGGCCATCGGGGACGTTCACCGCATCCACGCCGGCGCGCGCGAGCGCCGCCACGCCCTGCAGCATGGCGTTCGCGTCGACGCCACGCGGCGGCACTATCTCCACCGACCTCACGAACTCGCCGCAGGCGATCCTGGCGGCCCAGCGCGAGCGCTCGGCGAACGGGATGGGCGCCACCCCTGGCTCCGCCGTGGCTTCCCGCGCGGCGCTCACGCTCACGGCCACGGCTTCGGAGCGCGCGCGTGCGGCACCGTCGCGCCGCGCCGCCGCGTCGCGACGCCGGGGAACCAGCGAGCGAACCCCCTCTGCCAGCGACCGGATGTGCTCCGGCGTCGTGCCGCAGCAGCCGCCGAGCACCTTGGCGCCGGCCTGGATGAGGTGCCGGCCGTAGCTGGCCACGTACTCGGGGCTCGCCATGTACATCGTGCGTCCGCCCACGTCGCGCGGCATCCCGGCGTTGGGCTGGGCGCTCAGCTTCCGGCTGGTGACGGGCGCCATCTTCTCGATCGCCTCGAGGATGGTCTGCGGACCCACCGAGCAGTTGAGCCCCGCGATGTCCGCGCCGTAGGAGTCGAGCGCGCGAGCCACATCCTCCGCGGATGCGCCGAAGGGGGTGTGGCAATCCGTACCGATGGTCATCTGAGCGATGACCACCGCGTTGGGGTCCACATCGCGCGCGGCGAGGATGGCCTGTTCCATCTCGCCGAGATCGCTGAAGGTCTCCAGGATGAAGAGGTCGGCCCCGCCTTCGCGCAGCGCGGCGAGCTGCTCGCGGAACAGCTCTCGGGCGTCCCCGAGCGCGGTGGGCCCGAAGGGCTCGAGCCGCACTCCGAGCGGTCCGACGGCGCCGGCCACCAGCACATCGTCGCGCGCCGCCGCGCGCGCGAGCTCCGCCGCGCGCCGGTTGATGGCGCCGACCTGCGACTCCAGCCCGTACTGCGAGAGCTTGAGCCGGTTGGCGCCGAAGCTGTTGGTCTCGAGCACCTCGGCACCAGCGCTCACGTACGCCTCGTGCACCTCGCGCACCAGCTCCGGCGCGCGGAGATTGAGCTCGTCGTAGCACTGATTGATGAACACGCCGCGGGCGTAGAGCATCGTGCCCATGGCGCCATCGAAGATGACGACGCGTTCGGGATCGAGCAGCTCGTGCGCGTCGCGCGGTGCGGTCACCTCAGGATGCTCCCACGGCGGCGGCGGGCCCCATGTCGCGCTCGCCCCCCGAGCGTACGGCGTAGTACCTGGCTTCGGGATGGTGCACCACGATCGCGGCGGTGGACTGCTCGGGCATTAACTGGAAGGCCTCGGTCAGCCCCATCCCCAGTGCTTCGGCGGCGGGGAGGATGCGGAAGATGTGCTCGTGCTGCTCGATGTCCGGGCACGCCGGGTATCCCCACGAGTAGCGCTTGCCCGTCTGCTCCTCCAGGCCGAGCTCGCGGCGCACCAGGCGGTGCGTCCATTCCGCGAGCGCCTCGGCCGATTCCACCGAGAGGCCGTGGGTGTAGAATGCCTCCGTGTACTCGCCTGCTCCCTGCAGCCGCTCGAAGAGCTTCGTCGCCGCATCCCCCACGGTCACCACCTGGAACGCGGCAACGTCCACCTCGCCGGAATCGACCGAGCGGAAGTAGTCGGCCAGGCAGAGCCGGTCGCGCGCCGCCTGGCGCGGGAAGTCGAAGCGCACGAGCTCGCGCAGCGAGCCCGCGTCGCTCTCGTACGCCGCGGGGTCGTACACGATCAGCGCGTTGCCGTCGGCCTGCACGGGGAAGTAGCCGTAGACAGCGCGCGGCCGGAGCCATCCCTCGCGCTTGGCAGCCTCGCTCAGGCGCGCGAGCGTGGGCTCGAACTCCTCGCGTACCGCCTTGCGGAACGCCTCGCCCGAGCCCCGTCCGCCCCACTGCAGGCGGTAGAGCTCATCGAGGTCGAGGAGTGCCAGGACTTCGTCGAGAGGTATGTCATTGATGACGCGCGTGCCGTAGAAAGGCGGCGCAGGGATCGGGTTGTCGGCCGCCGTGTCGCTGCGCTCGCCGCCGGCGCTTCCGGCCGCTACGTCCTTGCCCACCTCCGTGTGCAGGAATACGTCCTGATGCGCGGCCGCGAGGTTGCTCGACACCAGCTCGCTGCGGCGCGTTTCGTCCACCAGCGCTTCCACGGTGTCGAGCCCTTCGAAGGCATCCTTGCAGTAGAAGACGCCGGGAGCGTACGCCCGCTCGCCATCCACGAAGAGGGCGCGGCGGCCGAAGCGGCGGTTGATCGCCGCGCCCCCGATCATCACGGGGATGTTCAGGCCGCGCTTGTCCAGCTCCTGGACGCAGATGGGCATCTGCTTCGACGTCGAAACGAGGAGCGCCGAGAGCCCTATGGCGTCGGCACCGATCTCCACGGCTTTCTCTATGATGGTATTCACCGGCACCTGCTTCCCCAGGTCCACCACCGTGTAGCCGTTGTTGGAGAGAATCGTGTTGACGAGCGACTTGCCGATGTCGTGCACGTCGCCGTACACGGTCGCGAGCACGACCTTCCCTTTGGTATATCCCTCGGCGCGCTCCAGGAACTGCTCGAGGTGGCGCACCGCGCGCTTCATCACCTCCGCGCTCTGCAGCACGAAGGGGAGGATCAGCTCTCCGGCGCCGAACTTGTCGCCCACGTCCTTCATGGCGGGGAGGAGCACTTCGTTCAGGACGCGCACCGGGTCCTCGCGCACGCCGGCCAGATCGAGCAGCTCCTCGATGCCCTCCTTCTTTCTGTGCACGATCTGCCAGTGGATCTTCTGGTCGGGAGACATCCCCGCGGTGGGATCCTCGGCGGGCTTCGCGCTGGCGGCGGGCTGCTCGCCGGGAGCGCGATCGAAGTGCTCGATGAAGCGCTGCAGCGCGTCGGGGCGGCGGTTGAAGACCAGATCGTCGGCCAGCTCGCGCTCCTCGGCGGAGATCTCGGCGTACGGCCGCACGTGGGCCGGGTTCACGATCGCCATGTCGAGCCCCGCACGCACGCAGTGGTGCAGGAATACCGAGTTGAGAACGGCGCGCGCCTCCGTGCCGAGCCCGAAGCTCACGTTGCTCACGCCGAGCGAGGTGAAGACGCCCGGGAGTTCGCGCTTGATGAGCCGGATCCCTTCTATGGTCTCCTCGGCGCTGTCGAGCCACTCCGCCTCGCCGGTGGCGAGGGTGAAGGTGAGGTCGTCGAAGATCAGGTCTTCGGGGCGGAGCCCGTACTCGTTCACGGCGATGTCGTGGATGCGGCGCGCCACCTCCAGCTTGCGCTCGCGCGTCTTTGCCATCCCCACTTCGTCTATGGTGAGCGCGACCACCGCTGCGCCGTGCCGCTTGACGATCGGGAGCACCGCCTCGATCCGCGCGCGCCCGTTCTCCATGTTGATGGAGTTCACGATCGCGCGGCCGGGGATGTGCTCCAGGGCGCGCTCCACCACCTCGGGCTCGGTGGAGTCCACCATGATGGGCGTCTCCACGCTCATGGAGAGGAGCTTCACCGTGCGTGCCATCTGCTCCGCCTCGTCGGCGCGCTCCGTGAGCGCCACGCACACGTCCAGGACGTGCGCTCCGGAATCCACCTGCTGGCGCGCCACGCCCACCAGTCCCTCGTAATCATCGGCCAGGAGGAACTGCTTCACCTTGCGCGAGCCCTGCGCGTTCACGCGCTCGCCTATGAGCAGCGGCGGCGGGTCCTGGTGCAGCGTGATCGCGCGCATGGCGGAGCTCACGCGCGGCACCGCCGGCGCCCTGTCGCGCTTCGCGGCCGCCGCGACCTCGTTCACCGCCCGTACCACGGCCGCGAGATGCTCCGGCGTGGTGCCGCAGCAGCCGCCCACCACGCGCACGCCGAAGTCGCGCACGAACTCGGAAAGCGCGCGCGCCAGCGGCTCGGGCTCCAGCGGGTAGACCGCGTCGCCCACGCCGGTGTTGATCGGCAGCCCCGCGTTCGGTATGCACGACACCGGGCGCGAAGCGTGCTCGCTGAGGTAGCGGATGGGCTCGCGCATGTGCTCCGGACCGGTGGAGCAGTTGAGACCGATCACGTCCACGCCAAGCGCTTCGAGCGTGGTCATGGCGCTCGCGATGTCGGTGCCGAGGAGCATGCGCCCGCTCGTATCGAGCGTGACCTGCACCTGCAGCGGGACCCTGCGGCCGATCTGCGCGAAGAGCCGTTCGATGCCCGCGATCGCCGCCTTCACCTCGAGGATGTCCTGAGCGGTCTCGATGAGGAGCACATCGACACCACCTTCCACCAGGCCCTCGGCCTGGGCGCGGAAGTTCTCGCTCAGCTCATCCCAGGTGATGGCCGAGAGGAGCGGGTCGTCGCTGGCGGGAAGCATCCCCGTGGGTCCCATCGAGCCGGCCACGAAGCGCGGCTTCTCCGGTGTGGAGTAGCGGTCGCACGCGGCGCGCGCGAGCCGCGCGGCCTGCACGTTCACTTCGCGCACCCGGTCGCCCAGCCCCCACTCGTGGAGCCGGCGCGGCGTGCTCTGGAAGGTGCACGTCTCCACCACGTCGCAGCCCACGGCGAGGAACGACTCGTGGATCCCCTGGATGACATCGGGGCGCGTGAGGACGAGGTAGTCGTTGCATCCCTCGTAGCGCGCGCTGCCGAAGTCGTCGGCGCCGAGCTTGTGGCGCTGGATGTTGGTGCCCATCGCGCCGTCGTAGACCAGGACCCCTCGCTCGAGGGCGCGCAGATACGGAGAGCTGCTTCTGGATTGTGCCATTGCGGTAGTAGATACGAAAAAAGCCCGGCGCGCACAGGCACCAGGCCGGCGCTTTAGCGGAATGTTTTACGTGGCCGCAATTTGCCGTAAATCGCCACGGGTGATCGTCATGTATGGATGCAGTGTACGCGTCCCGAGTCGGCCGAGCAAGGGGTGAAGGTCAGAGCTGCCGCCGCTCCTGTGGCCGCTCGCGCCGTCCGGTGACGAACGCCCTGTCCGCCATGCATCTGACGAGTGTGAGTAGGCGATGTTTCTCGAGCGGGAGCGCGAGGTCCGCCAGCACCAGCCGCTGCAGCGTCGGCGGGAGGACGGTGGATGGCCTCTCGTCGGTGCGGTAGAGCAGCACGGCGCCGCCGCGCATCAGCGGGGCGGGGATCCCCTGCGGGTCCTCGAGCGCCATGGCCGTCTCCACGAGCACGGCGAGCGGCGGCTGGAGCGCAGCGAGCGTCCTCCCCTCCGCGAGCGTGTGCGCCGTGGCGGTGGCGTGGCCGGAGCCCGCCAGCAGTTGCGCTACTCCCTCCAGGAGCGCTCCGTCGGTGCCAATGAGTAGAATCGTTGCCATTCTCACCCGCGAGATTCGACTTCGGTGACCAGGGAACGAACCGCCTCCACACCTACCCCGCGCACTTCGACCAGCTTCGATCGGGATGCCGCGCCCCCCACTATACTGACGTCCCTCCGTGCGATACCCAGCCAGCCAGCGAGGAGTCGCACCAGCTCCTCGTTCGCCGCCCCGTCCACCGGCGGAGCAGCCAGCCGGACGCGCAATGCACTACCGTACACTCCCGTCACCGCGCTGCGCGGTGCGCGCGGCTGGACTCGAACGGCAAAGCGCACGCCGTTCTCGTGCTCCCGCACATCCAGCGCCGTCACGCTCCCAACGAGCGCATGATCGACTCGAGGAACACGAGAATGAAGTACGCCACGATCGGCGTCACGTCAATCATCCCGAAGGGCGGGATGACGGAACGGAGCGGTCGCAGCAACCACTCGGTGAGCGAGTACGACCAGCGGATCCACCGCCCGTACGGGTTGAGCCTTATCCACGAGGCGATGATGCGGACTATGAGAGCGAGCTGCAGGATGCCGAAGGTCCAGCCCACCAGCAGAACGTAGAGTCCGCGCGGGCCGGCGTTGGCCGAGACGATCGTGGATACGACGAGATCGCGCACGAACTGAAGAGCCAGGATCAGAACGATCCCGCCCACCACCACCGCCACCAGGGTCCACCAGGGCGCGCTCGCCGGCGTCCCGCCCGCGCGCACGATCCGCCGCTCCACGGGCATGATCAGTGGATCGACCGCCTTCCGGAAGAAGCGCGCGACCGGCCCGAAGGGGTTGATGCGCCGCGTACGCACCAGCCAGTCCACCGCGAAGACGACGAACAGCACGCACGCTAGCGCGAAGAGCAGGAGACGCAGGCCCCTGAGAACGATGTCGAACGCGATGATGAATGCGGTCACGGTTCCAAAGGTGGCGCCCGCACCCGCAGCGTTCAAGCCGCAGGATGAGACAAAGTGGCCGACTCCGGTGTTAGCTTTTGTCGCGTGAGAGATCCGCTCGCCCTCTGCGGGGAGTGAGACACGCAGCGGGAGCGAGTATCTTGGTCGCGCGGCGACTGTCTGTGGCTCTCCTCCAACATGTCGCGCCGGTGGCGGGGTGAGTTGTGTCACCGCGCCTGGATGCGACTCGTCTGTACGATGGGTCCGGCCGCCAATTCGCTGGCCACAGGCGCACTCTTGCGCCCGGTGACTGGCATCATAACTGCAGAAGCGCATGCTCGACCATGGACATAGATTTCCGACTGGGACAAGCGTGACGAAGGTCACGATGACGTCCGCGCGCACTCCGGTGGAGCACATCTTTACGGTCGACGTGGAAGAGTACTTCCAGGTCGGAGCATTCGAAGGTGTGGTATCGCGCGAAGAGTGGGCCGGCTACCCCAGCCGGATAGAGCAGTCGATGGACGCCGTTCTCTCTCTCCTCGAGAAGCACGGCGCCCGGGGTACGTTCTTCACCCTCGGCTGGATCGCCGAGCGGTATCCGGCGCTCGTGCGCCGCATACACGATCTCGGCCACGAAGTGGCGTCGCACGGTTTCTGGCACCGGCGCGTCGACACGCTCTCGCCGGCCGAGTTCCGCGAGGATGTCCGCACCTCCAAGGCCGCGCTGGAGAATGCCTGCGGCGTGCCGGTGGTCGGCTTCCGCGCACCGAACTTCTCCATCAAACCCGGCGGCGAGTGGGCTTTCGACATCCTCGTCGAAGAGGGCTACCAGTACGACTCCAGCCTCTTCCCGATCCGCCGTCCCGGCTACGGCTATCCCGCCGCGCCGACGATCCCGCACCTGATCCACAGAGAGGCCGGGTCGCTCTGCGAGCTCCCGCTCGCGACGACGCGGTGGCGCGGCATGCGCGTTCCCGCGGCGGGCGGCGCCTACATCCGCCACTTCCCCTACTCGGTCACGCGCCGCGCCTTCCGCGAGTACGACGAGAGCGGAATACCGGCTACCTTCTACATCCACCCCTGGGAGCTCGATCCCGAGCAGCCCCGCCTCCGCGTCCCGCTCCATACCAGGATCCGGCACTACGGGGGACTCGCTCGCACCGCGCCGCGGATAGACCGCCTTCTGGGCGAGTTCCGCTTCACGTCGGCCGTGCGCTGCCTCCAGCTTCATCCACCGGCGCCGCCCCTCGCCGCCAAGGTATCGAGCGCAGCGGATTGACATGCGCGTGAGCAACTTCACCGGCACCGACGCCACATGGGATGCATTCGTGCGATCGGCGCCGGGCTGGACACATTTCCATCTCGTCGGCTGGAAGCGCGTCATCGAGCGTGTCTTCGGACACGAGTGCATCTACCTGGCGGCGCACGACGACTCCGGCGCTCTCGCGGGCGTGCTCCCGCTGGTGCGCGTGAAGAGCATGGTCTTCGGCCACTTCCTGGTGTCCATGCCGTTCCTCAACTACGGGGGACCACTCGGTGGCGACGAAGCGGTGCGCGCGCTCACCACGCACGCCTGCGAGATCGCCGCCCGCGATCGCGCGCGGCTCCTCGAGCTCCGCAGCCGCACGCCGCTCCCGATCGACCTCCCGGCTTCGCACCGGAAGGTCACCGTGCTCCTCGACCTCCCGGATGATCCCGAGACCCTGTGGAAGGCGCTCGATGCCAAGGTGCGCAGTCAGGTACGTCGCCCGCGGAAGGAGGGAGTGACGGTACGCTTCGGTCCCGATCAGGTGGGGCCGTTCTTCCAGGTGTTCGCGCGCCACATGCGCGACCTCGGCACACCGACCCAGCCGCGCCGGCTCTTCGAGGCGATCGCGGAAAGGTTCGGCGACGAGGTCTGGTTCGGCTGTGCATACCTGGGTGATGAGCCGGTGGCGTGCGGCTGCGGCTTCCGCTGGGCCAGTGAGTTCGAGATGACCTGGGCCTCCGCGCTCGTGGAGTACAAGCGCATCGCGCCGAACATGCTCCTCTACTGGAGCTTCATGGAGCGCGCGATCGGCGAAGGGCTCACGATATTCAACTTCGGCCGCTGCACGCCGGGCGCCGGAACGCATCGCTTCAAGCTGCAATGGGGCTCGCGCGACGAACCGCTCTGGTGGTACGACCGAACCGACGGCGGTGCGGGAGCCTCCACGCCCTCGCCCGATGACTCGGCCTACTCGTGGGGGCCGCGGCTCTGGAAGCGGCTCCCCACTCCGGTGGCCACCGCGCTCGGGCCTCGCATCGTCCGCTTCATCCCATGATCGGGCGACGGCAGCTGCCGGTCGCCTCCCGCGTGGAGGCGAGGTCGATCCGGGCCGCCGCAGCTGCCGCGCTCGCGCACGATGCGCGTGAGCCCACCACTCTCATGCGCGAACTGCGGGCGCTCTACGACGCGCAGCGCTCGGCGCTCACCGACAGCGGCACCTCCGCGCTGGTGGCCGCTCTGCGACTCACCGCTGGGGAGAAGGGCACGGTGGCCTATCCGGGCTACGCGTGCGTGGACCTGGCGGCGGCGGCCCGCTATGCGGGGGTGCGCGTGCGCCTGTACGACATTGATCCCGCTACGCTGAGCCCCGATCTCGACTCGCTCGCCGCCACGCTCAGGCGTGGTGTGGATGCGGTCGTGGTAGCGCACCTCTACGGCTTCCCGGCCGACATGCACGGCGTGGAAGAGCTGGCGAAGGCGGCGGGCGTCCCGGTCATCGAGGACGCCGCGCAGGGCGCGGGCGGTACGCTACGCGGCCGCACGCTCGGGTCCTTCGGGGCGCTCTCCGTGCTGAGCTTCGGCCGGGGGAAGGGAACCACCGGCGGGAATGGCGGAGCGCTCCTTCTGCGCGACGCAGCGCTCGCCGATTCGTTCTCCGAGATGCGGCGCAAGCTCGGCTCGCGGCCGGCGGGTGTGCGCGACCTCCTGGGGCTCACGGCGCAGTGGATGCTCGGTCGTCCCTCGCTGTACGGTATACCCTCGGCCATCCCGTCGCTGCATCTGGGCGAGATGGTCTATCACCCGGCCCACGAGCCGCGCGCGCTCTCGTGGGCCGCCGCCTCGCTCGTGCGTCGGGCGCTCGCCGCGGCGCCGGGCGACGTGGAAGGCCGGCGCCGGACGGCGGCGGTGCTCGAGATGGCGGCGCTGGAGGGAGCGGACATCACCCCGGTGCGGCTGCTGGAGGGCGGGGTGAGCGGCTACCTCCGCTATCCCATCCTCGACAGCGGCTCGCGCGCCGTGCGCGCGGACATGGGGATACTGCGCGGGTACCAGCTTACACTTCACGAGCAGCCGGAGCTCCGCCCGTGTCTGCTGGCCGGCGAGCCGCCGACGGCCGGCGCCGAGGAGCTCGCGCGCACTCTGTTCACCCTCCCCACGCACTACATGGTGCGGCCGAGCGACATCAAGGCGATGATGGAGTGGCTCAGGGTGCCGACCCGGCTCCTGGTTCCGATTCACGAGCGCGAGCGGGCTCCGCGCGCGGCTCGCTCGCATTGACTGTTCTGGGGAGAAGCAGATCCGGATGACAGCCTTGGAGATCACGAGCACCGCCAGCGAGCCGATGGGGCCGCAGATCGGGGAGTATCGCTCGCCGATCGCGCAGCGGAAGCTGCGCGTGCTCTACGTGTGGGACGCGGACTACCCGTGGGATGTGCGCACGGAGAAGATCTGCGCCACGCTCGCTAGCGCGGGACACGACGTGCACATCGCTGCGCGCAACGTCCGCCGCGATCCGACGGTGGAGCGTCTCCCCGAAGGCACGGTGCATCGCATGCCGCCCATGCGCTGGGCGGGCCGCGCCCTGGACACCGCGCTCGGCTTCCCCGCCTTCTTCAATCCTCGCTGGCTCTCGCTCCTGGACCGTACGGTGCGGCGGCTCCGTCCCGACGTGGTGATCTGCCGCGACATCCCGCTGGCGCCCACGGCGCTCTGGGCCGGCCACCGGAACGCGACTCCGGTGGTGCTCGACATCGCGGAGAACTACCCGGCCATGCTGCGCATGGTGTTCGATGCGGGGGTGCACCGCGCCACCGACCATCTGGTGCGCAACCCGACCGCCGCGGCACTGGTGGAGAGCTACTGCCTGAAGCGCGCCGACCGCATCATAGTGGTGATCGAGGAGATGGCCGAGCGGATGGTGCAGATGGGGATCCCCGCGGAGCGGATAGATGTGGTATCCAACACACCTCCTCGCTCGCGCGCCGAGCCGGAGCCGGAGCGCCGCCGGCCGCCGGGGCACCCGCTGGGACTCGTGTATCTGGGACTCCTCGAGGTGGCGCGCGGGATCATGGAGATGGTGGACGCCGTGGCGATCCTGCGGCGCGACGGATTCCCGGTACGCGCCACGATCGTGGGGAAGGGGCGCGACGCGCAGCTCTTTCAGGACCGGGCCCGCGCGCACGGTCTCACCGAAGCCGACGTGAGCTTCCTGGGCTACGTGGACCGCGACACAGCGCTCCGGGCGGTGCAGGAGGCGGACATCGGCGTGCTCCCGCACCATGTGAACGAGCAGTGGAACACGAGCATCCCGAACAAGCTCTTCGACTACATGGCGGTCGGCCTCCCGGTGTTGAGCTCCAACCCCGGCCCCTTCGAGCGGATCACGCGCGCCACGGGTGCTGGGGAGGTGTTCGAGGGGGGGGACGCAGCGTCGCTGGCCGGAGCCGTCCGGCGTCTCGCGGACCCCGAGTTGCGCGAGCGGTACGGCGCGGCGGGGCGGCGGGCGATCCTCGAGCGCTACAACTGGGAGTACGATGCGGCGGTCATGATGCGTGGGCTTGACCGCGCGGCCAACGTCAGGGCGGGCGTCAGGCGTGGTTGATGGGCTCCTGAGCACCTGAACAATTGATTGCGGGCGTATTGGAGTAGTGACGTCGCCCGCACTCACATTTTGACTGTGCGTTCAGTCAGCCGCCGTTGCGCACTCTGCACTCGCGTTGTATGGTCCGGCCCGCTGCCCCATGTTGTCGGTGCGTTCGGCATTTCGCAGGGCAGCCGCTCATGCACCCTCTCTTTACGAGCGGTTTCGGCCCGGACACCCAGAACCAATACGGCGTGATCGCAGGGACCCCTGAGGTCCTCGACAAGGGCAAAGCCGGCGAAAGCCGGTGACGCAAAGCCACGAAGCTACAGCGCCACTCGTTGCGCCACGCTCGTCGGGTTGCCGTGGAACCGACAGGAGCACGAAGTGCGCTTCAGAACCTTTGCAGCAGCAGCAACCGCCGTGGCCGCCGCCGCGGCCTGTTCCGACGCCCCTCCCACCGCGACCCGCACCCTTCCGACCGATGTCGAGGCCGCGCTGGCGTCCGGCTTCCAGCCGCTGGTCATAACGCCAGCCGTCGATACGGTGGAGGTCGGGAAGTCGATCAAGCTCCAGGTGCAGATCCCGGGGAAGACTGGCGACACGACCAAGACCTCGGCCGGCGATGTCGAGGTCCACTGGGGCTCCGATGATCCCACCGTCGCATCGGTGGGGGGCGGCACGGTCAAGGGACGAAAGCCCGGAAAGATCAGCGTCGTCGCGCTCACGGCCAACGCGGTGGGAGTCGCCACCGTGGTGGTGGTGGAGGCGAAGAGCAGTGATGAGGGCGAGGCGAGCCCGGATCCGGACTCCTCGGTCACCGGCACGCCCGATTCGCCCGGTGCCGATTCCACCGGCACCGGAACCCCGACTCCTCCACCCGGCGCGAACGAGATGGGAGCCCTCGCATCGGGCTACAGCGCGAGCTCGCCGCACTGGAGCCACATCCGTACCCTCGCAACCGACTTCTACTACCAGTGGACGCCGGACCAGCGCGCCTGGGCGGGCCGGCACTTCGACGCCGCGCTCTCGGGGAACGGCGATGCGTGGCACGCCGCCAACCCCGGGGTCGTACACCTTCCCTACGTGCTCTTCTGGACGCTCCTGACGCCGTCCAATAACTCGAAGCCATACCTGTCGTCGACGTATTACGACGACATGAAGAGCTGGTACGCCTCCCACTCCCAGTACCGGCTCGAAGATGCGTTCCTCCACTCGTCCAGCTCGAAGAGCGAGGCCACCCGGGTGAAGGTGCACATCTGGGACTCCGACCGCTGGCTGATCAACCCATCCGATCCCGGCGCGCGCGCCTACACGATCGACCGCTATCGCCGCCTGGTGCAGGGTACCGACGGGGTGTTCATCGACGAGGCATCGTCGGGCGACATCATCCCGCGCGTGCGCGGATCGGTGGAGTTCGCGCAGGGGGGCTACGAGGCCGACTACACCTCGCTGCTGGCCGCGGTGAAGCGGGAGATCGGGGGCAAGACGATCATGCTCAACACGGCCGAATACATGAAGGACTTCGACCGCGCCAACGCGGTCGCGGCCGGAGCCGTGCACCTGGAGCTCTTCAACAACCCGCTCAAGACGCAGATGCTCGAGCGGTGGCGGTGGGTCGAGGAGCTGCTCTCGCTGGGCGTCGCGGTGGACCTGGCGAGCCCGTACCCCGCATCGTGGGCGGACCAGCATTCGTCCGAGTACCCGAAGGGTAACTACGCGACCAGCGGCCAGCGGCTGCGCATGTGGGAGCTGGCGAGCTACTACATGGTCGTGGGGGCGAAGCCCGACGGTCTCTACTTCCACCTCAAGGCTCCCGACTGGCAGACGCCTTTCGCCAACTACTGGCTCCCCGCCATCGAGGCGAACATCGGACACCCCGTTGGCCCGCGCAGCGAGAAGGCGCAGGGAGTCGATCCCACCGGACAGCCGTACACGATCTATCAGCGCGACTTCGACCGTGCGCTGGTGCTGATCCGCGCGCAGCGAGGGTGGGACGTGCAGAACTACAGGGACGCGACCGCGGTCGAGGTCGCACTTCCCACCGGCGAGAGCTGGTATCCGCTGAAAGCGGATGGCACGCTCGGCGCCGCCGTCACCAGCGTGAAGCTGCGCAACTCGGAGTCGCTGATCCTGGTGAAGAAGAGCCGACTCTGATTCCGGCGCCGTAGCATCGAACCGTAGGATCCATGCATGAACGGGGATTCATGTTCACTCGGAGTGAACATGAATCCCCGTTCATGCATGCGCGCTGTCTTGCCAGTGAGACTCGCGGAGCGCGCTCGGAGATGAGCGCATGGATGTGAGCTCTCTAATGCCTTCTCGGAGTGGTAAACCGTGTGACAGTCACGTAGCGGATCGTCCGCAAAAGAGTATCGCATCTGATACTCTTCTTGGCGTTGCAACACGCGCGCGTGAAGGCGGTAACGCCTGTATCCCTGACTCGTCTGGTGGGGACTGAAGCAGCACCCTTCACGGCATGATCGCATAGGGGAACGTCGCCCTCGCGACAAGGGCAAAACCGGCGAAAGCCGGTGACGCAAAGCCACGAGGCTAAAGCGCTCCACAAGGGGCGCCATGCCAGTCGGGCTGCCGAACGGAACTCCGTTACACAGGAGTCATCGACATGCGCGTCCCTGGTACCACTCGCGCGGCCATTCTCGCCGCTATAGCTGTAGTCTTCACGGCGTGTATGGACACGCCACCGATCACCTCCTCCGCCGACATGATCCCGTCGGCATCCATCGGGCGAATCATCGTCCAGCCGGCCGCGCTCTCCATCGCCAGCGGCGACGCTTCCTCGCTCGATGTCCGGCTCGAGGACCCGGAAGGCAATGTGTTGAATGGACAGCCCGTTCTCTGGGTCTCGTCCGACACCACCATCGCCACCGTTTCCGGCGATGGCGTAGTGACCGCGCGCAAGCCGGGAACGGCGAACATCATCGCCATGGCCGGCGATCACAGCGCCCAGGCGGTGGTGGACGTTTCCGCCAAGGCGGCGCCGAAGAAGCCCACCATCTCGGTAACGCCATCCACCGCTTCGCTGGCGGCGAGCAAGTCCGTCACGCTCGCGGCGAGCGTGGTAGACACGCTGGGCAAGAAGGTCGCATCGCCGAGTGTCACCTGGTCGAGCAGCGCTCCGGCCGTGGCCACGGTGAGCTCGTCCGGCGTGGTCACCGCTGTCGCCGCCGGGAGCGCGAAGATCACCGCGAGCTCGGGAGGCGTGAGCGCCAGCGCTACGGTCACGGTCAGCGCCGCGCCCGTGCCGCCGTCGCAGGAGACGGTGTCCGAGGGCGAGGGCTCGCTCTTCTCGGGCTACAGCGCGAGCTCGCCGCACTGGAGCCACATCCGCACGCTCATCACCGACTTCTACTACCTCTGGACGCCGGACCAGCGCACCTGGGCGGGCCAGCACTTCGATGCCTCGCTCTCGGGGAGCGGCGATGCATGGCGCGCCGCCAACCCCGGTGTAACGCACCTCCCTTACACGCTCTTCTGGACGGTCCTCACGCCCGAGAGCTCCAACAACAAGATCAGCATCTCGTCCATCTACTACGCCGACATGGAGAAGTGGTACGCGGCGCACCCGCAGTACCGGATGGAGGATGCGTTCCTCCATACCTCCACCACCAAGTCGGTCGCCACGCGCGTCAAGGTCATGATCTGGGACTCGTATCGCTACCTGATCAACCCGGCCGACCCGGGCGCGCGCGCGTACACGGTGGATCGCTACCTTCGCGTCGTTCAGGGCGAGGAGGGCGTGTTCATCGACGAAGCGGCGTCCGGCGACATCCTGAAGCGCGCGACGCTCGGCGTGGAGCTCACCTCCGCGCAGTACGAAAAGGCGTACACCTCGCTTCTGGCGGACGTCAAGAAGGCCTTCGGGAGCAAGGTGATCATGCTCAACACGGCCGAATACACGAAGGACTTCGACCGCGCCAACGCGGTCGCGGCCGGAGCCGTGCACCTGGAGCTCTTCAACAACCCCATGTCATCCTCGATGTCGGCCCGCTGGCAGTGGGTCGAGGAGCTCCTCTCGCTCGGCGTCGCGGTCGACCTGGTGGGCCCGTATCCGGCGAAGTGGGCCGACGACCGCCCGTCGCAGTACCCCAAGGGGAATTATTCCACCGGCGGACAGCGGTTGAGCATGTGGCTCCTGGCGAGCTACTACATGGTGGTCGGACCGACTCCGGATGGGCTCTACTTCCACCCGCTCGGCCCCGACTGGAACACGCCGTACTCCGCCTACTGGTTCAAGGCGATCGAAGCCAACATCGGGCACCCGCGCAGCGCGCGTTCGGTGCTGGCCAGGGGGACGGATCCGACCGGACAGGGCTACACGGTCTATCAGCGCGATTTCGACCGCGCGCTGGTGCTGATCCGGCCGCAGCAGGGATGGGATGCCCAATCCTACCTCGACGCAACAGCTGTGGAGCTCACGCTACCATCGGGCGAGGTGTGGCTCCCACTGCACGGCGACGGAACGCTGGGTGCCGCGGTGACCAAGGTCAAGCTCCGGAACTCCGAATCGCTCATCCTGGTCAAGAAAAGCAAGATCTGAGGGGGGAACGGGGTCAGCTCTCCGGTTTCGTGCAGCCGCGGAACCGGAGGCCTGACCTCGTTTCGCGCAGGGTGGTATAATGGCACCGTATTCGCAAAGTCCTCCCTGCGGCAGCTTGGGGAGCGATCGGGCAACTCTACACCGGCCGCTCCCGGGTAAAACCCCAATTTCCACTAGATGACCTCAAGTCCGCGGCCCTGGCCGGCCCAGCCGGCCGGCAACCCATGGGCTGGCGTCCAGCAGGCGCCCCCCGCCCGGGCCGCAGCACCGACTCCGGCCGTGAACCCGGCCGTATTCACCGAACAGAAGCCGGATGGCCTCATGTACGCCGTGGGCCTCCTTCTGTTCGCGTACGTGTGGCGCGTGCAGGACGCCTTCCCGATCCTCGGGAAGCTGCAGCTTCCGCTCCTGAGCCTCGGCATCGCCGGCATCCTCTACGTCACGAACCGCCACCCCTGGAGGAAGCCGCTCCAGCTCCGCAGCACCGTAGCCTATCTGACGCTGGGCCTCCTCGCGCTCATGCTGATCGGGGTGCCCACCAGCCTCTGGCCCGGCCACAGTCTCACCTTCGCGCTGAAGACCTACACCTCCAACCTGCTGTTCATGGCGGTCACCGCCGCCAGCATACGCAGCGTGAGCGATGTGGAGTTCTACGCGCGGACCAATCTCTACGGCGGTCTGTTCTACGCGATGATGGTGAACCTCTTCTTCCGCGTGGGGCCCGACGGCCGGCTGGGAGGACTGGTTTACTACGACGCGAACGACTTCGCGCTCGTCATGGTGGCCACCATCCCCTTCGCGGTCTACCTCCTCAAGTTCGGGCGGAAGGGGCTGCGGCGCGCGCTCGGGCTCCTGGCGCTCGGGCTCATCATGCTGGCGCTCGTGAAGAGCGGCTCGCGCGGTGGCTTCCTGGGGATGGTTGCCGTCATGGTTTACATCCTGCTTCGCTACCGTGCCATACCGAGCACGACGCGCTTTTTCGTGGCGGTGGTCGGGATCCTTCTCGCCGTCCTCATCGGCTCCGACAAGTACTGGGAGCAGATGAGCACCATCCTCCATCCCACGGCCGACTACAACTGGACCGATCCCCAGGGGAGGCGCGCGGTGTGGAAGCGCGGGGTGAGCTACGTGGCGCACAATCCCGTGCTAGGCATCGGCGTCGGTTCTTATCCGGTAGCCGAGGGCACGCTATCGGCGATCAGCCAGGAGCGGGCGAGCGCCGGGCGAGGCTTCAAGTGGTCGGTGGCGCACAACTCGTTTCTCGAGACCGCCGCGGAGCTCGGCGTCCCTGGTCTGATCCTCTTTCTGGGTCTCTTCGTGGCCTCGTTCGCGGTGCTGCGCAAGATCCGACCACGCGGCATCTACGGACCGGGAATAGGGCCACGAGAGACCGCGCTATCGCAGATGCTCATCGGCTCGCTCTTCGGCTTCGCGGTGGCGGGGATCTTCGTCTCGGCCGAGTACTTCTCGTATCTGTACTTCCTCCTCGGCATGGTGATCGGTCTCACGAAGATGCTGCGATTGCGCCGGGATGCTTTCTTCGCCCTGGCTCCGTACCGCGCGGCGGCGCCGAGGATGCGAGTGGTCCCCACAGCGCAGGCGCGCCCGCAGGCGCGCTCTCAGGGGCGCTCTCAAGCGCTCTCCACGTTCGTACCGGGCGCGTGAACGGCAGCACCAGCGGCTCCGGGCCCGTTGGCTCCGAGCGCGCATCGCGCCACAGCGGCTACCGCCTCTCGTTGCGATGCCGGCCCGACGGCTGCTGAAGACGGCCGTCGAGCAGGGGCTCCTGTGGAGCGGACTCCCCGCCATCTCCAGCCGTCTCCGCCGCGCCCGCACGCTGATCCTCGCCTACCACGACGTGGTGCCCAACGGGGAGCGCGTGATCGGCGACAGCTCGCTGCATCTGCCGCGTGCCGCCTTCGCCGCGCAGCTCGACGCGCTGCTGGAGATGGCGGACGTGGTCCCGCTGGATGCCGCCATCTCGGGTGGCGGCGCGGTGAGCGGGAGGCCCAGGGTGGCGATCACCTTCGACGATGCGTACAGGGGCGCCGTCGTGGAGGGAGTCGGCGCACTGGTCGAACGTTCGCTCCCCGCCACGATCTTCGTACCGCCTTCGCTGCTCGACGGCGGCGTGTTCTGGTGGGACGCGCTCACACCGAAAGGGAGCCCGGGTCTCGCCCCCGAGGTGCGCGATGACGCGCTCCTCCGCCTGGCGGGGAAGGGGAGCGCGATCCTCGCGGCGCATGCGTGCAGCGATACCTCGCACATCCCCGCGTACGCGCGCGGCGCTTCGGAGGCGGAGCTGCGCGCGGCCGCCGCGCGGCCGGGGATCACCCTGGCGTCGCATAGCTGGAGCCACCCGAACCTGGCGGCGCTCGCCCCGCCGGAGCTCGAGGATGAGCTGGTGCGCCCGCTCGCCTGGCTGCGCGAGCGGTTCGATGGCGTGCTCCCCTACATCTCCTATCCTTACGGCCACTCCTCGCTCGCGGTGGAGCGCGCGGCGGCGGCGGCCGGCTATCGCGCTTCGCTGCGCATCGACGGCGGCTGGCTCCGCGAGGGCGGTACGAACCCGTTCGCCATCCCTCGCCTCAATGTGCCCTCGGGTCTCTCGGATGCCGGCTTCCGGCTGCGTTGCAGCGGCCTGCTGAGCTGATGCGCTCGCGTACCATCCTCGTCACCGACGGCGAGCAACGCTCGGCGCTCGCGCTGGTGCGCTCGCTCGGGAGGGCGGGACACCGCGTGTACGTGTGCTCGGCGAGCGGCCGATCGCTGGCGGGGGCGTCGCGCTACGCCAGCGGCGAGGCGCGCGTGGCCGAACCGCTGAGCGGCGCCGGGCGATTCGCCGGAGATGTGCTGGCGCTGATCGATCGCTGGAAGGTCGATGTCCTGCTGCCGGTGAGCGAGGCGGCGCTGCTGGCGCTCCTTCCGGTGCGCCTTCGCATGCACGGCGTGGTTCTACCTTTCCCCGACGAGGACACCTTCCGCCGCATCTGCGACAAGGCGGAGCTCCTCGCGGTCGCGCCTCGCGTGGGGATCGCGGTGCCGCGCCAGCTCAGGGTGGAGAGCGCCGCCGATGCGCGAGCGCTCGATCCCGCGTCCATCGCGTATCCGGTGGTGCTCAAGCCGTCACGCTCGGTGGGCGAAGGCGGTGTCGCGCGCGCCGCGCGGACCAAGCTCACCGTGCGCCATGCCGCCGATGCCACGGAGTTGGCGAGCGCGCTCGCCGAGCTGGCGGAGAGCGGCGATGCTGCCTTCCCTCTGCTCATCCAGCAGCGGATAGTGGGCCCCGGGATCGGCATCTTTCTCCTCGTCTGGGAGGGGCGCACCCTCGCCACCTTCGCCCACCGGCGGATCCGCGAGAAGCCTCCCTCGGGCGGCGTGAGCGTGTACCGTGAGAGCGTGGCCGCCGATCCCGCGCTCGTGGCGCGATCGCGGGCGCTCCTCGAGCACTTCGGTTGGCAGGGAGTCGCGATGGTGGAGTACAAGGTGGATGAGCGCACGGGTACGCCGTATCTGATGGAGGTGAACGGCCGCTTCTGGGGATC
>Ga0182741_1002885_pt1 | contig 19207 bp, 8 predicted proteins | sample eDN5th37CBELigOP_FD_128874 | JGI IMG/M metagenome (GOLD analysis project Ga0182741, IMG submission 128874) | Enriched Organic Plus compost microbial communities from Emeryville, California, USA - eDNA 5th pass 37_C BE-Lig OP (version 2) (version 2) ... | reverse complement strand
AGACCGAAGCCGAGACCGAAGCCGAGACCGAAGCCGAGACCGAAGAAGGCGAAATCGAAGCATCAGTCGCAGTAGGAGTTATGACCGAGATACCCGTCGCTCGAGGGTATACGATGAGACGAGCCGGTCACGTCCCTGGGAGCGAGAACTAGAACGCGAACGGGAGCGAGAACGTAATTACAGAGTTCGGGACAAAAGCCATGAGGACAGATACCAGAGCAGAGATCAAGAGAATGGTCGGGATAGAGACCGCGATCGGGATCGAGAAAGGAACAGAGACCGAGACAGAGGCCGGGGTGAACGCATCCGCAGTCGCAGCCGTAGCCGTGAGCGTCATCGTCGATAAGGAATAAACACGAATCAATTAGAATGTGTGCTGTGTATTTGGCTACTGTGTACAGTGAATACAAGGTGGAAAAGACACATTGCAACGTCGAAAGAACGTGCTACAAGGGTTCAAGGTCATAACAAATTGAGACAATGGGTTTTGGCTATAACTTAACGCCTGCGACTGCCTGAGCGATGCAAGTGCACAGTTTCGTTTTGACTCTCGTCAAAGTTAACTTGCTTACGAGGCTTGGTGCTCTTTGACGAAGAGCCAAACGAAGGAGTACCGGGCTCCGGCGGCAGATCATCCTTGGGTGTGTTCAGGGCACCTGTGGACTGAGGGATTGGTCGACTTCGTGACACTGATCCACGTCGACGCATCGGCTGTGGTGAGCTGGTGATGTTCGGGAGTCGGCCTAAGCCATCTCGTTCTTCGCCGGCAGCACTGAAGCTCGGGGATCGTGGCGATGCCATTCCTAATGAGCTCGGAGACATCAACATACTCGTGCTTGGGCTGAGAAGGTTAGTACCACTAGCGGTCGGGGATACGACACCAATACTTGCACGGCGACCGAGCTGCATAGGTGCCATATCTGGATTGGGGTTTGCAGCGGCAGCTGCAGCAGCAGCAGCTGCTGCTGCTGCTGCATCGTCATCCATTGTGCTGTCCAAGCCAGATGCGCGGCGCATGGCAGCAAACTCGGTTTGACGTTGCTTGTGCTGGTACTGTCCACTGATCTGCAGGATGGTCTGGTGGACGTGGTTGGCCATAATGAGGTTGCTTGTGCCAATCGAAGCGCGGGCAACATACTGGCTAACTGCCTGTCTGACATCATCAGTCAGTTGAGACACGACACTAGCGAACTCGTTCGAATCCATTTCAATCAATGAGTTGAGTCGTTGGACAATACTGTCGTAATCAGGAGGATTAAGCATCTTGCGCACATCATCCCATACGTTCTTCTCATCTCGGAAGGATGGCGAGCTGACCGTCAGCTGAATGGAGCTTCGGTGGTGGAACTCCAGATAGCAGTAATTCATACCCAGGGCATGAGTGGCCTCCTCATAGGCACGGCACGCTGCAGTGAGGAGAGCGGCCTCAAGCTCCAAGGAGTGCTGTTCACCGGGAAGCTGGAAGACAACGGGCGTGTTGCTATCGACTCCCTTCTCCTGCAAGACTCGGCGCTGTGCATGCGCGCGGTCAGCCATTGACTTACGTGCGGCATACATTGCTGCATTTCCAGTCATGTTGGCCTGAGTCATCAGAGGGACGCGCTCTGCGAATGCACGGTGACCCAAAGTTGAACGCGCAAAGCGCCAGCTTTCGGAGGCGACGTCACCAGTTCGACCATTCGTATGAATGGTGGGGAAGAGCATGTGCAGTCGAGCCCACAGAGCATCACCGAACTTGCGCTGCCAGTACATGGGTGAACCGGCCCATGGGCTGACCAGGGGTGCAAGACCAACGTACTGACCGTAATGAATCTCGTCCCATTGAACCACGCCGAGTCGGACAAACTTGTGCTTGTGGAAAGTAACGAGTGAATCAATCAATGTCTCAAGTGCCAACGCCTCAAAGTCTCCATGTTCCAATGAACCCTTGGCTTGCGCAAAAGTGAGTGAGGGTGGTAGCACAGCGTTGGCAGACAGAGCATACTGACGCTGGACCAAGAAGTGAGCTCGGACGTGGTGCAAAAATTGGCCAGTAGCAATCAGCTCACGGATGGATTGCCAGACAGTTCGTTCAGCTGCCACCTTTTCCTTGTGCTTTGCAGCCTCAAAGAGAGAGCTTGGGTTGGAGCCGTCCAAAACAATAGGTTCGCTTGGCTTCTCGTAGTCGTTTGCAGCGGCCTTGGCAGCAGAAACAGCATCCATTGAGTCTGTGTTGGAAGAGACTTGCTTTGGCGGCACAAACAACGAGAATGGATCCTTAATCGATGCGCTCGTTCGAGAGCTTCGGACCAGCAGTTCAGAGATGAGGGCAGATGGTGCGGCACCCAGAACAGTGATCGGGGAGAGATCATACTTCTGAGCAACCGCTAGTACGTGCGGCAAAGTGGCTGGCTGCCATGATGAGAGCGCAACAGGGCGAGTCCTTGTTGCGAGCAAGCCGAGCGCAGTGGCGACATGGGTCGATCGCGCAACAGGTACGTCTGCGCCATATGGAGACTTTGCGACACGAATGAAGTGGGTGCGAACACGGGCATCCAGCAATTGCTTCTCTTCTGCCGTTGCGATGTTGCGTGCTTGGGCGAAGAGGATTGAGATCTCGGGCAGAGCGTTGAGCATAGAAGCGACGATGACTGCGTCATGATTCGAAGCGTCAATGGAAAGCGCGGCTGTAGCCGGAACAACATATTTCGAGATAAAGCGGCTCAACTCTTCTAGCACTAGAACGCGCCACTTGGTATTAAGGCCATAAAGAGTCGTGATCAAACCCGGGATATTACGAAGCGCAGGCTTACCGACGGCTTGTGCTTCCAAGAAGGTTGAAGGGCCGGTGAGTGGCTTTGCAAATGCCAGGCGGTTTGAGGCAACCTTGGCGGCAGTAGTCAGCTGAGCAAGGCGCTTCCACAGCTCGCGCAATGTACGGTCAATTGCATTGGCTGTATCAATAGCCGCACTCTCTGCACCGGTGAGTGCGGTCGTTTGCTGCGCTCCCGCGGTAGTAGCGCTAGGTGTTGCAACAGAGCCTGCTGACGGAGAGCGGGCTGCAGCTGCTTCAGTCGCACTGATACCTGCATTGTGAAGGAAGTAAATGACACGTACTATCGAAGGATCATCGATCTCCGATTCATCGTTGGATTGCCCGACTGAAGAAGCTGCGACCACAGTTTGTGCATTTCGGTCCCAGCTCTGTCGAGTGAGATCGCTTGCAGAAGCCCCTGAGCTGGAGCCAGCTCCACCTGCAGACGCGTTAATAAGATCCTTTCCATCACTAAGCTTAAGTGACTCTGGAGCAGGTGCAGCGAGCCAAGGAACACGAACAAACTCTGCTGCAAGTGATCGGCGGCCTCCTACTGCTTCGAGAATATCCAAGTTCGGATCGGCGATCCAAGAAATGAGGTGAAGCATATGGAAGAAGGCAAGCGCAGGAAGAGTTAGAATTGCGCCGCGTGTTGGGTCATTAGCTGGACGGCGAGAGATTTCTGAAACGAGTGTGAGCGCGGAACGGATCTGGGCGTGACGAATGAGAGATGCGATAACTCCAGAGATTGCTCGGGTGTCGAGATCCGGCTGGTCATCAAAGAGATCCTCATCATCATCTTCATTTTCATCCCAGGCAGCATCCGCAGCACTCGGTTGCTGGCCCGACAGACGCATAAGCGCCAAGAAAGCAGCATTCTTCGCACGGCGACGCTCAATGACATCTTTGGGTCTCCACGGAACGAAAACATCGTTCGCCATTAGAGGGAAGTCCTCCAGACCAAGCAGCGCGACAGGGATAAGCTGCGAGCTTTGATTCTGATTCTGACCCTGTGACTTGCTCATAGCCTGTAACTTGGCCCGAAGCGCGGCGACGTCGCGGTCGTACTTCTCCTGCAATTGCGTACGTGAGATGACAATGCTATTTTCACTAACTTCTTGGTTCAAGTCAATGTTGGGTGCGCCGAGAACATCGTTTAGATTAACGTTGTTGGCAGCCATTGCAGCAACAGTCGGGGCAGGGGGCCGGTAGGCGAACGCTGCGAGGAGCGACTTATCTCCAAGGGTAACGGAGTGAATGTCAAACAGAGTCATGAGCCAGTATGCGCGTGCATTTGCACGTCGCACGCAGAGGCATGTGTGCGAACGCGCAGGCATTGATAAACGACGTGCTCCAGTGGCAGGCTCACCCAAAGGAATGGCTAAGCGTGCTGCCTCGGCCTGTGCTGCGACATCACCTCTGAGTTCTTGATCCTCGAAGTGTCGACGGACAGCGTCTTGATCAAGGATAGCCTTCCACGCTGTGGAGGCAAGAAGAAGCGCGCGAATAACCTGAGTCGCTGCATTGCGTCGCTCAGCCGCCAAGTGCGCAGCATGTACCGGGTGGACAGGAATTTGGGATCGTGGAATCAGTCCTGGATAGAGGTTTTCACCCATAACCGTTCCAAGATCACTCGGGAAGAAGGAACCCATGTCCTTGAAGTTCTGGCCAGAGGACATACCCGCAAGTTGCGTTGTGAATGTCTGCTCCACTGAGGGTGAAACAGTGGAGGCCATCTGAACCAGTTTTCGGGCGGATTCAAGAGAGGCTTGTGCTGGATCAACAGGCTCGGCAGCCTGAACTGAACCATCAAGCATCTTTGAGAGTGGCGTGTCGAGGGCTGGGAGCTCTGTTCGAGGCAGCAGAGCGGCCGCGATCTGATAGAAAAGTGCAGCACGCATGTACAGGGGCATTGAGACACGATGGCACTCTGCAATAGCAAAGTCAACGAATTGTTGTCGGTCTCCCGAGTTGAGACCGCCTGCCGCAACTGCCATCTTCTCGAATTCCACCAGTGCAGAGAGCTCTTCGAGCAAGTCAACGTAGGTGCGGCGTGCAATCTCCACCAAATGAGGCTGGGATTGACCAACGATGAGTGACGGCAAAACACCAATTGCATTAGATGCAGCCTTCTCAGCTGCTGCGATTGCGGCAGCCACTGAGCGGTTGGATGTCAGAGAATTGGGGCTGACTGCAACCACACTCGGCGAGAGCTCTCCATGCTGAGAAGTCTGCATAGCTTTCGAGACCAGACCACCGGGCAACGTTGACAAAGCTTCCAAACCGTCGTTCCAACCATAGGTGTGGAAAAGCGTCTCCAGGTACTGACGCTCGTACTGGGACAAGAAGCTCTGGTTTCGCAAATAGACGTTCCACAACTCCAAGCAGACTCGTCGTGTCCATTCCGCTTGACCTGACCACACACGCTTACCATCTACTTTGATCAAACCAGCTCGGGTTCGACCACGGGCGTGCTGGCTAATACTTTCCAGAGCACTCATAAATCGAGAAAGGTAATACTCAATGCAACCGTCATTGCCCATATCGCTGGGCCGGTTATCCTGAGATCCCGCTGCGGTTACAGATGAATCTGTAAGAAGATCAGCAATGCTTGAGTCGGTAATACCAAGGGCGATTGTGCTCATGCGGCGACCAGCTCCTGTCTCTTGTTGTGCGGATGATACAGTGAAACGCATGTTGTCCTCTTGGAGGAAATTGAACTGTTTGCTAATTTGCCCTAGTCTCTCCGAAGTGATGGGTCGAATGTACAGTCTCCTGTGGAAGGCCACGAGAAACGCGATAAAGTGCGTCAGCGGGTCTGTCGGGAAGGCAATGTGAGTTGCGGTACGCATTGCATTGAATTGACCCGATTTGACCCAAGAGATAAGCATAAGCACGATACGGTAGAGACGATCTGCGTTCTTATCTGCCAGGCCCTCGTACAATCGGTTCCGAGATACTGTTGTAGTACTCTCAGGTGCCGCTGCATCCTTGGTATCAGCCTCTGCTTCTGCAGCGATGACGTTGCCATCTCGGTCGATTTGCTGATACGGAGCCAGCGTTGGTACAGACATTTTTGCAAGTACCATACGCTGATGGTCATCTGCGAATGCGTTTTCAAAGAAAGTGGAAGGGCGAATCGAGAGGTTGATAAGGGCTTGCAAGCCCACGCGGCCTGGTGCGGGTGTACCAAACAGGACGTGAGCGAGCCAGGGCTGATCACGATGCGTGAGGATGGTCATGTGCTGCATCAACTTCTCAACAACATTGGGCATCAGTTCTCCACCAGCACCTTCGAGGCCGAGCACAGCAGCTGCTGGATCGACGTTGCGTGAGCCTGGTCGTTGTGTCAACAAGTTGGATTCATGAACCAGTCGATCGAGCTCCTCGGGGAAGGGTGCGCCAACAGCTAGCGAGATACCTTCGCTTGGACCTAGCCCTCGGTTGGTCGTGGCAAGAATTTGGGCCATGAATGCGGTAGGCTTCATACCAGCGTCTAGTAGGTAGAGGACAAGCTTTGATAGTTGGTAGTGCGCAACTGCCTCAGCCGCAGGACCAGTGACGCCTGACTGTGGACCAATGTCTTCGGTTGCTGCAGAGTGAGGCGTGCGCAGCCACCACTCGCTGATTTCTGCAGGGAAGGGCCAGTGGGCAATCAGGCAAATGGTGGTAATGACCCGCAGAACGTAACCCGCAGTAGGTTCACGGAGGTCGTCCTCACGGGCGTTCACGTAGCACTTGCAGAGCGATTCAACGACCCAGTACAGGGCGGGATGGCGTTGATAACGACTCTCTGGGGTGAGGTCCATTTCAGGCCATGGTTCACCTGAGTCTGCAGCGGTTGTCCACTCGAGAATACGGTCCATGCTTTCACCGAAGGCATAGCACAGTTGCTCGTGAAGCGGACGGCCCGGAGGCTTCATATCGGCCTGGAACAACCACTCGGCCGCCAAAGTGAACAGAGTCAACAGTACGCTGTAAATACGAGCTTGACGCGGTACAGCCAATGGCTGAGTCTTGATAACAGAGCGGCCCTGGTCCTCAGCTTGCTGACGGAAGACTGCTTTAACAGCATGACCATCTCCGGGTACGACCTCTCCATAGAACACGGACGAACCCAGTCCTTGTCGGGCTCGCTCGTTGCTGTCGTACGTCTCCATCATGATAAGGAAGGTGCTGACACAGTCAGAAAGCATGCGATACTGACGCATCCATTCTAGTAGACTATCTGGGTCTTCAGCCTGAGTAATCTCTTCCTTTGCGCTCGCACCCGCACCTCCAGTTCGGCGCGCGATTACCTCGCGTTCGAGGCGCTTCTCCTCCTCGACTTCATCGTAGTCGTCTTCACCATCGGACATGATGTGTGCACGGCGACGTCGTTCCTCGCGCTGCTTGTTTGCTTGTCGTCGACGTGCGACCTCATTCTGCGCATTTGTGATGCGCTGCATGTCAGTATTGCTGATAAGGATCAAGGCCGCAAGCGTGCAAGTATGATGGCGAAGCCTGTGCATGGCATGTGCATCCATGGTTTGACTTACCAAACGGACATTGGATAACAATGTGGCGATTGCCTGCGTAGGGGCACCGCGCGAAAGCCAGTAAGCACCAAAGCGATGGAAGAAATCGATGTAGTGATCACTAACTGCTGCTGCACCGGTCATGAGTTGAGCACGAGCAGACGCTTGACCAAGCAGGGTCTTTAGCGGATAGCCAAGATCTCGCATAAGTGTGTTTAGGCAAACGGGTCGATCTGCTCGCCATCTTTGATACAAACCTTCAAAAGCTTCTGGCTTGAAGCTCATGTACATGTTATCAGTCTCTGAGTAAACCCGTAGCGGCACCGTAATCGACTTGAGGTGGAAAGCATTGATTAATGCAGTCTGCTTTTGAGGCTCGGACACGTATCGTAACAACAGCTTGTAGTTAACCTTGAGTAAGTCATCGCTCTCAACCGCAGGTAATTGGTACCATGCGCGGTAGACGGTCAAGGCGGATTGAAGGCCTGCTGTGTGAAGGTAGTTGCACATGAACCTGTGGAAAGGAGTCATGCGGCCGATTGGGATGAGTGACTGCAATATGCCGATGCGTGTGACGCGATTCTCTGCAATTTGGAGCTTGTGAAGAGGCTCCATCACACGACGATCACCACCATCAGCAACAGGCATAAGTTCTGCGTCCGTGCGCGGCGCGAACAAGAGACCAGCCCTTGTAAGTCGTAGCACAACTCGAGTAAAATCAACCGGTGAAACACCTGCTGTGGTTGTAATCTCGTGAGGATGCAGAAGCATACCACCTCGAGGAATATTACCATTGGCAATCTCAGCAATCGCATTGGGTCCCAAGGGCTTCTCATAGCTCAGCAATGGAGCGAGGAGTGCTGCTGCTGCCGTCGCTGCAGCGTGCAAGACAGGCTGAGCCTCACGCCCAGTCAGTTCGCCTGCGGCCGCCCTTCGAGTTGCGAGCGTAACTGCAGTCGACGCCAAATAAGCAATTTCCTGACGTAGGACCAAGCCTCGACGCGCGAGCTCTTGTAACAAAAGCTCCTGAAGCGGGGGAGGCGTACGTAGCACAATAGAGGATAGCATTGCTGGGAAAGTGGCTGGAAGCGCACGAGGACCAAGGTAAATCGTGGGCTTGTCAGAGGTAGCACCGTACACACCGACCTGCGAGGTATTTACGAGTATACGTGCATCGTGTGGGGATAACGACACACTGGAGAGCGGTAGGTGGTGCACCCACCATCGAATCCAGTCGGGTCTCTGGTTGCGAATAGCACACCAAAGTTCTTCAAAGTCAGGAGGAAGTGGATCTGCAGTGGGCTCAACGTTTGCTGGTAAGATTTGGAACACAAGGAGCTGACTCATAAACGCCTTTTTCTGGTTCGGGTGTCGTGTGTTGAGGTCATAGATGCGGTTCATGGGGGCTCTTCGGCCATGGAAGTGGTTGCAGGGTGGGACCTTGTCGACGAACTTGAGCATGTTGCTGACACATTGATTGATCTGGACAATATCACCGACGGTCATGCAGCGGTCAAGTGCCTCGAAGACCTCATCGAGGGTCTCGGGACCACCCTGGGAGTTGTCCTCGCTACCGCCATGTCCACTAGGGCTACCACTCGGGCCCGAGATAGACGGGCGCGGAGAGAGAACGCTGGTCATGGTTCGCGAACTGTAGCGGCCAGGGGTCTAGACCTTGTTTGGGCTGCTAAGCGAATATTCTATCGGGAGTAGTCGTGGACTGGCTCCACTCCCGGTGTTGTTGCTGCGTCGTTGCGCGGAAAAGCGGCCGCGGAAGACGAAGCACACGGGCTCACCGAGCTCAGCACAAACCGTTCACTTGGGAGGTTGGACTCGACGCGGCTCGGTCTTGGGTCGGGTCCAGGTCTGCTGAGTTGGCTGAGACGGTCCTATACAAGAGTCGCAGGGGGTCACTACGTTAGCTACCTCATCACATCTAGAGAAATCCACCCTCAAACCAACACGGAAACTTGCTCTTCAACCGAGATTTTCCAAACTGGAAAGGTGGCGTTTTTCGTGTTTTGTGCGCTTCCTGTGCTGTGCTGGAGAGATATAGTCACCTCATAAACACTGGACCGCGGGGCCAACGTGCTCATACGCCTATCAGGGTACCACACTCCACACACGCCGAGAAATCTGGCCTCAAAACACGCGAGATATTTCCTATTTTTCCCTCACTCCTCGCGTATCCCAGCACCCCCGACCTCGGTCATCATACCTTTTAGCGGCTCAGATCCGGGCCAGGACACTTGGGCCGACCAAGGCTCCCAGTCCAGAACGGAGCGATAGGCGAAACTCGCCACAAGGCTGTGCTCGGAGCGAACTGAGCTAAGCGGCCGTCGCGGCGAAACCACCTGAGGCCGTGCCGACTTGAAGAACCCTGTTTGACTGCATTCAACGCGCATTCGAGCAAAACGTTGATTTGGGAGAAAGGACTCGATCACCAAGAGAACATGCAGGGAGGGCAAACGCGACCTGGCGTAAGTGAAGATGCTCGGACAGGATTTGTAGCGAGTCCCCCGGCACAGTCAAGCTCGACTCTTATTGCATTGCCTCATCACGATGAGGCCCTGAGCGAAGCCTGCAAGGTCTACACAGTGACCCTGGCAAGTTCGGTGATGGAAGATTTCCGACGGCAATATCAACGCGAACCGCAGTTCAGTTCGAGTTTGGAGACGAACCGAGCCGTGTTGGCATCGGCTGGTATTTACCCCTCATCTGATGTCGTTCTTTACCAGCACACAAGAATCCCAAGCCTTGTCGAAGGAACTAGGTCGAGCAGTCCAGCCACGGAGGAGTTCTTCACGCCTGCTCCACTGTCGACGCCATATACAGAGTCCTCAAGTGAAATGATCATTGCAGCCACACGCGCTGCTCAGTTGCTGGCCAGGGTGGATCCTGAAGGACCTGGACTGGGTGAGTCAGAGCCGTCCCTCGCAGCCGTCGGAGAGTTACCGAATGATGGAACCTGCGGCAGGGCTGCCTTAGGTCAGAGTGAGCAACACTTCTCCAACCCAGACCACTTCAATAAGATATCCTTGCCGAAGTATTCCGGGAGTATACTTTTCTCCTTTGATCGAGTCCTGAAAGGACTAGGCACTGCTCCAAGTCAGAGCGGAGGATCAACGGGCACAGGAGGCATCACCCCTCCTTTTACAATCGTGCTCAATCCTTGGGTACGGCAAGATGCCTCGACCTTGCTTCTTCTCAAGCCGTGTGCCCGTACATCTCGTTTGTCTGATGGGGCTTCTGGCGTTCAAGAAAGCGAACTAGGAGTGCATGACTTCACTCCAATTCCCTACGAGACCATCGCAAAGGACGAAGACATTCCCGAGCGCATTTGGGACGCGATGGTGAAGGGGTTTAAGTCGAACTGCCCGGCACACGTTGATTGCTCTTCACGTTCGATCCGCTGGTCTTTAGGCATTCATTCCGCGTCCAAAGGCAACTGTATATCCTTTGCTGTTCGAGCCAACCTACCACCTGTAGCTAGACAGGGTCCTTCAGCAAGCTCTTCCAGCACGACGCAACTACAACTACAAACAGACGATGCCCATCATCATCAGCTTCGGTCGCTCCTAGCTAGTGACAGCGATGGGATTTTTATCTATGATGCTTTACATCAGACTCGTGAATCGACATGGAAAGAGTCAATCGAGCCTACCTTGGCTAAGCTGATGGGGCTCAATGACTTGGCATCAGAATCTACTCAATCGCATCATTGGCTGCTGGTTCACAACTGGGGGCTCGCCAAGCTGCCTACAGCACCTCCACAACGCGTCTTGACAGGCGAAATCCTAGGATGCATCTATCAGCGTGTAGATACTTCCATCGTCTCTAGTCCTACCTCGCCTCGCAGCTCCACTAGCTCCACGAACGTTGGTATATGGAAGGAGCAGATGGCAACCATCCAAGAGGAGGAGACAGAGTCTTATAGAGAACCCGTAGACCTGCCTAGGCTCCGGGAGAGAGGAGAGGCGCTCGCTGAGCCGTCGAACTCTACTGAAGATCCAACACCTCGCATGGCATTGGGTACGGGAGAGTCCTCAACTCGACAATCACAGACATGTGACCAATGCACATGCTGGTATACTTTGCACCGCAGCCGGCCACATGATCGTAAACTCCTAGCACTCCAGCTGCACTCACAGGAATGAGAGAAAGTATCAAGCTTTGTCCGCATTCATTGTTACACTAAGTAGCATCAGGACATTTCCTATCCTTCACAGTGGTGAGCTGAAGTTTGTATTATAGTTCTACAGCGCATTTTAGGGTGAAGCGCGCTCAGTGTAAAATAGTTCATGCTTCACAAGCTTCTAGCAGCTCGATAAGTTCGAGGACCATAAAGTCCTGTTCTAGTTTAGGGACAAACGAAACGTGAGACTGAGTGTTTGATGAGGATATCAAGGACGGTGACGATGACGAGGTCGATTGCATGACTTCGTCAATATAGGCATGCAGGACTTCTCTTCTCCACGAGCTTGGGGGAGGTGCCCAATTGGGATTGGCGAGTAGGCGTTGCGCATCACTAAGTAAAGCACTGAGGTGATCTGCTGCGAGAAGGTCAAGTTTCAGTCCACTTCTCATTGCAGCTCTATGTGAAAGCACGCTCCACAATGCGGCTGAGACAACACTGCGCGCACGCAATAGTGGGGAGCATTCACTGTTGCGATAGATTGAGGCAAGTTTCAGGGACAGGTTTGCAAGTTTAAGGATATGTTTAGCAATAACTGGATGATTGGTAGGAAGTAGTGACGAGACGGCACAGACAATGTGACTTTGCGCGCGATACGCGGCAGAAACATTTCGTAAGAGGGTGTTGTGTTGGCCGTAGGTATGCATGGGTGTCATGGCCAATTGATGAAGCAGGTACTGGACTCTCAGATTGGCTACGTGTCGTGGCAGAACGAATTCGTCAATTCCCGCCTTAACTTCGACGAGCATTGACTGCGCTTGCTGGAGAAGCGAACGGGTTTCCTCGAACTCAGGAGGGCAGGCCTCTTGAACCGATCCTGATGGTAAAATATAGGCAACTTCAAAGCCATCACCATTCGCAGAGACGAATACATCATTAGCCTGCTGTCGCTCGGCCGGCTGCCACCCCCATTCACTATTTTGAAGGCCCTGGTTAAACATCTCAATTGCAGTTTCGACCTTGTCGCCGACTTGGCTGAGAGTCTCACCGATATTGGACTGAATCTTTCTGAACAACTCAAGGGTCACGACATTACCACACCACAAGCAGCATCCGTAATAAGGGGCTTCGCCGAGCTTGCTTCGTATACCGAGGACGTCGTGCACACATTTCACGATAGGTGCAGGCAACAGAATGACTGTCCCTCTGCACGGCTGACCTAAGTCCCTTTTGTCAAGCAGTTGACGAAGTCGACGGCAACGTAAGCCCTCAGCGACGACACTGGCAAGCACAGCCTCACTGAACGCTTCAGAAGTGAGTGTCTGCTGTGAGTCACTTTGCTTGCAATTGAGTGTCTCCCCATCAGGGAGGTGGCTCTCCTTTCTCTGCGAAAGGGTTCGCATTACTCGACGGGCCATGAAAATACCCTCAATCGCGGCGGAGTCAGGCGGCATTTCATTCATTAGTTTTCTCAAGTTCGTCTCATAGCTTCCAGGCAGGATCGAGGAAGACGGGCCATAAGTCTTGACGACCTCCATGAGCTTTTTCGCTTGCATTAGCAAGATCAGGCGCCGATCCGGAACAGGGTTAGTAGAAGTTAGAGGGAATAAGGGTACACAGCGGGGACAAGAACAAGTAAAGCGATATGTTGTAGCAAAATGTTGGCTTCTTTGAGGCTGAGGCGTTAAAACGTCATCGTAGGAGATGCAGAGTTCTTCACCTGCCTCAATGTCGCGGAGAGCGTAGAGCTCGATCGCGACACCACTGAGGTCAGTAAAAGACTTCGAATAAAATTGGTGATGATACCCGACGTCAGAGTTTGAGGAGTCGGAAGCAGTGGTAGAATTTACGGCAGCTTGTCCGTGAGTACTACTAGGCAACAACAATTGGAGATTGTCTTCACTTTGGCGCGAGATTACTCGCCAAGCGGCGTTTGCCCAGCAAGAATGGTTGATCAAACTCGCTGTGAAGAATAAGCCACATACGGAGTTCTCCGAGGATTGGAGGGGAGTAGTCGTTGAAGGGAAAGGGGATGGGGAAGAGGAAGAGGAAGAGGAAGAGGAGGAAGACCGCACCATCGTGTCGCTTAATGGGAGTCCAAAGTTGTTGAACTGAATTGCAAGGAGAATTCGGGCTGCCATAAGCAGCGTCAGTGGAGGATGTGCTTGGGCCAGTGACAAAGCTTGATCATAAAGCACAGACAGTTCAGCCTCCGTGAAATCTACAAAGGCATCAGGCGTCGCATCCTGCGAAGCAAAGTATGAGGGCGTGATCTGAGGCTGATACACCATCCTAGCTCGTTCGACTCTGCGTCTGATGTCCTGCAGTGGTGCCCTGAATGGGTTCTCGTCGAGGTAGAAGTTGTATGACCCTCGTTTCTTTTCTGGACCTAGCTTGGATGAGTGTTGAGTCTGGCCTTTGTCTCCGCATTTGTCTATCTCCTTCTTGCCCTCATTCTCTTTGTCTTGACTAGACTGGTCATTATTCATGTTGTCCTCGACCAAGGCATTTGGCAGGGGGCTCTCCAGCTTTGGCAGCTCAGGCTCTAACGAGGGAGGCGAGATAGTCGTAGTAGCTGAAGGTGGGCTCAGACACAGCTCGACGTACGAGGGGACTGTGGCTGACAGTATATCGTCCCAATCAACCGTGGAGGCCTCATACTGTAGGCGAAGCAGCCCGTTCGCAACTCGAGCGAAGTCGAGGTCATTCGGGGCTAGCCACTTGATAAACTCAAAGAAGCGGGGGCACTCACTGCAGCGGCGTGCGATGGCGTGGGCGAGCTCGTGGGCCTGCTCTGCGACAATTAGAGCCTCATCTACCATCCACACGGTGCCCTGCGGGATGGGTTCCCGGGCCACAACGCTCCGGCGTTTGACGGAATCGCCCTTTAGCACGATCCAGGGCGATATAGTGATACGTTTGGCCATGTTTTCTATGCGCGATTGGTGTGTTATGTGCGTGATCTACACATACCGTGCCTAAGTTAACACCCGCACTTGCCGCACGCAACACTACTGCGTATTTCCAATTCTACTTTTATCACTTGTGCAGTAACCGATTCTTCGCTGAATTTCGAGTTCTACCGGTGCATTGCCCAGGCACGGAGCGCAGATCGACGGCTCCACGGTAGCGGAACATAACAGTGCACTATACTGCGCAATGCACCATGCAAGTGGGTGAGTCCCGCGACAGTCTCGAGGTATTTCAGTACCTCCACTTCATCCTCAAGAGTATATCCGCGGTCGACTTCGCGCATCGTGGCACGACAGCCGCGCTTGACGACGCCCTGGAGTGGGCACGGCTGGCTGAGGTGACCGCCTTTCGCATTCTGGAATCTGCTGACCCATTCGAGACGAGTCGATACAATGCCGAGCTGGCGAAGCTGGGTCGACTTCATCTTCTCGAACAGGTGCTAGGAGTAGGAGATAGCTTCGTCGTAGACCCCAAGGTTGAGCGAAGCAATGGCATTCTTTCGCTTGAGCTGATATCACATCGCCTTCCTAGCGGTTTCACCAAGTCTGGAGGGTGTGGCGTACCAACCAACACTCAAGCGGAGAAAGATGAGCACAAGGACAAAACTGTGGACTCCGAGGGATCTGTGGTCGGAAAGGATGAGAAGAGAGCTAGCAAGGATCAATGTAGAATTCTACCAATTCGTATGGCTGATGTGAGAGGTGCACGAATTCTGGTTCTCAGTGTGGCATTGCTCAGACTAACTTCTTGCAATGCCGAATTCCCAGAGCCAGACCGAACCAATCCAGCGGATCAACAAAGCCAAGAAGCAGCCGGGGATACACGTGTGCAGAGGCTAGATGGGCTTTCATTTCCTGATCTTCTCACTTTCCTCCTCGTTCGCCTCGAAAAAACTTTGTCGAGTATCGCAGAAGAAACACGAACAACGCAAGGTCAAGGCTCATCCGGAGACGATGCTCCCCACTGGCCTTCTCGGCTGTCCACCCTTCGATTCATGTGCCTCCCATCCATTGTGCGTAAGAGGCAGCGAGTGGGTAGCGAGCTGCTGCGTGTTATTGCAGCTCCACGCGCAGCCGCCTCTCTAGATGTTCGACTTGAAGCGAAGGCCATTTTGTTGCTGTCGAAGCTAGTGAGTGAGATAGGAGAAGATAACGGCTTAGAACCTCGCCATGCGAGTATAGCACGAGTCGCAAAGATCGCCCCATCTCTCATTGCTACTGCAATTGTTCTCGCAAACTCAATACGAGCATTGCTCGAGCAACCCCCTCATGAACGGGCAGTTTGCTTGAGTGTTATGGTTCCAGAGACTGTCCGAGGTAAACTGATCTTGCCTGATGTGCCTCTGCTACCCGGTGGTACATTATCACCCAGCATATTGTTCACTTCTAATCATGGAGCGGGAGAGACCGAACTCGATTTAGAGCAAGCAGCCACTGTTCCAGGATGGAAGCGTGTCTGGCTCGATTCCACCGTGGATCTACCTAGTACCCATTGTCTGTGTTCAAAACTAGCCAGAATCGAAGAGTGTTTAAGACTTTTCATCGTCTCGGACTGATCAAGCCAGGCTTCGTCTGGTCTGACGAAGCATCCAATGTACAGTAAGTTTTTCATTAATTCCGAAATACATTCGAGCCACTAACCGTATACGCCTTATACATTTTAGTTTATTGCTGGTACTACAGTTCCCACAGATGCTTTTGTTACGATCGGAGGCTCTTCATGAGTTGTTCACCCACTGAGAAGAGTGCCCCTGTTAGAGTGTGATCTCGGACACCAGTATTGAGAGTTGATACGGTGGTTGAGGAGTCCTCCGGTGTCGCCACTAGCCTCTGCACAATCGAGTTAACCTCATTGTCGACGACGAGACCATCATCCAGCACCTCATCGATAATAAGCATGATGAATCGCAGCCGCGATCCCAGTTTCTTTGCATTGACATCTTCGACGAACCATCGTAGCGTCTCATCTATCGCTGAGAGAACACTAAATACGAGTAGTTCATTCTCCTCAAGCGGAGCAAAGACAATCAGGCGGGTGCCATCACCATATACCTTGAACACCATGATATACTTCTCGAAAATGATGCTCTCCACGCTTGATGGTCTGACATCCATCTCATTGAGTTTGGCATGGACTCGGGCCTCGAACTCGAATTGCGCCTTCGTCTCCGCGAGCTGCTTGTCACGGTAGTACTTGGCTGCGATTCGCTCGCCACTCTCCGTCAGAAGGAGCACGCCGTTCATGTAAATCGGCTCCAGAAGCTTGTCCGTGGCGATCGACATCTATAGAGCAAGTGGGAAAGGCAGCAATACCTGGGTTAATTGGGTGTCTGCACGGAAAACACCGTAAGAGGTGGCAATAATAAGACAAAATATGCCAATATTCGCACTTTATCACGCAAGTCACACACACGCTCACGAGATACAGACCCCTGGATAATGTGATTTTCTGATGTGTGTTTTTATCAGCCATGTGAGGATTGACTGAGAGAGTACCTCTCAGTCGAGGAAAACGACTACGACACTTGGCTGGAGTACGCAATAGGCGGACAGTTGATGTATGGCTCGCTTGAACTGTACTTTATGTTGGGACCTCTGTCTTTAACTACAGCAGCGTGCTGGACTGGGATTCTTTGTCTTGTCAGCAAACTACACCCTCATTTCGTCACGATTGCAGCAAGGGGTCAATACACTTGCACCAATAATCAGACACTCTGGCAAATACACAACACAAAGTTCTATTTGATAGCAAACGAAGTTAACCTTGCTGAAATCCAAAGGGCGAGGCAGAGTGACAATGAGCTCCATTGGCCATGACCCTGAAAATCTTGGGCCATCGGTAGCTTCCCATTCCCCAGTGTGGCCATATCCGCATTGACCATCCCGTGTCGCAGTCGATCGATAGTTGTGAATAGCTACGAATGGGAGTGGTTACATCTCTAGTTGTAATGCTATAACATGGGGACGACTAACGTTTATATGATGCTTCTTTCTACAACTACTTTAGCAGTGGATGGCCTTGGAGTGTGCTGCCAAGCAAGCTTCCTTAACTGCCTCAGAGAGAGTGGGGTGAGCGTGGCAAGTACGAGCAATATCCTCTGAAGCTGCACCGTACTCCATACCGAGAACAAGCTCACTGATGAGCTCACCAGCGTTGGGGCCAATGATGTGAGCACCAAGGATCTTGTCCGTCTTGGCATCAGTGAGGATCTTGACAAGACCTTCAGTGTCGTTATTAGCACGAGCACGGGAGTTGGCAGGGAAGGGGAACTTACCAACCTTGTAGTCAACACCGTTCTTCTTCAAGTCATCCTCAGTGCGACCGACGGTGGCAACCTCTGGGTGAGTGTAGATGACACCAGGGATAGCGCCATAGTTAACGTGACCGGGCTTGCCAGCCATGATCTCGACTGCAGCGATACCTTCCTCCTCTGCCTTGTGAGCAAGCATAGGACCAGCGACGACATCACCAATAGCGTAGATACCAGGGATGTTGGTCTGGAAGTGGGAATCAATCTTGATCTGCATGCGGTCCATCGCGACACCGAGCTCCTCAAGACCAAGGCCTTCAGTGTAGGGACGACGACCAGCAGAAAGAAGAACGCAGTCACCGACGAGCTGGCTCTTCTTGGAAGGATCACTGACAGAGGAGAGGTTAACAGTGACGTTGCCGTCAGGGCCCTTAACTGCAGACTCAACACGAACCTCGAAGACGAAGTTGAAGTTCTGCTTCTTGAGTGCCCTCTGGAAAGCAGCACCAATCTCGGAGTCCAAAGAAGGTGCAATGCGGCTGTTGTGCTCAATGACGGTAACGCGAGAGCCCAAGCGTTGGTAAACGGAACCAAGCTCAAGACCAATGACACCACCGCCAATGATGATCAATTCCTTGGGCACCTTCTTCAACGAGAGCGCACCGGTGGAGGTGACAATGGTCTCCTCATCAACGGGCACGTTGGGGATGATAGCGGGAGAAGAGCCGGTTGCGATGAGGATCTTATCTGTCTCAACAACCTGGTTACCACCCTCGTTCAAAGCAACGGAGACAACACCAGGCTTGACAATCTTGCCCTTGCCCTTGATGTAGTCAACCTTGTTCTTCTTGAAGAGGAGCTCAATACCCTTGGTGAGACCAGTGACAACATTCGCCTTGCTCTCCATAAGCTTGTCGAAGTTGGCCTTAACGTTCTCACCACCCTCGAGACCCAACGCGGAGAAGTGCTCCTTAGCCATCTGCAGATGGTGCGTAGCATTCAAGAGCGACTTGGAAGGGATGCAGCCGACGTTGAGGCAGGTACCGCCGAGTGCGCCGCGCATCTCAACGCAAGCGACCTTCATGCCGAGTTGAGCAGCCTTGATAGCCGCTACATAGCCACCGGGGCCACCGCCAACCACCACTAGATCGTACTTGCTCTTGCTCGCAGCCGCGGCCGCAGTTGAGAAAAGTCGGCGAAACATGTTGCTTTCGGTCTAAATTGACGAGGATGCAGCGACGCGGTGTGGATCGTTAGTGGGTTCAAACGGCTCGGAATGCTTCTCGCAACGCGTCTCTACACTCGATTTGTGTCATGCTATCCGTCTAGGGCACCAACGCATACTCAAACACGGCTGCACAAGTGATTTCGGAGAGACAGTACATTGCGACTCGCTTCGTTTACATGTGTCAAGACGCTAGATCCGGAGCTAAGCCATAGGAATGCCGATTCTAGGACTTGTCAGCTATGCGTCCATGTCACTCTGACGCGGTGACCGTTCCGCGGCGTGGAGATATTTCACTCCGAAAACTCACGTT
>Ga0182741_1002882_pt1 | contig 19217 bp, 17 predicted proteins | sample eDN5th37CBELigOP_FD_128874 | JGI IMG/M metagenome (GOLD analysis project Ga0182741, IMG submission 128874) | Enriched Organic Plus compost microbial communities from Emeryville, California, USA - eDNA 5th pass 37_C BE-Lig OP (version 2) (version 2) ... | reverse complement strand
GCGATGGCAGCCCAGGTCGCCTGGGACACGCTGACCAGCTACAGCCTCTCGGTGCTGCCCCTCTTCGTGCTGATGGGCAACCTGGTCAACCACGCTGGCCTGTCGCGCGACCTCTACGCCGCCTCCAACGCCTTTGTCGGCCATCGTCGCGGCGGGCTTGCCATGGCCACCATCATCGCCTGCGGCGGCTTCGCCGCGGTCTGCGGCTCGAGCCTCGCCACCGCGGCGACCATGGCAACGATCGCCCTGCCGTCGATGCGGCGGTTCGGCTACGCGGAAGCGCTCTCGACCGGCTCCGTCGCCGCCGGGGGCACGCTCGGTATTCTCATCCCGCCGTCGGTCATCATGGTGATCTACGGCACCATGACCGAGACGAGCATCGGACAATTGTTCGTGGCGGGCATTCTTCCCGGAACACTCGGTATTCTGTTGTATGTTCTGGCTGTTTTGACGGTCGTAACAATTGATCCCAAAGCCGGCCCCGCCGGTCCGCGCCTGTCCTGGGGCGCGCGCTTCCGGGCGCTTCGCGACGTCTGGGCCATTCTCGGCCTGTTCATTCTGGTCATCGGCGGCATCTATCTCGGCGTCTTCACCCCGACCGAGGCTGCCGGGATCGGTGCCGCCGGCGCCTTCGTCATCGCCCTCCTGCGCGGTTCCCTCACCTTCAAGACCCTCGTCGGCGTCCTCGCCGAAACGGCGCGCACCACGGCCATGCTGCTCGCCGTGCTCGTCGGCGCGCTGATTTTCTCGAATTTCATCAATGTCGCCGGCCTGCCCGAGGCGATCGTCTCCGGCATCCGCGCGCTCGACGTGCCGCCGCTCGGCGTCATCCTGCTGCTGCTCTGCTTCTATCTGGTGCTCGGCTGCGTGTTCGACGCCCTGGCCATGATTCTGCTGACGATTCCGGTGTTCTTCCCGCTCGTGCAGGGTCTCGGCTTTGATCCGGTCTGGTTCGGCATCGTCGTCGTCGTCGTTGTCGAGATCAGCCTGATCACGCCGCCGATCGGCATGAATCTCTTCGTCATCAGATCGGTCTTGAAGGACGTGCCGATGACGACCATCTACCGCGGCATCGTGCCGTTCATCGTCGCCGACATCGTTCGCCTCGCGATCATCGTGCTGATCCCCGCCTTCGTCCTGTTCCTGCCGAGCCAGATGGCACCCTGACGCCGGCTCTGGCGCCCGCCTCGCATCCCGCTATAGTGGTCGCGCGCCAGGACCGGCCGCTCAGAAGCGTCCGGCGCGGAGGGAACGATGATCCACGATTCAACCGCCGACGCGGTGTGGGATAAGTGGAACAGCGACGTCCGCACCATCTGCGGCTCGTTTCGCACCGACATCGGCGTTTCCGGCCGCCCTTTCCGCGGCAAGATCGACTTCCACTCCGCCCTCGGCGTGTCCTACGCCAGCATCGAGACCAACGCCCGCAAGGTTTACCGCAGCCGCGAAGACGTGGCCTCCGATGGGCTCTATTACTTTCTGATTTATCAGGCGCGCGGCCGCTCGCTGATCACCCAATCGGGCCGGTCCGCGCTGCTCAACCCGACCGACATGGTGCTGGTCGATTCCGGCGAGCCGTGCGAATTCCTCCATTCCGGCACCATTCGCCATCTTTCGTTTCATCTGTCCCGATCGCTGCTCCAGCACATGATGCGCACGGCAGACGTGCCCACCGCCCATCGTCTGCCGAGCGAAACCGCGATCGGCTCGTTGCTCTCCGTTCTGGTGCAGCAGATCCACAGCCGCTCGGTCGAACTTGCCGCTTTCGACACGCCGGCGCTGGAAGAAGCGCTTGCCGCCATTCTCGTGCCGTTGCTACAGCAGTGCCGCGGCGAGGTGGCCCGTGTCGATCATGGGCTGGAACCGGTGACCATGGTCGCGGTGTGTCGCTATGTCGACGCCAATCTTCGCAATGCCACCCTTTGTCCACGCAGCATCGCGCGCGCGCTCGGATGTTCGGTCCGTCATGTGCACCGGGCATTCGAATCGACCGGCACGACCGTGTCGCGTTATGTCAAAGCGAAGCGTCTCGACGCCTGTGCACGCGAATTGCGCGATGCCGTGCGCGCCCAGGACAGCGTCACCGACATCGCCTTGCGCTGGGGCTTTTCCGAGGTCAGCCATTTCAGCCGCAGCTTCAAGGAACGCTTCGGCTGCGGCCCGCTTGAGTTTCGCCGCATCGCGGCGCTCGGCCGCGACGCGGGTTGAACGCGATCTTACATCTTCAGCCCGTCGTCCTCGGGCCAGTGGACATTGCCGCTGTGCGTGACCGCGCCTCGACTCGCCGGGCCGACCGTCGCCGCATATTTCTCGAGCAGGCCGCCCCGCGGTGGTTGCCACGCGGCGCCCACGGCGGCGCGCCGTCGCGCCAGTTCCGCGTCGTCGACCTCCAGCGTGATCGTCGCAACCTCCGGCCGCGCGTCGATCGCAATAATGTCGCCGTCGCGCACGAAGGCGATCGGGCCGCCGGCGGCGGCTTCCGGCCCCGCATAGCCGATGCACAACCCGCGTGTCGCGCCCGAGAACCGGCCGTCCGTGAGAAGCGCCACCTTTTCGCCCATGCCCTGGCCGTAGAGCAGGGCGGTAATGCCGAGCATCTCGCGCATGCCCGGCCCGCCCTTCGGACCCTCGTTTCGTACGATAATCACATCCCCCGCCGCGTAGGCGCGCTTTTGGACCGCTTGCTGGCATGCCTCTTCGGAATCGAACACGCGCGCGGGTCCCCGATGGACCAGCGTCTTGAGGCCGGCCACTTTCAGCACCGCACCATCCGGACACAGATTGCCGCGCAGCACCACGAGGCCGCCATTGGCTGAACGGGGCGCCAAATGCGAACGCACGATGGTTCCGTCCGCTTCGGGCGCATTCTCGATTTCTTCTGACAAGGTGCGGCCGGTGAAAGTGAGCGCGTCGCCGTGCAGATAGCCACCCTTGAGAAGCTCGCGCAGGATCACGGCGGTGCCGCCGATCTCATGCAGGTCACGTGCCAGAAAACGGCCGCCAGGCTGCAGGTCCGCAATCAGCGGCGTGCGTGCGAAGACGGCCGCGAGATCGGCCAGGCCGAACTCAATGCCCGCCTCGTTGGCCAGCGCCGGGATGTGCAGCACCGCATTGGTCGACCCGCCGGTGGCGGCGACGACGGCGCAGGCATTCTCGATCGCCTCGCGCGTGACGATGTCGCGCGGCAAGGGCCAGCCGCGGGCGATCGCTTCCATCAGCACCTTGCCGGCACGCCGTGCCAGCGGCGCCCGTTCCGAAAACACTGCCGGGATCATCGCACTGCCGATCGGCGCCAAGCCCAGCGTCTCCGACACCATTCCCATCGTATTGGCGGTGAACTGTCCCGGGCAGGAGCCGGCCGTCGGAAGACAGGCATGGCTGAGCGCGACCAGCTCCTCCATGGACGTGGAGCCGGCAATCACGCCGCCGATCGCCTCGTAGGTATCGACCACGTTCTTGTCGGCGCCCTTGTAGCGACCCGGCAGGGTGGCGCCGCCATGCATCACCACGGACGGAACGTTGCAGCGGATCATGCCCATCATCAGGCCCGGCACGTTCTTGTCGCAGCCGCCGATTCCGAAAATGCCGTCGAACTGGTGACCGCGCACGGTCGCTTCGACGCTGTCCGCAATCAGTTCACGCGAAATCAGCGAGAAGCGCATTCCCGAATGGGCCATCGAGAGCCCGTCCGAGACCGACACGACCGGGGTCTCGTGCGGCATGCCCCCGGCGGCGTAGATGCCCGTCTTGGCGTGCTGCGCCTGCTGGGCGAGATTGAGATTGCAGGGGCTCATCTCGCCGCCGGTATGGACCACGGCGACATGCGGCCGCGCGATCTCCTCGTCGTCCTGGCCGAGCGCGTAGAGAAAGCTGCGCGTCGTCGCCCGCACCGTGCCTTCGTAAATGGTTTGCGAGCGCAACCGTTGCGGCGGCGCGGCCGGCGGGGTGCGACGGGGTTCGTGTTTCTTGCTCATCGTTGCTCCGTGGCGATCGGCCGTCAGTCGGCGTTCAGGTGTAGCCCGCAATCGAGCGTCAGCGTTTCGCCGGTGACAAGCGGCGCCGCCGTCACCAGCCAGAAGATGGTTTCGGCCACGTCGGCCGGCGCGCCGATCCGGCGCAGAGGAGCCCGTGCGATCTGCCCCTGCCGCCGCTGCTCGAACAGGTTGGGATCGAGACGTTGGACGAAACCACCGGTGATCAGCGCCGGGCAGATCGCATTGACCCTGACTTCCGGCGCGAGCACGCGTGCCAGTGACAGCGTCAGCGTATTGAGCGCGCCTTTGGATGCGGCATAGGCAATGGACGAACCGCCGCCCGATATTGCCGCGAGCGAGGACACGTTGACGATGGCTGCATCTCCGCTTCGCTTCAGATGGGGTGCGCACGCCCGGCTCATCAGAAATGGGCCGATCGTGTTGACGGCATAGATGTCCTGGAACATCTCCGGCGTCAGCCCGTCAAGATCGGCCAGCGGCACCATGCGGGTAATGCCGGCGGCATTCACCAGGGCGTCTAGGCGGCCGAACTGTTGCATCGCCTTCTCGGCCAGCTGGCGGCAATCGCCATCTCGGGTGACGTCGGCGGTCGCCGCAATCGCCTGCGCCCCGGTTGCCTCGGCGGCCTGTGCAATGGCCTCGAATGCTGCTCCTTGCGCGGCTTCGTAGATTCCGCCGGCGACGTTCCAGCCCGCTTGCGCGAAACGCAAAGCAACGCCGGCTCCGATGCCCGTCCCGGCGCCGGTTACGACAACCGTCTTCGTCATTATTTGCGCAGGTCCTCAGTCATGGTCGTTCGTGTCCGGCCGCAGGTCTGGCACGGCGAGGCGTCGCCGACAATGGTCATGCTGCCGGCTTCGGCGGATGGCTGAAGGTCCATGGGCTCGTTTCGCTGTCGCGCGGCACGTCGACTTCGATCAGCCACGGCCCGCCTTCGGCAAGGGCGCGTTCCAGCGCGGAGCGCAGCGCGTCGGGAGTGGCGACGCGCAGCCCACCGGCCCCGAACGCTTCGGCGAGCTTCATGAAATCGGGATTGGTTAGATCCGCCCCGACGACGCGACCGCCGAACGCTTGCATCTGGTCGCGCCGAACATTGCCATAAGCTCTGTTGTTGAACACCAGCGCAATGACGCCGATGCCGAATTGCACCGCCGTGGCAAGCTCTTGAACGGCGAACATGAAGCCCCCGTCACCGCAGATCGCAACCACGGCACGGTCCGGATAGGCGACTTTCGCCCCGAGCGCGGTCGGGAAACCCGAGCCGAGCGTGCCTTGATAGCCCGAGGAGAGGAATGTACGCGGCCGGTAAACCGGAAATCCGTACCAGGAAGCGAATCCCACTTGCGACAGTTCGTCGGTGACGATGGCGTCGTCCGGCAGCACTTCCCGCAGGACCTGGAGATAGGCGATCTGCGGCTGCACCGCTTCGATCTCGCGGGCAGCCTTGGCGCTGGCCGCGCGGATCATTTCGCGTCCTCGCCGCCGCAGCGGTGGTTTCCGTTCAACCGCCGCAAGCAACGCGGCCGTCGCCTCCGCAGCGTCGGCGACAATAGCGACCTCCGGACGGAAACGGCGCATCTCCGCCGGATCGATGTCGATCCGGATCGCCTTCTGCCCGGGCGGGCGATAAGGCCAGCGCCAGCAGGGCAGCTCCAGCCGCGTACCAATGCCGATCATCAGGTCGGTTTCCGGCCACAAGTGGTAAGCGGCCGCCATGGTCAGGCCGAGTTCGTGCGCATTGCTGACGATGCCGCGGCCGCTGCGGAATGCGACGACCGGCGCATCGATCCGCTCGGCGAGGACGAGGATGTCTTCCGCCGCATCGATCGCGCCGCTGCCGACAAAGATCATCGGCGCGTGGCTGTCGCGGATCAGCCGCGCGGCGTCTTCGATGCGGTCGATATCGACAGGTGGGGGTGGCAGAGGCTTGAGCGGCCCGGTCTCGGGCACGGGCCCACGCTGCGTAAACACGTCCCACGGCATTTCCAGCGCCGCCGGTCCGGGCCGACCCGACGCCATCTCTTGAAAGGCCCGCGCGACAGCCGTTCGTCCGTGACTGGGGTGCTCGATCCTGTCGGCCCATTTCACCAGGCCGCGCAACGTGGCGAGCTGGTCCGGCATTTCATGAAGGTGGCCACGGCCCTGGCCAAGGAACGCCGTCGGGACTTGGCCGGTCAGGCACAGAATCGGGGTGTTGCCGCCCAACGCGGTGATCAGCGCCGCACCCGTGTTGAGCATGCCCGGTCCGGGCACCACGGAGTAGACGGCGGGCCGTCCGGTGGCGCGCGCATAGCCGAAGGCCATGTAGCCACAGCCCTGCTCGTGTCGGGCACCGATCACCTTCAGCGCCGGCTGAGCGCGATGGAGGGCATCGAACAGCCCGTAGATCTGCGCACCGGGCAGCCCAAACACGGTATCGACCCCGTGATCGCGTAGCCCGACCACGATCGTTTCTCCGCCCGTCAGCACCGCCATCAGGTCGCCCTCCCGCATTCAATTAACATGTTGAATAATCGCGCAGGGCGAGGCAAGCGCGTGATGCCGTTCGGATTTTGGCGGCGCATGCCACAGCCGGAACGCAGCGGCAGACCGCGAAAAAAGTGGAATCGTTTCCCCTGCGACGGGCGTCAGCAGTGGAGTTCGGACGCGGTTCTGCGTAAACAGGCCCCGCGCCGAATGGCGCATGGAGCATCCGCGACAATGGCCGCAAGAAACGACAGGATCCTTTTTGCTTTTTGGGGCCGGCGCGGAGCAATGAGCCGCTTCACCCTCGATCTGGCGCGCACTTTGCGAAAGATGGATCTGGATGCCACAGTCTCCATATCCACTGGCAACGAACTCTATGATGAGATCGCGGCGGCCGGCGTCCCCGTTCTTCCGGTCGAGACCTTCGCTTCAGCACTCGGCGCGGTGACGCGGTTCGACCGCTTTCTTTCCCTTCGCCATTCTCTCGGTCAGGCAATCGAGCACCGCGGCCTGAAAGCCGTGGTGATGTTGATGCCGCATGTCTGGTCGCCTTTCCTGGCCCCGTCAATCGCCGACCGCGGGGCTCGGTACGCCGTGATCGTACATGACGGCGATCCCCACCCCGGCGACCCCACCGCGCTTGCCACCAACTGGCTTCTCCGGGACGTACGTCGCGCAGACCGTGTCATCACCTTGTCGCGGCATGTTGCCGACCGATTGCGGAATCGGCTGAAGCTGCCGTCGAGCCAGGTAACCGCTTTGTTTCATCCATTGGTCGACTACGGCCAGCGACCGAAAGATCAGCCACCTCGGCGCCCACTGCGGGTGCTCTTCTTTGGTCGCGTGATGCCATACAAGGGGCTCCCGCTCTTGGTCGAGGCCGCGGAAATACTCCGCGAGCGCGGCATTCCGATCGCGCTTGGCGTGGTCGGCGAAGGAGATCTCGGTTCGCTGGCGCCACGGCTCGCCAGGCTTGGGGCCGAAGTTGAGAATCGGTGGGTCGCGCACGACGAGATTCCTACGATCCTCGCCGGCTATGACGTCATGGCCCTTCCGTATGTCGAGGCCAGCCAGTCGGGCGCCGCTTCAGCGGCGCTCGGCTTCGGCATGCCGATGGTGGCCACCCCCGTTGGTGGTTTGAAAGAGCAGGTTGATCCGGGGCGCACGGGGGTGCTGGCTGAAGCCGCGACGGCAGAGGCGCTGGCCGAGGCCCTGGCCAGATTGGTGCAAGACGAAGCATTGTACGTTCGGCTTGCTGAGGGCGTTACGGCGGCGCGCGAATCGCTCTCGATGCGGCGCTTCATCACTTCTTTGACTGACGTCGTGTTGAGCTAATCGCTCAACCGAGCGGCGGCATGATAAATGGCTCGCCGTTTAAGATGCCGCGACAGATCACGTCGAGGCCAACGCTGCTGCCCGGCTTCAGCGCCGTGCGGTTGCGCGCAGTCACGGTGAATCGGCGCGGCGAGGAAACGGAATCCACCATCTCCAGCGGAATCATTCTGCCAAAGAAAAAGTGATTGGCATAACGTTCAGCCAACTCGATGGTCTGTTCGTCGAGACGCGACGCAAAGGGCAGCTGTGCGAGCAGGCGGAAATAGTCGGCCTCGGAATGCGCGTCGAAGGTCAGTCCTTTGTTCCGGACCCACGCTTCACCTGCAACGATCACAGGCAAGCCCTCGCAAGCAAGCTCCACCCCGGTTTTCGTGGCGAAAATGATCGCACTGTTTGCCAGCCGCGCGAGAGCGTAGGTGGAAATGGCGCTTTCTGGCCCGATCACACGGACGTTGCCGGGTAGACGCGGGAAGGCAGCCTCAATCTCTGCCGCGGCCCTCTGCCGCGCCGCCGGAACTGTCGTGACCTCCGCGGGATGGATCCGAACCACCAACTGCAGGTCGGGTCGGTTGGCGAACCACGCGATCGTGCGTACGAGCCAGTCCCCTTGATTGCGGAAGGCATTCGTACGGTAGTGCAGTTGCGCGTCCCAGAACACATTCGTGAGAAGAAGAACGACCGGCTTTGCCGGATCCAACGCGAGATCCGCTACTCCATTCAAGGGCTGGAGCCTCGCGGCATGATGCACGATGATCCAATCGTTGCGACCATCCCGACGGCTCTTCAAATAAGCGCGGATGCGTTTTCCTTCCGCGGCGCTGAGTGGCCGATCGCGCCAAAGTGCGACGGGTTCCGTCATCATCGTCTGATGGTACGTGTCGTCATGGCTGAAGATGAAGCAATGGCGCCGATACGCAGGATTCCAGGTGACGACGCGCACGCCTCGTGACCTCGCCACGGCAGCAGCAATGCCTTGCGGCACATAGATGCCGTGGTGCGCGACCATCACTTCGGGCGCCGTTTGTTCGATGACGCGGTCATAGGCGCGAGCAGTGAGAATCGATGCGATTAGGTACCGCCGGAGAATGCGTTCCGCTGCCGGCTCGCTGCGGATCTCGCTACGCGCGTAGTACCGCAAGGCACCGGCTGCAGCATGCTCGCCGACTGGGAGATCGTTCCACCGGAAAGACTCGATCTGATCCGCGTTGAGCCCCTCCGCAACGGACTGCGCTTCCTGCTCGTCGGCGGAGGTGAGCACGGAACTCAGCCGGCGAACCGCAAGGCCAAGGCGGGAGACGGCACCGCATGCCGGGCCGTGGCAATAGGCGCAGAGCGTATGGTCGGGGCCCTGCCGCGCAAAGGCGGCTGGGGCTGCGACGAGGTCGAATTCGCACATTTGGCACGCCGGCAGCACGCCATCGCACAGGACGGTTGTGATCTTCGCTCCGCGCAGCGTGAGGGCGACCGCCAACAGCCGGTCGATGCCCGCCAGCCCGAAATGGCCGCCGATATTCGTCGCGATGAGGACGCGCGGCCCAGACTCAGCCCAGGTGAGAACTTCGCGCCAGGGAACGTCGTCCGCCTCGACGATCGGCGTCAGGTCCTGATGCCCGCTTGTACGCGCAATGACGTTGAGGCGCACATGTCGCAACCGCCGCGCGACGCGCCACCGGCGAACTCGCCTGCGCAGGGCGCTCATCGCTCCTAGCGCCGAGCGAACCGACGCGGCCGCCCCGGAGCATCGAGGCGCCGTGTCTCATCACTTCCCTCCCGTCCGAATCGTCTGTCGGACGGCACAATGCGCGGTCTGATCACGGCCCCATCCCCCCGACGCCGCTCCGCATCTAGAATAGAGGAACAGCCGGGCAGGTCCAGATGGTCATTTGACGACCCTCTACAAAGAAGGCCGCGGGCGCAGCAAGCTTCGCCGGGTTGGGGCAAACGCCCGCCGCATTGCGAGCTCCGCTATGGCGATGACCGGGCCCGCCTGATCGAGACTATTCGTTGAGGCCGCGCCCCGGATAGGGATGCGTCGCGATCCAGTGACGCGCGATGTCGAGGCGACGCGTCACCCAAACGCCTTCGTGCTTCATGATGTGGTCGAGCAGGCGCTCGAGGCCGACCGCGCGGGCGGGGTGGCCGATCAGGCGCATATGCAGCCCGACCGACATCATCTTCGGTTGCCGTGCACCTTCTCGATACAGCATGTCGAAAGCGTCGCGGACGAATGCGAACCATTGGTCCGAGGTGCCCACCCAGCCGGCATACTTGCCGTCATTGTTGGTCAGCGAATACGGCACGATGAGGTGCGGCCGGCCGTTCACCGTCTTCCAGAACGGCAACTCGTCGCCGTAATAGTCGGAGTCGTAGAGGAAGCCGCCCTCTTCGGTGAGCAGCCGGCGGGTGTTCACGCCCGGTCCATAGCGGCAGTACCAGCCGAGCGGCCGCGCGCCGACCGTCTTCTCCAGCGAGGCGATCGCCTTGCGGATGTGATCGCGTTCCTCCTCCTCGGTCAGTTCGAAATGCTTGATCCAGCGCCAGCCGTGGCAACACACATCGAACCCCGCGTCGCGGATCGCCGCGGCCGCCGACGGGTTGCGCTCGAGGGCCAGCGCGCAGCCGAAAATGGTCAGCGGCAGCCCGCGTTCCTGAAACAGCCGCATGAGCCGCCAGAAGCCGACGCGGCTGCCATATTCGAACATGCTTTCGCCGGCGAGGTCGCGGCCCTTCACGCCTTGGTTGAGACCGTGCGCCTCCGTCAGACCGAGCTCGGTGAATCCCTCCCCATCCTGCACGGAAGGTTCGGAGCCCTCCTCGTAGTTCATAACGAAGTTGACCGCGATGCGCGCGCCGCCCGGCCATTGCGGGTCCGGAGGGTGGGCGCCGTAGCCGATCAGATCGCGGTCGTAGGCTTCTGTCATGGTCGTCTCCGGTCAAAGGGTGATCGTTGCGGGCGTCGACAAGGTCACGAACTCCTCGTCACCTGTTCCGCCATCGCGCCACATGAACACGGCAAAGGCCGCCGGCCGATCGAAGATCGTCAGTGGGTGGTGCCAGACATTGGCGCCGTAAGTGAGGCCCTGGTCGGGTCCGGCGAGAAACGCCTGCGCCCGCGCCATGTCCGGACCGCCCGCGGCTGCATGCGGTGCCACAAGCACGAGCCAGCGGCCCGCCTCAAGCGGCACGAACGACTGCGACGAGAACTCGTGCCGTTCCATCTGCGTCACTGTCAGCGGGAGTGATGCGATTTCGTCTCGGCGGGCGAGCGACAGGCTGGGCCGCGCCGCCGGGCGAAGATTGGCAAGCGCCGTTTCGAAATAGTTCCGACCCCGTGGCGTTGGCGTGGTCAGAACCTCGCCGAAAGGCGCGAACACGTCTGCGGTGAGCGGTCGGACGATCAGGTCCACGGGGCAATCCTCACAAGCGTTTCGACAGGCCAACCAGCCGCTCCATCACCAGGACAAGAACGACGACCGCGGCGATCAGCACGCCCGAGACGGCAGCCACGCGCACGTCCAGGGTGGATTCCATCATCCCCCACATCCGGATCGGCAGCATGTCCGTCCGCGCGTTGGACAGGAACAGCGACACCGGGACATTGTCGATCGAGGCGATGAAGGCAAGAAAGGCGCCGGCGGCGATCCCGGGCAGGATCAACGGCAGCACGACCCGCCGGAAAGTGGTCCAACGGCTCGCGCCGAGGCTGGCAGAGCTCTCGAGCAGAGCCGGGTCCAACTGCGCCAAGCTTGCGAGCGTGGTTCTGAACACGAAAGGCACAATCACGACGGCATGACCTAGGACCAGCAGCGTCAGTGACGGCCGCAGCCCGAGCAGCGAGAACATCATCAGCGCAGCGAAGCCGTAGGCGAGCGTTGGCAACACCAGCGGCCCCAGGAAGGCGCTCTCCAGAAGTCGCGCGGTCGGCCCGCGTCGCTGTGCCAAGCCCAGCGCTGCGGCGACGCCCAGCCCGGTCACGAGCACCGTGGCGCCAGCCGCGACCGTGAGGGTGTTGCCCGCGGCCACGTGGATATGGCGGGAGCGGATGGGGTCGAACAGCGCTTCGTACCACTGCAGCGACAGACCGGGTGGCGGGAACTTGAGCGATGGCGCGGTCGTGAATGATGTGATCAGAACCACGACGATCGGGCCGATCAGGATCACCAGCGCCAGCCCCGCCAGCGACCCGATCACGACTCGGTACGAGATCTCTGCGCCGGTGTGCCGCCGTGCCATCTTTCACCGCCCTCCAATGCGGTTGGCCGCTGCAGCGAGTAGTGTGATGCCGCCGAGCACCGTGGCGAGCAGCGTGACCGCGGCGACCGCGGCAAACGGCCAATTGTAGACCACCATCGCCTGCTGCCAGATCACGCTCGGCAAGTAGACCAGCCGGCCACCGCCAATCACGGATTGCGAGATGAAGGCGGTGACCGAGCTGGCGAAGACGAGTGTCGCCCCGGCGAGCCAACCTGGCATGCTGAGCGGCAGGATGACTTTGAACAGCGTGCGCCAGCGCGACGCCCCCAACGCTCGCGAGGCATCGAGGACACTCGGGTCGATCGCACGCATGGCTGTCACAAGTGGCAACATCATCAGCGGCATTTCGATCTGGGTCAGGGCCAGCACCAGGCCCGCTTCGCTTTGCAGAAGCGGAAAGGGCTCGCTGACCAGCCCGAACGAAAGCAAGGTCTCGTTGATCACCCCTTCGCGGGCGAGGATCGCAATCCAAGCAAAGGTGCGGACGACCACCGAGGTCAGCAGCGGCAGGATGACGATGAGAAGCAGCACGCGCTGTATCGTTGGGCGGCTGGCGCAGAAGACGAGCGCGAGCGGCAGGCTCAGCGCTGTTGTCGCCCCGACGGTGAACAGGCCAAGTCTGACCGTGCGCCAGATCACCGACAGATAGAAGGGGTCACCGAAGAACTTCACCCATTGGGTGCCGCCGATTCGCGACAGATTGCTGTCATCGTACAAGCTGATGGTCAGCAAGAGTAAAAGTGGCGCCAGGAATAGCAGCACATAGGTCGCCGCCAGCGGCGAGACCAGCCGCCAGCTGACAGTGTTGGCATGACCTGGCGCCATCGTTGCGGTCCGTTACTTCGAGACTTCCTTGTTGAACCGCTCGATCCAGCCTGCTCGCAGCGGGTTGATCTTCGACCAGTCATGCGTCTTGAACGTCGCGAGTTCATCGAGGCTCTTCACCGGAAGATCCGAAACTGCCACGTCCTTGTTCACGGGGATCATGCTTGAGGGCGGTTTCATCAGCGCCGCCTGAACATCCGCGCTCAGCGCCGTGTCGATATAAGCGTAGGCGGCGTCGACGTTTTCCGCCCCTTTGGCGATATGCAGGGTTGTGACGAACGCAATGGCGCCTTCCTCCGGTGCGACGAACTCAATGTCGACGCCGCGGCCCTTCAAAGAGGCGACATTGTTGGTGTTGGTGTAACAGATGTCGATCTGACCTTGCTGGAACAGGCTCGGCAGCGCCGCCGGCGCCATCACGGCCGCCACTTTCGGCAACGCCTTCTTGATCGCCGCGAAAGCCGGCTCGACGTCGGTTTCGGAACCGCCAAAAGCGCGTGCAATTTCGATTAACGAGACCGTGCCGAACGTGGTCTGGAACCCTGTGAGACCGAGTCGCGACACATACGGCTCTTCGAACAGGTCTTTCCAGCTCTTCGGCTTCGGCAACTTTTTCGGGTTGTAGGCGATGCCGACGATCTGGGCGTTGACGGCAATGCCATATTTGTCGGCGAAGCCAGCAGGTACCTTGCTTCCGTTGGCCAGCTTACTGGGGTCGAACGGCTCGAACAGGCCTTTGTCGATACCGGTTGCGCGCGGACCGGGATCAAGCACAAACGCATCGAACGGCGGCACCCCGCGCGAGGCCTGTGCCTTTGCAATCTGGTCGACGGCGAACAGCGGCTCGAGCGCGAGATCGACGTCCTTTGCCTTCTTGAGCGCGGGCGCGACGATGCTGCGATAAGCCTCGTCCCAGGTGCCGGGGTAGATGGCCGCTGTTACCGAACCCTTGGCGCGCGCCAAGGCAGGCAACAGCGTTGCGGCGCCCACGGCACCGATTCCAGCGAGGACGTGCCGGCGGTTGATTGGTCCCACAATCATATCTTGCTCCCGTTCGGTTTCACGATGGCAGGAATGCGTTGGGAAGGGTTCCGGGTGACAGGCCGCAGAACAGGCGCTGGCCCGGCTCAGGCAAAGGCGTGCCGTCGCGCCGCGCTTCGATCTTCACCGCGGTCCCGTCGCACGTGATCACGTCGTGGATCACGTTGCCGCCCATGGGCAGGCTCATCACGACTTCGACCGGAAAGCGGTCCTCGGCCGGCTCGGCCGCCAGGACGAGCTGTTCCGGCCGCACCGAGACGATCACACTGGCGCCGGCGGCGAAATCGTGAACCGCGCGGGCTGCCACCGTCGGCCCCTGCCGCAGCCGCACCTCGCACGTGGCGCCCGACCCTCCAATCACCTCGCCCCCGAGCAGGCTGCACGAGCCGACAAAGGCGTTTACGAACAACGACGTGGGTCGGTCGTAGATCGCCACCGGCGTGTCGAGCTGCGCAATCCGCCCCTTGTTCATGACGGCGATGCGATCGGCGATACTCATGGCTTCGCTTTGATCGTGGGTGACCATGATTGCGGTCAGGTCGAACTGCCGCTGCAGCCGCTTGATCTCGATCTGCATGTCGAGCCGCAGGTTCTTGTCGAGGGCGGCGAACGGTTCATCGAGCAGAAGCAGCTTCGGCTCGAGCACCAGCGCGCGGGCCAGCGCGATCCGTTGCTGCTGGCCGCCGGAAAGCTCGCGCGGATAGCGGTCCGAGAAGTTCTCCATCTGCACGGTGGTCAGCATTGCGCGGACACGCTCCCGTTGCTCCGCGCGCGGCACCTTTCGTACGGCGAGCCCGTAAGCGACGTTGTCGGCGGCTGTCATGTGGGGAAAGAGCGCGTAGTTCTGAAAGACGATGCCGATCTCCCGCCGTTCCGGCGGCATCGCATCGATCGCACGGTCTGCGACGATCACGCGTCCCGAGCGTTGCGCGACAAAGCCAGCGATGATCCGCAGCAGTGTCGATTTCCCGCACCCGGATGGGCCAACCAGGGCGAGCAACTCGCCCTGACGCACTTCCAGCGTCACGTCATCGACAGCCAACCCCGTGCCGTAGCTGTGGGTCACGCCATCGAGGGTGAGCGCCTGAACAAATGAGTTCCTCAGCATCACGGTTCGTGTGAAGCAAGTCGGGTGCCAACCTTTGGCCGCCTGATATCCAAGCAAACCGCGTCATCGCATCGGTGCAGGCGGCGCCGTTTGCCGCAGCCGAAACCAGCGCCTGCCCACCTGGTGAGCAGGCTTGCTGTGGACGGGACGCTCGCGCTAGGTCGAACAGCGCCGTTGGCAAAGGGGAGGAGGCTCGATGTCTGATCTGCGTGCGTTCGGCGCCCCGCGCCGCTATATCCAGGGCCCCGGAGTGCTGGAGCGGTTGCCCGCACTTGCTGCGGAATTCGGCCGAGCCCCGTTCGTGCTCATCGACGCCGGGGTGGACCGTGCCGAAGGCACGAACCTCCGCACGCTCCTGCTTGGCGCGGCCTTCGCACCGTTCCAAGGCGAGATCACCCATGCCGCGATCGGCGATGCGGTCGCCGCCGCCCAGGCGGTTGCGGCGGATTGCATTGTGGCCATCGGCGGTGGCAAGGCCATCGACACGGCCAAGGGCATCGCACGGGCGTTGCGCTGTCCAATCCTGGTGGTGCCGTCGATTGCTTCCAACGACGCCCCGACGAGCCGGCTCATTGTCATCTATGACACGGCGCATCGCATCGTCGAGGTGCAGCGTATGGACTGGAATCCGGACGTGGTGCTCGTCGACACCGCGCTGATTGCGCGTGCCCCGCGTCGCTTCCTTGCCGCCGGGATCGGCGATGCCTTGTCGAAGCTGTTTGAGGCCACGGCCTGCGCGGCTGCGGGCGGACGCAATGCCTTCGACACCCGTCCGCCGATCGCCGCATTGGCGCTCGCTCGCGCCTGCTACGAGACGATCCGCCGCGATGGCGAAGCCGCACTGGCCGCAGTGGATCGTGGGACCCCCGATGCGGCACTCGAAAATGTCGTCGAGGCCGCGGTGCTGCTGAGTGGCCTCGGTTTCGAGTCCGGCGGGTTGTCGCTGGCGCACTCGCTTACGCGCGGCTTCGGCACCCATCCGGCAACGGCCGCGGTGCCCCATGGCGATATCGTCGCTTTCGGTACGCTCGTACAGATGGCGCACGAGCGCTACGACGAGGCCGAGATCGCCGACGTGGCTGCGTTCTGCAAGCGGTGCGGGCTGCCCGTCACGCTGCGCGCGGTTGGTCTGCCGGCGCCGGAAGAACGCGATTTCGCGCTGATCGTGGAGCCGACCCTGGCCGCGCCGCATATCGGCAATCTTCGCCACCGGGCCGATGCCGAGAGCTTGGCGGCTGCCCTGCGCCGCGCCGACGCCATTGGTGCCATGGCTTAGGCCCTGGCTGGGTTGCGCGCTGGCCCACGCATGAAAATCGGCGCTCCACACCCCGCTGTCGCGTCGTCTACCATGCGCTCGCCGCTGGACGGCCCACATTTGCGGGGAGGGCACATGGACACCGATAGGAACGCTGCACCGGTCGCCCTGGTTACCGGTGCGGCGCGGGGCATCGGCCTCGCTACCGCAAAACGGTTCCTCGCCGCAGATTGGCGCATTGTCATGCTCGACATCGACGGGCCGGAACTGGAGGCCGCGGCCGCGCCGCTCGGCCACCCCGATGCCGTCCTGCCGCTGAGCGCCGATGTGGCCGACCCCGACGCCGTAACGACCGCCTTTGCCGCGCTCGATGCCCGCTTCGGTCGTCTTGATGCGCTAATCAACAATGCCGGCACGGCGGTGTTCAAGCCGATCCTCGACACCACCCATGCCGAATGGACCCGCACCCTCGCGGTCAACCTCACTGGCCCGTTCCTCTGCGCTCAGGCGGCGGTGCCGTTGATGCGCCGCAATCGGGGCGGCGCCATTGTCAACGTCACCTCGATTTCCGGTCTCCGCGCCTCGACCTTGCGTGTCGCCTACGGCACCAGCAAGGCGGCGCTGGCCCACCTGACCAAGCAGCAGGCGGTCGAACTCGCCTCCTTCGGCATCCGCGTCAATGCGGTGGCGCCGGGCCCGGTCGATACCGCGATGGCCAAGGCCGTGCACACGCCGGCGATCCGGGCCGACTACCACGACGCCATCCCGCTCAATCGCTACGGTCGCGAGGAGGAGCTGGCTGAGGCGATCTTCTTCCTGTGCGGCGCCGGCGCCAGCTATGTCACCGGCCAGATCCTCGCCGTCGACGGCGGATTTGAGGCCGCCGGCATCGGGCTGCCGACCTTGCGGCGCGATCAGGCGCAATGAACGGCGGGCGGAAGGTCGTGACACTCGCTGTTGAAATCAGGCGGGTCGGCCAAGCGGATGCGGCCCTGTTCGATCAAGTCGCGCCCGACGTGTTCGACGCGCCAATCGATCCGGAGCGCCTTTCTGTCTATCTCGCCGCGCCGGGTCACCTCATGATCGTTGCACGCCAAGAAGGTGTGGTGATAGGCCAGGTCGCCGCCCTGCTGCACCGCCATCCCGACAAACCGACACAGCTTTACATCGACGAGGTTGCAGTCACTCCGGCGATGCGGCGCCGTGGCATTGCGCGGCGCATGCTGACCGACATGCTTGTCTGGGGCCGCGAACAAGGCTGTGCGGAGGTGTGGGTCGGCACCGAATGCGACAACGTCGCCGCCCGCGGTCTCTATGAATCCCTCGATGCCGCGCCGGTGCCTTTTATGCTGTACCTCTCCGCGCTCTGAAGAGGGGCCTCGATTCTCGCGGTCCGCAACGGCGGTTCATTCGTGGCATGCTGTTGCCGGACAAACCTGAGCGTCGTCATAATCAAGGCATGACCGACGCCGCGTTTCGCATCGAGACCGCTCGTTCGACGGCCGACCTGGCTGCCATCACCCGGCTATTCGAGGCTTATGCGGCCTCGATCGGCGTCGACCTCGCCTATCAGGATTTCGCGACGGAGCTTGCCACGCTGCCCGGCAAGTACGCGCCGCCCGCCGGCACGCTCCTGCTTGCCCGGAACGCGGCCGGCGAGCCGTTGGGCTGCATCGCCCTGCGTCCGATCGCGCCGGAGGGATGCTGCGAGATGAAGCGGCTCTATGTCGTGCCCGCGGCGCGTGGCCTGCGCCTCGGGCGCGCCCTGGTGGACGCCGTCATTCGAGAGGCAGAACGTATCGGCTATGCCGAGATGCGGCTCGACACCCTTCCCACCATGACCGAGGCGATTGCGCTCTATCGCGCCGCCGGCTTTGCGCCGATTGCCCCTTACTACGACACGCCGATCGTCGGCACGCTGTTCTTCGCGCGGCCGTTGCGGTGGCGGCCGGCTGACGATTGGCGTAGCGGATCCAAGCCGCACCCGGAGGAGGAGAGATGAGTCACGCCCGCATACTGGCACTCGGCCGACGGATCGTTCAGACGAGAGCTCGGCGGCCCGCCACGGGTTGACACCGGCAGCCCGCATAAGTTGATCAACGCAAATGGGGAGTATGCCGACATTTGACGCCCGACTAATCACCCGGCGCACGTCAGCCGGCAGGGGAGATGACCATGAAGATCGTGACCAGCCTCAGCTTCCAGGGTCAGTGCCGCGAGGCGTTCGAATTCTACGCCAAGGTTCTGGGCGGAAAGATCACGGCTGCCATGCCTTATGGCGATGCGCCCCCCGGCATGCCCATCACCGACGAGAAGTACAAGAACTGGCTGATGCATTGCTGGCTCGAGATCGGCGACCAGGCGCTGATGGGCGCTGACATGGACGTCGCATGGGCGCCGAACATCGACAAGCCGAAGAACGGCTTCGACGTCACCCTGCACACGGGGGACAAGGCCGAAGCGCAACGCTGGTTCGATCAACTGTCGGAAGGCGGCAAGGCAACCATGCCATTCGGGGAGACCTTCTGGTCGCCCGGTTTCGGCGCCTTGGTCGACCGGTTCGGCGTGCCGTGGATGGTCAACACCATTCCGTCGGCGGGCTGGAAGCCCGCGCAGGCCTGACTCCGGCCAACAGCGCCGACAGAAATACGGCGCTTAATGTCGGCGATCGCCATACCGTTCGTCCTTTGGCCAACAACCGCGCTCGAAAACGTCAACGGCAGCGCGGATGCCGCCGGAGAACGTCATGAACCATTCCTATCGCTGGGTGATCGTCGCCGCGGGCGGCCTGCTGGGCTGTGTCGCTGTCGGCGCTATGTTTTCGCTGCCCGTGTTCCTGCGGCCGATGTCGGAGGAGACCGGCTGGTCCGTGACCGGCATATCGACGGCGATGACGATCGGCTTCCTCGCCATGGCCGCGGCCAGCATGGTGTGGGGC
>Ga0182741_1002881_pt1 | contig 19218 bp, 18 predicted proteins | sample eDN5th37CBELigOP_FD_128874 | JGI IMG/M metagenome (GOLD analysis project Ga0182741, IMG submission 128874) | Enriched Organic Plus compost microbial communities from Emeryville, California, USA - eDNA 5th pass 37_C BE-Lig OP (version 2) (version 2) ... | reverse complement strand
TACGCCCTGAATGAAAACGACGAGCACTGGCTGTGCGGCGGCAAGGAGCCGCTGCGCGTCATCTGCGTGTTCAACCCGCCGCTGACCGGCCAGGAAGTGCACGACGCCGATGGCGTCTACGCGCTGCCGGCCGAAGCCCAGGCGGCCTGACCAACAAGGAGGCTGATCATGATCTCACCTGCTCAGGATCCGTACGCCTCGCGTACGGATCGAAGCTCCGCCATCATCGCCCGCCAGGACCCCGTCGTCTATGGCGACGGCAAGTACGCCGACGCGCTGTCGGCCGAACAGGTCCAGGGCTACGACCGCGACGGGTTCCTGCTGCTGGAAAACGTGTTTTCCGAGGCCGAGGTACAGGCCCTGGTCGCCGAGGTCGAGCGCATGACGCGCGACCCCGCCATTGTGCGCCGCGAAGAGTCCATCACCGAGCCGGGCAGCAATGCAGTGCGTTCGATCTTCATGGTGCATGTGCTCAACCCCATGCTGGCGCGCCTGACCCGCGATCCGCGCCTGGCCAATGTGGCGCGCCAGTTGCTGGGCTCGGAAGTCTACATTCACCAGTCTCGCGCCAACATGAAGCCAGGCTTCAAGGGCAAAGAGTTCTACTGGCATTCCGATTTCGAGACCTGGCACGTGGAAGACGGCATGCCGTCGATGCGCGCGCTGAGCTGCTCGGTGCTGCTTAGCGACAACAACGAGTGCAACGGCCCGCTGATGCTGGTGCCGGGTTCGCATCGCCAGTTCATTTCGTGCGTGGGCGAAACCCCGCGCGATCACTACAAGCAGTCGCTCAAGAAGCAGGAATACGGCGTGCCCGACCCGGTCAGCCTGCAGTTGCTGGTCGAGCAGGGCGGTATCCGCACCATGATGGCCAAGGCCGGCTCGGTCGTGTTCTTCGACTGCAACACCATGCACGGCTCGAACAGCAATATCTCGCCGTGGCCGCGCGCGAATGTCTTCATGGTCTACAACAGCATGGAGAACACGCTCAACCCGCCCAAGTACGGGCTGGACCCGCGCCCCGAGCATATCGCCACCCGCAAGGCGTTCAAGGCGGTGACGCCGCTGGACACGCTGAAACTGGTGGAATAGGCGCCATGGCGGTTCGGTCCGCCTGCCAGGCCCCGGGCTCGCGCCCGGGGCCTTTTTGCTGGCTGGTTGCCTGGCGGCAAGGGGGAAGACGGTCTGTACGTACAGGTTGTACGTATCGGATGTACACTAGGCGCTTTTCCCCAGACTGTCCGGCTGCCCGCGGGGCCGCCGGGCGCTTATAAAGGCTCTTGGAGACACACCCATGACCTCCGAAGTTTCCCGATTCCCCATGTTCTCGGCCATGATGAAAGTGCCGGGCGGACTGATGCTGCTGCCGCTGATCCTCGGCTCGATCATCGGCACGTTCGCGCCGGACGCGCTGGCCATCGGCGGCTTTACCACGGCCCTGTTCAAGAACAGCGCGCTGCCGCTGATCGCCCTGCTGATCTTCGCGACCGGCACCCAGGTGAACATGCGCACCGGCGGCCCCATCCTGGCCACGGCGGGCACCATCCTGCTGATGAAAACGCTGGTGCCGGCCTCGCTGATCGTGCTGCTGGGCCACCTCGTCGGCCTGGACGGCGTGCTGGGCGTGTCGATCCTGGCCCTGCTGGCCGCTTTCGACAACAGCAACGGCGGGCTGTGGCTGGCCTATACCGGGCAGTACGGCGACAGCCGCGACCGCGGCGCCTATGTGGCCAGCGCGGTCAACGACGGCCCGTTCTTCAGCCTGCTGTTCCTGGGCGCCTCGGGCCTGGCGGACATCCCGGTGACCGCGCTGGTGGCGGCGCTGGTGCCGTTCCTGCTGGGCGTGGTGGTGGGCAACCTGGACATCCAGTGGCGCAATGTGCTCAAGCCCGTGCCCAATATCGTGATCCCGTTCTTCGCCTTCGCGCTGGGCACCGGCATCAACCTGGGGGCGGTCGTGTCCGGCGGCATGACCGGCATCGTGCTGGGCCTGCTGATCAGCCCCATCACCGGCTTCCTGGTGTACCTGGGCTATCGCTATATCCTGCGCCGCGGCGGCAAGAGCGGCATCGGCTTCGCGGCCGGCACCACGGCCGGCAATGCCATCGCCACGCCGGCGGTAGTGGCGGCGGCCGATCCGTCGCTGCAGCAGTACGTCAGCACCGCGACCGCGCAAGTCGCCGCCTGCGTGCTGATCAGTTCGATCCTGGCCCCCTTGCTGGCCTCGTATTTCCTCAAGCGGGCCGGCGAACTGAAGCCGGCCGAGGATGTGGCGATGCAAATGGGCGAAGTGGGCGAACCGGCGCCCGAAGCGAGGGTCTGAGCGTGGCCGCCTTCATTGCCGTCGTCGCCGACGACCTGACCGGCTCGGGCGATACCGCCGTGCAGTTCGTGCGGGCCGGCTGGCCCACGCAATTGTCGGTGGGGCGCGCAAGCCAGGCGCTGGCCGATCCGGCCGCCGGCCGGGCCGAAGTGATCGCGGTCACCACGCACAGCCGGCCGCTGCCCGCGCCGCAGGCCGCGGCCGTCGTGCGCGACGACGTGGCCGCGTTGCGCGCCGCCGGCGTGCGCCGCCTGTACAAGAAAGTGGACTCGACCCTGCGCGGGGCGTTCAAGGCCGAGATCGACGCGGCCCGCCAGGCCTGGCGCGACGACGCCGTCGCGGTGGTGTGCCCGGCTTTCCCCGCCACCGGCCGCACCGTGCGCGACGGTATCCTGTACGTGGACGGCCGGCCGGTCACCGAGACCTCGGCCGCCACCGACCCCGTCACGCCCGTGACGGAAAGCCACATTCCCACGCTGCTGGGCGCGGCCCAGCTCGGCGTGATCGATGCAGAAACCCCGCGGGCGCTGGCCGACCGCATCCTGGCGGCCGGCGAGGTCGTGGTGGTGGACGCGCAAACGCCCCAGGACATGGACCGGCTGGCCAGCGCCATCGCGCTGATCGGCGAGCGGGCGCTGCCGGTGGGTTCCGGTGGCCTGGCCGCGCCCCTGGCGCGCCTGTGGGCCGGCGCCGAGGCGCGCGGCGCGGTGATCGTGGTGGTGACCTCGCAGCACAGTGCGGCGCGCCGCCAGGCGGCCGCATTGCAGGCCGCGGGCGCGCAGGCATGGTCGCCCACGCTGGCGCAGCTGGCCGATCCGGCCGCCTGGCAGGCGTGGTCGGCGCAGATGCGCCAAGCCGCGCCGGCCGCCGATGCGCAGGCCACGCTGTTGCTGCTGGCGCCCGAAGGCCGCCAGGCCGGCCTGGACGCCGACACCGTGGCCGCCCGCCTGGGCGAACTGGCCGGGCAATTGATCCGCGCCAGCGAGGTCGCCGGCGTGGTGGCAACCGGCGGCGACGGCGCCAGCGCCGTGCTGGCGGCCTTGCAGGCCGGCGGCATTGCCCTGGTCGACGAGGTGACCGGCGGCGTGCCGCTGGGCACGCTGACCGGCGGGCCGGCCGCGGGCCTGCCCATTGTGACCAAGGCCGGCGGCTTCGGCGCCGACGACGTATTGATCCGGGCCGCGCGCGCGGTCCGCGAACGGAGATTCCAATCATGACGCAAAATGCAACGCCCGCCCGCATTCCGACCCTGGCTGTGACGCTGGGCGACGTCGCGGGCATCGGTCCCGAAATCACCGCCAAGATGCTGCTGGGCCACGACGACCTGCGCCAGCGCGCCCGCCTGGTGGTGGTGGGCGATGCCGGCGCCTTGCGCAAGGCCGCGCAGTCGCTGGGCGCCGACGCTTCGCGCGTGCGCGTGGTGCAAGGGCCCGAGCAAGTCCAGAACACGCCGGGCGTGATTGAAGTGATCCAGGCCGGCCCGTCGCTGGAAGACGTGCCCCTGGGCCAGCTGGACGCCCGGGCGGGCGACGGTTCGGTGCGCTTCGTCACCACGGCCTGCGCGCTGGCCCGCGAAGGGCGTATCGACGGCATCGTCACCGCGCCGCTGAACAAGGCCGCGATGCACATGGCCGGCCACAAATGGCCGGGCCACACCGAACTGCTGGCGCACGAATTCGGCGTCAAGACGTTCTCGCTGGTGTTGTCGGCCGGCGACCTGTACATCTTCCATGCCACCACCCATGTCTCGCTGCGCCAGGCCATCGACGACGTGAACCCGCAACGCATGCGGGCCGTGCTGCGCCTGGCCGGCTCGTTCGCGCGGGCGCTGGGCCGCGCCGACGAACCGGTAGCGGTGGCCGGCCTGAACCCGCATGCCGGCGAGAACGGCATCTTCGGCACCGAAGACGCCGATATCCTGGCGCCCGCGGTGGCCGAAGCCAATGCCGCCGGCATTCTCGCCGCCGGCCCCATTCCGGCGGACGCGCTGTTCCCGCAGGCCGTGCGCGGCAAGTGGAAGTTCGTCATCGCCTGTTATCACGACCAGGGGCACGCCCCGTTCAAGTCGGTCTATGGCGACGACGGCGTCAACATCACGGTGGGCCTGCCGGTGGTGCGGGTCTCGGTCGACCACGGCACGGCCTTCGACATCGCGGGCAAGGGCATGGCGCGCGAAGAAAGCCTGGTGCTGGCGGCCGAACGCGCCGCGCACCTGGCCCCGGGCTGGTCGCATGTATGGGAAACTGCGCGCTCCACTACCGGAGGCTGATCCCATGGCGTCGAACGACGCGCCCGCCGCGCCGCTGGACCGGTCCGGCGACGTTCCCCTGCACGTGCAGCTTGCGCAGGCGCTGCGCCGCGACATTCGCGACCGGCGCCAGGCGCCGGGCACCGTGCTGCCCAGTGAAGCGGCATTGTGCAGGCAGTTCGGCGTGGCCCGCAGCGTGGTGCGCCAGGCGCTGGCCGCGCTGGTGGCCGAGGGCCTGATCCGGCGCGATCCGGGCCGCGCGCCCACGGTGGCGCCGCCCCTGGAACACCACCGCATGGTGCAGCGCTCCACCGGCCTGTTCGAACAATTCGCCAGCACCGGCACGGCGCTGCGCACGCGCGTGCTGCGTTTCGAGCCCGCCACGCCGCCCGCCGACGTGGCGGCGTTTTTCGGATGCGACGATGCGCTGCTGCTGGAACGCCTGCGCCGCGTCGACGACGAGCCGCTGGCTTTCGTGCGCACCTGGCTGCCCCGGGAACGCCTGCCCGGGCTGGCCGCCGAACACCTGCAGGACGCCTCGCTGCATCGCACGCTGGCGCAGCGCTTCGGCCTGCATCCCGGCCGGGGGCGCAACCGCATCCGCGCGGTGGGGGCCGATGCCACGCTGGCCCGGGCGCTGGAAGTGCCCGATGGCAGTCCGCTGCTGATGCTGGAAGGGCAGGGCTTCGACCAGCACGGCCAGCCGCTGGAATGGTTCACTACCTGGCACCGCGCCGAAAAACTGGTGTTCGACGTGGATGTCGGGCCGGCGGGCGAGCAGATTCACGCGGCGCTGCCCGATGCGCCGCCGGCCGCCGCCGCGCCGCGCGATCCGGCCTCGCTGGACTCGATCGAGGCGGCGCTGCGCGCCGCGCTCGCCGACGTGCGCCGCCTGCGCGGCGACGCGTAGGCGGGCCAGGCGCACCCGCCTGGATGCTATGCTAGGCGGCCCCTTGCCCGCCGCCATGCCGCCATGACCGCACGCGTTCTCAGCCTGCACATCTATCCCATCAAATCCTGCGCCGCCATCGACCTGGCCGAGTCGCCCATCGACCGCGCCGGCCTGGCCGGCGACCGGCGCTGGATGATCCTGACCGCGCAGGGCCAGTTCATGACGCAGCGGCAGTGGCCGGCCATGGCATCGATCCGCCCGGCGATCACGGCCGACAGCCTGGAATTGCACGCACCCGGCATGCCGGTTCTGCGTGTGCCGCTCGACGGCTCGCAACTGGCCGGCACGGTGCGCCAGGTCACGGTCTGGAAAGACACGGTGCCGGCCCGCGAGGAAAGCGCCGAGGCGGCCGCCTGGATCAGCCAGGTGCTGGGCCTGGACTGCGTGCTGGTCAAGATCGACCGGCAGGCGCGGCGGCCGGCCAAGCCGGACTGGGTCGATCGCTGGCGTGCCGGCCATCCCGACCTGGCCGAGCGGTTCCTGGGCGAGCACCTGTTCGGTTTCGCCGACGGCTTTCCCTTGCTGATCGCCAACCAGGCTTCGCTGGACGACCTGAACGCCCGCCTGGCCGCGCAAGGCCAGGCCGCGGTGCCCATGAACCGTTTCCGGCCGAACATCGTCGTCCAGGGCGAATGGGAGCCCTACGACGAAGACCACACGTCCATGATTTCGGTGGGGCAGGTGCACCTGGCGCTGGTCAAGCCCTGCACGCGCTGCCCCATGCCCAACGTCGACCAGCTTACCGGCCAGGTGCATGGCGAACCGGGCCGCACCCTGGCCGCGTACCGCCAGTTCGAGATCGGCGTGGTGTTCGGGCAGAACGCCATCGTCGACGCGCCGGCGAACGCCATGCTGCGCACCGGCGACGCCGTTACGATCGAACTGGACTTCTAGGGCGGCGGGCGCTTCAGGCCGACAGCTTCAGGCCGATCAGGCCGGCCGCGATCAGCAGCACGCTGACCACGCGCATCCAGCTCAGGGTTTCGCCGAACAGCACGATGCCCGCCACGAAGGCGCCCAGCGCCCCGATACCCACCCAGACCGCGTAGGCGGTGCCCAGCGGCAGGCTCTTCATGGCCAGCGACAACAGCCAGAAGCTGATCAGCATGCCGACCAGGGTGATGACGGAGGGAACCAGGCGGGTGAAGCCGTGCGTGTATTTCAGGCCGACTGCCCACACCACTTCGAACAGGCCTGCCAATATAAGGATGATCCAGGTCATGAATGCCCCTTTCTGCAATACCGGCATGTTTGCCGGCAATGGGGCCGTCCCCGGACAGGAAAGCGGCCGGCGCCTGGGCCGGCGGCCGCGCCGGGCCGTCCCGGCGCAGCAAAAATTATAGAATACCAAATTGACCGCCGGACGCGGCCCGGGCGCGAGCGCGCCTGGCCCTTGCCGGCGCCGTACCTTGTTTCCTACAGAACGTACCCATGAGTTTCCAGGTCACCGTACAGCCCAGCCAGCATCAATTCCCCGTCGAACCGGGACAGACGGTGCTCGACGCCGCGCTGGCCGCCGGCATCGTGCTGCCCTACAGCTGCCGTAACGGCGCATGTTCCACCTGCAAGGGCAAGGTGGTGTCCGGCCAGGTCGACGCCGGCGAATACCCGGCCCAGATCCTCTCGCCGGAAGAGCTGGCCCAGGGGTACACGCTGTTCTGCCAGGCGCGTCCCCAGTCCGACCTGGTCGTCGAGTCCACCGAGGTCCGCCTGGCCAGCGACATCCAGATCCGCAAGCTGCCCGCCCGCGTGCAGGCCATGGACCTGGCCGCGCCCGACGTCACGGTGCTGCGCCTGCAACTGCCCGCCGCCGAGCCGTTCCGCTACTACGCGGGCCAGTACATCGAGGTCATCCTGAAAGACGGCAAGCGCCGCAGCTATTCGATGGCCGGTGCGCCGCACACGGGCAGCCCGCTCGAACTGCACATTCGCCACCTGCCCGGCGGCGTGTTCACCGACCACGTGTTCGGCGCCGGCGACACGCAGATGAAAGTGCGCGAGATCCTGCGGCTGGAAGGCCCGTTCGGCTCGTTCTTCCTGCGCGAGGATTCCGACAAGCCCATCGTGCTGCTGGCCAGCGGCACCGGCTTCGCGCCGGTGAAGGCCATGGTCGAGCACATGGCGCACCATGATATCCGTCGTCCGGTGGTGCTGTATTGGGGCGGGCGCCGGCCGCGCGACCTCTACATGCACGACCTGGCCCAGTCGTGGGCCCGGACGCTGCCCGATTTCCGCTATGTGCCGGTGGTGTCCGACGGCCTGCCCGAAGACGGCTGGACCGGGCGCACCGGCTACGTGCACGAGGCCGTGCTGCAGGACCTGCCCGACATGTCCGGCTACCAGGTGTACGCCTGCGGCGCGCCGCCCATGGTGGATGCCGCGCGCCGCGAATTCACGGCGCAGTGCGGCCTGCCGGCCGACGAGTTCTACGCCGATGCGTTCACCTCCGAGGCCGACCTGGCCCGTACCGGCACGTGAAGCGCGGCGGCGGCAACGGGGTCGGGAAACTTCCCGGTGCAAATGGATACCGGCCCTTCTTTTATGTTATAGGCGAGGCCGGGCCGGCGCTGTAAACTGCCGCACCGACACCTCGATCGGATCGAGCCGCGACAGCAGGGGGCCTGCCCGCTGCGGCCGGCGGCGGAAGGAGCAAGGCGCGCATGAAAGTAGCGGTATTGGGTAGCGGCATCATCGGCATTTCCAGCGCCTGGTGGCTGCGCCAGGCCGGCCACGACGTGGTGGTGGTCGATCGCCGCCCCGGCCCGGCCCAGGAAACCAGCCTGGCCAACGGCGGGCAGATTTCCGTCTCGTACGCCGAACCCTGGGCCAATCCGCAGGCGCCGCTCAAGCTGCTGAAGTGGATGTTCCAGGACGACGCGCCGCTGCTGTTCCGGCCCCAGCTCGACTGGCGCCAGTGGATGTGGGGCCTGGCGTTCCTGCGCGAATGCCTGCCGGGGCGCCTGGCGCCCAATATCCGCGCCATGGTCCGCCTGGCCGAATACAGCCGCGCCACCCTGCAGGCCATGCGCGCCGAACTGGGCATCCCGTACGATCATCTCGAACGCGGCATCCTGAATTTCTATCGCGACCCCCATGAATTCGAAACCTCGCAGAAGGCCGCCGGCCTGATGCGCGATTTCGGCGTCGAGCGGCGCGTCGTCACCGCCGACGAGGTGGTGGCCATCGAGCCCGCGCTGGCGCCGCATCGCGGCACCATCGTGGGCGGCGACTACACTCCCGAAGACGAAAGCGGCGATGTCCACCTGTTCGCCGCCGGCCTGGCCCAGCGGTGCGAAGCGGCCGGCGTCGAATTCCGCTACGAAACCAGCGCCACGCGCCTGGTCAGCCAGGGCGGCCAGGTGCAGGGCGTGGAAACCATCCAGCCCGACGGCCGCTACGCCCGCCTGACGGCCGACGCCTACGTGGTGGCGCTGGGCAGCTTCAGCCCCCGGCTGGTGCGGCCGCTGGGCGTGTCGTGCAATGTCTACCCGGCCAAGGGGTATTCGGCCACCTTCGCGGTGCGCGACCCGGCGCGCGCGCCGTCGGTCAGCCTGACCGACAGCAGCCACAAGGTCGTGTTCTCGCGGCTGGGCGACCGCCTGCGCATGGCGGGCACCGCCGAACTCTCGGGCTATTCGCGCGCGCTGAACACCGGCCGCTGCGATGCCCTGACGCGCCTGGCGCGCGAGCTCTTTCCCGACGCGCTCGATTTCGAAAGCGTCAGCTATTGGTCGGGGTTGCGCCCGTCCACTCCTTCGAACGTGCCCCTTGTCGGCCGCACCCGCATTCCCAACCTGTACCTGAACACAGGCCATGGCACGCTGGGCTGGACCATGGGGGTGGGTTCGGGCCGGGCCCTGGCCGATCTGCTCAGCGGACGCAAGCCGGAGCCCGAATTTCCCTTTCTTGGTCTGTGAACCTATGAAGACACTGCAATTGGCGGGCCTGGCCCGCGCACTGGGCGCCAGCCGGCGCATCTGGATTTTCGGCGCGGCCATGGCGGTCGCGGGGGCCGCGCATGGCGCCAGCACCGAAATCCAGGTCTGGCACACGCTTACCGGCCCCAACAAGGCCGAATTCGAAAAACTCACCAAGAAATACAACAAAGAACAGGACGACGTCGTCGTCAAGCTGCGCGATTTCTCCAGCGCGCAGGCGCTGCAGCAGGAAGCGGCCGCCTCGGTCAAGAAAAAGCAGGGCCCCAACCTGGTCCAGCTGGCCGACAACCGCTCGCCCGAAGTCGTGTCCGAGCACAAGGCCATCCTGCCCCTGTACCAGTTGCTGGCCAAATACCCCATCAAGGACCTGAACTGGTTCCTGCCGGCCACTTCCAGCTTCACCCGCGACAGCAAGGGACGCCTGCTGGCCTTTCCCTGGATGGCCGAAGTGCCGATCATGTACTACAACCTGGCCTACTACAAAAAGGCCGGGCTCGATCCCAACAAGCCGGCGCGCACCTGGGCCGGCCTGCAGGCCGAGCTGCTGAAGCTGCGCGACGTGGCCAACATCGAATGTCCGTACGCGTCCAGCGACCAGGTCCAGGTCCACCTGGAGAACCTGGCGCCGGTCAACAAGCAGCTGTTCACCAGCAACGACAACGGCCTGGCGTCCAGCAAGGCCACGCCGTCGCTGCAGTTCAATACGCTGTACATGCGCCACATCTCGCTGATGGTCAGCTGGAAGCGGTCGTTCCTGTTCATGGCGCACTCCGACAACGACCAGAGCGACAAGCTGTTCGCCAAGGGCGAATGCGCCGTGCTGACCTCGGGCTCGGGCGCGGCGGGCACGTTCATGAACACCCGGTCGCTGTCGTTCGGCGTGGCGCCGCTGCCGTATTACGACCAGGCCACCACGGAAGCGGGCGCGCCGTTCGTCAGCGGTTCCGCGCTGTGGGCCCTGGACGGCCGTCCGCAGGCCGAAGAAAAGGCCACGGCGCAGTTCCTGGCCTGGCTGTCCAAGCCGGTCAACGCGGCCGAATGGCACCAGCGCACCGGTTTCCTGCCGCTGACCGACGCGGCGTTCCGCGCCGCCGACGTGTCGTTCTACGACAAGATCCCCGGCGCCCACGCCATCGTCGAGTCGATGCGCGGCAAGTCGCTCAGCACCAGCCGCGGGTTCCGCATGGCCAACTATGACCGCGTCGAGGCCGTGCTGAACGACGAGCTGAACCAGGCGTTCGAAGGCAAGACGCCTCCCGTGGCGGCCCTGAACCGCGCCGCCGAACAGGCGCGCCAGCTGGCGCAGCAGCGCTAGCCCTGCATGCCGGGCCGCGGGCGGCATCGCCCGCCGCGGCCAGGCCACCGGCGGCGTTCGCCGCCGGCCATCTTCTGGCCGCCATGGGCGCCCCGCAGCGGGGCGCCGCGCCGAGACAAGCAGGTCGCGCGCCGGCACATGGCCGACCTGCTTCCGGCGCGCGGGCCGCAACCTGGTGCCCACTGCGGCGGCCTACACAGAAGGCCGGCTGGATGCCGTATTCGCCGAACCAAGCGATGCCTATGCGGATATTTTCTCGTTGCCGATATTCGAAGACCGTATCTATCTGGCGGTGCATCCCTCGTCCAGGCATGCGGAAAGGCAAAGCATCGATCTGCAGGGCTGCTCGGGCGAACGGATCGCTACCCTGACCGAAGGGCCATTGACGTCGTCCCGCCTGCGCGAGGTGTTTCCCGACTTCACCGCCGAGGTATGCATGGAGGTCGAAGACATCTTCACCCAGATGAACCTGGTAGCCAACGGCGTCGCGTCCGCCCTGACATACGGGCGCATCAAGGAAATGTTCGAGCACAAGGTCCGCTTTATTCCCATCGCGCCCGAAAATGTGCCCCAGACGATCAGCCTGAATTTCATGAAGGCGCGCGAGCAGGATCCCAACATCCTGGCGCTGACGGCAGCCATACGGGTGCTGCTCAAGAGCAAGTAGGGCGCGAGGCCGCCAGCGCGCGGCCAATCGCGCGCCAAACGTAAAGTTTTTGACAGACACGGCGGGCCGAACGCAGAAGAATGGGCTTTTCTTTCTTCTGCGATCATGATGACGACCCTGCCCGATGCCGGCCTGCCGCGCGAAGACATCCTGGGCGCCCTACGCGCCATGTCGGCCGACGATTTCTCCTGGCAGGACGGGCGCCTGTCCGCCTACGCCTTTGCCTGCGGCCAGGAGGCCGAGCGCATCGCGCGCGATGCCTTCTTCCAGCATTTTTCCGTCAATGCCCTGGGCGCCCGCCGCGCGTTCCCGGGCTTGCGCCGCATGGAGGCGGAAGTCGTCTCGATCGGACTGCAGCTGTTGCGCGCGCCCGCCGGTGCCGCCGGCTTCATGACCACGGGCGGCACCGAGAGCATCCTGGCCGCCGTCCGGGCCAGCCGCAATGCCGCCCGCGCGCGCCCGGGCCGCGCCCGCCACCGCGGCAACATCGTCGCGCCGGCCACGGCCCATCCCGCTTTTACCAAGGCGGCCGACCTGATGGACCTCGAGTTGCGCCGCGTGCCGGTCGGCGGCGACTACCGTAGCGACGCCAGTGCCATGGCCGCCGCCATGGATGGCGACACGATCTTGCTGGTGGGTTCCGCCCCGTGTTTTCCGTATGGCGTGATCGACCGCATCGACGAGTTGTCCGAACTCGCGCTCGCGCGCGATGCCTGGCTGCACGTCGATGCCTGCGTGGGCGGCTACATCGCGCCGTTCGCCCGCATGCTGGGACATCCCGTGCCCGATTTCGACCTGGCCTTGCCCGGGGTGCGCAGCCTTTCGGCGGACCTGCACAAATTCGGCTATTGCCCCAAGCCCGCATCCACCGTGTTCTACCGGCGCGCCGAGGACGCCCGCCACCAGGCCTTCGAATACGATGACTGGCCCAGCGGCCGCTACGTCACCGACACCGTGGTCGGCACGCGCCCCGGGGCGGCCGTGGCGGCCGCCTGGGCGATGCTGCACGCGATGGGCCGCGAAGGCTACCTGGACAGCACCCGGCGCGTGCTGGACCTGGCGGCGCGCTACCGCCAGCGCTATGCCGCCTGCCCGGGCCTGCGCATCGTGGGCCAGCCGCACCTGTCGCTGATGGCGGTCGCGGCCGACGATGTCGACTTGCACAGGGTGGGCGAATGTTTGAAAGCGCGCGGCTGGCTGCCCGGCATGATCCGAGAGCCGCGCGGCCTGCATCATATGCTGTCGCTGTTGCACGAAGCGGCAATCGAGCCGTACTTCCGCGACTTCGACGCCTGCCTGCGGGCGGTGCGCGATGCCGGGGGGGCGGCCGATGCCAGAATCGAAGTGCTCTACTGACCAGCCCCGGCGCCGGGGCGCCGCGGAACACCACCAAAAGGGGAAACACCATGAAGAAGACGCGCTTTTCTCGACGCGACATGCTGACCTTGGCGGCCAATGTCGGCTTCGGTTGCCTGGCGGCGGGCACGCTGCCGCTACGTGCCGCGCGGGCGCAGGGCGCCTCGGTCAAGCTGGGCCTGTGGAGCTCGGCCGGGCCGCAGACCTTCGGCAAGGCCACCGGCTCGTTCCAGCGGGCCTATGCCGGCAAGGCTGGCGTGGACTACATCGCCGTGAACGCGGCGCCGCAGATCCTGGCCGCGATCGCCAGCCGCAGCATGGACATCTGCAATATCGGCTCGGCGCCGATGGTGGGCGGTTTCGCGCGCAAGCTGCCGCTGTCGATGGTGTACGTGCAGAAGATCATCACCGACAGCGAATGCCTGGCGGTGCGGGCCGACAGCGGCATTGCCAGCCTGGATCAGCTCAAGGGCAAGCGCATCGGCCTGCCGTTCAACACCTCGGTGCATTTCGCCATGCTGGCCGCGCTCAAGACGGTCGACCTGCGCGCCGCGGATGTCCGGCTCATCAACATCAAGCCCGATGCGCTGGCCGCTACCTGGAAGCGCGGCGACATCGATGCCGCCTTCATCTGGCGACCGGTGCTGGGCGACCTGCTGGCCGACGGCGGCCGCATCTTGCTGGAAACCGGCGACCTGGCCCGGCAAGGCGTGCGCGTGTTCGATGGCATCGTGGCCGGCAATGAGTTCAAGGAAAAGCATCCCGACCTGCTGCTGGCCTACCTGGTCGAGTACGATCGCATCTGCGCCCAGTACCGCGACCATCCCGAAGAGGTCGTCAAGGTGATGGCCAATTTCCTGAACATGGCGCCCGAGACGACGCGCGCGTATATCCGCTCGTTCCATAGCCTGACGCCCAAGGAAATCCTCGGTGACGACTGGATGGGGCGCCCCGGGGCGAGCGATACCGGGGTATTGCGCGCCTTGCGCGCGCAGGGCGAGTTCCTGGTCGAGAATGGCCAGATCCCGCGGGCGCCGGCCGATTACCGGCCCTACGTCGATGCCAGCTTCGTGGCCCGGATGGCGTGAGGGCGCCGCCATGAGCCTGCAACCCATCGACCTGTACAGCCCCGACCGACGCGGCCAGGCCAAGCTGGTCCTGGAAAACGTCTCGAAGCAGTTCGGCGAGGGCGCCGAGGCCGTGCGCGCGCTGTCGCCGGTCAGCCTGGTGCTGTGCCCGGGCGACTTCGTCTGCATTGTGGGGCCGTCGGGGTGCGGCAAGAGCACCTTGCTGAACCTCGTCGCCGGCTTCGAGCGCCCCAGCACCGGCCGCCTGGTGCTGGATGGCCGCGACATCGACGGCCCGGGCCGCGAGCGCGGCGTCGTCTTCCAGCAGGGTGCGCTGTTCAACTGGATGACAGTGCTGGAAAACGTGGCCTTTGGCCCGCGCGCCCATGGCAATCGCCAGGCGCGCGAACGAGCCATGCATTACCTGGAACTGGTGGGGCTGGCCGGCTTTGCGCAGCGCTATCCCTACGAGCTGTCCGGCGGCATGCAGCAGCGCGTGGGCATTGCCCGGGCCCTGGCCAATGAGCCCGAGATGTTGCTGATGGACGAGCCCTTCGCCGCGCTGGACCAGCAAAACCGCGAGTTGCTCCAGGAAGAGATCAAGGCGATCTGGCGCCGTACGGGCAAGACCGTGCTGTGGATTACCCACAGCATCGAAGAATCGCTGTTCCTGGCTACTCATGTGCTGGTGATGTCGGCGCGCCCGGGCGCGATCAAGTCTGCCTTCCAGGCGGAATTCTCGCGCTCGGACGATCCCTTCGTTTCGACCACGCCGGCCTTCGCCGAGGCCAAGCGACGCATTCTGGGACTGCTGCGCGAGGAATCGCTGGCCGCCCGGCACCAGGAGATCGAATCGTGAACGCTAAGGCCGAGACTTCCATTGCTGCTTTGCGCGGCCCCCGCACGCGGTCGGGCGGCAGCTCCAGGCGGCGCGAGCGCATGCTGTATGGCGGCTCTTGCCTGAGCCTGGTGCTGATCTGGCTGGCTCTGACCGGCGTGGCCGGCCTGCCGCCGGTCGTCGATCCTACCTTCCTGCCGTCACCGCTGGATGTCGGCCGGGCCTTCGTGCGGCTGGCCGGGACCGGCTACCAGGGCCACAGCCTGCTTTACCACTTCGGGATCAGCCTGTTCCGGTTCTTTGCCGCCTTCCTGTTCTGCCTGGCGGTGGGCATTCCACTGGGGTTGCTGATGGGGGTGTCGGGCGGCCTGCGCGCCGTGTTCGACCCGCCGATCGAATTGACCCGGCCGATTCCCAAGCTGGCCTTGCTGCCGCTGATGATCGTGTGGTTCGGCATCGGCGAGCTGTCCAAGATCCTGCTGATCGTGGCCGCGCTGTTTCCCATTATCTCGATCAGCGCCATGCAGGCGGTGCGCGGCGTCAGCGTCAAGCGCATCCAGGCTGCGCAGTCGTTGGGCGCGTCGCGCGCCATCATCTTCCGGCGTGTGCTGATCCCCGCCAGCCTGCCCGGCATCTTCACGGGCGTGCGCGTCGCGCTGGGCGTGGGCGTGACGATGCTGGTTGGCGCCGAAATGGTGGCCACCAGCGAAGGGATTGCCTGGATGGCGCTGACCGCCAGCGATTTCGTGCAGACCGATATCGTGCTGGTCGGCGTACTGATCATGGCCGCGCTGGGCTACACGCTGGACCTGGCGTGCCGCTACCTGGAAAAGCGCGTGGTCCACTGGAGCGGCCGCGAATAGAAGCGGCGGGCGCGGGCGTCAGGGGTGGCCGGCGTCGCTGTCGGCCAGCCGCTCCAGCCCGCGCAGGTCGCGCAGGGTGACGTGGCCGTACGACATCTCGACCAGCCCGTCGCGTTCCAGCGCCTTGATCTCGCCGTGCACGCTCTGGCGGCTGACGCCGAGCATCGATCCGATTTCGTCCTGGGTCAGCTTCAGCGGGATCGACACGCCCCGGTCCGCGGGCGTGCCGAAGCCGCGGCCCAGGTGCAGGAACAACTGGGCCAGGCGGGCGCGCAGCGGCCGGGTCAGCTGGCTTTCTATCTTGGTGAACATATCGCGGCTGCGCGCGCACAGCAGTTCGACGATCGACCACGTCGCGGCGAAGTCGCCGCGCATCACTTCCAGCAGCGCCGCGCGGGGGACGAACACCACCGCCGTGTCCTGATGCGCATACAGGTCCAGCGGGCTGCCCTGGCCATCCAGGCAGGCCACGACGCCCAGCGGCTCGCCCGGCGGCCAGAAGCGCATCGATACCGCCTTGCCGTTGGGCTGCTGCGCCACGTAGCGGATCGAACCGGTAGCCAGCACGTAGATGCCATCCAGCCTGTCGCCTTCGCCGTAGATGCGCGACTGCGCGGGGTAGTGGACGACCTGCGCGCTGCGGCACAGCACGTCCAGCGATTCCGGGGCCCAGCCGGCGAACCAGCGCACCTGCGCCAGCGCGGCGCGCACCAGCACGTCGCGGCTCGTCATGCGAGGCCTCCGTGCGCGGGCTGGCCGCCAGCGAAGGCCGGAGGGCAGAGCGTGGCAGGGGTGACAGACAGCACATCGTTCATGGTGCATGGCGCCTGATGAATGAAGCGTCCGCGCGGCGCTGCCCGCCAAGAACCGAAGCCGGCGGCCGCCCGCAAATGCCAAGATCGTACTCTCACCGCGCCGCATTTGTCCGCCGCAAGCGCGCCGCGCGGCCAGTGAACGAAAACTTCCGTTCGTATATCTCGGTCTAGGCGTGCCAGCCGCGGCGGGCCACCATGCTGGCCACGCTCCGTCGTGGAGCGTTTCCTTGATTCGGGGCGAGCATGGTTCGATTCTTTTTTCTGGCGTGGTTGCCGCTGTGGCTGGTGGGTTGCGCGTCGTGGCCGGCCGGCGATCGCCGCTGGGCCGGCGACGCGCCCGCCGGCCATTACGATTTCAACTGGCAATTGTCGGGCGACCCCGCGGTGGCGCCGTTGCAGGTATTCAGCGGCGCGGGGCGCACCTGGCTGCAGTTCGCGCCCGGCCGCACGCCGCCCGCGTTGTTCGCGCAAACGCCGGCCGGCATGCGACCGCTGCCGTACACGCGCCAGGATCCCTACATCGTCGTCGACGGCGTGTGGCCCGCGCTGGTGCTGCGCGGCGGCGAGCATGTCGCGCGGGTCGACCGGCATGCCGCAACCACGGCGGCGCGGCCGGCCACTGCCGCGGCCACGGTCATGGCCGGATCCGTGGCAGGCCCGGCGTCGCTGGCCCATCGTCCCGAAGGCGATGCCACGGCGCCGGCCGTGGCCGGCGACCCGCCGTCGCACTATCGCGCCGGCGCGCCCGACGCCACCTTGCGTGCCGTGCTGTCGCGCTGGGCCCAGGACGCCGGCTGGCTGTTCGAGCCCCAGCACTGGGCGGTCGATGCCGATATCCCGCTGGCCGGCAAGGCCGAGTTCTCCGGCGACTTCAAGGCCGCCGTCCGCCAGCTGCTGGCGGCCACCGAACTGGCCGACCGTCCGGTGCAGCCCTGCTTCTATTCCAACAAGGTGCTGCGCGTGGTGCCGCTGACGCAGGCCTGCGATCGCTCGCAAGCTTCCGGAGTCCGCTCATGAAGGCCGGCCTGATTCTCTCCGGCGCGCTGGCGCTGGCCCTGAGCGGTTGTTCGGCGCAACAGTCGCTGCGGGCATTGCGCGACGCCATCGCGGGCGCGCGCGCCCAGGTCGAGGCCGACCAGCGGCAGTTCGCCGCAGCTGTCTCCGGCCACGCCGCGCGCGCGGCCGCCCAGGACGTGGACAAGCCGTGGCTGGCCGGGCGCGCGCAGCCCCTGGCGCGCGAGGTCGTGCTGCCCGCCGCGCTGCGCGGCGACATCGATACCACGCTGTTGTTCGCCGGGCGGCTCGACTTGCCCTCGCTGGCCGAACGGCTGACGCGCGCCACCGGCATTGCCGTGCGGATCGCTCCCGATGCCCTGTTGCCGCGCGGGCTGTTCCTGCCCCGGCTGGGCCAGGCGGCCGTGCCCGACGTCCCGGCCCCGACGCGCGTGCCGATCATGGCCGGCCCCCGCCCACTGCCCGACACACTGGACGCCGTGGCCGCCAGTTTCGGCGTGCACTGGCGCTACCATCGTCATGCCATCGAGTTCTACCGCATGCAGACCCGCGTGTACGACGTGCGCGCGCTCACCCTGGCCAGCCGCGCCGACGCCCGGTTGGGGCGTTCCGGCAGCAGCGAGGCGGGCGGGTTCGACAACACGTCCAATACCGCCTTGTCCTCGGGCGAACATCATGCGCTGCAGGCCGTGCGGGCCCGTGTCCTGCCTTTCCTGACGCAAGCCGGCACGGTCGCCGAGCTCGACGGCGGCGGCAGCTCCCTGGTGGTCACCGACACCCCAGAGGTGCTGGACCGCATCGGCCAGTTCATCGAACGCGAAAACCAGGCGCTCACGCGGCGGGTACGCCTGTTGTTCGAAGAAATCACCGTGGTGGCCAACGATGCCGTCGAAGGCGGCGTCGACTGGAAAGCGGTGTACGACAGCGCGCGTGCCGCCGTGACGGCAGCCGTTCCGGCCGCGGCCGGCAGTACATCGGCGGCGCTGGGCGCCACGCTGGGCCAGGGGCCGTTCCAGGGGTCGCGCGCCATCGTGTCGGCGCTCAGCCAGACCGGCGCCGTCCTGCGGCACAGCAGTGTGCCGGTGCTGACGCTGAACCGCCGGCCGGTGACCCATGCGGTGCGCACCACGTTCTCGTATATCGACCAGGTGCAAAGCACTGCGGTGCCCGGCGTGGATGCCACGTTCGGCAGCGCGGCGCTGCCGTCGGTGTCCATCAGCCAGAAACAGGAGACGGTGGGCACTTTCCTGACATTGGTGCCGGATGCCCAGGCCGACGGCCGCATCCTGTTGTCCATCGCGTACGACAACACGGTGGCGCAACCCATCAAGAGCATTACCTTCGGCGAGCAAGGCAACCAGATCCAGGTGCAGCAGATCACCATCGACGGCAACGGCACGGTGCAGCAGGTTGCGCTCAGCCCTGGCCAGCCGGTCATCCTGTCCGGATTCGATCGCCGGCAGGACGAATACGACCGCCGCCGCCTGGCGGCCGACGCGCCGCTGCTGGCCGGCGGCCAGGATCGCGCCTCCAGCGAACGTTTGACCACCGTGGTGCTGGTGACGGCGCAGGTCGAAGAGGGGATCTGAATGCCCGCGCACGATGTTTCCGGGCAGCTCCTGCTGATCGAGGCCGACGATAGCCGTCGCAGCCTGGCCTTCGGGTTGTCGTGGTTCGCCCTGGTCGGCAGCCATACCCCCGCCCTGGCACGTGCCCGCGCGCGGCGCTTGCGCGCCACGCATTATGTGGTGGGCGGGCTGGGGGCCGTGGCGGGCGGCTGCGCGCGCCTGCCGCGGCATGCACGGCGCCGCCCCGTGCATGC
>Ga0182741_1002880_pt1 | contig 19225 bp, 19 predicted proteins | sample eDN5th37CBELigOP_FD_128874 | JGI IMG/M metagenome (GOLD analysis project Ga0182741, IMG submission 128874) | Enriched Organic Plus compost microbial communities from Emeryville, California, USA - eDNA 5th pass 37_C BE-Lig OP (version 2) (version 2) ... | reverse complement strand
TCGAAGCTGTTCTGGTCGTAGAGATGGCAGAACTGCGCCGTGTATTCGAAATGGGGATGGCCGCGGAACTGCTCGCGCATGTCGCGGTCCAGGCCCAGGTGGTGGAAGAAATAATACCCCTGGAAGATGCCGTGCTTGTCGAGCATCCAGTGGTTCTGCTCCGACACGTAGGGCTTCATGATCACCGCCCCGATCTCAGCGTGATTGGCGGGACCAAGGATGTCGCCGATGTCGTGCATCAAGGCGCAGACGACATACTCTTCGTCGCGACCGTCCTTGAAGGCCCGCGTGGCGGTCTGCAGGGAGTGCTCGAGCCGGTCGACCGCGTAGCCGCCGCTGTCGCCCTGAAGCATCTTCAGGTGGGTGAGCAGGCGATCCGGGAGTTCCCGGTTGAACGGACCGGCCGCCTTGACGATGGCCATCCAGTCGTCCTGCGTCCCGTCCACCATGGCGGTGAACTTCGCCTGGGCTTGCGCCTCGCCGTCGGCCATGGCGGCCTCCCTCAAACATCTGTTTTGCCGCATGGTGCGATCAAGCGCCCGCAAGGTCAACGAGGACGCTTGGCCAAGCCGCCCGACCCGTCTATGTTCCGCGCCCGGCCGAGCCCAGCGCTCGGCCTGCGCGGGCGTAGCTCAGGGGTAGAGCGTCAGCTTCCCAAGCTGAATGTCGTGGGTTCGAATCCCATCGCCCGCTCCAACGAAACCAACCACTTAGGGGGTCAACTTCCAGGCGAACGACTTCAATGTGCTCGCCACGCCCGAGGCCGTGACCGGTTGCATCGGCGCTGAAATGAGCATTCAGGCAATCGGGCTCGACCATCCGACCGGCAATCTCGGGTACGGCGTCAGGCGCATTCTAGACGTTCTCTCAAAGAACCTCAGCGGCGCGGATGCTGAAATTGGGGTGGGCGTAGCGATCCGGAAGGACCCAGGCGCGGGCAACTCCACCTTCCGCTATGGTCTGGCCATCTACGATGAGCCTCGGGAACACAAACCCAATCGGTACGGCCATATCTATTCGGACGGCCGCCGACTACGGCTTCATAGCGTTGTCGGTCACACGGGCGCAGATATCCTCTTGGAGCGGAACTCGCTGCGGGGCGTTCAGCTGAACGGTGACTACACGGCCGGCGTGATCGTTCTCAAAGCTGGCAATCAGGTCGACTTCGACTCGCTCGGGGACCACGCAGCGGTAGACTTCAATACGCCGACGACGAGGCTGTGCATCTCGCGCGGAGGCGTCGAGAGGGTAGCATTTGGGCTCGGAGCGACGCCGGGCCTCTACATTGCAAACGACCTCTCCATCGCGCCGCGAGACACGGGCTGCGCTACGTGGACGGGAGCCGGTGACGAGACGACTGGACTCGACCCGAGCACCGTGACGCTTCAGCAGCTCGCGGCCCGCGTAGTCCAGATCGAGAGCACCCTTACTTTCATCCACGGACTTATAGGCCTTGATGCCATCGGTAAGCGTCCCTGCTAACGTCGCGCAGGCGATCATCAACTATCTGGTAGCGCGTCCATATCGTGAGGTCTTCCAACTGATCGATGCCCTGAGCGCCGCCCCGCCAACCAGGGAAGGTGCGCCCGACGAGACGCCGACCGACGAGAGGTAGCGTGAGCCCGCGCGGTCCAACCTGGACTGGCGCTGCGCAGGATGCCAAGAAGGGATCATGGCTGACATTCAGGGTGAAACCGGCGCAGCGACCGTGAACGCCGCGGACAGCGCGACTATTCGAATTGGAGAGTTGTCGGCTCCTTGGGGCGGCTCGATCAACCTCGGCGAAGGGTGCGGCTTGCACGTCGGTCGGAACGTCCAGCTGGCGCACATCGAGATTTTCGCCGCCGACGGAGCCGTGATCATCATAGGCGACGACACGCGCTTTACCTGGCGGACTCGCATCTACGCTCATGAGCGTAGCCAGATTTCCATCGGCCGGGATTGCCTGTTCGCCAGCGACACACTTCTGATGTCGAGCGACGTTCACAAGATATTCGATGCGGCGTCGGGTGAGCGGATCAACGAGGCCAGAGACATCGTGCTCGGTGACCACGTGTGGCTTGCAGAAGGTGTCCGCGTCTACAAAGGCGCGTCGATCGGCTCAGGTAGCGTGATCGGCGCGGCGTCGATCGTCACCGGGAGCATCCCGCCAGACAGCATCGCAGCAGGCGTCCCGGCGAGGGTCACGCGCGAGGGTATCCGCTGGGAGTGGTGATTACTCCCCGATAGGAGCGCCCATTTCAATATATCGCGCGAAGGCCAGGGCTTCCTCATATGTTTCGAAGGGGCCCTTGGCCGCGTCGTCGAGGTTCACGTGATGCGCCGTCGATCATGCGAACTCGCGTGGCGGCTTGGTCGCCTGAAGATCAAGCAGTAAGCCGACAATCGGGAACCGACGTCGGACCGGCTCGTGGCCTTGCGCATCAGAATCTCCAGCAACTGTGGAGGGATGTCGCTGGCGACGATCGTTGCATTTGGGAACGCCTCCGCGAGAGGGCCAATCGTGTTCCCGCTCGCCCAGCCGGCCCGAGATACTGGATTACTCAGCGCCAGTCGAAGCCGTCACATTGCTCGGTGAGATGGGGGCCTCCGCGACGACCCTTGTTCCGTGGTCTCGGGTGACGCGGCGAGGTCTGGCAAAGGCAAGCGCTGGCTTCTCGATGAAGTGCCAGGAAAGGATAGCAAAGAGGAGCGTCGGTGGCAGGGCTGCCACGAAGAGTTCCAATGGCTTTAACGGTGGAAGCGCCCATACAAGCGTCTGCTGAATAGGAAACGCGAAGATGTAGATGCCGTAGGAATAATCGCCGATGCGATTGAACCAGCGAAAATCCGGAACATAGGCCAGCCAGAGCAGGCCGTAGGACAGCGCAGCCCCATAGGCCACCACAAATTGGGGCGTACCCCTCGTAGCAACGGCCAACGCGATCAGTCCTGCTGCAATGCCGCCGTGAATTCGAATATGGCTCCGAAACGCCATTGTGAGCATCCCAATTGCGAAAAAGACCCCGCATCTTGGGCCGAGAGGCTGGAAAAATAGGAGTTCGGCCAGTCCAGGCCTTGAGAGCGCCAGTCCCGTCGCAGCAATGATAACCGCGAGTAGAAGTTTGGGGCGGCCAAGAACTCCGATTGCCCAGAGCGCCGCGACGGCGACATACATCCGCGCTTCATTGGGAAGCGTCCACAACGAGCCATTTGGGGACGTGTTTGGAAGCTCCACGAATACGCCAGGGAGCGCGAAGGAGCTTTGCACCAGGCTCATATTGATCCAGAGAAAGCGCCAGGTCTCGTGATCTGCGAAGTAATCTCTCGGATTTAACGTGGTAACGAGCGGGCCGATTGCGAACGCGCAGAGTAAAACTGACGCAGCTAAGGCTGGAAAGATTCTCAGTGCGCGACTTCGTAAATAGATCCAAAGATTTTGAGAGCTGAGCATACTTCCCGAGATCAGAAAGCCGCTCATCAGGAAGAACGCATCGACCGCGACCGCCCCGCCACTGTCGCGGCCGAGAAGATATGTGACCAGTTCCACCTGAGTGCTTTCGCCATCAGAAAGTGGGAAGCTGTGGCTGTAGAGAACGAGCAGCGCTGCAGTCAGTCGTAATAGATTAAAATTGTTGTCGCGGCCCCGCGTGTAAAATTCCGAAAGCATTTTCGTCACGTGAGCCGATTGCTTGGTGTTTCCGCCAGCCGATCTCTGCTCGACAGTGCTCCTCCCTGACCCCGCATCACCGATAATTCCTCTGCCTTAGGAGAAGCAAGCTGGCGCAGAAAAAAAGTTGCGACGTCACCAAAAGCCCCGCCGGCCGGGGTGTGTTAGGCGTCTTCTGACCTAATTGGCGTATCTAGGCTTCACTTATTGGGTTCTCGACACCCAGTGGGACGCTCGCTAGGACAGGCCTGCATCGCAAACGTCGGGAGGGGTTATGATCGACTTGGACAGCGCGACGGCCACGGTTGCTGGGCGGTTCGGGGTGATCGAATTTTTCCCTTCTGATGATCCGATCGGCAAAGCGCTCGCAGCGTATGGCGAATGGGCCCAAGCGGAGATCGACCTTCTCTCGTCCTTTGTCGGGCTGGGCAGCTGCGTGATCGATATAGGCGCCAATGTGGGAACTCACACGGTCGCCCTGGCTCGGCTGGTTGGTCCTACAGGTCGTGTTGTAGCCTTTGAACCCCAAAGGCCTGTCTTCGAGATTCTCGGACGAAACGTCGAGCGCAATGGCCTCTCGAATGTCACGTTGCACAATGCTGGCGTCGGTCGTGCTCTCGGAAAAATGAAAATCCCGGAAATTGACTATCGCGCCCATGTGAACGTCGGCGCAGTGGCCTTGGTCGAAGACCTATCGGCTGTTGAGGGAGATGCTGTCTCCATACTGCCGATCGACAGTCTCGATATGCCATCTTGCCACTTGGTGAAGCTCGATGCCGAAGGTATGGAGGCGGAAGTACTGGCGGGGATGGCAGATACTATCGCTCGCACCCGTCCGGTATTATTTGTCGAATGCAATACGGTTTCTGACGGAATTGGGGTGTTAGGCGCAGTCGAATGGAGCCGATACCAGTTCTATTTGGTTGCAACGAGCGCCTTCAATCCGGACAACTACCTGAAGAATTCAAGCAACTTCTTTGGGGTTGCTCGAGAAACTAATCTCTTGTGTGTTCCCGAAGAGTTGGTGGGCATAACGCCAGGCCCAAGTCGGGCGCGTTCCATTACCCCGATCGCGAGCGGCGATGATCTCGCCACGGCCCTTTTGATGGCGCCTCGCTATGGCGACGTGACCGAGCACGACAGAGATCCCGCCTGGCTCCGGGAGCAGCTCTCACGCGCGCAGCAAGAGCTTTCCCAAAAGACGGTGCTCGTTGCACAGCTAGAAGAACGTTGCTCTACTTTCAAGCAGCTTGAAGGCGCGGTCGCCGACCTGCAGAACGAGTTGGCGAGCGAGCGCGCCGAGCGGGCCCATACGGCTGAAGAGCTGGAAGCAGCGAGTTTGGCTATCACGCGTCTGGAGTTTCGCGCCGCCAGTGTCTCCAAGCAGCTGGAGAAAGCCGAGTACGAGGCTCGGACGGTGAGTGACCGGCTACATGCTGCCGAACAAACGGTCACAGCTCGCGAGGCCCAAGCCGTCGCCTTGGCTGCGGAGGTCGCAGCGTTGCGTGCATCCACGTCTTGGCGTCTAACGCGGCCCCTGCGTTGGCTGCGAGGCGGTCGCCAGTGAGCTCGCACAAAAATAACAGCGCCGGGGCTCAGTGATGAGCAAAGCTTCAGAGTTAAAAAAAGATCGGCTATTGATCGCTGAAAGCGGGTTTTTCGATCGTGACTTCTATCGCGCATCTTGGCCAGATCTAGATGAAGGCGTTGATTTAATCGAGCATTACCTGCTTCATGGTTATGAGAGCGCGAATCCTGGGCCAAATTTCGACGGGCTGGATTATCTCGTTGTCAACGATGACGTCAAAGTTGCCGGGGTAAACCCGCTTGTCCACTACCTGCGCAATGGAAAGTCAGAAGGGCGTAAGGCCAAGCCAGCATCAACGAGCCGGCTGCGTCTAACGCGCGTGGAAGGCCCGACGGCGCCAACACCCCAAGAGTGGGAGGAGCTTCGCGGCAAACTGAGGCAGGACAAACACTCGCCTGTCGTGGATGTCATCGTTCCAATTTATCGGAACCTTGACCAAAGCATGCGTTGTCTCTTTAGCGTGCTTCAAGCGTCTCAGCGCACGCCCTACTCGCTTGTCGTGGTCGACGATTGTAGTCCCGAACCTGAGCTGAGCGCTCAATTGAATGCGCTGGCCGCCGATGGCCTAATCGAGCTTCACCGAAACACTGAGAACTTGGGCTTCGTCGGGACCTGCAATCACGCGATGTCCCTTCATTCTGAGCGGGATGTGGTTCTCCTGAATTCCGATACTGAGGTCTACGGAGATTGGCTCGATAGACTTCGCTCAGCCGCGTATGCCGCCCCCAACATAGGGACCGTCACCCCTCTATCGAACAACGCGGAAATCTGCAGCTATCCACATTTCGTCCAGGATAATTGGTGGAAGCTTGAACTGGCCGACGCGGAACTTGATGAGATCGCCGCGGAGGTGAATCGAGGGGCGTCCTTGGAGATCCCCACGGGCGTGGGCTTTTGCCTGTACTTGCGCCGTGGCTGCGTTAACGACGCGGGCCTCTTTGACCAGGAAAGTTTTGGAAAAGGCTACGGCGAGGAGAACGATCTTTGCCGCCGCGCCGCGGAGGCCGGTTGGCTCAACATCTTGGCCCCGAATGTCTTCGTGCGGCACTATGGCGGTTCATCGTTTGGAGCGAGCAAGAATGAGCGGGTTGTAGCGGCGATCCGAAAAGTTGAGGAACTCCATCCTGGCTACACGCAGTTGGTGGGGGACTTCGTTCGCAGCGATCCGATTAGAGCGTTCAGGCAAGAGTTGGATCTCGCGCGCGTGGCTCGGCTGTCTCGTTCGGGCAGGCGCGGGGCGACGTTGTTCATTACCCACAGCTGGGGGGGCGGCACAGAACGTCACGTCCAAGAAATGTGTCGATTGTCGGTCGACGCGGGCGTGGCGGCCATCGTAGGGAGGGTGGATCCAGAAGATCCTGACGCTTTGGTTCTGGAGCCTTACGAAGCGAGCGAGTTTCCTAATCTCCCCATCCTACGGAGCCGTGATGGCGTTGAGGGAGCGGCTCGTCACCTCCGGCGCATGGGGATAGCTCACATCCACGTGCATCACCTCGCCGGGTTTTCGGACCGGATGTCCGACTTTGTTCGTGCGGTGAGCCAGGAGGCCGGCGTCGCCTTTGATGTCACCTTGCACGACTATGTTGCCGTCTGCCCGAGAATCACACTGATCGACAGAAGTGAGCTCTACTGTGGTGAGCCGGACATCGTCACTTGTGAGCGCTGCATAGCCCAGTCCGGTTCGCCGTTTGGGCACCCTCACGTTTGGGACTGGCGAGAGCGACATGCGCGTCTTTTGAAACAAGCGCGCAAGATCTTCGTGCCCAGTGCGGACACCGCACGACGCATGAAGCGCTATCTTCCCGGCCTCGACTTTGTCGTCCGGCCCCACCCCGAGCATCTGCCAGGTCCCGCGCGAGCGGAAACGCCGTGGCCTCCGCCGCCCCCCGGAGTTCGTCGGATCGCGTTGCTGGGAGCGATTGGCCCCCATAAGGGATCAGTGTTGCTCGTAGACGTGGTCCGCGCCACCGCCGTCCACAAGCTTCCGCTGGAGTTCGTCTTAGTCGGATACAGTGATCGGGACGACGAGCTGAAGAATCTAGGCGTGAAAATCACTGGTCCGTATGAAGAAGGGCAGGGCGCAAGCTTGCTCGCAGCGGTTGGCGCTGATCTGGTGTGGTTCGCTTCGGTGTGGCCCGAAACTTATTCTTACACACTGAGCGACGCCTTCTCGGCAAACGTTATGCCCGTGGCCTTCGATCTCGGAGCAATGGCGGATCGCATGCGTGACGCCGGATTCGGGCGCATTTTGCCGCTTGAGCTGCTGCTTGATCCGGAAGGCGTTGCTGTGACCTTGAGTTCGCTGAACATCTCCAGGGCTCCAGCGGGAAAATCATTCAGGCCCGCCCAATATCAAGAGTTGATCTCCGACTACTACGAATTCCGGTAGTGCGGCGATCGCTGTAGCTCCGTTCTCTATAGATTCTACGCGGATTTTTGGTCCGTGAAACGCTGCGTTAGAGACGCAAACGTAGTGGTGAGGTTCAAATGAATGGCGACGTGCGGAAGATTCAATACTCCAGGAACCATCAGGCGGATTTGGTGGATTATCCAATATCCGACATAGATGACGATGAAGATTTCCTCACCGACTTCAGTATAGCGCGTCCTTATAGTATGGTTGGAAAGGAGGCGCTGTACTCTCTTTATCAGGCCGTGAAATACGTTCTGTCGCGCGAAATACCCGGCGACATCGTCGAGTGCGGTGTCTGGCGGGGAGGGGGCAGCTTGCTAGCCGGATTGGCGTTGAAGCGATTCCGCAAGGAATCTGAGGAGGCGCCGTCGCGGGATCGAAGGGTATGGCTTTATGACACCTTCGAGGGAATGACCGCTCCGATTGACGCGGACGTCGATATCGGCGGCGGATCGGCACGCGCGTATATTGAGAAATACGGCGACGACGGCAAATGGTGCTACAGCGACGAAGATGAGGTCCGGATGAATCTCGTCGCTGGAGGGCTTTCTCCCGAGGAGTTCGTGTTGGTGAAAGGGGATGTTCTAGATACGTTGGACCGTGAAAGTCCCCGACAGATTTCGGTCCTCCGACTCGACACCGATTGGTACGAATCCACTAAAAAGGAGCTGGAGGTGCTTTATCCGCTGCTTTCGCCTGGCGGAGTCCTTATTATTGATGACTACGGGCATTGGCAGGGCGCCCGCAAGGCCGTTGACGAATACTTCGAGACGCAGGCAAAGCCCATCTTCTTACAACGCACAACCTACGCTGTGCGTACCGGGGTGAAGATTTAGCCCCAAACAGCCGCTCATTTGCCTCGAACCAAAGAGTCCGGCTCCGGAATATACAACCAGTGGCGAGGCTTTTCGGTGCTGCCACTGCGAACTTTTCCGATCGTGCGCTGCGCTAGAGGCGCCTAGACGCCACCAGCTGTAGACACGGCAGTCCTGGGGGATCCATCTGTGCGGTTTCGAACCGCACAAGATCAAAACCCTTATGCTCCAGCACGCGCCGAATGTCGTCCAATCCCATCCAGTAGGTGAGATCTTCCGGCGCGCCTTCCCAATAAAGGGGCAAATTTGAGTAATCCGGGATCATGTAGGATCTGGCATACAAACGAATGTTGCCTGTCTCGTGAGCATGATTTCGATCGTGATCGGGGATGAAGTGACGCAGTTGATCGGGCGAGATCAGGTTCTGATCGAAGTAGTGGGTCCAGATATAGAGGTGGGTCCCAACCCGGCAGGCCTCCTCGAGAAACGCAACTGGGTCCTGCATATGGTACAGCACGCCAGACGCCCAAACGACGTCGTAGGCCGTAGCTTCACGCAGCGCGCCTAGTAGATCACCGTGCTTGAAGCGCGCCTTCAGGCCGTAGACCTCTTTGAGGCACAGGCATTTTAGGAAGTTGATCCGGTTGCCTTCGACCGAGTCAATGCTCAGCGCGCCGAGCTTCTCAAGCTGCCGCGTCTGGTAGGCTTCAAAGGGACCGAGGTCCAAGACGGTCTTCAAGTTGAGCCCGTCAGGGATGGCGGACGCAAACCACGCGGGCCTCACGTCTTCGAACATCTCCGCATCGCCGGATGTCAGCCCCGGAAGAGCTGACTTCCATGCACCAGCGAAAATATCGACGATTGTCTGGGGTGACGGGGGCCGCGTCTCATAACCGGTATGAATCACGTCGCTCAATAGATGCTCCCTCGAATTCAGCGAACTCCTAAGGTAGGCAGCCCGCAGCGACAAGGGACAAAGCTTGGCGTCGGGTGGTGAGCGTTAGGCTCACTCTCTCGACGGGTCGCTGACGGCGACTCCGAGCGATCTGAAGACGGGGCGCTTCCTTGAGGTTGAGCGCTTTGGCGTCTTGGCCGTAGGCAAGGCGATCAACCAAGGGCTGAGACAGAGCCGCAATGCCATTGATCCTGAGCAGTGTTTCTGCGCTGGAGCGCTACATCGCCCAAGCGCCCAGATATGAAACTCCTTTTGTAGTCGCGATCGACGGACGTAGCGGGGTTGGCAAGTCCACCCTGGCGCGGGCGCTGACTGCGTCCCTGGGCGCGGCCGTGATCGAGGGCGACGACTTTTATGCGGCGGGATGGAACTTCGCGCCGACGATGCAGAATCGCGAGCCTCCGCCTGCGTCGACTATACGCGGCCGTTCGATTGGGAAGCCTTCGACGGGCGGCTGTGCAATGAACCGACGCGGCTCGGGCCAAAGCCGATCGTCGTCCTCGATGGTGTCTATACGGCGCGCCCGGAATTAACGGACCTCGTCGACCTGCGCGTCCTCGTCGAACTTTCCGACGCTGTACGGTTGGAGCGCCTACTGTTGCGCGAGGGAACCATCGGCCCCTGGGAGCGACAGTGGCACGAGGCCGAGCATGTCTATTTCCAGCGCGTCATGCCTGCCACTGAGTTCGACATTATATTACGCCTGCCGCAAACGGGGCCGCTGGCGCCCTAGTCTGGGCGTTGCGAGAGCGAGCCGCGGCGGTGTTCCGCTCTTCGCAAGTTCGTCCTCATCGGAAACATGGGCGCCCGGGCCGCAAGTTTGCGCCCATTGGAGGCCGTGGTCGCTGAACGATCATCGCCACAGGTCGTTTACGCCATCCAACCTTGCGAGTGGACAAGAAATGTTCTGGTTCTACATCGGCGTGGCCGCTGTCTTGGGCGTACTGGTCGCCATGACCCTGCATCGCTTGACCCGTCCAAAGTAGGCGGCGTTCGACGCCGATGTGCGGTCGTCTGGCGCAGGGGGCTGAAGCCTCAGCTCAGCCGCAGGTCGCGCCAAGGTCCGCGAATGGCCAGGGTCAGGCCCGGCCAATAGATATTCAGGAAGAGTGTCGATCCGTCTGGCGAGAAGCAGACGCCGGCGAGTTCGGCGTTCTCGCGGAAGACGTTGCGCGCGACCGTATAGACCCTCCCATCAGGTGTTACGCCGCGGAGGTGGTTGCGCTTGGTGGCGGAGTAGCGGTCTTCACAGACGAGCAAGTGTCCCCAGGGCGCGACAGTGAGATTGTCGCCATAGTCGAACACCTGCTCATCTGCGGATTCCAGGAAGAGCTGGATACGGCCAGGCTCGTCGCCTTCCCCCGGCTGTCCTTCGTGAGCGCTCGGCGCGTAGCGCATGATCTGCCCGTGCTTGGCCGCGCCTCCTGACGTGCAGGTGAAGAACATCTCGCCGTCCCCGAAATGGATGCCTTCACCCCGCGCAAAGTTCGCTGCGCCGGCCGCGCGGCCACGATGGCGCAGGTCGTCATCGGGGCTGTCGACATGGTCGAGCTCGATCCATCGCACCTCCAGCCAATCCCCCTGGCTCCAGAGGACCTGCTCATGGTTGCTGGTGTCGGCCCCTTCGGGCGCCCGCCGCAGGCCGAGCGCCTGGAGATTGCCGCCTTTGGCGAGCTCGCCTCGACTGTTGGGCAGGAAGCGATAGAAGAGACCTGAGCTCCCGAAACTGTCTTCGGTCATGTAGACGATGCCGGTGCGAGGATCGACGCACGCGGCCTCGTGTTGAAATCGGCCCATGTCCCGTAAGGGGACTGGCTCCACCAGGCCCTTGGCTGTCGCCGGCACTTCGAAGACCCATCCATGGTCTTTTCGGCCGCTCTCGCCGGCGCGAAGCGTCGTCTCCTCGCAGCTCAACCAGGAGCCCCAGGGCGTCACGCCGCCGGCGCAGTTCACGGCCGTTCCCACCAGGCTCAGGAACTGCCGCTCGAGGCGCTGGTGTCTCAGATCATAGATGAGGCTCGTCGTGCCGCCCGGGAGCGCATGGCCATCCTTCGTCAGGTCGTAGGCTCTCGAGCTGTCGATCTTGTGGGCCAGTCGGCGCGCCAGTCCGGCGGGACCATAGTTCACATCCCCGGGCCCCAGTTCATGATTGCGAATTAGAGCGATCCGCGAGCCGCCCAGGGGAATGCACCCCATGCCGTCGGCCTTGTAGGGGACTTCCAGCCCGTCATTCATCGTCTCACCGAAGCGGGAGACAATCTGATAGGAGAACCCCCGCGGCAGATCGAGGATGCCGTTGGGGTCTGTCAGAAGATCGCCATAACCAGGGATCTCGTTTCGGTAGGTCTCCTGACGCGCCTGTGCGAGCCGGCCAAAGCCCGCAAAGGCAAGGCCGGCCGCCGAGGCCAAGACCGAACGGCGCGAAGACTTCATCTCTCAGTATCCCTGGGTCCGCTGGCGGTCGAGCGGTCGAGACCAGGACTGTCGCCAGCGTCGGTCCTCTTATGGGCGTCCGCCACAATGTCGAGCGGCGGCCAGCGAGTGGGCGCACCCGCGCGTCGGCTCGCCGCAGACAGTTCAAGTAAAGTAACGATATAACATATCAATTAATGTCGTCTGGCGCCCTCTGGTCCGGCTGTCAAGCGCGCAGGCGGCGCAAAGAGGCGGAGGCACGAAGCGGTGCTGCTGATGGTCTCCGGAATTCACCTGATCGGCAGTTGCTGCTCTGGCGGGCACGATCGGGGCATGACCCAGGATCCTCTATCGCTTTGGCGGCCCGGCCCGACCAAGGACCTCATCCTCGATTTCGTCGGGCGCGTGACGGATCCCGGGGGCGCGGACTTCCTCGCCCCGGCCGAGCGCATCGCCACCTTCGACAACGACGGCACGCTCTGGTGCGAGCAGCCGTTGCAGGTGCAGTTCTTCTTCGCGCATGGGCGGCTGGAGGAGATGGCGCGCCAGGACCCGCGGTTGAAGGAGCGCCAGCCCTACAAGGCCTTCCTCGAGCACGACATGAAGGCGATCGCCGCCGCGGGGAAGAAGGGGTTCTTCGAAGTGGCTGCGGCGACCCACGCCGGCATGACCGAGGACGAGTTCGACCAGCACGCCCGCGAGTGGCTGGCCTCCAGCAGGCACCCCACCCTGGGCCGGCCGTTCACGGACCTCATCTATCGCCCCCAGGTCCAATTGCTGGGGTATCTGCGCGACAATGGGTTTCGCACCTTCGTCGTCTCGGGCGGCGGGATCGACCTCATCCGCGCCTTCGCCGAAGAGCATTATGGAGTTCCGCGTAATCAGGTGGTCGGTTCGAGCGTGCGCACGCGGTTCGAGGAGACCGCGGCCGGATGGGTCCTGACGAAACTCGCCGAGCTCAACAGCTTCGACGACCGCGAGGCCAAGCCGCAGAACATCAATCTGCACATAGGCCGCCGGCCGGTGCTCGCCTTCGGCAATTCGGACGGCGATCTTGCGATGCTGCGCTACGCCCTGAGCGGCCCGGGTCCGCGGCTGGCCCTGCTGCTGCACCATGACGACGCCGAGCGCGAATTCGCCTATGACCGCGATTTCAAGGTCAGCCCGCTCGCCGAGGCGCTGGACCACGCCGCCGAATACGGCGTCCACGTCGTCAGCATGAGGCAGGCCTGGGCCACGGTGTTCGATCCCGTGGCCTGACCTGTGGCTCTGGCTACTTGCTCATGGCCCGGCGGCCGGCTTTCTCGGCCTCGATCCGATCGACGAAGCCGTCGCCGTTAAGGTCCATCTTCGGAAAGCGCGCGGCCGAGACCTGATCGATTTCGGCCGGCGTGACGAAGCCGTCCTTGTCGGCGTCGATGGCCTGGAACCAGCCGCCCTTGCCGACGCGGTTCGCGCCTTCGACACCCGCTTCCTGTAGCTCTGTGCGCTCGATCTCGGCGGCGTGCTTCCACTCCTGGGCCGATATCCTGCCGTCGCGATCGTGGTCGGCCCGCATGAGGGCCGTGCGCCGGGAGTCCGCGTACTCCTTGGCCGAGACCTTGCCGTCGCGATTGGCGTCGGCGAGCAGGTTCGGGGGAATGCCCTGAGCCGCGACCGCGCTGGCCGAGACTGCGAGCAGGGTGACGCGGGCCAAGGTTCTCATCGGCGACTCCTGAACACGAGGATGGGTCGACAGCCTCACCGGACCCTGCGCCTGCGACCATCGGGCGCCCACCTGAGAACGCGCCCGGCGGAACGCCCAGAGTTCAGGCCGATGACGAGGCGCGGGATGGGGTCAAGACCTGATTGGCGCGCGCGGGCCGCGGGTGAAATCTCGTGCCTCCAGATTGGGAAGGAGCGGCCATGTCCGGGATTCTCCGAAACCTGCAGCAGCCGTTGGGCATCGTGCTGGCCGCGGGCTGCGTCACCATCGCCGCGCCTGTCGCCGCGCAGCAGGCCAGTCCAGGCGTCCAGAAGAGCGCGGTCGATGCGGCGAGCCGCATGGGCGAGTACCTGCGCAGTCTGAAGTCGTTCGAAGTGACCTCGGACGTCACGCTCTCGGCGATCGAGGAAGGTCAAAAGGCGCAGACCCAGATGAAGGTGACCTACAAGGTCAGGCGCCCGAACGCCTTCGTCATCGATGCGGTCTCCGATCGCAAGTCGCGGCGGTTCATCTATGACGGACGATCGTTCACGGTGTTCGCGCCGAAAGTCGGCTATTTCGCCACCGTCTCCGCGCCCGCAACCATCAACCAGACGGCGCAGGTGATCTATCAGACCTACGGCGTCGCCTTGCCTCTGGCCGATCTCTTCTATTGGGGCGAAGGTGCCTCTCCTGCGGATGGCGTGACGACCGCGCAGAAGGTGGGGACCGAGCGGATCGGAGGCGTCGAGACCGACCACTATCGGTTCGGGAATGCGGAGATCTCCTGGCAGATCTGGATCGAGCGCGGCTCGCGGCCTGTCCCGAGGCGGGTGGTGATCGAGACGCTGGGGGACCCCGCCAAGCCGACCTATGACGCGCGGCTGACCTGGAACGCCGATCCGAGCTTCGCCGCCGACACCTTCACCTTCACGCCTGCCAAGGACGCCAAGCCGATCGAGCTGGCGCGGGTGAGCCCATGAGCAAGTCGCGCCTTCCTCTCCGCCGCGCGGCGGGCGTCGGTCTTGCGGCCCTCTCCCTCGCCGCTTTCAGCCAGCAGGCGCTGGCCTTCCCGCGGCTCGGCGGCCCAGGGCCTCGAGGCGGGTTCGTTCACGCCGGCGCCGCCTCCAGCATCCATGCTCCGGGCGGCGGGGCCTTCAAAGGCATGCGACCGGGTGAGGGTGGGGGCGGGCGTCAGCTCCATCCGCCGGAGCCGGGCCCCGGGCCAGGGCCCGGACCCCGTCCGAATCCTGGGCCGCGGCCAGGGCCGGGACCTGAGCCAGGACCTGGGCCACATCCTCCCGGCCCGGGACCAGGACCTGGGCCGGGACCAGAGCCGGGCCCGCACCCGCCCGGGCCAGGTCCGCATCCGCCGGGCCCAGGTCCCGGACCGGGGCCAGGACCCCATCCGCCCCCGCCGCCTCCGCCACCGCCGCCCGCCTGGGGCTGGTGGGGTGGATGGGACTATGATCCCTTCTGGGATTATCCGGTCGCGACCGCGGCGGTTGCGGGCGTGGCCGCCGGGGCGGCGGCCGCCGTCACTTCGGCGGCGATCGGCTCCACGGTCTATACCCTGCCGTCCTCCTGCGTGACGGTCTTCCGCGGAGACCTGACCTACTTCCAGTGCGGGAACGTCTGGTACAAGCCGCAATATCTCGGCTCGGGCGTGACCTATGTGGTGGTGGCGCCGCCAGCCTGACAGGGCGCAAGAAGATCGGGGCCCGCGCGCTGCGCAGGCCCCGATCCACTCAGCCGGGCTTACCCGAAATACGGCGGTCGGGGGGGGAGGACCGCGCGCAGGGGCAGTCAAGCAAGGGCTCGCGGGCCGGGGCATCGGGGCAAGGCCCCACTCGCAGCACGGATTCACCCGGTCAGAACGCTTCGCCGATGTAGAAATAGAAGGCTTGGCTGTCGTCACCGAAGGCGAAGTCCACCGACGCGTTCACGCGCTGGGACTTCGAGGCCTTGAACCGCAGGCCGACGCCGGCCGACGGCAACAGCTTGCCGTCCAACTTGTCGAAGGACGGCGCGACGTTTCCGACCCCTGCGAAGGCCACTGCACCTATCCGCCAGAAGAGGTCGCGGCGGTACTCCACCTGGGCTGCGAACATGGTGTGATCGCGATAGCGCCCGGCGTCGTAGCCGCGCAGGTCGTTGTTCTGGCCAAAGAGGCAGAGGTCGTAGAAGGGCGTTCGGTCGCCCGCGTCGCAGAAGGAGACCCGTCCGGCGACCACGGCCTTGTCCGAAAGTGCGTGGTAGAAGTTGGCCGCGAGCTCCAGGCGGGAATAGTCGCGGTCGCTGCCGAGCGCTTGCGAGGCCCTGATCCACTGTCCCGTGGCGTAGACGCCCTTTCTCGGGGCGAATTGAGCGTCGCGCGTATCGTACTCGCCGGCGAGGCCGAGGCCGGAGCTTTCGCTGCGGAGCTCCGCGTCCGGAATCTGCATGTCGGGAAATGGAAGCTCCGACAGGTTCAGCGACGTCCGCGTGCGTATGCCCCGGTAGACGGGACCGGCGTAGAGGTTCGGCGCGACCTTGAAGAGCACCTGGGCAAGGCCCCCGCCGCCACGTTGATCGATGGGAATGGAGCGGTCGCGCGCGCCGGCGCCCGGCCCGATGCCGTAGAAGTCGAGCTTGAAGTCGCCGACGCCCACCCCGGCCGTCACCCGCACCTTGTCGCCGGCCAGGTGCGCCCGCTGGAAGACCGCCGCGGCCCAGCTGTTGCTGTCCGTGTAAAGACCGCCTGCGCCCGTGATCCAAGGTTGGGGTGAATGTCCTGGCGAGTAGAGGGCGATCGCCGTCAGGGCCAGGCCGTTGCCGAGCGCAGGGTTGGAGACCGGCACGGGCATGGCGACGAAACTGGGGCCCCGGCTCTTGGGAGCTGGCTCCTGCTCCTGCGCGTGCGCGCCGCAGGCGGCCATCGCGAAAGCGGCGATCTGCAGTCCTTTGCGCCAGGAAAAGCCCATCTCGCCGCTCCTTCCGGAGACAGCTTTTCAAAGCCGGCCCGAGCGCCCCATCAGGTCGAACCCTGATAGGGCCGCTGAGGCGGCCTCACGCGCCGCGCAGTCCCTCCACCCACGCGCCCTGCAGGATCGGCAGGCCGCCGCGGAGGCGCACGCGGATCAGGTCGGCGCGCTTGCCGAGCGCGATCTCGCCGCGGTCGGCCAAGGCGGCGGCGCGAGCCGGCGCGGCGGTGACCACCGCGACGGCCTGGTGGAGCGGCCAGCCGAAGGGTTCGGCCGTCAGCGCGAAGGCGCACTCGATCAGGCTGCGGGGAACATAATCCGATGCAAAGGCGTCGAGCAGGCCGGCCTGCGCCAACTCCGCAGCGCGCACATTGCCCGAATAGGAGCCGCCGCGGATCAGGTTCGGCCCGCCCATCACGACGATCATGCCGCGGGCGCGGGCGCGGTCGGCCGCCTCCAGGGTGACCGGAAACTCCGCGACGGTGGCGCCGAGGTCGGCTGCGGTGTCGATGTGCTCGACGTCTTCGTCGTCGTGGCTGGCCAGCGGCTTGCCCAGTGAGATGGCGAGCTGCGCCACGAACTGACGATTTCGGTCGGCGTTGCGCGCCTGTCGCTCGCGCGCCTCGGCCAGGCGCGCCTCGCAGGCTTCCTGGCTCATGCCGCTCGCCTGCCAGTTCTCGAAGTGGCGCGAGACGTCGCGGTACTGCCGTTGCCCAGGCGTGTGGTCCATCATCGAGAACATCGAGGCGAGCGGATGTCCCGCGAGCTCTTCGAGCAGATACTCCAGATGGTCGCTGGTCGTCTCGCAGCGCCAATGGATGCGGTGGTCGGCCTTCAGCATGCCTTGCGAGCGCGCCTCGAGAATGCCCTCGGCCAGGCGCTGAAGCCGGTCCTGCTTGCGGGCGGGCGCGGCGTTGAACGATCCCACGCTCAGGGAGTTGAAGACCGTCGTGACGCCCACCGAGAGGCCGCAGCCGTCGTGGGTGACCGCCGCCGAGGTCGGAGACCAGTCGATATTGGCGCGCGGATAGTAATGCTTCTCGAGGCTGTCGGTGTGCAGATCGATGACGCCCGGCATCAGGATGTCGCCTTCGAGATCCTCGCCCACCGCCCCGGGGCCGCGATCAACGGCGCTGATCTTGCCGTCCCGGACGAGGAGGGAGCCGATGAAGGCGTCGTCGGGCGTGACGATCCGGGCGTTTCTGAACGCAAGTTCCACTATCTGCTCCTAGAACTGGCGTCCGCGAGGTCGCCGTAGGTGATGTCCTCGAATTCGATCTCGACGGAGGTGTTGGCCCGCGACTCGCCGAACTCCAGGGGCCGGCCCAGGCCGTCGATATTGAGGTAGCGCTGCAGCAGCAGCGGCACGTGCCGCGGCAGGTGCAGGAGGTCTGCCTCCTGCGGGGTCGGCAGGCGCGCGGAGATGGCGGTCCGCTTGCGGGTGTAGTCGGGCACGCCGTTGTCGGTGAGGGTCTGGGTGATGGTGCCGCGCTCGCGGTACATCTCGATGAAGGTCGGAAACCGCTCGAGGCTGAAGGCGTGCTGGCTGAGCGCCGAGGGCCGCTCGTTCACGAAGCGCAGGCGCTCGAGATAGATGATCGGATCGCCCGGCCTCAGATCGAGCGCTCTGGCCGTCTTCATGTCGCTGGGACGGGTCTCGAGCTTGAGGATCTTCAGGCGCGGCGTGCCCCCGGCGCGCTTCACGCCCTCGGTGAATCTCGGGCGACGGCTGAGCCGGGCCGGCTTGGTCGGCAGGCGGACATAGCTGCCGCGACCTTGGCTGGATTCCACGACGCCCTTGTCCTGAAGATCCGCCAGAGCGCGCCGGACGGTGTGGCGATTGACCATGAACTGGCGTGACAGGTCCTGTTCCGTGGGCAGCTTGTCGCCCGGGACAAGTTCGCCGGCGCCGATGCGGCGCTCAATCGACCGGGAAATCTCGCGCCAGAGCGGCGTTCCTCCAGGCATGACAATCACCAATTCAGTTTCTGCCACATGTCTAGACAAGTTTGACTTATGTCATTGAGTTGTCATAAGAAATGAAGATCATCTAGACTGAGTTCTTACTATCAAGATGCTGTTGTGGGTTCAATAAATCCTTGGTGTATGGGCGCCTGCCTGGCGCCTCTCACGCCAGGCGTTTGCGGATGAGGCTGGAGATCGTGTCCAGCATCGCGACGGCGGCCATGTAGAGAAGGATGATGAAGAACGCCTCGTCGAAGGCGAAGACGCGAAGCCGCTCGTCCAGCTCGAAGCCGATGCCGCCGGCGCCGACGATCCCCAGCACGCCTGCGTGCCGGAAGTTGCCTTCCAGGTAGAACAGTGACTGGCCGGTCATGACCGGCGCCATCTGCGGGGCGAGGCCGTAGCGCATGACGATCAGCCGCGAGCCTCCGGCGGCGCGTACGCCTTCGGTCGGAGCAGGGTCGCAGGCTTCCAGCGACTCGGAGAACAGCTTGGCGAGGTTGGGAATGTCGGCCAGCGCGATGGCGATCACCCCGCCGAACGGGCCAAGGCCGAACAACGAGACCATCACCAGCGCCCAGACCAGCACAGGCACGCCGCGGAAGACGTCGAGGCCCCGCCGGAGCAGGAAGTGTACGATCGGCTGCGAGACGACCGTCTTGGCCCCGAGCACGCCCAGAGGAACGGCGACGAGGACGGCGAGGACCGTGCCGAGGAACGCTATGGCGAAGGTCTCGCCGATGGCGCGCAGGATCCGCAGCAGCTGTCCGTCCGGCGTCGG
>Ga0182741_1002877_pt1 | contig 19237 bp, 17 predicted proteins | sample eDN5th37CBELigOP_FD_128874 | JGI IMG/M metagenome (GOLD analysis project Ga0182741, IMG submission 128874) | Enriched Organic Plus compost microbial communities from Emeryville, California, USA - eDNA 5th pass 37_C BE-Lig OP (version 2) (version 2) ... | reverse complement strand
TGCGAACCCGACAGTTCGAGGCTGCGCCGCGCCGAGCGCAGCGACGTGATCGGCATGATCTCGGGGATGATCGGCTTGAGCCCCTGCTCGGCGTCGCACGCCACGACCCGGTCGCGCAGACGCAGGTAGTGCTCGACGTCGAAGAACATCTGGGTGATCGAGTACTCGGCGCCCGCACGCAGCTTCTGCACGAGATAGCGGGTGTCGTGGTCGAGGTCCGGGGACCGGTGGTGTCCTTCCGGGAACGATGCGACGCCCACGTGGAAGTCGCCGAGATCGCGCACCAGACGTACGAGTTCGTCGGCGTATTCGAGACCCTCCGGGTGCTTCTCCCACTCGCCGAGGGGGTTGCCCGGCGGGTCGCCGCGCAGGGCGAGGATGTTGGTGATGCCGCGGTCGGCATAGGCACCGACCATCGCGCGCAGTTCGTCGATGCTGTGCCCGACGGCCGTGAGGTGCGCGACCGGCAGGAGGGTGGTCTCCTCGGCGAGACGTCCGGTGATCCGGACCGTACGGTCGCGGGTGGATCCCCCGGCGCCGTAGGTCATCGATACGAAGGCCGGACCGAGGCGTTCGAACGTCCGCACGGCACGCCACAGTCGTCCCTCGGCCTCGGCATCGCGAGGTGGGGAGAACTCGACGGAGAACGGAATGCGGCCCGAACGCGCGGATCCGAGACGGTCCACGATCGACGGGGTCCGAGAAATCCCGTCGTCCTCGGTTGCCCTGACGAAGTCGCTTGTCACCGGTCCAGCATAGGTGGCGCCACCGGGCCGGTCGCTACCGGCGACGACCCGAGTGTGCGGATAGGCTGGTCGCGGCGCCTCCGGCTCTCCCGCCGCCGAGGTGCCGTCACCCATCGACCTGGAGGTTTCGTCCTGTCTACCGGCGCCGATCACTTGTCTGCCGAGCAGCTCCCCCATCGTGTGGAGGACTCCCTCCGGCAGTTCTTCACCTCACGTTCCGATCTGGTCGACTCGGTGGGCGGTGGATACCGGCAGGCCGTCGACACGCTCGAGGCGTTCGTGCTGCGCGGGGGCAAGCGGGTACGTCCGCGCTTCGCCTGGACGGGCTGGCTCGGCGCCGGCGGTGATCCGACCGGGCCGGACGCCGCGGCCGTCCTGCAGGCGTGCTCGGCGCTCGAGCTCGTGCAGGCCGCGGCCCTCGTCCACGACGACATCATCGATGCCTCAACCACGCGCCGCGGGTTCCCCACCGTGCACGTCGAGTTCACCGAGCAGCACCGCAGCGCCGGCTGGCACGGTAGGTCGGAGCAGTTCGGCGAGTCGGTCGCGATCCTGCTCGGCGACCTCGCCCTGGTGTGGGCGGACGACATGCTGCACTCGGCCGGGCTCGACCCCGCGACGGTCGCGCGCGTGGTCCCGGCCTGGGCCGCGATGCGCACCGAGGTGCTCGGCGGGCAGTACCTCGACATCGCCAACGAGGTGGCGGCGGACGAATCGGTGGAGGCCGCCACGCGGGTCAACCGGTTCAAGACCGCGGCGTACACGATCGAACGCCCGCTGCACATCGGCGCCGCTCTCGCCGGCGCCGACGACGACCTCATCGACGCCTACCGCCGCTTCGGCACCGACATCGGTCTGGCGTTCCAGCTGCGCGACGATCTGCTCGGCGTCTTCGGCGACCCCGAGATCACCGGCAAGCCCTCCGGCGACGACCTGCGCTCGGGCAAGAGGACGGTCCTGTACGCGCTGGCACTCGAGACGGCCGACGCCTCCGATCCGGCCGCGGCCGAGCTGTTGCGCACCTCGATCGGGACCGATCTGTCCGACGCGCAGGTCGAACAGCTCCGCTCGCTGCTCGTCGACCTCGGCGCGGTCGCCCGGATCGAGGACCGCATCACGGAACTGACCGACAGCGCGTTCGAGGCGCTCGAGTCGTCCGGCGCCACCGAGGAGGGCAAGGTCCTCCTGCGCGAGTCGGCGGTCGCCGCGACCCGACGGGTGGCGTGAGGACGGTGCGGACGGTTCCCGGCGCCGACCGGGTCGTCGTGGTCGGTGCCGGCCTCGCCGGTCTGTCCGCGGCGCTGCACCTGCGTGGCGCCGGTAGGGACGTGACGGTCCTCGAACGCGCCGACGACGTCGGGGGCCGGGTCGGCAGTTATCACGGCCCCGGTTACGAGATCGACAACGGCGCCACCGTGCTCACGATGCCCGAGCTGATCGACGACGCCCTCGCCGCGGTGGGCGCCGATCGGGACTCGGTCCGGCCGGCGCTACGCACCCGACAATTGTCCCCCGCCTATCACGCGCGGTTCGCCGACGGCACCTCGCTCGACGTGCACTCCGACCCCGAGGCCATGGTCGCCGAGATCTCGCGGGTGTGCGGTCCCGAGGAGGCACGCCGCTATCTGCGGCTGCGGGCGTGGCTCGCCGACATCTTCGACGCCGAGTTCGACCGCTTCATGGACGCGAACTTCGACTCGCCGCTCGACCTGGTCTCGTCTCCGGCGGCACTGCGCGACCTTGCGCGTCTGCTCCGGCTGGGCGGGTTCGGCAGGCTCGGCGCACAGGTGAACCGCAGGATCACCGACCCACGCCTGCGCCGCGTCTTCACCTTCCAGGCGCTGTACGCGGGGGTCGCTCCGGCACGGGCCCTCGCCGTCTACGGGGCCATCGCCCACATGGACACCTCGCTGGGCGTGTACGCGGTGGACGGCGGTATGCGATCGGTCGCCCGCGCGATGGCCGCGGCGTTCGTCGATGCCGGCGGACGGCTCGAACTCGGCCGGGAGGTGACCTCGCTCGATCTCTCCGGTGGCCGGGTCGACGGTGTCCGCACCCGCGACGGAGAACGCTTCCCGTGCGACGCGGCCGTCCTGACCCCCGACACCCCGGTGGTCGACGGGTTGCTGCCGCACCGTCGGCGCCGCCGCACACTGGCCGCGCCGTCGGCCGTGGTGCTGCACGGGTCGATCCCCACCGGGGTGACCCACGGCTGGGCGGCGCAACACCACCACGTGATCGACTTCGGCGGTGAATGGGACCGCACCTTCGCGGAGATCACCCGCAGCCGCGGACGTGGCCGGCCGATGTCGGATCCCTCGCTGCTCATCACACGACCGGCTCTGTCCGATCCCGGTCTGCGCTTCACCCGTGAGGGGGCCGAGCACGAACCGTTGTCGGTGCTGGCGCCGTGCCCGAACCTCGACAGCGCTCCGCTCGCCTGGGCCGAGCTCGCGGTGCCCTACCGCAACGAGCTGCTCGACGTCCTCGACCGCCGCGGATACGGCGGTATCATGGACGGTTTCCGCGTCGACCACATCGACACACCCGCAACCTGGCACGCTCGTGGCATGCAGGCGGGCAGCCCGTTCTCGAGCGCTCACGTCTTCCGGCAGACGGGACCGTTCCGGCGCCGTAACCTCGATCCGGCCGTTCCCGGCGTGGTGCTCGCCGGGTCGGCGACGGTGCCGGGCGTCGGCGTCCCCACCGTGCTGTTGTCCGGAAGGCTCGCCGCCGAACGGCTCGGTGTTCCGCGAAGCCGGTGACACCGGGCGCAACACGCTCCGCGTCTCCACTAAACTGTCCTCGTTCGCCAGCTACCTGCGCGCCGCGCATCCACACGTCCACGGGGGAGGAACCGTAACGATGTCGTCCCCTGCCTCGCCCGACGCCGAGCCGCAGACCTCGCCCGCGCCGGAGGGGACGGTCGCGCCGACGGGTGAGCGCCCGAAGTACGCATTCCTGAGGAGTCCCGCCGGCCACGCCACGTTGCTCGGCGCGTGGGGCGCGGTGCTCATGACCTTCGGCAGTTTCGGATCGGGCAGTGTCCGCCGCGTCGATCCGCTGCTCGAGGACATCTATCTGTCGTGGCTGCGCTTCGGCCACGGTCAGCTGCTCTCGCGGATCATCCTGTGGGTCGGTGTGCTCGTCATGATCGCAGCGTGGGTGCGCGTCGGTCGGGCGACCCTCGCCGGCCACGTCACGGTGCGCGATCTGTGGACGGTGCTTCCCGCGTGGACCGCTCCCCTGCTCGTCGCGACCCCGATGTTCAGCCGCGACGCCTACTCCTACCTCGCGCAGGGTGCACTGCTGCGCGACGGCTTCGATCCGTACGAGGTGGGCCCGGTCGTCAACCCGGGCGTCCTGCTCGACAACGTCAGCAACGTATGGACGACGACCACCACGCCGTACGGGCCCGTCCACCTGCTGCTCGGTGCGGGCATCACGTCCATCACCGACGACAACGTGGTGACGGGCACCTGGCTGTGGCGCCTGACCATGCTTCCCGGCCTCGCGCTCATGGCGTGGGCCGTGCCGAAACTCGCCCGTCGCATGGGTGGGAACCCCGCGATCGCCCTGTGGCTCGCGGTCCTGAACCCGCTCGTGCTGATCCATCTCGTCGGCGGTGTGCACAACGAGCTGCTGATGGTCGGTCTCATGATCGCCGGCATCGTGCTCGTGCTCGAGGGCCGACATATCGGCGGCATCGCCCTGGTCTCGCTCGGCGCCGCGATCAAGGCCACAGCAGGATTGGCACTGCCCTTCCTGGTGTGGGTGTGGATGATCCACGAACGCGACCGTGCGCGCGCCGAAGGGCGCGAACCGGCAGCGCCCGTCCGCCTGTTCGCCAAGGCCGCCGGTCTGGGACTGGTCGTCTTCGCCGCGGTCTTCGGCGGCACCTCGCTGCTCGCCGGTGTGGGCATCGGCTGGCTCACCGCCCTGTCCGGCTCGTCGAAGATCATCAACTGGTTGTCGCTGCCGACGATGATGGCGCACGCCGTCACGTGGGTCACCCCGTGGCGACTCGGATCGGTCCTCGACATCACGCGCATGCTCTGCGCGATCGCGCTGGTGGTGATCCTGGTGTGGGCGTGGTGGCGCTTCCGCCGCACCGAGCGCGACGCGGTCTTCGGGATCGTCGTGGCACTGACCGCGGTGACCCTGCTGTCGCCCGCCGCGCTGCCCTGGTACTACTCCTGGCCGCTCGCCGTCGCCGCCGCCTTCGCGATGTCGCCCAGGGTGCTCATGGTGCTCGTCGGGTTGTCGACCTGGTTGATGTTGATCTTCAACCCCGACGGGTCGATCGGGATGTACAACATCGCGCACGTCGCACTCGCGGTGTTCGCCTCGATCGTCGCGGCCCGTTCGCTCGTCACCCGTGATCCGCTGCGCCTGCGGTTGCGGCCACGAGCGGCATCGCCCGCCGGCGCTGCCCGGGACGACCGTGCCTGACCGCCCCGCGGGGATCGCGGCCGACGATCTCACCCGGGCCTACGCCTACTGCGCCGAACTCACCGCCGAACACGGACGCACCTACAACCTCGCGACCCGGTTGCTGCCGGCCCCGCGCCGACACGCCGTGCACGCGCTCTACGGGTTCGCCAGACATGTCGACGACATCGTCGACGTCACCGCCGTGGACGACCCGGAGGCCGCGATCCGCGGGGTCGACGCCGCGCACGCCCGCCTGCACGCCGCGCTCGCGGGTGATCCCGGCCCGCTCGACGAGACCGGTCTGGTGGTCCGTGCGCTCGCCGACACGATCCGGCAGTACCGCATCCCGACCGGGTACTTCGACGCCTTCATCCGTTCCATGCGCATGGACGTGCCGCGCACGCCCGAGTTCCGGCCCCACTACCGGACCATCGAGGAACTGCGCGAGTACATGCACGGCTCCGCGGCAGTGATCGGTCTCGAACTGCTGCCCATCCTCGACGTCGCCGATCCTGCCGCCCCACCGGCCGCGGCCGCGCTCGGTGAGGCATTCCAGCTCACCAACTTCATCCGCGACGTCGGCGAAGACCTCGAGCGCGGACGCGTCTACATCCCGCTCGACCTGTGGTCGGCGTTCGGGGTCGACATCGACCTGCTGCAGGAATGCCGGCGCACCGGCGCCGTGGATCCGAGGGTCCGGCGGGCGCTCGCCCACGCGGTCGCACTGACCCGCGCCGAATATCGCAAGGCCGAACCCGGACTGGCGGTACTCCCCGACCGGATCCGGCCCGGTATCCGCGCGGCCTTCACGCTCTACGGGCGGATCCTCGACGAGGTCGAACGCAGTGGGTTCCGAGTGCTCGACCGGCGCGCGACGGTACCGCGCCGCACCCGCGCCGCGGTGATGCTCACCGAGTACGTCACCGGTTCACTGCTCCGGCAGCGCTGAGTTGCCCGCCGCGGATCAGGCCGAGTTGCCCGCCGCGGATCAGAAGGCGAGTGCCTGTGCCCGCCGCATGACCTCGCGCGCGGACTGCGTGTGCATCGCGGCGACGGGGCTTCCACCGGGAAGAGAATCGTCCTCGGCGAAGAGCCACTGCAGGATCTCGTCGTCCTCGTAACCGCCGTCGTGCAGCACCGCGATCAGGCCGGGAAGACCCTTGAGAACGTTCCCCTCGTCGTCGAGGAAGGCCTCGGGCAGGACCGGCACGCGGTCGCGCTTGAACGCCAGCAACTGCCGGTCGCGCACCATCTGGTGCACGCGGGAGGTGGCGACGCCGAGGCTCTTGGCCACATCGACGAGCTGCACCACGGGCACGGAGCGGTCGAGAACGTCGTCGCAGTAAGGGATTGCACTCACCCCACCACGTTATCGTTGCGGCCTCGCGGGCAGCTACGCGGCTACCGTCCACGGGAGCTGGCTACGATCGACGGGGACGAAATCGCTCCGCACACGCAGAGCCGGACCTTCGTCACGTCGATACCTCGAAGGCCCGGGTACCGGCGTCCCACCATCACGCACGAGACACGGGGGTACACCGGGTGACCGCTGGCAGCGACCGACTGGTCGGCGTCGTGCTCGACCGGCGTTATCGCATCGAATCGCAGATCGCACGCGGCGGCATGTCGACCGTCTATCGCGGCACCGACATGCGTCTCGACCGTCCCGTCGCCGTGAAGATCATGGATCCGCAGTTCGCGGCCGATCCCCAGTTCCTGGCACGGTTCGAGTTCGAGGCCAGGTCCGTCGCACGATTGACGCATCCCGGGCTCGTCGCGGTCTACGACCAGGGCCAGGACGGCGACCATGTCTTCCTCGTGATGGAGCTCGTCGAGGGCGGCACCCTGCGTGAGCTGCTGCGCGAGCGCGGGCCGATGCCGCCGCACGCCGCCGCTGCCGTGGCCGCTCCGGTCCTCGGAGCCCTGGCCGTCGCCCACCGGGCGGGTCTCGTGCATCGCGACATCAAGCCCGAGAACATCCTCATCTCCGGCAACGGCGAGGTGAAGATCGCCGACTTCGGGCTCGTCCGCGCCGTCGCCGCCGCGACCACCACCTCGCGCAGCGTGATCCTCGGCACCGCGGCGTACCTGTCCCCGGAGCAGGTCACCGTCGGCAGCGCCGACGCGCGCAGCGACGTCTACTCGGCCGGTGTGCTCGTATACGAGATGCTCACCGGCCGCACCCCCTTCATCGGCGACACGTCCCTGTCGGTCGCGTACCAGCGCGTGGAGAAGGACGTGCCGGATCCGAGTTCGGTCATAGACGGGGTTCCGCCGGAACTGGACGCCTTCGTCCGTCGGGCCACCGAACGCGAACCGTCGGAACGCTACGCCGACGCGCAGGTGATGGCCGACGCGCTCGGCGAGATCTGCGACACGCTCGATCTCCCCCGCTACCGGGTTCCGGCTCCCAGACGATCCGCCGTGCGGACGCCGCCCGTGGTGGACCCCGACGCCGCGGCACCGACCCGCACCGTCGACGGTGCCGCTGCCGGACATGCCGATCCCGCTCCGGCGACGACGGTGCTCCCCGGCTCGGCCGCCGCGAACTCGCACGCCCCGACGACCGTGCAGACCGCCGTTCCGGCCACGCCCGGCCCGGATGCTCCGGCCACGCCCCCGCACCCGACCCGGGTCGCGACCCGCACCCATCCGCGTCCCGACACCGAACCCGTGGCGCCCCGGCCCGACTACGCTGCCGACCGTCGCCGTCAGCGCCGGTCCGCCGCCGGTTGGATCGCCGCGATCATCGTGCTCGCGTTGTTCATGGGAATCGCCGGGTGGTGGCTCGGCGCCGGCCGCCTCACCGACGTCCCGACCGTGCAGGGTCTCGACCGGGCAGCGGCCGTGTCCGCGATCGAGACGGCCGGATTGTCCAGCGAGATCCGGGGCGAGTACTCCGACGACGTCCCCGTCGACACCGTCCTCGGCACCGACCCCAGCGCGGGTTCACGCGTGCCCGACGGCGACACGATCGCGTTGCTCGTGTCGCTCGGCAGACCCACCGTCCCGTCCATCCCCGGCGCCGGCGAGAGATCCGTCGTCGAGGACGAACTGCGCAGCCGCACCTTCGAACCGATCGAGGGCGGCACCGCGTTCAGCACCACGGTGCCCGAGGGCGGTGTGGCTGCACTCGACCCCGCCCCCGGCACCGTCCTGCCGGTGGGCGCCGAGGTCGCACTCGTGATCAGTAAGGGCTCCCCGCCGGTCACCCTGCCCGATCTCACCGGACGCCCGGTCGACGAGGCGCGACGCATCCTCGACGAAGCAGGTCTGACCGTCGGTGAGATCCGAGAGGTCTTCGACGCCGACGTCGACGAGGGACGAGTCGTCGGCACCGACCCGGAGGAGGGCGCCGACGTCAGCGCCGGCGGAACCGTCACCCTGCTCGTATCCAATGCAGTGAAGGTGCCGTCGATGTTGGGACGCTCGGTGGGCTCGGCCCGCGACGAGCTCACCCGCCTCGGTTTCGAGGTCGAGGTCCGGCAGCTCGGCGACTCCGACCGCTCGATCGTGATCGGCCAAGATCCGGGGGCAGGCCGGAGAACAGAACAGGGCAGCACGGTCACGCTGACCGCACTGCCCTGATCCGACCACCCGTCCTCTACCCGGGAAGCATCCCCACTGTGATCAACCGCGGAGCATCTCCGCCACGAGGAACGCGAGTTCGATCGACTGCTGCGTGTTCAGCCGCGGATCGCACGCCGTCTCGTAACGACCGTGCAGATCGAGATCGGAGATGTCCTGGGCACCGCCGAGGCACTCGGTGACGTCCTCACCGGTGAGCTCGACGTGGATGCCGCCGGGATGCGTGCCGAGCGCGCGGTGCACCTCGAAGAAGCCCTGCACCTCGTCGACAATGCGGTCGAAGTGACGGGTCTTGTAGCCGGTGGATGCCTCGTGGGTGTTTCCGTGCATCGGGTCGCACTGCCAGATCACCTTGTGGCCGGTGGCCTCGACACGCTCGATGATGCCGGGCAGCAGGTCGCGAACCTTCGAGTGGCCCATCCGGGAGATCAGGGTCAGCCGGCCCGGCGTGTTGTGCGGGTCCAGGCGCTCGACGTACTCGACGGCCATCTCCGGGGTGGTCGACGGACCGATCTTCAGGCCGATCGGGTTCGACAGCAGCTCCGCGAACGCGATGTGCGCGCCGTCGAGCTGGCGGGTGCGATCGCCGATCCACAGGAAGTGGGCCGACAGGTCGTACAGGCGCGGCTTGTCGCCCGAGTTGTCGAGACGGAGCATCGCGCGCTCGTAGTCGAGGACGAGGGCCTCGTGGCTGGCGTAGATCGTCGCTGCGCGCAGGTTCGGGTCGACGACCCCGCAGGCGTCCATGAACCGCAGACCGCGGTCGATCTCGGAGGCGAGCGCCTCGTAGCGGGCACCGGCGGGCGACGCCGAGACGAAGGCCCGGTTCCAGTCGTGCACGCGGTGCAGGTCGGCCTCACCGGCGGCGGTGACGGCACGCACGAGGTTCATCGCGGCACTCGCGTTCGCGTAGGCACGCACGAGGCGCGACGGATCGTGCCTGCGCACCTCCGCGTCGGCGACCAGCGAGTTGACCATGTCGCCGCGGTAGGACGGCAGGCCGAGCGCGTCGGTGTCGGACGAACGCGGCTTGGCGTACTGGCCGGCGATCCGCGCGACCTTCACGACCGGCGTCGACGCACCGTAGGTCAGCACCACCGCCATCTGCAGCAACGTGCGGATGTTGCCCTTGATGTGCGGCTCGGTGTTGTCCGCGAACGTCTCGGCGCAGTCGCCGCCCTGGAGGAGGAAGGCCTCACCGCGAGCGACGGCGGCGAGCTGGGTCTGCAGCTCCTCGACCTCGCGGGGCACGGTGATGGGAGGCACGCTCTCGAGCACGGTGCGCATCGCCGCGGCCTGTTCCTCGGGCCAGCTGGGCTGCTGCAGCGCCGGCTTTGCGAGCGCCGCGTCGAGGTTGGCACGCAGCTCCTCGGGCAACGGGGGGAGTTCGGGCAAGCGGTCGATCGGCACGTCGACAGTCCAGTTCACCCGTCCAGGATATGGCGTGACGGCCGGAAGCGGCGCAGCACCCCGTTACCCGCGTCACCGCGACCGTCGAGCAGCCTCGATCGCTTCGAACTTCGCGAGGTTGTGGCGGGCGTCGGCGAGGGCGTCGTGGTTGTCGTCCGGCGCGGGGGGCAGGGGCGGGGAGCCCGAGTCCTCCCAGTACTGCCGGAGCTCGCGGGTGAAGCGGGGCAGGACGTCCGGGAGTTCGGGCATGGTGCCCCACAGCTGGACGAGCACGACGTGGTCGTAGGCCCCGATCCAGGCCCACAGTTCGGGCCGGATTCCCGGCCGGGGCACGAGGAACTTCAGCAGGTCGTCGCGGATCCTCGATCGCGACTTCCAGGCCGGGTGCGCCGGAGGCGGGAGCTTCGGGAGGACGTTGCGGCGCACCCAGGCTCCGGCCCGGGTCGGGTCGAACTCGGTCGACACCGCGTAGAACTCGCGGCCGTCCTCGCAGGCGACACCGATCGAGACGAGTTCGATCGTGCGGCCGTCCTCGATGAACTCGCAGTCGTAGAAGTAGCGCACCGGCTCACCCGGCACGCGTGTCGGGGACGCGGTCCGCGACGGAACCGTCCTGCGGCGGGGTCGCGGCACTGCCGTTCGTCGACGCGCCCGTGTCCCCGGCCGTGCCCGACTCGTTCGCCGAGCCCTTGTTCTTGAGGGAGGCGGCGTAGATGTCGACGTACTCCTGACCCGACAACTGCATGAGCGAGTACATGACCTCGTCGGTGACGGTGCGCTCGACGAACCGGTTGCCACCCATGCCCTCGAACCGGGAGAAGTCGATGGGCTCACCGATCCGGACGGTGATCTTCGCCGGTCGCCACATCTTCGACCCGATCGGGTTCATCCGGTCGGTGCCGATCATGGCGACGGGGATCACGGGCACACCGGTCTCCAGCGCCAGTCGCGCCAGGCCGGTCTTGCCCTTGTAGAGACGTCCGTCGGGTGAGCGGGTGCCCTCGGGGTAGATGCCGAGCAGCTTGCCCTGACCGAGAACCCGCACCCCGGCGTTGAGCGCGTCCTGCGCGGCGTCGGCGCCGGTGCGATCGATGGGGACCTGCCCGACCGAGGAGAAGAACCAGCGCTGGAAGGCACCCTTGAGGCCGGTGCCGGTGAAGTACTCGCTCTTGGCGAGGAAGGTGATGCGCCGGCGCACGAGGAGGGGAAGGTAGAACGAGTCGAGGACGGCCCGGTGGTTACTGGCCAGAATCGCCGGTCCGTGCGCCGGAATGTTCTCGCCGCCTTCGAACTTCGGACGTCCTATGAGCCACAGCAGCGGTCCCAGGAGGACGTACTTGAACAGCCAGTACCACATGGCATCCTTCCCGAATCCGATCATCCCCCACACGGATCGGTGCAGCACCGCCCGCCGGTCGACTCTACGACGATGCGGCTGCCACACGCACATCGCGTCAGTGCCCGACCCCACCCTTTCGACGTCGACGTGACGATAATCTCACCTACAGCGGCGGTCGAGAGGTTTCGACGGCGGATCGGGCGAGATCGGCGGCGCCGATGAGACCGGCGGCGTCGCCGAGCTGCGCGACCCGGACGCGCGCGAGCGGGCGGTGGCCGGCGCCGGTGGTCACGGCCGCATAGTGCTCGCGCGCAGCGTCGAGGAACAGCGGCGCGGAACCGGAGACCCCTCCCCCGATGACGACGAGCTCGGGGTCGTAGACGTCGGCGACGAGCGCCAGGCCGAGCCCGAGCCGACGGGCGAAATCGTCGAAGGCGGCGAGCGCGACGGGATCGCCGTCGTGGGCGGCCCCGGCGATCCGCCGGCCGGTGAGCGATCCGGGATCCGAGGCGATCTCGCCCGCGAGAACGGACCGTCCGGGATCGGCCGCGAGCATCTCGACGGTCGTGTCCACGAGACCTGTTCCGCTGCAATATCTTTCCCAGCATCCCTGCTTACCGCACGGGCAGGGCCGCCCGTCGGGCACGACCTGCAGGTGACCGAGTTCGGGCGCCACACCGTAGGCACCGCGATAGATCCGGCCGTCGAGCAGCAGGGCGGCGCCGATGCCCGTTCCGAGCGCGACCATCACCGCGATGGTGCTGCCCGCGGCGGCGCCGAAGCGGTACTCGGCCCAGGCGGCTGCGTTGGCGTCGTGTTCGAGGACGACCGGCAGTCCGAAGCGTTCGGTGAGTATCTCGGCGAGCGGTGTGTCGCGCCAGGGCAGATGCGGCGCGAACCGCACGGTGGTGCGGTCCTCGGTGAGGAAACCCGCGACCCCCAGCCCGACCGCCGCGATGTCGTTGCGTTCGCGCAGATGCTCGACGAGACGGTGGAGCGCGTTCTCGAGGGCGACCGCGGAGGACGGCGTCTGCGTGCGCACACTGTCGACGACGTCGCCGTCACGGTCGACGGCCGCCGCCCGGATGCTCGTGCCCCCGATGTCGATCCCGACGGTGAGCCCGGGGCCCTGCGTGTTCACGTGCGGACGTTGACGGAGATCCGCTCGAAGGCCGGGCGATCCCGCGTCGGCGGATCGGGTGTCGGCTCGGGCGGGGCGCCACCGGTCGAGGGCAGGAACTGCGCGAGGAACTCCCTCAGCAGCGCGATCAACGCCGCCAGTTTCGACGCCAGCCTGCTGACCAGTTCGTGGTTCTCGCCGCGAACCAGGGCTGCGGCGGCGCAGAGCGGGCACCACGCGCATCCGCTCGGGGTGGTCGCGGCATCGGCGTCACCCGGCGCCGTCGAACCGGTCGCGGCCTCGGGGTCCGTATGAGCCGGCGCATCGCCGGTCGCGACGACGAACTGCTGCACCGTGCCTTCGACGCGGTCGAGCACGGCGTCGGCGAGCAGCAACAACTCCGAGATCAGGGCTTCGTGATCGTCCCTCACAGCGGCCACACCGCCGGATCCGGTACGAACCGCACCACCAGATCGGTTCCGTCGAACTCGGCATCGGAGACGGTGCACCGGCGCAGACCCGACGCGAGTCGCACCCGGCGGCGCATGCCGTCGGCGCCGACGACGAGGTCGTCGCCCATCCGTCCGAGTGTCAGCGATGCGGGGTCGGCGAGCGGCAGGTACATGCGCATCGCGTACACCGACTCCACCCCCGTTCCCGATTCGTGCTGCACCCGGACCGGCTCGTCGGTCTCCGACGAGGGAACGGGTGTGTCGCGGCGGAGCGCCGTGGCGAGCTCCTCCAGAGCTGCCAACCCTACCGGCTCCGCGGCACGGCGCTCGCACACGATCACGGGGACGTCGGCGACGACGGCCCCGATCTCGGCGACGATCGCCTCCTGCGCGGCCCGCTGGTCGGCGAGCAGCTGCGCGGCCGCACCCGAACCACCCACCGCGGGGGCGACGCCGTTGACGACGACCGCGTCGACACGGAGGCCGGACAGGGCGAGCCACGACCGCACCCGTGCGAGTTCGGCACGACCGGCGCGGTCGGGCGTCGCCACGATCACTGCGGCACTGCGTCCGCGATCGTCGAGCAGGTCGCGTACCGCGGTGATCCCCGACAACAGCCGATCGAACAGCGCGACGAAGACACCCGTGCGGGGGTCGGGACCGGTGGCCGCCGCCACCCGGCTGTGCTGGGGCCAGATCCGTTCGAGGGAGTCGGCGACCGTACGCGGCGCGGTGAGGGTACGCAGGGCGTCGCCGGAGGCCGGGGCATCGACGACGACGAGAGCCCACCGTCCGCTGTCCGCGAGGCGCGCGACCTCGGCGAGCACCAGCAGTTCCTCGACGCCGGGAAGTCCGGTCAGTTCGTCGGGCTCGGGCAGGTCGAACCGATCGGCGTGCTCGTGGGTCCCGGCGAGCGCCGCCATCGAGGCGAGAACCGCATAGCGCGTGCGGAGCAGCTGCAACGAGTCGATCTCCACCATGTGGAGGTTCTCCTCGACACTCCGGATGTCCGTCGCGCCGGCGTCCCGGTTCGTGGCCGGGGGCACGTCGAGCACGTCGCCGAGGGAGTGCGCCCGGTCGATGGACACGACGAGCACGGGCTCGCCCGCACGGGCGGTCGCGAGCGCCTCGGCCGCGGCCAGGGTCGTCTTCCCGGCGCCGCCCTTGCCGACGAACCATCGCACACGGGCCGGGGCGTGGCGGACGTTCAGCCCTCCACCTGCTTCTTGAGTTCCTTCAGCGCGGTGTCGGTGATGACCTTCTCCGCCTTGCGCTTGAACAGCCCGATCATCGGGATCGTGAGGTCCACGGTGAGCTGGTAGTCGACGACCGTGGTGCCGTCGGGCGTCTCGGTCAGCACGTACGAGCCCGACTGCGCCTTCTGAATCTCGCCGCTCTCGAGCTCCCAGCTCACGGCACGGTTGTCGGACGCCCACTTGTACCGCAGGACGTAGGTGTCCTTGACGATGCCGGCGTCGAGGACGAAGCGAACGCGTTCGGCCCGGCCGTCGGGACGATGCTCCACGACCTCCACGGTCTTCGCCGCCGACACCCACGTCGGATAGGCATCGAAATCTGCGATGACCTCCATGACACGCTCGGCCGGCGCGTCGATGGTGATCGACCTCTTCGTCTTCTCGGCCATGTGGTGACGGCTCCCTTTCTCGGTCCCTCGGGTGTGCACCGATCAGTCCCGCCCCGAGGGTCTATCACACACGTGGGAACAACGGTATCGGGACGCCGGTCGTGCGGTGGCTTCAGTGTCGCGGCGGTTCACCGGCCGGACGACCGGCCTCGAGACGCTGCTTGACCTCGAAGGTCATCACCTTCCCCTGGACCCGGCGCGTACGGTTCATTCCCGCGAGGTCGAGACCCGCCATCCGCTCGGGCGCGACACCCGCCGGCTCGCAGTGCAGGAAGTAGTGGATCACCGCGCCGTCGAGAACCGGCTCGATCCACACCTCCATCGTCCCGTCGAGCGGACCCGACACCGTCCACCGGATGCCCTTCTCGGCCCGGTCCTCCCGCACGGTCAGTACGAGATCGGGCCACCATGCACGCCACCGATCGAGGGCCGCGACCTCCTCGGCGATGCGCTCCGGGGGCGCCGCTACGAAGGTCTGGTCCGCCACCTGAATGCTGCTCACGCAGGACAGCTTCACATATCGCGTCGGCGGCCCGTCCGGTCACCCCGCGGACGGCGCCACCGTCTCGTTCGGGGGCGCCGAGGCGTCGAGATAACCGCGCAATCTGGCGCCGAGGACGTCCCATCTCCAATCGGTGGAGACCCACTCGCGACCGGCCGCGCCCATCGCGGCGGCACGACCGGGATCGGCGAGGACACCGGACACCGCGGTCGCGACGGCCGTGACGGAGGTGCCGTCGACGACGTAACCGGTGCGACCGTCGCGCACCGTCTCCGGGGCACCGCCCGACCGGCCGGCCACGACGGGCACCCCGGTCGCGGACGCCTCGAGGTACACGATGCCCAGGCCCTCGACGTCGAGACCGCCGCCGCGGGTCCGGCACGGCATCGCGAACACGTCGGCGATGGTGTGGTGCGCGGCGAGCTCGGCCGAGGGCACGGTGCCGGTGAACACGACGTGCTCCTCGACCTCCGTGCGGCGCGCGAGCTCCCGCAGACGCGACTCGTACGGTCCGCCGCCGACGATCACGAGGACGGCACCGTCGATCCGCTTCCGGATCGCGGGCAGCGCGCGGATGAGCACGTCCTGTCCCTTGCGCGGAACCAAGCGCGACAGGCACAGCACGGTGGGCCGGTCGCCGAGACCGTAGCGTGCCCGCAGTTCGGCGCGTGCCGCCGGATCGGGCCGGAAGACGTCGGTGTCCACCCCGGACGGCAGGTGTTCGAGACCCGCTTCGGGGCCGAAGGCCGAGGCGAACCGTCCCCTCGTGTAGCGACTGACGTAGGTGACGGTGTCGGTGTGCTCGCCGATCTGCCGCAGCGCCTGCCGGGCGGCGGGAAGCATCGACCATCCCACCTCGTGCCCGTGGGTGCTGGCGACGATGCGATGGGCGCCGGCGCGGCGCAGCACGGGCGCCAGCAGAGCCAACGGCGCAGCCGCTCCGAACCAGACGGTGTCGCAGTCGTGTTCGGTCAGCAGGCGCGTGGCCCGTCGCGCGACGTCGGGTGTCGGCAGCATCAGTGTCGTGGGATGACGGACGACCTCGAAGGGGACCCGCGCGTCGAACTTCACGTGGCTGTCGCCGCGCCACCGCGGCGCGTAGACGACCAGGTCGTCGGACGGCAGTTGGTTCGCGAAGGCGTGCAGATAGGACTGGATGCCCCCGGGTCGGGGCGGGAAATCGTTCGTCACCAGCAGGGTCCGCGACATGGGACCACCGTAGAAGCAGCGCGACGGGAAGGCGTCGACGGGTCCCGGGCTCCGGACGGTGCCGACGGGCCCCGGGTCCGGACCGTGCCGACGGGCCCCGGGTCCGGACCGTGCTGGTCAGCGGATGTCGCGGATGCGCTCCCCGAGCCAGCGACCCCAGCCGTCCACGAAGCCGGCGGTGTCGACGCCGAGCAGGTCGGTGAGCACGTCGTCGAGCCGCTCGTCGGTGACGGGACCCGCGGCGAGGGCGCGGTAGAGGGAGACGAGCGTGTCGTGTCCGAATTCGTCCGCGGTGTACGCGGCGATCGACCAGGAGCTCTCGTAGGCGAGCGCCGACCGGTCGCCGGTGAAGTCGCCGTCGGCGGGCAGCGACGTCGGGGCACCCGACGTCCGCACCTGCCGGGTCAGCGTCGGCGCGATCCGCTGCACGTCGACCGGCCCGGTGGCGAGGCCCTCTGCGGCTGTGCGGTGGCCGACGTAGTCGGCGAAGCCCTCGAGGACCCACATCGGTGAGCCGTCCACGGTGCCAGCGCGTGCGGCGACATGCACCGTCTCGTGCGCGAGCACGATCCGGCGGGAGGTGTCGTCCAGCCGGTCGCTCGCGGCCGGGTTGAAGACGATGCGCTGCCCGGTGGCGATCCCGCGCTCGTGGTCGACATCGTCGGAGACCGCGACGGCCGCGATGTCGTCGCCGTCGTGTCGTGGCCCGACGAGGTGCGAGAACTCCTCGCGTGAGGACGTCACGACCACCAGTGCGCGTCGCGGCCAGGAATCGCCCCACAGGTCGTCGACGGCCTCGACCACCGACGGCAGGTCGCCGGCCAGGTCGTCGACGAAGGCGGCGTTGTCCGGGTGTCCGATCACGAGCGAGCGACCACCCTCGGTCTGCGCGGTCGCGAGGTGGAGACTGCCGTGGTCCCAGGGTCCCCGCCAGGTGACGGTCTGCGCCCCGGCGAGATCGGGCGCGTCGTCGGCGATCCGCCAGCCCTGCGGCCGGTGGACGAAGAGCACGGTCACCGGTCGTCGGGTGGGCACGTCGTCGATTCCGTCCACGGCGTACCGGAGGTGGACACGGTGCGCCCGTACCTCGTCGGCCGCGAACCGGGCGATCGTCTCGGGCGGCAGGGGCAGCGCGGGTTCGGAGGCGAGTTCGTAGCCGAGATCGGCGAGGGGAACGACGGAGATCGCCGCGATCCGCTCGCGTTCGGCGTCGAGGAGTTCCGGGGACGCGTCGTCGATCAGCTCCGCGAGCGATCCGTCGTCGCCGGTCCGGACGGCGTGCGCCCAGTCGTCGAGCACGACCTGCAGTTCGGCCCGTACCCGGCTGTCGGCGTCGTCGGTGTCCACCGGGTCGACGGCCAGCAGCAGTCCTGCTGTGACCAGCGCGACCACGAGTCCGGCCAGGCCGAGACGTTCCCACTTGCGGGTACCGGCGGTGAAGGGCGATCGCGCGGGCACCGCGTCAGTCTAGGTCGGTGTCCGAGGGGGTCCCGTACGCCCCTCGCCCACCGGCGGCGATCCCGCCTCTACCCGATCAGTACCTCCGGGCGCTGTGGAACGGGAAGCGATCGATCGACTGCACCTTCACCGGCACACCGAAGGTCGACGCGTGCACCATGTTGCCGTCGCCGACGTACATGCCGACGTGGGAGGCGTCGTCGTAGAAGATCACGAGGTCGCCGGGCTGCAGATTGTCGCGGGAGACGGGGATGCCGCCCTGCGCCTGGGCCTGACTCGACCGGGGCAGCGACTTGCCGACCTGGTTGTACGCCCACACCATCAGTCCCGAGCAGTCGAACTGGTCGGGGCCGGTCGCGCCCCACACGTACGGCGAGCCGATCCGCGACAGGGCGGCGCGGAGCGCGGCGCCGTTGCTGCCGGGGACGAGGTGCTGCAGGATCTTCTCGGCGTCGAGGCCCGGAGGGAAGGGAGTGCCGGCGAGTTCGGCCTTCTCCGCGTCGCTCAGCGCCTCGAAGGCGTTCAGGACCCCTTCGATCTGCTCCTCGAGTTCGGCCTGTCGCCGCTGGAGTTCGTCGCGGAGGGTCTGGGCCTGCTCGGCGGCGGCACGCGCCTCGTCGGCGGCATGCTGCGCGGCGACGGCCGCCTCGGCCGCAGCGGCGGTGGCCGCCCGGAAGCCCTCGACCTCACGCGAGGTCTGCTCGCCCAGGACGTCGAGCAGGACCATCTGGTCGAGCATCTGCTGGGGCGAGTCGCTCACCATGACGGCGAACAGCCGGTTGGTGCGCGCACCGCGGTAGTTGGCCCGCGCGAGCTTGTCGACGGTGGGCTTGAAGCGGGCGATCTCGGCGCGAGCGGCGCCGAGCGCGTCGTCGGCCTGGCCGGCACGCACCTCGGCCTCGTGCTGCGCAGCGACCTTCGCTTCGAGATCCGCCCCGGCGGCGTGCAACGCCTCGGTGGCCTGTTCGCTGCGACGCGACAGATCCGCGAGGTGCTCGAGGCGTGCTGCCGGGCTCTCCCCTGCGGGTTGCGCCGTCGCCGGCGCCAGGGTGAAACCGAGGACCATCATCACGAGGGCTACGACGAGCGCCGGACGGCCGGTCCGTCGCCTGTCCTGCACTCGTACGAGGTGCTTCGTCCTGTCGGAAACCACGTGGGCTCGCATCCTTTCCCAAAGGTCTCGATCAGGTTACGGAATTGCATAGGTTTGTGTCTACCTGCGAGTAGCCCTCCCACGCAGCGGCCGTTTGTGCAAGCAGTTCGCGCATCGGCAGGGACATGCAGACACACGAGGAGGGTGGGTCCGGTACGTACCGGACCCACCCTCCTCGGGC
>Ga0182741_1002875_pt1 | contig 19247 bp, 22 predicted proteins | sample eDN5th37CBELigOP_FD_128874 | JGI IMG/M metagenome (GOLD analysis project Ga0182741, IMG submission 128874) | Enriched Organic Plus compost microbial communities from Emeryville, California, USA - eDNA 5th pass 37_C BE-Lig OP (version 2) (version 2) ... | reverse complement strand
TAGCTGGGTGAGCTTGTGCGCCAGCAGGGCGTGGCGCGGGACACGCAGCGTGGTCATCGGCCCCCGTGCAAAGGCGCGGCTCCCTTCATCTCATCGGTCGGTCAGGCGCAGTTCGATGCGGCGGTTGCGCGCATAGGCCTCGGGCGTATCGGCCGCGTCGAGCGGCTGGTTGTCGCCGAAGGAGGTGGCCGCCACGCGGTTGGCCGGCAGCCCCTCCTGGATCAGCAACTGCGCCACCGCAATGGCGCGCGCCGCAGCCAGTTCCCAGTTCGAGGCGAAGCGCACGGTGCGGATCGGCGTGCGGTCGGCATGGCCATCGACGCGCAGGATCCAGGGCAGATCGTTCGGGATCTGCGCCGAGATCTCCTTCAGCACGCGGGCGAGCTCACGGATCTGCTGCTGGCCGCGCTCGGACAGCTCGGCCGAGCCGGGCGGGAACAGCACCTCGCTCTGGAAGACGAAGCGGTCGCCGACGATGCGCACCTCCGGCCGTTCGCCGAGCACGTCGCGCAGCCGCCCGAAGAAGTCGCTGCGGTAGCGCTGCAGCTGCTCCACTCGCGCGGCGAGGGCCGCGTTCAGCCGCTGACCGAGACTGGCGATCTGGACGTCCTTCTCGCGTGCCTCCGCCTCGGAGGCGTCCAGCGCAGCGGCGATGCGGGCGAGCTGGGCGCGCAGCTCCTCGAGCTGGCGGGTCAGCAGCGCCACCTGGGCGCGGGCGGAGTCGCCGAGGCGGGTCGCCTCCTGCGCCCGGGCCTCGGCCGCCGCTCGGCCCTGCTCCTGCTCCTCCGCGCGCGCCTGGGCCTCCTGCGCCTGGCGCTCGAGCTGGTCGCGCAATGCGGTGAGCGCGCGAATCTCCTGCGACAGCCGGGCGATGTCCGAGAGCCTCGCCTGGATGGTCTCCTTGCCCACCGTCACCTGCCGGTCGAGCGCGGCCATCTCCTCGCGCATCGCGGCGATCTGCCGCTGCGCCTCGGCAAGCTGTGCCTCGGTTTCGTGCAGCTGGCGCGTCGCGTCGGCAAGCTCGCGGCGCGTCGTCTCGGTCGCGCCGCGCTGCTCCGCGAGCTGGCGGTCGAGCTCCGCAACGCGGGTTTCGGCCTGCTCGCGGGCCGTGCGCTCGGCGGCGAGGCTGCGGCCGGTCTCGGTCAGCCGCTGCACGGTCTGCGCTGCGTCACCACCCACCGCCTCGGCGCGGCGGAGCGCCTCGGCAAGCTGCGCCTGCAGCGTGGCAAGGCGCTCGGCGCTGCCGCGGCCGGCAAGCTCGAGATCGGCGATGCGCGCGGTCAGGCGCTCGTGCTCGTCGCGCGCCGCATCGCGCTCGGCGGTCAGGCGGTCGCGCTCCTCGCGCAGGTCGCGCAACTGGCCGGCGAGCGCATCACGCGCGGCGGCGGCGCTGCGCAGCTCCTCGGTGGTGCGTGCAAGGGTGCCGCGCAGCTCCTGTGCCTGGCCGCGCTCCAGCGCCAGCATCTCTGCCAGCTCCGAAACCTGCCGGTTCAGCCGGTCCAGCGCCTGGTCGCGCGAGGAGAGGGCGACGGAGAGGAAGCCCTGCGCCAGCACGAAGACCAGCAGCACGAAGATCAGCACCATGAGCAGCGTGGAAAGCGCGTCCACGTAGCCCGGCCAGGGCTGCAGCGCGCCGCCCCGCGCCCGGCGTCCGCCCGCCATCGCCATGGGTCAGCCCGGTCCCCGCGTCATCGCGGCTGCTCCTCGGCCAGCGCGGCGATGGTGCGGGCCAGCACGCGGATCTCGTTGCGGATCTCCGTCGTCGCCTGCGCGCGTCCCTGCGCGATCTCCTCGAGGATGCGGGCGAGATAGATCTCCGCATTGCGCAGATGCGACCGAATCGCCTCCTCCGCCGCGCCCTGGGTCCCGGTCTCGGCCAGCCGCGCCAGCACGGGGCCGAGCGCCTGCTGCTGCTCCGCGACCCGGACCATCAGGTTCTGCCCCGCGCGCATCTGCTCGGTCAGCACGGTCAGGCGCTCGGTCAGCGTGACCATGGCCTGGCTCGCGGCGGCACGGCCCTCCTCGCCGCGCGCGAGGATCTGCCGCAGGTCCTCCAGGTTCTCCGCGGTCTGCTCCAGCAGCGCATGCACATAGGCCGGGACCGAGCCACCCTCCGCTTCCGTCCCCAGCGTGCCGGAGGAGAGGCGCGTGATCCCCGCCAGCCATTCCTCCAGCTCGTTGTAGAAGCGCGTCTGGGCCTGGCCGGCCGTGAGGTCGAGGAAGCCCAGCACCAGCGCACCGGCGAGGCCGAGCATGGAGGTGGAGAAGGCCACCCCCATCCCGCGCAGTGGCTGCGCCAGCCCGGTCTTGAGCTGGCTGAAGAGCTGGTTGATGTCGCCCGAGCCCACCGACATGTCGGCGATGACCTCGCTGACCGAGCCGATGGTCAGCAGCAGCCCCCAGAAGGTGCCGAGCAGGCCGAGAAAGATGAGCAGCCCGGTGATGTAGCGCGCGATCTCGCGGCTCTCGTCGAGGCGCGAGGCGATGCCGTCGAGCACACTGCGCATGGCCGGGGCGGAGAGGGAGAGCCGCTCGCTGCGCCGCTGGGCGAACATGCTGGCCATGGGACCAAGCAGGCGCGGGGCGGGCTGCGCCGGTGCGCCAAGGCGAGGCTGGCGGAAATTCTCGAGCCAGGCGACCTCGGGCCGCAACAGCAGCACCTGCCTGAGTGTCCAGACGATGCCTACCAGCAGCACCGCCAGGATCAGCGTGTTGAGCACCAGGTTGTTGGCGTAGGCCGCGGCAAGCTGCGGCGCCAGCAGCGCCGCCACCAGCGCCACGACGCCGAGGAAGCCGAGCATGCGCCAGAGATAGCGTTCGGGCCGGGTCATCGGCTCCTCGCGGCAGGGCGGCTCGGGCGCGCGGTCATGCGGCGGGGCATCCGGTCATCGGGCAGGACGCTGGACCTCGGGGGGCAGGATGTCCACAGCATCCACTGCCTCCTCGGTGCGGCCCATCGGGCGGATATCGATGCGTGTGGCGGGCAGGCCGCCGGCCACCAGCGCCTGCTTCACCGCCAGGCCCCGGGCGAGGGAGAGGCGGCGCGCGGCGGAGGCATCGGCGGCCGGGCCACTCGCCTGCGCATAGAGGGTGAAGCGCCCCTGCTCCTGCCCGGCGAGACGCTCCGCCAGCCTGGCCAGGGCGCCGCCGGCGGGCGGCGGCAGCGCTTCCTGCTCATCGGGAAAGCGCAGGCGCCAGGCGCCGTCCGGCAGGGTTTCGAGGCCGGGTAGGTGGGCACGTATGGCGGGGTGTTGCGGTGCCGGCGCGGCTGGGGCGGGATCGCCGAGCCGGGCCGGGGCCGGGGGGGCCGGTGCAGGGTCCGGCGGCAGGTGCGCAGCGGCATCCGGCTGCGCCGCCGCGGTGGCGGCGGGCAGCGTCAGGGCCGGGCCGATCAGCGCCAGGCCGGCCAGGGCAAAGGAGCGGACGCGAATCACGGACGGCACAGTAGTGAATTTTTCGCGGGGCGTCCGGTCGGAATGCATGCGGTCGCCATGCTGTGCGGCGCATTCCCAGGCCAGACGCCGCCTGGCCCGCATTCCACATCGTCCCGGGAGCCGCATGACGGGTTCCCATGGGCGCCGCGATGCCGCGCCCATGGGAACCCGCACGCCCCGTCCATGGGACCGCGTCAGGCCCCGGTGGTGGACCGGACGGCGCCGCGCGCGGCGGCGATGCCCTCGGCCACGATCTCGCGCAACCGGGGCTGCAGTCCCGGATTGCCGGCGACCACATTGCCCTCGGCATAGGGGTCGCCGCCCTCGGGGTCGGTGGCGAAGCCGCCGGCCTCGCGCAGGATCAGCAAGCCCGCGGCCATGTCCCACTTCTTGATGCCGAGCTCCCAATAGCCGTCATAGCGTCCGGCGGCAGTCCAGGCGAGGTCGAGCGCGGCGGAGCCGAAGCGGCGGACGCCGGCCACCTGCGGCATGATGCGGGCCAGGATGGCGCTGAACTCCGGCTTGCGGGGCACGCCGGCGAAGGGGATGCCGGTGGCGAAGACCGCCCGGATCATCTCCTTGCGTGCCGAGACGCGCAGCCGCCGATCGTTCAGGAAGGCGCCCACGCCCTTCTCGGCCCAGAACAGCTCGTCCACGGCCGGATTGTAGATGACGCCCGCCATGATCTCGGTGCGGTCCTCGGCGACGCGCTTCTCCACGCCGACACTGATGCACCAGTGCGGGATGCCGTGGAGGAAGTTGGTGGTGCCGTCCAGCGGGTCCACGACCCAGCGCCATTCCCAGTCCTCGCGGCCATGGGTGCCGCTCTCCTCCATCAGGAAGGAGAAGCCCGGGCGGGCGCGGGACAGCTCCTGGCGCAGCGTCTCCTCGGCGCGCGTATCGGCCTGGGAGACGAAATCCCCCGGACCCTTCACGCTGACCTGGAGATTCTCGACCTCGCCGAAGTCGCGCAGCAGGCGCCGGCCGGCCTTCTGCACAGCGGCGACGACGACATTGAGGGCGGGGGAGAGGCGGGATGACGGGGGCATGGGAGTCCTTCGGGCGCCTTCGGCGCGGCGGGGGGCGTGCCGGGGCGGAACGCGCGGGAGCGTGCGGCTTTCCGCGGGGGCGGGTCAGGGGCCACCGGCCAGGCGGGCGCGCAGCATCCCCTCGATGCCGCCTCGGAGCCCCGACGGGATCCCGGCCGACGGCTCAGCCCTTGGCGCGCTCCACATAGGAGGCGTCCTCGGTCTTCACCACGATCCGCTCGCCGGTGGTGACGAAGGGGGGCACCATGGTCTTCACCCCGTTCGAGAGCATGGCGGGCTTGTAGCTGCTGGCCGCTGTCTGGCCCTTCACCACCGGATCGGCCTCCGTCACCTCCAGCACCACCGTCTCCGGCAGGTCGATGGAGACCGGCTCGCCCTCGATGAGGCGGACATTGACGGTCATGTTCTCGACCAGGAAGGGCAGGCGGTCGCCAAGGATGGCGGAAGGAACGTGGGTCTGCTCATAGGTCTCGGGATCCATGAGCACGAGCTGGTCGCCATCGGCATAGGAGAAGATGAACTCCTTGTCCTCGGTCATCAGTCGCTCGACCGTATCGGCGGTGCGCCAGCGCTGGTCCTTCTTGGCGCCGGTCTTGATGTTGCGCATCTCGACCTGGATGACCGCGGCGCCCTTGCCCGGGATCATGATGTTCTGCTTGAGGACGGTGTAGCGCTGGCCTTCGAACTCGATGACCATGCCGGCGCGCATCTGGTTGGCCTGCATCTTTGCCATGGGCTGGAACCTGGGGCTGTCAGTTGGGGAAGCGGGCGGCATGCCCGGGCTGGCGGGGGGTTTAGGGGAGGGAACCGGGTCTGGGCAACAGGCGCGCGGCGAGGTCGGGCCGGCATGCCGCCGTGCCGCGAGGCTGTCTGTCAGGGAAGCGGCGGCCGTCGCAGGCGAGGGAACGGTCCCGGTCGGCAGTGGCCGCGGTGCTGCCGCCGGGTATGGGGCAGGGGCGTTGCCGTCAGGGAGAGGGCGTCCGCTCCCCCGGCAGCCGGATTCGTCCGGGCTCCGGCGTCACATCGCCCGGGCGGCCTGTTCCGAGCTGCGAGGCCGGGCCCGGACTCACCTGGCGCCGGTCACAGCACCCCGAAAAAGGCCAGCACCGCGAGGATGACGACGACGAGACCGACCAGGTAGATGATGCTGTTCATGGATTCTCTCCTTCATCGCTTGGCTGGATCTGCGGCGTGGCGCATGGCCCGGGCACGGCAGCCCCTTCGGGGCAGCCCGGCGAGGGGCTCCGGGCCCGGCTGACGTTCTGCCCCACGGATCGGGGCTCCGGCCCGTCGCGGCGCGGCCGGCACATGGTGCCGTGCCCTGGCGGACCGGTATCGGCCATTACCGGCGGAGTGCGGTCGCAGCCCCACCGATCCCACTGCCGATCAGGGCGCCAGTGCCCGCGCCGGGCAGACCTCCGGAGAATGCCCGCAAGCCGGGAATGGTTCCGCGGGCAGCAAGGCCCAGGGCAGGCATGGCAGGGACAGCATGGGTCAAGAGCCGATAGGTCAAGATCGGTTCTCCGGCCTGGATCCGGGCGACAGAACGTGCGGCCGGCGGCAAGGTCGCTCCCGTCGCGCCCTGTTGTTGCAGTCTCGGCCGGAGGCGATGATCGCCGCCCGTGAAGGCTCCGCCGGAGAGCCGCCACGCGACTGACCGGCGGCGGTCGCCTTCCGCGGTTTCGCGGCCGCTCCTGCCCATTCGGCCGGGCAGAACCGCTTTCACTGTTGCACCCGCAGCCGCAAGTCGCCACATCTTGCTGCGTTGCAGCAAACCGGCGATCCGCCGGGGCGCTGAAGGAAAGGAATGGCGCCCCGACCCGAACCGTCGCACCCGCCCTGGCGAGCGGGCAGGGATTCGGTGCTGGCGCGAAAGGGTTCATGCCTTGCCGCTTCCCCGCACTCCCCTTGCCGATCTTGTCCGCCAGAGCCGCGTGCTGTCCCGCGCCACGGCGGAGGGTGGGGCTGCCAGGGATGCCATCCCATCCCCGCTTCGCAGCATCGAGGATTTCGGCCCGAATCCCGGTCGCCTGCGCATGCGTGCTTTCGTGCCGGACGGCCTGCCTCCCGGCGCGCCGCTGCTCGTCGCGCTGCACGGCTGCACCCAGACCGCGGCCGGCTTCGATCGTGGCTGCGGCTGGTCGGACCTGGCCGCGCGCCTCGGCTTCGCCCTGCTGATGCCGGAGCAGTGCCAGGCCAACAACCCCAGGCGCTGCTTCAACTGGTTCGATCCTGCCCACACCGCCCGCGGCGCCGGAGAGGGCGAGTCCATCCACCAGATGGTCCGCCACATGCTGGGTATGCACCAACTGGACCCGCGCCGCGTCTTCGTCACCGGCCTCTCCGCCGGCGGCGCCATGGCCTGTGTCATGTTGGCGACCCGCCCGGAGGTCTTCGCCGCCGGCGCCGTTATTGCCGGCCTGCCCTATGGCGCGGCGAAGACCGTGCAACAGGCTTTCGAGGCGATGACGAACCGCCGTCCCCGGTCGGCCGAGGACTGGGCCCGCCGGGTGCGCGCTGCCTCCCCGCATCACGGCCCCTGGCCCCGCATCTCCATCTGGCAGGGCGGGGCCGACACCACCGTCAACCCGATCAATGCCTGGGAACTCGTGAAGCAGTGGACGGTGCTGCACGGCCTCACCGCCCGGTCCGAGGTGCAGGAGGAAACCGGCCATCTGCGCCGCGTCTGGCGCGGGCCGGATGGAACGCCGCTGGTGGAGTTGCACACCCTCCCCGATCTCGTCCATGGCGTGCCGATCCGCCCGGGGCGGGGCGAGGGGTGCTGCGGCCAGGCGATGCCCTTCATCCTCGATGTCGGGGTCTCCGCACCGCACGAGATCGCCCGCTTCTTCGGGCTGACGGACGCGGCGGCAGCGGCGCCTCGGGCCGACGCCGTGCCGCCACGGCCTGTACAGCCCCAGGGGCAATCCCAGGGACAGCAGCAGGGAACGCCCGCGCTGCCGGGCGTTGTCCCAGCGGGAATTGCTCCACATGGCTCCGCGCCGGCCACGCGCGATGGCCGGATGCGTCCCGGCCAGCGGCTGGCGGCCGGGTCGTCGCCGCCCGGGCGTCGCGCGCTGGACCCGGGCACCGTCATTCGCCGCGCGCTTGCCGCGGCCGGGCTGCTCAAACCTTGATGCGCCTGTCGATCATGGCATTTCAACAGGAGGCGATCTGACCCATGGCACCTTTCTTCTCCGTCCCGGCCAACCCCCTGCTCGGCCTATGGTTGGGCACCGCCAATGCCTGGACCGGCGCGCTCGCCAGCGACTGGTTCGTCGAGACGCAGCGCCGGCAGGCCGAGGCCATGGCAACCCTCTGGCGGGAGACTCTGCGGTTCTGGACGGGCAGCTGGATGATGCTGCCGATGCCGCCGGAGCCACGGGTGATGCAGCGGCCGCAGCTGACCGTGCTTGAAGGTGGCGCTGCGCTGGATGCCGCGCCACCGATGCCGGCGGAAGCCCCGCCGATGCCGCTGCCGTCTGCATCGCCGAAGGTCCCGTCACCGGCCGAGATCACCGACGCCGAGGATCTGGCCCCGGAGGCGCCCACACCGGAGGCTCCGACGGTGAAGAACGCCGCACCGGCTCTGCCGCCGGCCGCCGATCCCGCGAAGGAATCCTCCCCACGGGCGCAGGTCACGCCAGAGGCATTGGCGCCGGCGAAGCGCAGCGCGGCCCCGCTGCGCGCCGGCGGCAAGCCTCGTGGAGAAGCGGTGAAGCCGCGCAACGAGACGCCGCCGCGCGGCCCGCGGCGGAAGGGCCCGCAGGGCTGAGCCACCGGACGACCCAGGGAAGGTGCCGAGGGGGCGAAGCGTCCCGCGGGATGCAAGCCTCCACCGGCCCTGGGCAGGCGGTGCTAGCCGGCTTCGACCTCCGGGTCGGGCAGGTGCCGCGTGCCGCCGAGCGGGGCCTCGATCCGCCAGCCATCCGTCTCGGGCACCGCGAATTCGGGGCCGAGCGGCGCCTTGCCGCCGCCACCCGGGACATCGAGCACATAGGTGGGCCAGGCGAGGCCGGTCACGCGCCCGCGCAGGCCCCGTAAGAGCGCGCGGCCCCGCTCAATCGGCACCGCAAAGCGCGCAGTGCCCGGCGCCGGGTCGAGCTGGTGCAGGTAATAGGGCTTCACCCGCGCCGCGAGCATGGCACGGAACAGCGCCTCCAGCGCCTCCTCCGAATCGTTCACCCCGGCCAGCAGCACGCTCTGGCCGAGCAGCGGGATGCCGGTGCGCGAGAGGCGCCGGAGCGCAGCCCGGGCCGGCGCGGCGAATTCCCGCGCATGATTGGCATGCACGCAGAGGAACAGCGCCTTTTCCGTCTCCAGCGCCGCCGCCAGTGCCTCCGTGACGCGCGTCGGATCGGCCATGGGAACGCGGCTGTGGATGCGGATGATCTCGATATGCGGCATCGCGGACAGCGCGGCGAGAATGCGCCCGAGCCGGCGTGGCGAGAGCATCAGCGGGTCGCCGCCGGTCAGGATCGCCTCCCGCACCTGGGGCGTGGCCGCGAACCAGGCCAGCGCCGCCTCCAGCTCCGCCTCGGTCAGCAGGCCGCCATCCGGTCCCACCGCCTCCCGCCGGAAGCAGAAGCGGCAATAGACCGGGCAGGCCAGCAGCGGCTTCAGCAGGGCGCGGTCCGGATAGCGGTGCACCACGCCCTTCACCGGCGTGAAGGGGCCGTCGGCGGTGGGATCCGCCGTCTCGTGCGGGGCAGTGAGCAGCTCGGCCGGGTCGGGCAGGTACTGGCGCGCGATCGGGTCGGCCGGGTCCGGTGCGGCACCATGCGACGGGCTCATCAGGGCGCGCACTGCGGGCGTGACCGCCAGGCTGTAGCGCGCCGCGACGGCAGCGATCGCTTCCCGCCGCTCGGGCGGCAGGAGGCCGGCGGCGACCAGGTCGTCGGCGGAGCGGAGCGTGCGGTCTGGCAGAGGCGGGGTGCCGTCGGGCATGGTCCGGCGCAGGTAATCCGCCACCGCAGGCCCCGCAATGCCCCAGCCCCGACCGCGCCAGCCGGACGCATCGCCTTCCTGGCATCCTGAGAGCCTCGCCGCCCGCCTGCCCTTCCTGCGCCGCCGTGCGCGGCTGGCGGCGGATACGCGCGCCTTCTTCGCCGCCCGCGGCTACCAGGAGGTGGAGACCCCCTGCCTCGTTCCGGTACCCGGGATGGAGGTGCATCTGCACGCCTTCCGCACCGAGTACCTGCCGCATCTCGGAGCCGGAGAGCGGCGGGTGCTCTGGCTGCGCACCTCGCCCGAGCTGGCGCTGAAGCGGCTGCTGGTGGCGGGCGCCGGGCCGGTCTTCGAGCTGGCCCGTGTCTGGCGCAACGGCGAGAGCGGGCCACGTCACGCGCCGGAATTCACCATGCTGGAATGGTATCGCCCCGGGCTGTCGCTGGCGGGGCTGATGGACGAGGTGGAGGCGTATCTCCGCGCCGTCTGCCCGCCGGTGGTCGCGCATGGGAATGTAGAGACCGACCTGGCGCTCCCCTTCGAGCGCATCACCATGGCGGAGGCCTTCGCCCGCTGGTGCGGCGGCCTCGACATCCTGGCGACGGAGGGCGATGCGGCGCGACTGCGCACGGAGGCCGCCCGCATCGGCGTGACCCCTCGGGAGGGGGAGGGATGGGAGGACCTGTTCTTCCGCCTGTTGCTGGAGCGGGTGGAGCCGCAGCTCGGCCGTGGTCGCGCGACCTTCCTGACGCACTGGCCCGCACCCCAGGCCGCGCTGGCGCGCCGCGACCCGGCTGACCCGCGTGCGGCGCTGCGCTTCGAGCTGTTCGTCGCCGGGCTCGAACTCGCCAACGCCTTCGACGAGCTGACCGATCCTGCCGAGCAGCGCGCCCGCTTCGTCCATGACGTGGCCGAGCGGCGGCGCCTCTACGGCACCGAGGGCTGGGAGGTGGACGAGGACTTCCTCGCCGCGCTGGAACACGGCATGCCCGCGGGCAGCGGCATCGCGCTCGGCTTCGACAGGCTGGCCATGCTTGTGGCAGGAGCGCGGCGGATCAGCGACGTGCTGTGGCTCCCCGTCGCCCCGTGAGCGCACCGAAGGCCCGTGCCGCTTCGGGCAGGGCCAGGGCGAGGCTGGTGGCGGAAGCGAGCGTCGCCGTCTGGCAGTAGACGCAGAAGGCGCGGTTCTCGCCCCATTCCTCGCGTGCCAGCCGCAGGCAGCTCATCGTGTCCCAGCCGGTCTTGGCGGCCAGGGCGAGCGGCAGGGCCGGGTTGCGCCGCGCCCGGTCGTGCCCGCCGGCGGCGGCCAGCATGGCGGTGGTGGCATAGGTCAGCAGCATCAGCGCGCCATCGGGCATCTGCAGACGCCGGTAGGCGTAGTCCGACGCATCCACCCGCGAGGAGTCGAAGGGGCCGACCGGCGGGTCGGGCAGGCGCCGCACCAGACCCATCTGGAACAGCGTCACGACCTGCGCCATCAGCGTGCCCAGCAGCGACAGGCCCAGGATCCAGCGCCGGCGGCGCAGGTCGGGGCCGGTGCCGAGGCGCAGCTCGCGCGACAGGCGGCTGGGTGGCAGGGCCATGGGTCAGACCCTCCGGTTGACGCCGAAGGAGGTCTCGCCGGGTGGGCCGGGGGCCTGGCCGCTCTGGCCGTGCTCGCGCTGACCCTTGGGACCGCCATGGGCCTTGCCACGGCTGCCATGCGGCGCGTCATCCGTCGGGCGGCCAAAGGCGGCCGCCGCGTCCGGATCGAGGGCGAGGCGCTGCGCTAGCTGCTGCTCGGAGAGACAGGCCTCGCGCGCCTGCTCCGCGGGCAGCGAGAGGCGCACGATGCCCCCGTCGAGCCCCGCCACGGTCGAGAGCGGCAGCCAGCGATGGCCGCCACCCGCGGCGGGGTCCTGGGCGGTGAGCTTGATGTAGTCGCCCTCGACCCGGTCCACGGTGCCGAAATGCCGGCCATCGCTGCCGACCACGGGCATATGGTCGCGGATCAGGCCCCTCTCGATGTCCGATGCGTTTGCCATGCGGCGCGGCCCTTTCCCTCGCTCTCGGCGGGACAACGGCTGCCAGGGTGGCGGGTTCAGCCGGCCTGCAGGTCGCGGGCCGGTGCCCAGGGCGATCCCGGCGCGCCGGGCCTTGATCCAGGGCCTTACCCGTTTCCCGCCGGCCGCGGCACGGCGCGCTTGCGCTGCCGGTCGGCGGTGGCGCAGTCTTGCTCGGTACGGTCGCAGCGTCGGGGCGACACGCGATGCGCCAGATCCTGTCCGCGCCCACCCGGAACCTCCCCGCCCGGCGCGGTGGCGAGCACGGCCCCGCACGGGCCCCGGCGTGGCCCCGGGCGGCCGTGATGCATGAAGGCGAGACGGCGCCGCGGCTCCATGCGGGCTATCTGGCGGATCGCCTCGGCCCTCTCCCCGATGCCGGCCTGGGAGAGGCTGGGGCGCTCAAGGCGCTGATGCGCACGGGCGTGCTCCGGCCGCGCCTTGCGGTCGGGGCGCCCGACACTCCGGAAGAGCGCGAGGCGGAGGCCTTTGCCGACGGTGCCGCGGGGCCGGGGGCCGCGCCCTGCTGCGATGCCTGCGCCGCTGGCGCCCCGGCAGGGCATGTGCTACGGTGGGAGCCGGGCGCGGCGACCGCGCCATCGGGCGCCGCGACGGGGCTGCCCGGCCTGACCAGCGGCGGGGAGCCGCTGCCAGGGGCGCTCCAGGCGCATTTCGGCCAGCGGCTCGGCCGCGATCTTGGCGCAGTTCGTGTGCACCGCGACATTCGTGCGGCGGAAGCGGCCACATCGCTCGGAGCGCGGGCCTTTACGGTCGGGGACCATATCCACTTCGCGGCCGGCGCATGGGCCCCGGAAACCGGGGCCGGCCGGCATCTCCTCGCGCATGAGCTCGCCCATGTCGCCCAGGCGGGGCCTCCGGTGCTGCGGCGCCAGCCCGCTTACGGCCGGGACTGGCCGCCCTTCCGGTTCCGCCGCCCGAACCGGGCCGCGGCGGAAGGGGTGACCTCCGAGAAGTGGAGCGAGCAGCTCGAGCGGGAATACGAGCGTCGCGGGGACTGGGTCCGCGCCCTGGCGATCCGCACCTGCCGCGAGCAGGGCGGCGAGGCCTGCCGGAAGCTTCTCACCAGCCGGCAGGTCTGGGACCTCTACACCGGGCGGGTATCCATCACCGCTCTGCTCGGAGCGCCCGCTCCTGCCGCTTCGATCCCCGGCGCCACGACCGGCGCCGCGCCTGTGGGCATGGCGGGTGGTGCGGTGCTCGGCGCGGGCATGCTGACCGCGCTGCCAAGTCCGACGCCGGTGACCCCGCCACCCGGCGGCATGCCGGTTCCCACGCCCACGACGCCACCGCCCGCGCCGCGGCCGATCGGCTGGCAGAGACCGCCACCGGTGACATCGGCCGGACCTGCGGCCGCTGCGGGGACCGGCGCCACGAAGCTCGCGACGGTCGTGCCGCCCCTGCTGGTGGCCCTGATGCTCGGCGTGGAACTCTGGCAGCTCTCGGACTTGGCCGATTTCCAGGAAGCATTGCGGAAAGCCGGCTTCGTCCTGCTTGAGGATCCGCTTCAGGTCTGCATTCGCGGCTGCCATGTGGATGCCCCGGAGAGGGGTTGGGACCGGATTCCCTGGGAGGAGTTCCCGCTCGACCCCTTGCCCGGCCCGGGACCGGGCCCGCTCCTGCCCTGGCCCGAACTCGGCCCGAGCCCGACGCCCTGGCCGGTGCCCTGGCCCGAGCCCGAACCGCAGCCGGATCCCGAGCGCGACCGCCGGCGTGCGCAATGCCCGGGGCTGATGACCGCGCCGCCCGGCGAGCAGGTGCGGCTGCGCCTGCCGCCGGCGAAGGCGCGCTGGCTCGACCGCTACGCGGAATTCGTCCGGCGCCGGCAGCTGCAGCATCGCCTCGGTCGCGGGCGCCGGACCGACCAGGCCGCGCGCTGGGACCGCATGATGCTGGGCGGCGAGATGCAGCGGGCCGTGCTGGACCAGGGTCGCGCCATGGGCCTGTGCGAGCGGCAGATCCTGCGGCCGCGCTGGACCCGCGAGGGGCTGTGGCGGGACACCAATGTGGACCACATCATCGAGCACCAGGTGGCGCCGATCGGCGGCGAGGAGGTCATCGACCAGCCCTGGAACTACGATCTGCTCGACGCGGACAGCAACCAGGAAGCCGGCTGGCAGCTCGATTTCGCCATCGTCAGCGAGCGCTTCCGGCTGGCCTTCGCCACCGGCGACCTGCGCTGGCTCACCTGCGACATCCAGTTCTCGGAGGTCGAGGCGATGACGCCGTCCGCCGTCGGCCGCTGGACGGTCGAGGAGGTGGGGAATGGCGTGCATCTGCGGTTCTTCCGGCGCCTCGGGCTGACGCCGGAGGATGTCTGCCCCTGAACCGTCCCGCCCCGCCGGCCGCGGCCGCGCCGGGCGGTCAGGGCCGGAGCACGCCTTCCGCTGCGCGCAGCGTCGCCAGCATCGCTGCCGCATGCTCGCGCGGCAGGAAGTAGAAGACGAAGATGTAGGGGTCGGAGGAGGCGAAGATCGCCGGGTTGGGGCTGGCCCGCTGCATGGTCGGGCGGTGGAACTCCGCCATGGGCCGCCACTCGCCCCAGAACTCGTAGAAGGCGTCGTAGCCCAGCGCATCCAGATAGGCGGGCACCGCCCAGGTCGAGCCCTCCCGATGGCGCTCCTCGATCTCGATGGAGAGGATGGGGCGGCAGCGCAGCAGGGTCTCGCATCCGCCGCGCAGCACCTCGTATTCCGCGCCTTCGACATCGAGCTTCACCGCCGTCAGGTCGGTGAGGCCGAACTCGTCCAGGCGGCGTAGCGGCACGCTGTGGCGCAGTTCCGTCACCCGTGCGTCGAGCCCGGCATAGCCCTTGGCGGTGCTGGCCCATTGCTCCTGCGGCACGCCGTCCAGCACCGGCAGCATCAGCGTGACCTCGCCCCGGTGGTCACCGAGCGCCTCCTGGCGCAGCGTCACGTTCGGCAGGTGGCCGGCGGCCTGGCACAGCCGGTCGAAGGCGCTGGGCAGCGGCTCGAAGGCCAGCACCCGCGAGCGCGGCAGGCGCGCGAAGGGCAGGGTGAAGGCGCCGTCATGCGCACCGACATCCAGCAGCGTGCCGGGGCGATGCAGGGTGCGGTGGAAGGCCAGCTCGTCCATCAGCGAAGCTGGATCCGGCCGCATGGCATCAGCGCCACGCCATAGCCGATGCGCAGGCGGGTCGCGTCCGCCGCCTCGCGGTGCGCGGCAAGGATCGACAGGCTCGGGCGGCTCATCTCCGCGCCCGGTTCCATGGTCGCCTTCGGCGCGGCGAGGATCGGATCGAGGCCGGTGACCGTGATCCCAAGCGCTGGTCCGGCATCAGTCATGCACCCTCGCGCTCGATGCGGGCGAAGCCTTCGGACGGAGTGGAAGGCGGCAGGGGCTGCACCAGGACGCGGGGCTCCGGGCACCAGGGCAGAGCGCATCATGCCACTGCCTCCTCGATCGCGGCATTCATCGCGCGCACACCTGCGGCCGGACCATCCGGATGATTCCAGACGGCGCCGACGACAGCGAGGAAATCCGCCCCCGCACGCACCAGCGGTGCGCAATTGGCGGCGGTGATGCCGCCGATGGCGACGCTGGGGAGCTCGAACATCTCCGACCACCATTCCAGGATCTCGGGCGTCGCGCGGTGCTTCGCCTCCTTCGTGCTGGTGGGAAAGAAAGCGCCGAAGGCAACGTAGTCGGCGCCCATCTCGCCCGCCTCCATCGCCAGGTGGCGCGAGGCATGGCAGGTGATACCGAGCGTGCGCTCGGGCCCCAGGATGCGCCGCGCCTCCGCATGGTCGCCGTCCTGCTGGCCGAGATGCGCGCCGTCGCAGCCGAGCGCCACGGCGAGATCGGCGCGGTCGTTCATGATGACGGCGACGCCGCGGGACTGCGCAACGGGCAGGATCAGGTCGGTCGCGCGGCGGATATCGGGCTCCGCCGCATCCTTCAGGCGGATCTGCAGCGCAGCGACATCGCCGGCATCGAGCGCGCGGGCGAGGTCCTCCGCGGCGAAGCGTGCCGGGTCCGGCAGCGCCGGCGGGGTGATGAGGTAGAGGCGGCAGCGTTCGGCGGTGGCGGTCATTGCCGGCGGAGCTTAGCCCGCCGGCGCCGCCGCCCCCAGCCCTGGCATCGGCCGCCCTGCAGCCGGCGTTTTGGCGGCGCGGCGGAACGAAAAAACCCTCCCCCGCCGGAAGGCAGGGGAGGGCTGGAGGGTTGGACGCCTGCGTGTCCCGCTCAGGCCTGCGACTTGTAGATCTCGATGATGTCGTTCAGCAGCTTCAGCGCCTCCGCCTTCGGCCGCTGGAAGGTGTTGCGGCCGATGATGGAGCCGTTGCCGCCGCCGGCATGGATGGCCTTCACTTCCTCCATGATGCCGCCGACGTCCTTCGCCTCGCCGCCGGAGAACACCACCAGGCGCCGGCCGTTGAAGCAGGCCTGCACCACGTGGCGGAAGCGTGCCACCGGATCGTTCAGCTCCACCGGGTGCTTCTCGTAGGTCTTCTTTGCCGCGTCCAGGCTGATGGTGGCGGTCGGCGGCTTCACCTTGATGATGTGCGCGCCGATCAGCGCCGCCATGTGCGCGGCATAGGCGCAGATGTCGAGCGCGGTCTCGCCCGCCTTGTCCAGGCCCGGGCCGCGCGGGTAGGACCACACCACCACCGCGAGGCCGGCCGCCTTGGCCTCCTCGGCCAGCTCCCGCAGCTCCTCCATCATCTCGAACTGGTATTCGGAGGCGGGATAGATGGTGAAGCCGACGGCCGAGCAGCCCAGCCGCAGTGCATCGCTGACGGAGCCGGTCACCGCCTGGTCCTTGGTGGTGGACAGGCTGTTGGAGCTGTTCACCTTCAGGATGGTCGGGATGCAGCCGGCATAGGTGCTGGCCCCGGCCTCGATCATGCCGAGCGGTGCCGCATAGGCGTTCAGCCCCGCCTCGATCGCCAGCTCGAAGTGGTAGCGCGGGTCATAGGCGGCGGGGTTCGGGGCGAAACTGCGGGCCGGGCCATGCTCGAAGCCCTGATCGACCGGCAGGATCACCATGCGTCCGGTGCCGCCGAGCTTGCCCTGCATCAGGATGCGGGCGAGGTTCGCCTTGGTCCCCGGGTTGTCGCTCTCGTACCAGGAGAGGATTTCCTTCACCTTGGGCGTGAGCTGCATCCTTGCCTCCTCTGGGCTTTATGACGGCGTCGCTGCGATGTAGCCGACACCAGGAGGACTGTCATCCGGCGTCAGGCAGCCCGCCGCTCACCCTCACGCCAGCAACGCCGCGCTCCGGCAAAGATCGCCACGAGGTGACCGGCGATCGTGCGGATTCGTGGCGGCTGGCGCGAGGTCGTCAGCGCAGCCAGGCCACGAGCCTGGCCCGGCCGCCCGGACGGCGCAGGTCGAGGCCGCGCAGGTCGAGCGCGGGTGGCCGGGCGGTCCAGACCCTGGCGCCAGTGTCCGCCGCCGCCGCGGCGACGGCCGCGAAGGCGGGGCAGGCGGGATCGAGGATCAGCAGGCGCGCGCCGGCGCGGAGCGCGGCCAGCGCGTGCCCCGGCGCGTCGCCGCAGTCCAGGGCCGCCTGGTGCGGCGCGCCGGGGACGGCCTCGGCGGCCTGCCGCGCCATGGCGAGGAACCAGCCCGCGCCCAGGCTGCCCGCGGCGCCGGGGGCGGAGAGCAGCAGCACGCCGCGCGGCCCTGCCAGCCTCAGTGCCGCGGTGGCCTGTGCGGTGTCGTGCGCCACCACGGCCGGCGGCGGCCCACTCACCGTTGACCCGCCCGGACGCGCATGCCAAGGCTTCCAGCATACCGGCGCGGGTGCGTCCAGCGCGCCGCGGGCGCAGCGGGCCCGGTGCCCCGGGCCGGAAGCAGCGGGAGCGGCATGAGCGACAGCGCGAGGGATCCGGTGACACAGGCGGCGGCACGGCTGGAGGCGGCGGTGGAGCGCCTGGCCGAGGCCCTCTCACGCCCGCGCCCGGATGTCGAGGACATGGTGCCCCGTGCGGAGGTCGCGGCGATCGCCGAGCGGCTGGACGCGACCATCGCGCGGCTGCGCGGCGCGATCGCCGAGGAATTGCGTGGGGCGGAGGAGGAGTAGCGCGTGGGGCAGGTCACGGTCCGGGTCAATGGCTATGCCCATACCATCGGCTGCAAGGACGGGGAGGAGCAGCATGTGCTCGATCTCGTCGGGCAGATCGAGGACAAGGTGCGGGTGATCCGCAACATGGGCGGACAGTTCTCGGAGGCACGCATGCTGCTGCATGTGGCGCTGCTGCTGGCCGACGAGATCTCCGACCTGCGGTCGGAGCGGGACCGGCTGCGGTCTGGCGGTGCCGTGGCCATGCCGCCGGCCGCCGATCCGCAGCTGGCGGACCGGTTGACGCGCATCGCCGAGCGGATCGAGGGCCTCGCGCAGAACATGGGCCGTGCCTAGCGCCGCCGCCGTACGGTACCTATATCTCCGTAGCGGAGCTGCCCGGTGCGTCAGGCACTTCATCCCCGGGGCCATTAAGCATCCTCCGGGAGCTGGCTCTGCCCGGGCCGTGGTCCGGGTACCTGGCGCCCACCTGCGACAGCAGGCCTTGGGAGGGTGAGACGCCAACGGCCATGGCGGCTCCGCACGCATTCCCTTTCCCCTGGTTTGGGCCGAGGCTTGCCGACATCCCGAGAGACCGTCTGGTGCCCCGTGCTGCTGCCCGCGCTGAAGGCAGAGGCGCGGACCGCCGCATTGGGGCGTCGCGCCGGCTGCGATCCGGCGCAGGGCGAGCGCCTGGCGGCGCATGTGCTGCGGGAATGCCTGCCGCCAGCCGGTGCCGTCGTCGCCGGCTTCTGGCCCATGGGCACCGAGATCGACATCCGCCCGCTGTTGCAGGCGCTCGCGGCGCGCGGCCATGTGCTGGCACTGCCGGTGACGCCGAAACGCGGCCAGCCTCTGACCTTCCGCCGCTGGCGCTTTGGCGAGGCCCTGGCGCGCGGCCCCCTCGGAACGCGCCAGCCGGCGGCAGGCGAGGTCGTCCGGCCGGACTGGCTGCTCGTGCCCCTGCTCGCCTTCGACCGCGCAGGCCGGCGCCTGGGCTATGGCGGCGGCTATTACGACCGGACGCTGGCGGCGCTGCCGGGGGCCATGGCGGTCGGCTGCGCCTTCGCCGCGCAGGAGATGGCGGAGGTGCCGGCGGGGCCGGAGGATGTGCCGCTGCCCGCCATCGCTACGGAGGCCGGGATCCTGTGGTGCGGCACCCGGGATCAGACGCGGGCGGACAGCGCCACGCCGTTCGCGACCACCACCTGCTCGTCGGTGCCGGGCGGCGTGTGATAGCCGAAGATCAGCGTGAGCCCCGCCGAGACCACCGCGATCAGCGCGCCCTGGAACTGCTCGCTCAGCGGCTGGTCGGGAGGAAGCACCAGGTGATTGATCACCCAGACGAGCAGCATGCCGAGCGTACTGCCGAGCGCTGCTCCGGCGGTGCTGGCAAGCACCTTCTGGGTCGGCGCCGGGCTTGGATGCGCGGCGCCGGGACGGGGCGGGGTCGGGCCGGCGGATGCCGACCTGTGCATGCTGTTCATGATCCGTCGCTCCGATCGATGCCGACGCGTGGAAGGACGGGCGGCGCACCGGCGCGCGGCCTCCGGTGCGGCTCGGCGGCGTCCCGGCCGGGACGTCACGGTTCGGATGGAAGGCGGGCGCTATGGCCCGCGCATCCCACGAATGGGGGAGGCGCCGTGCCGCCCCGGTGCGGCGCATGAGGATTCTGTTCCTGGGCGATGTTGTCGGCCGCTCCGGCCGCGAGGCCCTGACTGCTGCGCTG
>Ga0182741_1002873_pt1 | contig 19262 bp, 18 predicted proteins | sample eDN5th37CBELigOP_FD_128874 | JGI IMG/M metagenome (GOLD analysis project Ga0182741, IMG submission 128874) | Enriched Organic Plus compost microbial communities from Emeryville, California, USA - eDNA 5th pass 37_C BE-Lig OP (version 2) (version 2) ... | reverse complement strand
GTGATCCGGATCAGCACTTCGCCCTTCCTGGGCGGGGCGACGTCGATCTCGACGATTTCCAGCGGCTTGCCGGGGGCGAAGGCGACGGCGGCACGGCTTTTCATGGGGATTCTCCTGCGTGATTCCTGGAATGACGGTGGGGCGGCCCGAAAACGGCCTCGGCAAAAGGGGCCGCGTGGGCGGTCACTTCAGATAGGAACGCACCAGCCCGGCCATTTCGCGGACCCGGGCCTGGCGCTGCGCGTCGGACTGGGCCGGCTGCCCGAACTCCTCGCGGATGTGGGCTTCCATCACTTCCGACATCAGCCCGTTGACCGCGCCGCGGATGGCGGCGATCTGCTGCAGCACGGCGCCGCAGTCGACGCCGGACTCCAGCGCGCGCTCCAGCGCCTCGGTCTGGCCGCGGATGCGCCGCAGCCGGGTCAGCACGCGCTTCTTCTCGATCTTGGTGTGCGGCATCGGCGGCCTCCTATCCAATACTGGGGTATGGTATCCGAAGCGGGACGCCGCGACCACCGCGGGGCATGACCAACGCCGCTTCCTTCGACGCGGTCGCCGTGTTTGGCTAGGGATCCGCTTACATGGCTCCCTCCCCCGGACGATGTCGTCGCAAACCTTCCTTCCCGCGCTTGGCCTGCTGACCACCAGCCTGTGTGCCCTGCTGGCGGTGTTCCTGTGGTTCACGCCCGGGCCGCTGGCCCGGGCCAACCGGTATCTGGCGGGCTTCCTGCTGTTGACGGCGGTGGACGTGGTCGGCTGGGCGTTCGCGCTGCTGCCCGATCGGATGCAGATCGTCCTGCCCTGGCGGACACCGCTGGCGTTCCTGCAGATGCCGCTGCTGCATGCCTATGTCGTGGCCCTGTGTTTCCCCGCGCGGAGGACGGCCGTCCACCTGCGGGCCGGCGCCGCCGCCCTGCTGCTGGCGCTGGCGACGCAGGCCGCCATCGCGGGCTTCGGCGACGGCGATGCGTGGAGGTCGTCCAAACGCATCGAGAGCGTGCTGCTGCACCTGCAGTACTACGTCTACATGGCGCTGATGCTGCGGGTGCTGCTGGCCTACCGGCGCGCCTATCGCGATCACTGCTCCAATCCCGACGGTGCGACCTTCGGCTGGCTGGCCACGCTGTTGTCGGTATCCCTGTTCGCCAACGGCTTCGTGCTGCTGAAGTCGCTGGCATGGTGGCGCGGCCAATCGGATCTCTATCAGCTGCTGGATCCGCTGGTGGCCGGATTCGCCGCCCTCATCACCGCGGCGCTGACCCTGGTCGCGCTGACCCGACAACATCTGTTCCTGGACGTGATCACCGAAACGGACGTGGCGCCGCCAGGCGACGCATCGCCCGGGACGGCCCGCGCCGCACCCGTGGCCCGGGCGGAAGCCGGCACGACCGCGGCGCCGGCGGTTCCCGCCGATCCGGAGGCGATCGCCCGGCTCAATGCGTTCATGGCCGAGCACGAACCCTTCCTGGATCCCTCCCTGACCATCCGCAGCCTGTCCCGCCGGCTGGGCTGGGGCCAGCGCGAGTTGTCGCAGCTCATCAACCAGGCGCTGGGCATGCACTTCTTCGATTTCGTCAACCGCTACCGGGTCCGGAAGGCCGCGGCGCTGCTGCGGGATCCGGCCCTGCGCGATCTGACCGTGCTGGAGATCGCCCATCGCGCCGGCTTCAACACCAAGTCCTCGTTCAACACCGCCTTCCAGCGCCACCAGGGCACCACTCCCAGCGCGTACCGCCGGCGGACCGACGGCGATGCGCAGGGCCTGGCCGACGAGACCGTGCCGCTGCGGGACGGGTAAGCGCCGCGCCGCGTCCGACTTCGCGAAATCGGTCGATGGCGCGGTTGGCGGGTCCGCATCCTGTGCTCCCCGTCCAAGGAGCCCACGATGCGACGAACGTTCTTCCTGCCGCTGCTGGCCGCGCTGGCCCTGGCCTGGCCCGGCGAGCATGCCCAATCCACCCCCGCCGCCCCGTCCTCGCCGGCCGACGCCGTGCGCACGCTGCTGGCGCCCTGGAATCGTCCCGGCATGCCGGGCGCGGCGGTCTCGATCACGCTGGACGGGAGGATCGTGCAGCAGGTGCAGGCGGGCGCCGCCGATCTGGAACAGGGCACGCCGATCACGCCGGATTCGGTGTTCCACATCGCCTCGGTGTCCAAGCAGTTCACCGCATTCGCGATCCTGCTGCTGGAGCAGGACGGCCGGCTTTCGATCGACGCGCCGCTCGCGCGCTACCTGCCCGAAGCCGCGCGCTGGCCGCCGATGACGCTGCGGCAACTGTTGAACCATACCGCGGGATTGCGCGACTTCGGCACGCTGATGCGCGCCGCCGGCTGGCGCGACGAAGACCTGCTCACCGACGATCAGGTCCTGCGGATGGTGCTGCGCCAGCGTGCCGGCAATGCCGCGCCGGGCACCGCCTACCAGTACAACAACACCGGATATGCGCTGTTGGGCGAAGTCGTGCGGCGGGTGTCCGGGAAATCGCTGCGGGCGTTCTGCGAAGAACGCATCTTCCGACCGCTCGGCATGCACGACACCCGGATCGCCGACGACATCGCCGAACGCGTGCCCGGCCGGGTGCCGTCCTGGCAGTCGTCCGGAGACGGCTACGTCCGTGCGGTCCTGGGCAGCGCCACCACCGGATCGACCGGCGTGCTCAGCACCGCCGCCGATCTCAGCCGCTGGGCGCTCAATTTCGAAACCCATACCGTCGGCAATGCCACGCTGTTCGCACGGATGCAGGAGCAGGGCCGGCTGGCCGACGGCACGATCAACTTCTACGCGCTGGGCCAGGAACGCCATGCCTGGCGCGGACTGGATACCTGGAGTCACGGCGGCCGCGACGCGGGCTACCGCAGTTTCCTGCTGCGCATTCCGGGCGAACGATTCAGCGTGGCGGTGGTGGCGAACGCCAACGACGTAGACGCCTCCGAAATCGCCTACGGCATCGCCGAGCGCTACCTGTCCCATCGCCCCGCTTACCGCGCACCGCCGCGGGACAGCAGCCGACCGAACCGCCGGCAACTGGCGTCATACGCGGGCGACTACGAACTGTTTCCCGGCTATTTCTTCCGTCTCGCCACCGACGGCCAGCGCCTGCTGCTGTCCACCCTCGACGACGCCAGGCCGACGGAACTGCCGGCGCTCTCGGCGCGGCGCTTCCTGCTGAGCGGAAAGTTCAACCAGGTGCTGGAGTTTGCGGACGATGGCGCGGGTCCGCCGGCACGACTGCAGTTCGTCATCGGTCAGTACGGCCGGATCGATGCGCCGCGGGTGACGCTGGCCGCGTTCGATCCCGCCGGCGTGCGCATCGAAGACTTCGCCGGCCGCTACCACAGCGACGAACTGGACACCGATTACGTCCTGACCGCCGAGGATCGCCAGTTGCGCATCAGCCATCCGCGCTGGCCGGCCGCCACCCTGCATGCCTACCAGCGCGATCGGTTCCGCAGTTCGGCGTGGTTCCTGCAGAAGATCGCGTTCCGGCGCGACGGCAGCGGACGCGTGACGGGTTTCCTGCTGTCCGGGCCGGTCGCGCAGGACATCGTCTTCGAGCGCGTCGCGGATCGGTGAACGCCGGTCCGCGGCGCCGCCGCGGCCGGCAGGCCCGCTTCGGCAGAGGCTCAGTAGGCGAACTCGCGGAACACCGGATCGACGCTGCCGTTCCATTCCGTGGCGAACAACCTGAGCTTGCGCTCGGCCGGCGTCTCGTTGGACTCGACGATCTCGATCAACGCGTCGAGGAAACCGCTTTCGTCCACGCCCTTGCTGTTCAACCGCGCGCGCCGGCGCAGGCCGCCCACGGCGATCTTCAGCGCTTCGGCGGCGACGTCGCGCACGCTGCCGCCGCGGAACGGCAGCCGGAGCGCATGCTTCGGCACGCCGTCGCGCAGGGCATGGCGCTCTTCGAGGCTGAAGTCCTTGACCAGATCCCAGGCCGCGTCCAGCGCCGTGTCGTCGTACAGCAGGCCGACCCAGAACGCCGGCAGCGCGCACAGCCGGTTCCACGGACCACCGTCGGCGCCGCGCATCTCCAGGAATTTCTTCAGGCGCACTTCCGGGAACGCGGTGGTCATGTGATCCGACCAGTCGCGCAGGGTCGGCAGCATGCCCGGCAGGACCGGCAGTTCGCCCCTGAGGAAATCGCGGAAGCTCTGGCCGCTGGCGTCGTGGTAGATGCCGTCGCGGTAGCTGAAGTACATCGGCACGTCGAGCAGGTAGTCGACGTAGCGTTCGTAACCGAAGCCGTCCTCGAACACGAAGTCGAGCATGCCGGTGCGATCCGGATCGGTATCGGTCCAGATGTGCGAGCGGTAGCTCTGGTAACCGTTCGGCTTGCCTTCGGTGAACGGCGAGTCGGCGAACAGCGCGGTGGCGATCGGTTGCAGCGCGAGCGACACGCGGAATTTCTTCACCATGTCCGCTTCGCTGGCGTAGTCCAGATTGACCTGGACGGTGCAGGTGCGGGTCATCATGTCCAGGCCGAGCGAACCGACCATGGGCATGTACGCCTTCATGATGCGGTAGCGCCCCTTGGGCATCCACGGCATTTCGTCGCGCCGCCACTTCGGCTGGAAACCCATGCCGAGGAAACCGAGCCGGAGTTCGTCGGCGACTTCCTTGACTTCCTTCAGGTGGGTGCCGACCTCGACGCAGGTCTGGTGGATGGTTTCCAGCGCCGCGCCGGACAACTCCAGTTGTCCCGCCGGTTCCAGCGTCACCGAAGCGCCGTCGCGGGTCAGCGCGATCACCCGGCCCTTTTCCTCCACCGCTTCCCAGCCGAAACGAACCAGGCCTTTCAGCAGCGCCTCGATGCCGCGTTCGCCATCGAACTCCGGCGGCCGCAGATCGTCCAGGCGGAAACCGAATTTCTCGTGCTCGGTGCCGATACGCCAGTCGGCGCGAGGCTTCTCGCCTGCGGCGATGTACTGCACGAGCTGCGTGCGATCGGTGACGAGCGTATCGGCGACGTGGCTGGGGCTGGACAAAGGCGGGCTCGCACGGCAGGGAACGACGGATTGGAGCTGCGGCGCGGGCGCCGCAAGGGCGGCAATATAGCGTGTCGCCCGTCCACGCATCATCGTCACCGCCCACATCGCAGTGTTCCGCGCCTGTGCTGGCCGCTCGGGACTCGACCCCGCGTGGCGCCGACGCTACCCTGCGCGGCATGCCGCGCCATCGTCCGCTTCCGGCCAGCCGCCATCCCGAACTCCACCGCACCAACCGTGTCGGTTGGCTGCGCGCGGCGGTGCTGGGCGCCAACGACGGCATCGTCTCGGTCGCCGGCATCGTGGTCGGCGTGGCGGCCAGCGGCGCGAGCCCGGAAACCATCCTGGTGACCGGCGTGGCCGGCGTGGTCGCCGGCGCGATGTCGATGGCCGCGGGCGAATACGTCTCCGTGCAATCGCAGGCCGACACCGAAGCCGCGGATCTCGCGATCGAGAAACGCGAACTGCGTGCCGAGCCGGGCCTGGAGCTGGCCGAGCTCACGCAGATCTACGTGCAGCGCGGCCTCGACCCCGCACTCGCCCGCCAGGTCGCCGAACAACTCACCGCCCACGATGCGCTGGCCGCGCACGCGCGCGACGAACTCGGCATCACCGAAGCCCTGCGCGCGCGGCCGCTGCAGGCCGCGCTGGCATCGGCCGCCGCCTTCACCGTGGGCGCGGCGCTGCCGATCGCGGCGTCGGTGCTGGCGCCGTCGGACCGCGTGGCCGCGGTGGTCACCACGGCCACCCTGATCGGCCTGCTGATCTCCGGCGGCCTCGCGGCGCGCATCGGCGGCGCATCCGTGCCGCGCGGCGCCGCGCGCGTCGGCTTCTGGGGCGCGGCGGCGATGGCGGCGGCTGCGCTGGTGGGCAGATTGTTCAACGTCGCGGTCTGATGGGCCGCCTCATCCGATGAGCGCGCCGCAGGATCCCCGTGCGCGGCTGCTCGCGCGGCTGGAGGCGCTGGTCGATTGCGCGCGTGCCGAAGGCTACGCCTGCATCACCGCGCGCCAGGAACATGGCGCGCACGCGGTGGACGTCGATCATCCCTGCGTCGCGATCGTGCTGCGCGGCCGCAAGCAGGTGCGCACGCATGCGCAGGCGCTGGAATTGGCGCCGGGCGATCTGTTCCTGATCGCGCGTCGCTGCCGCATGGACGTGGTCAACATTCCCGATCCCGACAGCGGCCTCTACCTGACCGTCACCATTCCGCTGTGCGAGGAAGTCCTCGCCGCCGCGCGTCTGCTGTGGTCGGAGCCGATCGTCGGCCAGGGCGATGATCTCGCGCGCCTGGACAGCGCCGGGTTCGCCGTCGATCTGCAGCATTGGCTGGCCGCGCTGCAGGCCGGCCGGTACACCGAGGCGCGACTGGCGCTGGCCGCGCTGACGGTGGCGCTGTGCCGCCGCGGCCATACCGCGATGCTGGTGCCGCCTCCGCCCAGCCTGGCGATGAAGATCCGGGATCTGGTCCGCGCCGATCCCTCGCGCGATTGGCAATCGCGCCATGTCGAAGCCGCGCTGGGCGTGAGCGGCGCCACCCTGCGTCGCCGGCTGGCCGCCGAAGGCACCGGACTGCGCGAGGTGATTGCGGCGGCGCGCCTGGCCTGCGCGATGGATCTGCTCTACACCACGCATTGGCCGGTGAAGACGGTGGCCGCGCGCGTGGGCTACCGCTCCGCGGCCAGCTTCAGCCGCCGCTTCATCGAGCGCTACGGCCTGGATCCGGCCCGCATCGGCAACGCCTGAACCCCGCGCCCGATCATGAGCGTTTGACGGGACGGATTGAGCGTTGCGCACGATGCTGCCCGCCCAGAATGGCGACTCCGCGGCGCTGCCGCCTGCCTCCCCGCCCGCATGGCCCCGATCCTTTCCCGTACTTCCGTTCCCGCGGCACTGATGCTGCTGGCGATCGCGTCTTCCGTCGCCGCGCAGACCGCGCCGGCCCGCCAGGTGGCCGGCGTCTATCACCAGGTCATCGGCGACCTGCACGTCACCGCGCTGTTCGATGGCGTCGTGCCGCTGGCGCGCACCGAGCTGTCCGGCATCGACGAGGCCGGCAAGCAGGCGCTGCTGTCGTCGCGCCACGTGCCAGAAACCCCGCAGGGCCTGCAGACCGCGGTCAATGCCTACCTGGTGCAGCGTGGCGACGTGCTGACCCTGGTGGACGCCGGCACCGCGCGCTGCTTCGGTCCGGGCCTGGGGCAGGTGCTGGAAAACCTGCGCAACGCGGGTTATTCGCCCGAACAGGTCGATCACGTGCTGATCACCCACGCGCATCCGGATCACCTGTGCGGGCTGCTCGACGGCGGCGGCCGGGAAGCGTTCCCGAAGGCGACCGTCTGGCTGGCGCGCGCAGACGCCGACTACTGGCTGGATCCGGCCACCGAGACCCGCGCCGACACCCGCGCGATGTTCCGTCCGCTGTTCAAGATGGCGCGCGATGCGGTGGCGCCGTACCGGGCGGCCGGTCGGCTGCGCCTGTTCGCCCGCGGCGAACGGCTGCCCGCCGGCGTGGGCGGCCTGGATTCGCCCGGCCATACACCGGGGCATACCTCGTTCCTGTTCGATGCCGGCGCCGGCCTGCACCTGCTGGTCTGGGGCGATATCGTCCATTACCACGCGGTGCAGTTCGCGCGGCCGGACGCTTCCTACGAGGCGGATCTGGATCGCGGCCAGGCCATCGCCAGCCGCCGCGCGCTCATGGCCCGGGCCGCCAATGGCCGATGGTGGCTGGCCGGCGCCCACTTGCCGTTTCCCGGCCTGGGCCACGTCCGCCGCGACGACGATGCCTTTGCCTGGGTGCCCGCGGAATTCTCGCCGCTGCCGGGAGAACCGTGAGCGGGCGCGCGTCCGCCTAACCCAGCTCGAGCCAGTCCGTCACCACCTGCCGCGCCTCGTCCACGCCCTGCCTGGACTCGGAGGAGAACACCTGCACGCCGACGCTGTCGCCGAAAGCGGAGAACAATTCCTTCTTCACCGCCTGCAGGGTCTGCGACTGCTGGCCACGGCCGAGCTTGTCGGCCTTGGTCAGCAGCGCATGCGCCGGCAGCCCGCGCTGGACCGCGTAGCCCAGCATCTGCCGATCGTAGTCCTTGAGCGGATGGCGGATGTCCATCACCACCACCAGTCCCTTGAGCGACTCCCGGCGCTGGAAGTAGTCCTGGATGAAGGCCTGCCAATGCGCCTGCAGTTCCTGCGGCACCTTGGCGTAGCCGTAGCCGGGCAGGTCGACCAGATGGCGGCCCGGCTGGACCTCGAAGAAGACCAGTTGCTGCGTCCGTCCCGGCGTCTTGGAGACCCGGGCCAGCGCGTTGTGGCGGGTCAACGCGTTCAGCGCGCTCGACTTGCCGGCGTTGGAGCGCCCGGCGAAAGCCACTTCACGGCCGGCGTCGGCGGGAAGCTGGCGGAAATTGTGCGCCGACAACAGGTATCGGGCGGAATTGAGCAGGTTCGACATGCCACTAGGATGGCATGGGCGGGGCGCCGAAGGCGGCGGCGGGTGCGTCGCCGGCAGGCCCGAATTGACCGCGGAGCCCCCCCGCAGGGATAATTCCGGGGTTTCGCGGCTGCCATGGGGCACCGCTTCTTGATGTTTTTCGGAGCTTTAGCATGCGCCACGCTCGCGTTTGGGGACTTGCTGGACTGGCCATTGCGGCCGTTGGGGCGGTTGCCTATGCACAGACCACCGTCGTACCGGTACCGGACAATGCCCCGGTGGAAACCGCCTCGCTGGACATCGATCTGACCAAGACCACCTGGGGCGATGCCAAGGCCGGCCAGACCAAGGCCGCCGCGTGCGCCGCCTGCCACGGCGCCGACGGCAACCCGACCGATCCGCAGTACCCGCGCATCGCCGGCCAGAGCGAGCGCTACGTCGCCCGCCAGCTGGCGCTGTTCGCCAGCGGCCAGCGCACCAGCGGCATGGCCGCGGTGATGGTGCCGTTCGCCCAGACCCTGAGCGCGCAGGACATGCGCGACGTCGGCGCGTACTTCGCCACCCAGAAGGCCGGCGCCGGCCTGGCCGACGACACGGCGGTCGCCGATGGCGCATACAAGGGCATGAAGTTCTACGAAATCGGCCAGCAGTTGTATCGCTCCGGCGATGCCGGCCGCGGCATTCCCGCGTGCATGGCCTGCCACGGCCCCACCGGCGCCGGCAATCCGGGCCCTGCCTACCCGCACGTCGGCGGCCAGCAGCAGGCCTACGTGGTGCGCCGCCTGCAGGAGTACCAGGCCGGCACGACCACCGAGAAGGACCCGTCCCACTTCAACATCATGGCGCAGGTCGCGCATGCGTTGACCGAGCAGGAAATCCAGGCGCTGGGCAGCTATCTGCAGGGCCTGCACGACCGTGCCGACGACGAAGCCGCCGCGAAGACCGCCACCGCCAAGAAGTCGTGAACTCCGCCGCTTCGCCGCGGTCCTGATTCACAGCTCCTGTTCATTGCGCCGGCCCCACCATGGCCGGCGTTTCTTTTTCCAGCGCCCGTGGAGGAAACACATGAAGACCCGCCCGACCCTGCGCCTGATGCTCGCGGCGCTGTTCTCGCTGCTGCCGATGCTGGCGCCGGCCGCCGATGCGCCCGCGCCGAAGGAAGGCGTGGACTACGAGGTCATTCCCGACGGCAAGCCGTTCGCGCCGGTCAAGGGCAAGGTGGAAGTGGCGGAAGTGTTCTCCTACGCCTGCGTCCACTGCGCCCACTTCGAGCCCATCCTGCAGGCCTGGAAGCGCAAGCAGGGCCCGGCCGTCCAACTGGTGCAGGTGCCGGCGGCGCTGTCGTCTTCCTGGATTCCCTACGCCCGCGCCTACTACGCGGCCGAACTGGGCGGCGTACTCGCCAAGACCCACGCCGCCGTGTTCGACGCCCTGCACAAGGATGGCACGCTGCCGCTGCACAATCCTTCGGTGGACGAACTGGTCACCTTCTACGCCGGCTACGGCGTGGATCGCGCACGCTTCAACACGCTGCTGCGCGGACCCGAAGTGGACGCCCGCCTGGAGAAGGCGCGTGCGTTCGCCATCGCCAGCGGCGTCCGCGGCACGCCGACCCTGGTCGTCAACGGCAAGTACCGCGTCACCGGCGGCCAGAGCTATGACGACGTGCTGCGCATCGCCGATTGGCTGGTCGCGCGCGAGCGCGGCAATCGCAAGTAAGCCGTCGCGGGTGACACCACCCCGCCCGCGACAGAAAATGTGCGGCCCCTCCGCGGACGTCGTCCGCCCACGAACTTTTTCCATGCTGGAGTCAGTGCCATGAAATTTCGTCCGCTCCTGATGACGCTCGCCCTGCTGCCGCTGCTGGCGGCCTGCGGCCAGACCAACGCGCCCGGCGCCACCGCGCCCGCCACCGACAGCGCGCCCGCCGCCGCACCGGCCGCGGAAACGCCGGCAGCCCCGGCCACCGATACCGCCGCGCCTGCGGATGCTCCCGCCGCGCCCGCGGAAGGCGCCACGCCCGCCAATGCCGAAACCCAGGCACCGGCGCCCGCACCCGCGCCGACCGCGCCCTCCGGCCCCGCGCCGGTGGCCGGCGTCGACTACGACCTGATTCCGAACGGCCAGCCGTACGCACCGCTCAACGGCAAGATCGAAGTGGTGGAAGTGTTCGGCTATGTCTGCCCGGCCTGCGCCAGCTTCCAGACCCAGATCATGCCGTGGCGCAGGACGCTGCCGGCCGACGTGCGCCTGACCTACGTGCCGGTCGCCTTCGGCCCGGAATGGCAGCCCTACGCGCAGGCTTTCTACGCCGCCGAGAGCAAGGGCCTGGTCGAGCGTACCCATGACGCCGTGTTCACCAAGATCCACGCCGAGCGCAGCCTGCCGGGCGAAGGCAAGAAGCCGGATCCGGCCAAGGTCGCCGCGTTCTACGCCGGTTACGGGGTGGATGCCAAGGAATTCCTGGGCCTGATGAACAGCTTCGGCATCAACGCCAAGGTCAACCGCGCCAAGCAGTTCGCAATCCAGTCCGGCGTCAACAGCACGCCGACCCTGGTAGTCAACGGCAAATACAAGGTGAAGGGCCGCAGCTTCGAGGACATGCTGCGCATCACCGATCACTTGATCGCGCAGGAACGCGCCGCCAAGTAAGCGCAGTCCCGACCGCTCCGTTCCCCCCATGACGACGATGCCCGGCAAGCGCCGGTTGCGGGTGCTCAGCGCCAACATCCAGGCCGGCTCCAGCACCCGCCGCTACAGCGACTACGTGACCCGCAGCTGGTCGCACGCGCTGCCGGCCGGCAACAAGCGCGGCAGCCTCGACGCCATCGCGCAACTGGCCGGCGAACACGACATCGTCGGCCTGCAGGAAGCGGACCCCGGCAGCCTGCGGTCGGGTTTCACCAACCAGACCCACTATCTGGCCGAGCGCGCCGGCTTCGACTACTGGACCCACCAGCCCAACCGCAACGTCGGGCGGGTGGCGTCCAGCGCCAACGGGCTGTTGAGCCGGCTGGAGCCGGTCGAAGTGAGTGACCATGCCCTGCCCGGCCGCATCAGCGGCCGTGGCGTGCTGGTGGCGCGGTTCGGCGACGGCGACGAAGGCCTGACCGTCGCGGTGGCGCATCTCTCGCTCGGCGCCAATTCCCGCCGCGCGCAACTGTCCTTCATCGCCGAGCTGCTGTCGGATCATCCGCACGCCGTCTTGATGGGCGATTTCAATTGCATGCCCGATACGCCGGAGATGGACGTGCTGTACCGGAACACCCGGCTGCGTCCGCCGCAGCACCGGATTCCGACGTTTCCCAGCTGGCGCCCGCAGCGCGCGATCGACCACATCCTGATCAGCGAGGCGCTCGTGGCCGAGGACGCGCGCGCGGTTCCCGCCGCCAATTCGGATCATCTCGCCCTGGCAATGAGCATCGACGTTCCCGCCGACGCCCTGCGCTGAGCGGAAACGTGCGGGTTGCGCTCAGCCCGCGGCCAGGATGCTGATGCCCATGACCACCATGAAGACCGCGAAGACGCGCTTCAGCGCGGTGCCGCCGATCGCGTGGGCCAATCGCGTGCCCCACGGCGCCGCCAGCACCGACGCGATCGCCACGCCAATCGCCGCCGGCAGGTAGACGTAACCGACCGCGTGCTGGGGCAATGCGCCCGCGGGCGCATGCAGGGCATAGCCCAGCGCGCTGCCGATCGCGATCGCCACACCGCAGGCGCTCGACGTGCCGACCGCACGGACCGGCGACGCGCCCCGCCACACCAGCAGGGGCACGGTCATGCTGCCGCCGCCGATGCCGACCACCGCCGACACCGCGCCGATGCCGGTGCCGGCCGCGGTCATCGGCCAGCCTTTCGGCGGCGCGAGGGCATCGCCGGCCCCGCCCCCGCGGGTGCCGCCGAATGCCATCTGCGCGCCCGCGATCAGGCAGTAGATCGCCACCATCCAGCGCAGGACGCCGTCGTCCAGGTACACCGCCAGCCCGCTACCCAGCCAGCCGCCCAGCAGCAGGCCGGGCACCATCCAGGCCACGGTGGGCCACATCACGCTGCCGCGCCGGTGATGCGCATACGCCGAAGATGCCGCCGTCAACACGATGCTGGCCAACGAACTGGCGAGCGCGGCATGCATCGCCGCTTCCACCGGGATGCCGAACCCCGGCAACACCCATACCAGCGCCGCCACCAGCACCAACCCGCCACCGATGCCGAGCAGTCCGGCGAGCACGCCCGCCACCACGCCCAGCACCGGGAATATCCAGAAATGATCCAAACGCAATCTCCTTACGCGTGACGCCCACAAGGCCGTTCAGCCGGCTCGGGTATATTCCGGCCATGAATCGTCCCACCTCGCTCATCGTACTCGCTGCCGCACTCGTCCTCCTGCCCCTGGCCGGCGCGCGCGCACAGAATCTGGATGCACAACGGCCAGCCGTACGCGCCGCCCTGGAAGCGGCCGAGCGCGGCCAGTTCAACGCCGGGCAATACGCCGCGCTGGCCTCGCATCCTGTTTACGGCTGGGTGGAACTGGCCGCGCTCCGCCGCGACATCGATCGCCTTCCGGCAAGCCAGGCGCAGGCTTTCCTGAAGCGTTACGAAGGCCAGGCGGTGGCGGAGAACTTCCGCGCCCTGTGGCTGGCGTCGCTGGCGCGCCGGCAGGACTGGCCGAGCTTCCTGGCCGCCTGGAAGCCAAGCGACAACAACACCCTGCGCTGCGCCGAACTGGACGCGCGCCAGGCTACCGGCCGCGCGGATGCGCAATGGATCAAGGAGGCGCAGGCGTTGTGGCGCGGCGCGGCCAAGTCGCTGCCGGACGGTTGCGACCCGGTGTTCGCGATCCTCGCCAGCAAGGGCGGCCTGCCGCCGGCCCTGCGCTGGGAACGCATCGATGCCGCCGCCGCGGAGCACCAGACCGCGGTGATGCGTACCGCCGCGCGCGGCCTGCCGGGCGACGAAGCCGCGCTGGCCAACGACTACGCCGCCTTCATCGACGCCGTGCACCCGCGCGCGCTGAACTGGCCGAAGACCGATCGCAGCCGGCGCATGGCGAGCTACGGCCTGGCAAGGCTGGCCAGCCGCACTCCGGGCGCCGCCGAAACCCAGCTGCCGCAGTATGCCGGCGCGCTGGGCATGGGCGAAGCCGAACGTGGCCGCGTGCTGTACCAGATCGCGCTGTGGACGGTGGCTTCCTACGAACCCGATTCGGCGCGGCGGCTCAATCAGGTGCCGGAATCCGCCTACGACGAACGCCTGCACGAGTGGCGCGTGCGCGAGGCGATGGCGCGCGGCGACTGGCGCGCCGCGCTGGTGGCGTTGCGAAAGATGCCGGCCAAGCAGCGCGCGGATTCGCGCTGGCGCTACTTCGAAGCGCGCATGGCCGAGAAGACCGGCGACAACGCCAGCGCCCGGCAGTTGCTGTCCGAGGCCGCGCGCGCGCCGACCTTCCACGGTTTCCTTGCCGCCGACCGCCTCGACCAGCCCTACGCGCTGTGTCCGTGGATTCCCAACGACGGCAAGGCGGCCAAGGACGCCATCGCCCGGGATCCCGCCATCATCCGCGCGATGGAACTGTGGAAACTGGATCGTCCGGCCTGGGCGGTGGCCGAATGGAACAGCGCCCTGGCGCGCTTCGACGACACCCAGCGCCGCATCGCGGTGGAAGTGGCGCAGGACAACGGCTGGTTCGACCGCGCGGTGTTCTCGCTGGGCAAGGGTCCGGACGAACAACGCCTGTACCAGTTGCGCTTCCCGCTGCACCACGGTGAAACCATCCGCCGCGAAGCCGCCCGGCACGCACTGGATCCGGCCTGGGTCGCGGCGGAAATCCGCGCCGAGAGCGTGTTCAACCCGCGCGCCCGTTCCGGTGCCAACGCGATGGGGCTGATGCAGGTCGTACCCGCCACCGGCGCCGCCACCGCCAAGCGCCTTGGCCTGCCCTGGGCTGGCGCTGCCAGCCTGTACGACTCGGATACCAACATCGCGCTGGGCACCGCCTACCTGCGCGAAATGGAAAACAAGTACGGCGTCCCCTACATCGCCATCGCCGCCTACAACGCCGGTCCCACCCCGACCGCGCGCTGGCAGTCGCAGCGTCCCGGCTTCGATCCCGACATCTGGATCGAAACCATCAGCTACAAGGAAACCCGCGAGTACGTCGCCCGCATCCTTGCCTTCAGCGTGATCTACGACTGGCGCCTCAACGGCAATGCCCTGCCGGTCAGCGACCGCATGCTCGGCAAGCTCGACGGCAAGCGCCGGGAGTTCGTCTGTCCCGACGCGCGCATGCCGAAAAGCTGATCCCCGCGCGCCCATCCGGCATCATGCGCGCATGAAGACCTATCTCGTCGGCGGCGCGGTGCGCGACCGGTTGCTGGGCATGGAACCCGGCGACCGCGACCATGTCGTCGTCGGCGCCACTCCCGCGCAGATGCTGGCGCTGGGCTACAAGCAGGTGGGGCAGGACTTTCCGGTGTTCCTGCATCCGGACAGCGGCGAGGAGTACGCGCTGGCGCGGACCGAGCGCAAGCGCGGGCGCGGCTATCGCGGTTTCGAGGTGGACGCCGATCCCTCGGTCACCCTGGAAGAGGATCTGCAACGGCGCGATTTCACCATCAACGCGATCGCCGAGGACGAGGACGGTCGCCTCGTCGATCCTTACGGTGGTGCCGCGGATCTGGAGGCGCGCCTCCTGCGCCATGTCGGTCCGGCCTTCGTCGAGGATCCGCTGCGCGTGCTGCGTGCGGCCCGCTTCATGGCGCGCTTCGCACCGCTCGGTTTCACCGTGGCGCCCGAGACGATGGCGTTGATGCGGGAAATGGCCGCCAGCGGCGAGCTGGAAAGCCTGGTTCCGGAGCGGGTATGGCAGGAACTGCGCCGCGCGCTGGCCTCCGCGCGCCCTTCGGCATTTCTTTCAACCCTGCGCGAAGCCGGCGCGCTGGCCCACGTGCTGCCCGAAGTGGACGCGCTCTACGGCGTGCCGCAACGGGCGGAATTCCATCCGGAAGTGGATACCGGCGCGCACCAGCAGATGGTCAGCGACATGGCCGCGCGACTGGCGCCGGGCGACGATCTGATCGGCTTCGCCGCGCTGTGCCACGACCTGGGCAAGGCGCTCACGCCCGACCAGGAACTGCCGCGCCACGTCATGCACGAACAGCGTGGCGTCGCCCCCGTGCTGGCGCTTTGCGCGCGCCTAAAAGTGCCGCTGGAGCACCGCGATCTTGCGGTGATGGCCTGCCGCGAACATCTCAACGTGCATCGGCTGGACGAACTGCGCGACGCCACGATCCACGAGGTACTGTCGCGTTGCGACGCCTTCCGCCGCCCCGAACGCATCCCGCGGCTGGCGCTGGTGTGCGAAGCCGACAAGCGCGGCCGGCTCGGCAGCGAGGATGCCGCCTATCCGCAGGGCCCGGCGCTGGTACGGCTGCATGCGGCGGCGATGGCGGTGAATGCACGCGAGTTCGCTGCGACGGGCCTCAGCGGGCCGGAAATCGGCGAAGCGCTCAAGCGCGCGCGCGTCCAGGCGATCGCAGCGGCGCGGCGAGCGGAAACCGCGCGGGACTGACCGCTCGCTGTCCCGCCGGTTCCGCGCTGCGCCTCCTGGCCGGACAGAGGGACAGGCCTTCTTATCGAGCCAGCCGCCACCACCCCGGTCCGCTGCCGGCTGTCGGTGCCACCGTCCGTCGGCTGGCCGGATCGCGCCCATGATGACCGCTTGCTATTTAATAGCGCGCTATGTATATTGCGCGCCATGAGCCGACGCACCGCCAGCACCGCCGCCCCTGATCCCGCCGCCAATCCCCTGGCGCTGGACAACCAGCTCTGCTTCGCCCTGTACTCGGCGCAGTTGGCGCTCAACAAGGTGTACCGGCAATTGCTGGCGAGGCTGGGGCTGACCTATCCACAATACCTGGTGATGCTGGTGCTGTGGGAAGGCGATGCGCGGACGGTATCGGAGATCGGCGAGCGGCTGTTCCTGGACTCGGCCACGTTGACGCCGCTGCTGAAACGGCTCGAGGCCGCCGGACTGATCACCCGTACCCGTGCTCGCGAGGACGAACGCCAGGTGATCATCGAGCTGACCGCTCAGGGTCGTGCCCTGAAGCAGAAGGCCCGCGCGGTTCCCGAGGCCCTGCTGTGCGCGTCCGGCTGCACTCCGCGTGAAATCGGCGGCCTGAAGAAACAACTCGAAGCCCTGCGGGACAACCTGGGGGCCGCCACCTGAAGCAACGCCCGCTTCCGCCCTCCAATAACTATCGCGCTATTTAATAGCGATATATGCAACCGGTCGTGGCGCCCGGCTCCGCCGCCACTTTCCTCCACGGAGATTTCCATGTCGATCGAGAAAGTCCTCTACACCGCCCATGCCACCGCCACCGGAGGACGCGACGGCCGCGCCGTTTCCTCGGACAACGTGCTGGACGTGAAACTCACCACCCCGCGCGAGCTCGGCGGCGCCGGTGGCGACGGCACCAATCCGGAACAACTGTTCGCCGCGGGCTATTCGGCCTGCTTCATCGGCGCGTTGAAGTTCGTCGCCGGCCAGGCCAAGGTCGCGCTGCCCGCCGACACCCGCATCGACGGCAGCGTCGGCATCGGCCAGATTCCGGGCGGTTTCGGCATCGAGGCCGAACTGCGCATCCATCTGCCGGGCCTGCCGCGCGAACAGGCCGAGGCGCTGGTGCAGCAGGCGCACCAGGTATGCCCGTACTCCAATGCGACCCGCGGCAACATCGACGTGCGGCTGGTCGTCGTCGACTGATCCGTGCTTCCGGCACGTCCGCCGATGTCGATTCGGCGGACGTCAGCCGCGATTGGGCGTGAGCTTCAACAGGCGCACGTCGGCGCCATCCTCCAGCAGCCAGATCGCGCCGTCGGGGCCCTGCTCCACTTCGCGGATGCGGCGTCCCATCGGATAGCGCTTCAGTTCGCGCGGGTGTGGGCCGAACTCGACTTCGATCAGCGCCTGCGAGGCCAGGCCGCCGATGAATCCGTGCCCGCGGAAATACGGAAACAGGTCCGCCTGGTAAATGATGAAGCCGGCCGGCGCGATCACCGGCGTCCAGGAGATTTCCGGCGCGTTGAACTCCGGCCGGGTCGAATGATCCGGAATCGGGCTGCCATCGTAATTGTCGCCGTTGGAGACGATCGGCCAGCCATAGTTGGAGCCGCGTTCGATCAGGTTCAATTCGTCGCCGCCGGCCGGGCCCATTTCGTGCACCCACAGCCGGCCGGCGGGATCGAAGGCCAGGCCCAGCACGTTGCGATGCCCCAGCGACCACACCTGTGCGGCCACGCCGCCCTGGTTCGCGAATGGATTGTCGGACGGCACGCTGCCGTCGTCGTTGAGGCGGATGATCTTGCCCAGGTTGCTCCGCATGTCCTGCGCCGGCGACGCCTTCTGCCGCTCGCCGGAACTGATCCACAACTTCCCCTGCGCGTCGAACAGCATCCGGTGGCTGTAATGCGCGTCGCCGGTGACCTTGGGCACCTGCCGCCAGATCACCTGCAGGCCTTGCAGATGTCCGCTGTCGGCACCCGCATCGATCACCAGTCGCGCACGCGCCACCGCCGCACCGCGCGTGCCGTCGGGGCCGGGCTCGGCGTAACTGACGTAGACGAGACCGTTGTCGGCGAAGCGTGGGTGCAGGATCACGTCGCCGAAACCGCCCTGTCCGCCATAGGCCACGGTGGGAACGCCGGCGATCTCGCCGACCTGGCCGGTGGCGGGATTCAGCAGGCGCAGGCGACCGGGTTTCTCGGTCACCAGCAGGCGGCCATCCGGCAGGAAGGTCATGGCCCACGGCCGATCGAAACGCGCGACCTCGGTGCTGACGAAGGGCGGATCCGGCACGCGCCGCGCCGGCTGGGGTCCGCCGGTCACCGCCGTGGCCTGCGCGGCGGCAGCCAGCGCGACCGGCGGGGACGGCACGTGCCGCGCGAGCACGACGGGCGCCCGGGCCGGCGCATCGCGTGCTTCGCCGGCGGCCACGGCGACCGCGTTGCCGTCGCAGGCCATCAGCGAAAGGGTCAGGCAGGGGATGCTCCAGGCGGAGAGATTCATGGCCAGGTTCCGGTCGGGGAATGGCCCCCTTTTACTCCGGTCCGGGGTAGGAAGTCGTGACCCCGTGCGCGGGACCACCTCGCTTCAGACCTTCAGGTACCAGCGCCGGCGATCCATCCACCGGACGATCAACCACCAGACCAGCACGAAGGCCAACGCGAAGGCCAGCGAAGGCAGGTAGGGACCGAAGCGGGGCGTCATCCAGCCGGCGAATCCGTGGCGGTAGATCGCCTGCATCCAGCCCATGCCGGCGAACGCGTAGACCATGATCGCGGAGCCGGCATAGGCGGCGATGGCATTGACGCCGAAACTGCGGCCCCACGGGCGCAGCCCCTTGCGATCGATCAATGCGTGCGCGAGCCACAGCGCCAGCAATGCCCAGCCCGCGGTCCACAGCACGTAGGACGAGGTCCACAGGTTCTTGTTCAAGGGCAGCCACCACGACCACACGCCACCGAGCACGCACGCCAGCCCGGCGGCGGGCAGCAGCCAGCGTGCTTCTCCGCGCCGCAGGCGGTCGCCCGCGCGCACGCCCAGCAGGGCCGTGGCGATCGCCGGCAAGGTACTGAGCAGGCCTTCGGGATCGTGGCCTCGGCCGGTGGCGGGATCGAACTGATATACCAGCGGGCCCAGCAGCGCGGTGTCGATCCGGCTGGCGAGGTTGTCCAGCGGTGCATAGCCACCGCCCCACGCCAGCATCGCCCAGTAGCCCAGCAACACCGCGATCGTGATCGCCCACTGCGTGCGCGGGCGCAGGTACAGCGCGATGAC
>Ga0182741_1002872_pt1 | contig 19263 bp, 20 predicted proteins | sample eDN5th37CBELigOP_FD_128874 | JGI IMG/M metagenome (GOLD analysis project Ga0182741, IMG submission 128874) | Enriched Organic Plus compost microbial communities from Emeryville, California, USA - eDNA 5th pass 37_C BE-Lig OP (version 2) (version 2) ... | reverse complement strand
CAGCCCTCATCCCGGACCCGGCGGCGGGGCCGCCAGGAGGCGCCGACGACCTGATGGCCCGTCACCCCCGAGTGTGCAATTTCAACCGCCGAAAGTGTGCAATTTCAATCGCCGTTGACAGGATCCGGCCCGCGCACACGTTGCTTCAATGAAGCCGTACTCAATCGAGTACGGAAAGAATGACTGGTGCAACTGGATCACGAAACCGCGACAACGCTTCAATGAAGCCGTACTCAATCGAGTACGGAAAGAGGTGACCCGCTCACGATTGCGGCGCTTGTCGCTGAGTTGCTTCAATGAAGCCGTACTCAATCGAGTACGGAAAGCGGGCAGCCAAGCGCAATGACACGCGCAGGTGGCTTGCTTCAATGAAGCCGTACTCAATCGAGTACGGAAAGGTGGGATGCGAGTACCGAGAAGAGCGATTCGGGTATCGCTTCAATGAAGCCGTACTCAATCGAGTACGGAAAGCGCGTGAGCTTTCACGCCCACGTTGCAGCCATCGGCCACGCTTCAATGAAGCCGTACTCAATCGAGTACGGAAAGATGCCAACATCGCGTGCCAGCGAATGCACGACGCGGCGCTTCAATGAAGCCGTACTCAATCGAGTACGGAAAGTCCAGGCGACGGCACGCGCCCGGTGGCGAACTCCTCGCTTCAATGAAGCCGTACTCAATCGAGTACGGAAAGCGAGTTATCGATGACCCAGAACTTAAAGCCATCCGGCTGCTTCAATGAAGCCGTACTCAATCGAGTACGGAAAGAAGGACCACGAGAAGCAGCAGCGCTCGACCGCTGAGCTTCAATGAAGCCGTACTCAATCGAGTACGGAAAGCGCGAGCTATGTGTGTCCTGCTGTCCTGCTAACCTAGCTTCAATGAAGCCGTACTCAATCGAGTACGGAAAGCCCCGGCAACCCCGCCGACCTCGTGCTCTCCCCCGGCGAGCTTCAATGAAGCCGTACTCAATCGAGTACGGAAAGTTCGGGCGGCGGCTCTCCCGATAGTACACGCGTCCGCGCTTCAATGAAGCCGTACTCAATCGAGTACGGAAAGACGGTCAGCGATCCGGGCGGGCTGGCCGCTCTACAGGCTTCAATGAAGCCGTACTCAATCGAGTACGGAAAGCCTCTCGCTCCCATACTCGCCATGTGGCGGGGGTGTAAGGGGCTTCAATGAAGCCGTACTCAATCGAGTACGGAAAGCTACGTGCGCCCGCGCCAGTACCGGAACGTATGGGCGGCTTCAATGAAGCCGTACTCAATCGAGTACGGAAAGCCGAGTTGCAGGAGCGTGAACGTCATCTTCGGCGCGCTTCAATGAAGCCGTACTCAATCGAGTACGGAAAGTACGCTGACCACGGGTAGCACGGCACCCGACTGCACGGCTTCAATGAAGCCGTACTCAATCGAGTACGGAAAGCTGCGCGTATTCCTCCGCGCTCATGTCGCGGAAGATCGCTTCAATGAAGCCGTACTCAATCGAGTACGGAAAGCCAGGTGACGGAACACCGCACGCCCGCCGTCCGTCTTGCTTCAATGAAGCCGTACTCAATCGAGTACGGAAAGCGTGCGGGGCTGAAGGGTTTCATCCGCGAGGCGCTGAACGCTTCAATGAAGCCGTACTCAATCGAGTACGGAAAGCGGCGTCGCATGTGTGGCGCACCCACGGAGCACGCTGATGCTTCAATGAAGCCGTACTCAATCGAGTACGGAAAGCACAGGCCGCGCTACGCGAGGCCAGAGCGCAGGCAACGCTTCAATGAAGCCGTACTCAATCGAGTACGGAAAGAGCGTCACGCGGTCCACCGTCCCCGACTCGTCAACGTCGCTTCAATGAAGCCGTACTCAATCGAGTACGGAAAGCTTTTTCGTGTACGGGTCGCCGTAGTCGCACGGATCGCTTCAATGAAGCCGTACTCAATCGAGTACGGAAAGGAGCTCATCCCGGGCGACCCCGGGACGCCGGCTCCGTGGCTTCAATGAAGCCGTACTCAATCGAGTACGGAAAGCAACCCGACGAAGTTCAAGGACGTGCTATTCCAGCGGTTGCTTCAATGAAGCCGTACTCAATCGAGTACGGAAAGCCCGGCGCTGTAACTCGCTGAAATTACGAATGTTACCACCGGAAGTGCGAACGATAGGGCCAGATCGTTGCCGTCGCGGGCCGCGTGCCGCGCGCGCTGCCACTCCAAGTGCTGAATTGACAATGCGTTCGAGCGCCAGCCCGGAAAGGGGGCACCACTCCACCGCTCGCACTGCCCAGCATGCTCGGAGTTCATACTACCATACTCCTGGAAGGGGGTTGATACGATCTGCCGATGACTTCGAGGGAAGCATCCAACGAGCGCGTCTCCTTCCCGAGGTCGATGATGAGTATCTGATCATCGCGCTCGTTGATGAGCTGGAGCAGCTTCGTTCTCAGTACGATAAGCTCTCGCTGTGACAGATCTGCGAGGAACACGCTGAATTGAACGTGGTCTCCATTGCCGAGCAGCAGCTCGAAGACGCGTGTACGGCGCTTGTCGTCGGAAATGTCGTAGCTGATCACGTATCGGCGTCGCATGGCGCGGCTACCTGGTTCGAACCGGTTGGTACGACGGAACGTCACCGCGCAGCCAGCGCGAGATCAACCTCGCTTGCACCCTGATTACTGAACGCCATGAGCAACGATAATCGAATAATGGGTGCGTGACCAGCTGGTCGAGCCTCGCCTCGTACGCTCTGATGAAGTCCTTGCGCCCCTTCGCCGTCAACATGCAACCCGCGGCGGTTTGCCGGAAGCTCGACCGCGTCACCATGCCGGTGTTGACGGCCGTGAGCACCGCACTGTCGACGACTAGAGGACGGAACTCCTCCATCAGGTCGAGTGAGAGCGACGGACGGCCATGGCGTGGACGATGATACAGTCCCCACCAGGGATCGAGCCCCTCCGCGAGCAGAGCGACGGTGCAATCCTTGGTGAGCAGAGCATACCCGAAGGAGAGCAGCGCGTTCACGGGATCTTTCGGCGGGCGACGATTCCTGGCATTGAAGTCCCAGGACACATCGAAATCACGTGGCTTCAGTAGGCTGCCGAACTGCGCGAAGTAGCGCGCCGCGATGCCGCCCTCGAGTCCGAGCAGCTCCTCGACCGTCCGTGCCGCTGACGCCTTTCGGAGAAGCATCGACATCTCCTTCAATATCGCGATGGGCCGTGGGCTCACGTTGCGACCGAGTATCGTGCGCTGGTTCGACCCCTTGCCGATCACGACTTCCCTGGCAAACTCCAGCGACTTCGCCTCGTCCGCGGCCGTCCGGAACTGCGCGGCGCGGTCGTATGCGTTGCGGAGTCCTACCCCGTGCGTGATCCCGTAGAACCAATGGCCGCGTGAAACGTAGACTACCGGTACTCCCTCCTCGCAGAGGTGGTGAACGGTCTGGGTGCTGATGCCCACTCCACCCATCAGCACTACCTGGCTCACGTCCTTGATTCGCACGCTCGCCAGCTCATCGCCCTCCTTGCTGACGATGAGCTTGTGGCCCTTCTTCCCTACCTTCGCGCCTTGCTCCTGGATATAGAAGGGCAGCGTCGCCTCCCGCGGCGGGTAGAGCCGCCGGATGCGGCCCGCAACGTCACCATCCTCCGCAGGAGCCTCCCGCAACGCACGCATCGCGAGCGTTTCGTCGGGAAGGCAGATGCCGCTCAGTGAGCAGCCATCGCACTTGGGGCTGTCTTCGAGCGGCGGTGGCAGGACGTCGCTGCTCGCCGCACGGCGTGCCTCGGCGATGAGCGCGCGCGTACGCTGCTCGAGCTCGTCGGTGAACGGGACGTTCACCCGCGTGCGCGACGCAGCGAAGTAGAGTACACCGCTCGTGCAACGGTAGCCGTTTTCGCGGAGGAGCAGCCCCTGAGCCATGAGCTGCACACGCTCGGGCTCCCAGCTTCGCTCGTTGTTGTTCGGCACCCGCCCCCGCTTCGTCTCGATCGGGAGGGCCTCATCGCCAGCCGTGCTCACCAGGTCCAGTTTCCCGGTGATGCCGAGGCTCGGCGCGGTGAGCGAGACGGACCTGCTCACGTCCGGAGGAGCATCACCATCCTCGGCGCCGGTCGCGCCGTTCTTCTTCGCGCCGGCGGGGGCCGGTGCTTCGGGGTCGGGAAGTAGTTGATCGATGCGATCCACCCGGCGGTGAACCTGCTTCCCTTCGAGCGTGAACTCGTTGTCTTCCCAGCGACCCTCCACGTGCATCAGATGAAAGAGACGAGGACAGTACGTGTACTCGTTCAACATCCTGACCGGGAGGTTGTCCTGATCTGCCTCCGTCTCCGCTTCCGATACTGCCAGCTCCACGTCGGTCATGCCGGCATCTCCTCATCCATGTGCGATGCTGCGAGAGTGCGGCGTAGTTCGCTCCGTCAGATGGATGACGAGCGCGGGGCGGAGAGGTTGCGGGAGAGGATGCTGAGATGGTTCGGCCCGCGCCACGTTCGAAGATTTTCGGACGCCAGAGTGGTGTATTCGCATAGCTTCCAGACTCTATCGATATCGAAGTTTAGTGCACGCCGCATTTCGCTCAGTGCGTCCCAAGCGATTCCGTGTAAGGAGGTGACATGAGGTCGATCATGTCGTCCTCGGCGAGTGGTACACCTAGCAACGCGATTGCTGGCCGCTGAACAGCGTGGCTGGCGAGCATCAGGAACGCGGAGATTGCCACGGTAGCACGTGTAGAGCGCAGCCCCACATCGCGATCGATGGGTGGTGTGAGCGGTGCAATCTCGTCGCCGAGATGTAGATGGTGAGACCGGCGACGAAATAGTTCGGCCACCTGCGGAGGTGTAAGCGGTGCGAGTAGCGTCTCACGACCGATTATGCTGTTCACTTGCGGCGTACGCCCGAAGATTGCCTTGGCCATTCCGGTCGTCCCAACGAATAGACAGTGACCCCGGTCGACGACGGAAACGTCGCGCGCGTTCTGCATGAGGTGCGCGGCTTGGAGCGCATTTTCCTCCGATAACGTCTCGAGATTGTTCACATGCACGAGTACCAGCCGGCCCCGGTCATCCGCCAGACGGCGGAGAGTGTCGGTGAGCTCATCGAAAAGCGAGAGCTCTACTTCGGCCGGAATTCGGACGCGTTCGCGCTGCGCCCCGGCCACGCCGATCGCCATGCTATCCTCACCGGCGATGAGCCGGCCGATACGTCGCCAGAAGGCCGCGTCGTCGATGCCGGGCGCGTCCTGCAGTACTTTCGCGCCGTGCCGCACTGCTTGACGGAATGTGTTATCACCCGAGCCGGCGGCGATGGCAACTTGTAAGGTTGCGCGCATCGTCCCGTCCGGCGAAGGGAGTCATCGGCCGTGCTGCTACGTCGGCGGACCCGGCCTGCAACGGCGCCTGGAAGAACCGGCCGTCGCCGAGGCCGTAAGGAGCCCACAAGCTCCGTACGGCGAGTGGGGCAGACCGTTCATTCGGGCTCCTCCATGGGCCGTAAGTTGCCACTACAACTGCGTTTAGGTGGTCGCTGCTGGTGCCGCGGCGATAGTGACCGGGAGTAGCTCAGGAGGCTATGATGGCTACCATGGCCGAAAGCGGTTTGCTTGGCTACGATGGATGCGCCGTTTTGGTGACAGCGAGCGAAGAGCAGGCGCAGCACGGCAACTTGGGCCCGTGACATGTGATGCTTTCCCCTGGCGGGATGACGTCCACGGTCCGCACTGCGCATCCACTAATCGGGTCGGAAGAGGCCGAGACCGAAGTGGCAGCCGAACCCCAGAGCGATAGGCCCCGCTACAGGGTCTGCAAAGCTGAGACGAAGTAACCTGCCGAGCCGATCCGGCTGTGTAAGCCCCCGCTTACCTCGGATACGGCGAAACTGGACGGCTCGAAGCTGTCTGCCACCACCCACGTCGATACTCTCCAGAAAGTCCACGCGCACTGGTTCGGGAATTCCACGCTCGCGACATTCGCGCTTGAGTTGCTCCATGTGGCCGAAGGAGCGTTTGGCATACCAGGGATGCAGATATGGAGTGACGGAGATCCATGTGCGGGAGCGGGAGAGGTAGCTATCAGCCGAGGCGCCTTCGACACCTGCCCCTTCGAAAAGCACTGCCCATCTCGCCCCGCCTGGCTCCCAGATCTTGGTGATGCGACTGATGGCATCGACCACTTTGGCCTGAAGGCCAAGCGTGGTCACGATCAGTACCCGATCTATTCGTCCATCCCCGTCCGAATCCTCGGGCAGGAAGAATGCATGGCCGTGGCGATTTCCATCGGGAACTCCGTGTCCTGACAGGGCGGCGGGAATCTCGACGCCCGCTTGGTCAGCTGCGTGTAAGGCTGCCATGCGCACCAGCTCGGCGATCCGTACGGAATCCTGGATCCGCGGCAACGGCTGGCCATTCAACGCGAAACGCACCCAATGGTAGGTGCGCACGTCCGACGCCGAGCGTCCCACCGGTCGTGTCGCGAAGCAGTCATACGGGCGTTGATACGTGACGAATCGTGCCCCGGGTGGTGCGCTCCAACCTACTGCCTGCAGCTCCGAGCTCTCCACTCTGAGTGCATCTAGGAGTCGGTCCGGAACGGTACGCTCGAACACTGCCCGCTCTCGCCTGGTCATTGTATCGACGTGGGGGCCACTCCGGAGCGCAGCACGAGTCGCCTGATAATCGTCTGCCGAACGTGGAGCGATGACGCTCACCGGTTCGGATTCGACGCCGGTGGACCGGTCAATCGTGCTTTCGGCTGGCCGACAGTTGGACTTCCCGCTCCATTCGAGTAGCGGCTCCGCTTCTACCCAGCTCTCTGCGCGCCCAAGGTATCCCATACTCGTCGTAAGCGCGGCGAGCAGCTGCCGCTCATCCGCCGCGAGTTCCACTTCGGGCCATACTGCCACCAGCCGTTCGCCATCGGGAATGCGGACGAACGCGTCGAAGATCAGTGTGGGTCTTTGTTGGGCGCCCTCGATCACCGGCATGTAGTGTCGTGTGTGCCCCAGCGAAACTCCGTAGGGCAGAGAGTACACGGGCGGCCTCTCGGCGAGCTTCACTACCAACGACTCGAGAACAGCTTCGGGCCACTCCGCTGGATCGAGCTTGCGATGCCAGATCGCGATCAGCGTGCGGAGGATGCGCCACGGGGATGGTGGCCATTCCACATCTGCTTCGTTCACGTGTCTTCCCCACGGCGTAGCGTGGTAGCGACCGCCAGGGAAGGCAAAGCTGATGGCAAGCATGGTCACCCGGCTGTCGATGCATTCTCGGCCTCGCCCCTCTTTCCCCCCCTCCCTTTGGATACTTCCTTCTTTCCGTCAGTCTTGGAGATGATGACCGTGGCGGGCGGATCGGCAAACCGCCCTTCCTTTCTCACCGCCGCGATGAGACCCGGCAGCTCGTTCTCGAGGTCCGAAGCGGAAGGCAAGGCGAAGTCGCCAGGCTTGGTGACACGGGGTGGGGAAACCAGGTCAAGGTCACATGCTGTCCGCAGGCGCAGTCCGGTTGCCAGCAGCCTATGAATCTTGAACAGCGCAATCGCCACCAGCAGGCGTTCTGTGTTCGAGCCGAGGTCGAAGCCACGAATCTGAGCGAGATCCAGGTTGAAATAGGCAACAATCCTCGGTGACGTGAACTCGCTTCGCGCAAACGGCACATTTCCTTCCCCGTCTTTCCGAGTCGGATCCAGCCCGAGTTTGACGCCTCCGCTGTCGGCGCGTGAAGTATCATACGCCTCGATGAATGCGGAAAGAGATCGCGGAAGTCGAATCACCCCTGCTATCTCTTCGAGAAAGACCCCGTGTATCAGGGAGTTTATGTCATACTTCAAGAGCGCTGGCGCCAACTGGGTGCGGATGGAGAACGGTTGTCCAACCTCGAATCCGATGGCGGCCGAGATCGGCTCGAACTGAGGCTCGCGTGCGATGTACTCGGAGTTGATTCGGTGGGCTTCGAGAACGGAGTTGGTGACGGGCTTTCCCTGTTTGTCCGTAACCTTTACAAGGGGTAGTCCGCGTAACGGCGGAACCCAATCGTCAGTCATCTCGTCCCAGCACACGGCCTCCAGTCGGTTCGCCATGCTCTGTGGCGACTCCACGAGTACCGTACGCGACGTGCCATCGGGGCCGCTGTATTCCGCAGCTCCGATGTCGGGGAAACCGGTGGGCTGGAATCGGCTACCCTGCAGCGGTTGGAGCTCCGCCTCGATCAGCAGGCGGGGGGTACGATCGAGAGCGGCGAAATCCAGGGGCATTGTGTTTTCCTCGTGTCAGGAAACGATGGTAGTAGGAGCAGCGGCGAGGCGGTTGGAGAAGCTCTCGTACAGGCGTTTGAGCTCGCTCATGTTCACAGGTACCAGTAGAGTGGAGAGGAGAAGCGGGCCGTCGAGCCCCGCAGCAGATACCCGTGGCAGCGCGGGCAAGCCGGCGATTCTGCAACGTCTATAGGCCTCATCGAGCGCACGATCGGGGCGGCGCTGAGCCAGGTTCAGGACTACGCTGGACGTGAGTGGCAAGCGCCTGTCCTTCGGCAGGATGTTCGCGTCGATCAATTGCCGGTCAGTGCAGAACAGCGGCTTCAGAACGAAATAGGCGCCCGGGATGGCGGCGGGTTCTTCCTGGGCCCTGACTATCCAATGACGAGCCTTGGGAGTCACCAGGACCAGCCCCGCCAATAACCGCGCTACACGCTCCAAATCGACGCGATCACCGAGAAGCGCGGCGATGTCCGAGAGAGTCGCGCTGGTCCTGGAGATGAATGGCTTGTCGACGAGGCCCCGCATCTCGGCCATCAGAAGACGGCGCTGGGCGACCGAGGCGAGATTGGTTTCCAGCGAACCGCCGCTCCAGACGACGTCGTGCTCGTCGCCGGCCGCCCATTTCCTTCCGTCGGCAGTGGGTGGCGGAATGAAGTGCTCGAGCATCGGCATGATGGTCGCATCTCCCCTGGATGGATCCACACCGTGAATGCCCGCGAGCGCGCGCGCGATGCGGAACTCCGCGGAGCCATCATTCACCGCATCTCCGCTCCAGTCCCGCCGAAGAGTGGGTGGATAGGGGGAGCCATCGCGGGCCTTGGGGCTGCTCCGCAGGTAGGCGCATATCTCTCCCAGTACCACGAGAGTGCGCTGCAGAGCGGGCGCTCCGCCGGACTCCGCCACCTCGAACATCGCGTCTTCCAGACGACGAACCGTCGATTGCAGACGAGCGGGTGCCTCTCCACTCCTCGCCATGCGGCGCAGTGCCCTGAGCCAATCGTGGCCATCGAGTTGATCGAGTAAGTCGGCGCGCGTGTTCCGCCTCACCGGCACTCGCGACAACGGCGTGGCCAGATATGCCCTCCCGGAGCGCATGAGAAATCCGTATCGCTGAAACGCTTCGATCCCGCGCTCAGAGCCGTAATGCGCGATGGCCCGTATCGCGTCCAGGCCATCCGCAGCTATGCGCCTGCCCAACGTGATGCGCCCGTCCGAGAAAAGCGTGCGCAACTCCGGAAACGAGGCCGGCCTGTTCCAGATCGGCATCCAGATCTCGGCTCTGGCCGACGACTCATCGGCGATGTCCGTCGTCCCGCTGCCACTCCCGGTCGAGCGGACGGTGAACGGGTAGCTGAGGGCAGCAGTGCCGCTCGACTCCAGCCGCCGGGTGGCGGCCGCGGCGAAGAGTACAGCCCCTTCGAGCATCAGGACGAAATCCCATGGGTTCACCACGCTGCCGCCCTGGAATCCCGTCGCCCCGTTCGGGCCGCCCGCCGCGCTGGGGGAGAACTGCCCTATCGCCGCCGATGGCAGGTTGGGTGTCGCATCGCCGGTCAGCGCCTGGTGTAGCAGGAATCCGGCTTCATCAACTGCGGCTCCAGAGTCAGGGTCGAACAGGGAGACGAGCCGCTGCATGAAGTTATTGGTGAAATCGAGGCGCCCGTCGTTTCCTCCGGTGCCGAGCAGCGGTGGATAGCGAGGATTCGCGTCCGTCAACACGACAGTCGCGTCGAACCACGTCAGAGCGGAATCCGGGAGCTCGTTTCTCAGGAGCTGTAGCAGCACATGCTTCCCATCGCTGCCCGGCTTGTCGGCGATGCCTTCTCGCGCCAGAAGCTCGCGCGTCAGGAGAATCGCATCGCGTATATCGGAGAAGCGCTCGGCTTCCGCTTGGCTCAGCGGCTCGATGCCGCTCTTGTTGTCCTTGGGATAGAATCCGCTTCCGCCGTTCCACGGAGCGATGATCGGTGTTGGCCGATACACCTCCAGAAAGAAGCGCTCGAGTTCCGGCAGGTCCATGAAGCTCGACAGCTCGAACCCGAATGCGCTCCAGCAACCTCGCGCGTCAGCATCAGCTTGTTCGGCCACGAGTCGGAATATCCCGATGGCCTTGAGATATGATGCCAGAGGTGTTGGGGCGCATCCGGTCAGCGTTACGAGATGGCTCATCGGGCTTCCTCCGTTCGGCGCTCGAGCGCCGAAGCACGCCAGTCCGCCACCCGGAGGAGCGACTCCAGCCAGGCGAGGCGGAAGGGACCGTACTGCTCCACGAGTCGCTGCGCGAGATCGGTCCAGGATGGTCCTTTCTCGCTGCTGCCCAGTTGCATGAGATCCAGATGCATGGTAGATGGCGGCAGTACCTCAGCTCCCGTATCTACTGCGGGTAGTACGTCACCATCCCAGATACCGCGGGCGAACAGTCGCCCGGAGCCGTCGGGTGGTTCCTTCTCGCCAGGAAGGGGGCGGAGACTCATTCGCACCCGTCCATGATGAGCGGCGATGAGGTACGCGATCAGCGCTCGATCGGCGATACCACTATCCTGGTCGAGCCATACCAGTGCGGACGCCAGTTCGTGGCGGAAGTGCGGACGCGCCATCCCGTCCCCATCGTCGCCGGGTGGCATGGCATAGACGAGTCGGCGGCGATAGGGCGACTTGGCCCACGGTGCGAGGTCTTCGGGCGGTGGTGATGCATCCTTTCCCCCGCTGCTGCGCAGCGCCTCCTGGAAAGCAGGATGTGCCTTGCCGACATCGTGACGCTCGGCTGCCGTGACGATGGCGCAGGCGAGCGGATCGGAAACTGCCAGCGACTGGCACAAGTGGTCCGCCGCCACCTTCGCGTCGGAGAGATGCTGAAGCAGAGACACCCAGCCGCCATTGCAAGTCAGCGAGTCGTCATCGTAGGCATTGTCGGTATTCGTCGCCGAGGTGGCTACGACGTCTACCGGTTCCTTCCTCCCCGGGACGAAGCCCAGTTCTCGGTCGTAGCCTCCGGCATCCGATTGAAACAGGACCGTAATTCCCGGCCGAACCTGCTTTGCGTGGAGGCGCACGAAGTGGCCCAACAGAGCGTCCCAGTACCAGGCGTCGACCTTTCTCGCCTCGATGTGCTGGCGTAGCTGGCCGACGCTGACGGGGCACAGCTCCTCGGCGTCGGGATCGAAGTCTTCATCAGGTAGGTCGTCGAACTCGCGCCAGTACACGTGGGCCGTTGGGGCTCCGGCATCACGGATGTACGGCGAGACGTCGACGTCGTAGCCGGCGAGATCCGGATCGGTGTTGAAGAGATTCAGCAGGTCTCGGCGGCGCAGCACCTGTGAGAGCGGTCGTGCGTCATCGACGGTCGGCAACGAGTCGGGATCGACGCGATCGAGAGCTCGTAACCGTTCCCGAGCGGCGGCCAGTACTTCGGCATCGTATGGGAGCGCCTCATCTGTCGCGCCCCCGATATCGATCCAGCATACGGTGGCTTGGTCGTACTCACCTCCGCGGTTGCAGCGTCCGAAACGCTGAACCAGCGACGCCCATGGCGCCAGCTCGGTGAAAAGCGTTCGGCTGCTGATGTCGACGCCAGCCTCTATCGCCTGTGTGGCCACGACTATGCGTCCCGCATCGCCAACCTCGTTCTGATCCGAGAGGAGCCGTTCCTTCAATCTCCGCTCTGCCGGTCGGAAGCGGGCGTGCAGTAGCAGTCTCGGTATCTCAGGTGCACGTGCGGCCAGGAGTTCGGTAAGCATCTGTGCGCGCTCGACCCGGTTGATGATGACTAGTGTCTGTGTGCCAGGTACGTGCGCTGCCAATACCTCATCGGCGAGCGAGGCGAGGTACGACTTCGCGTGCTGTTTCGCCGTGTCGGTGTCGAGGGTCGAACCCGCCTTGCGCAGCGCCTTGTGAGCGTGGATGCGTTTCGATACGTCGAGGACGTCCTGATCGCGTTTATCGATACCGAGTCCCGTGAGTGCTCCCAGGTGTGGTCGGAAGTCGACTGTATCCAACCATTCCGGCCGCTGAGTGGCTGACATCCAGAGGCTGCGCGTTCGGACGTAGGGAGCAATGCGCTCGTCTCGGCGGAACGCTTCCAGCTGCGCTGTCGTAGGGAGCGCTGCGCCCATGAGTTGCACTTCGTCGAACACCCAGAGTGCATCGGTGTGGAGGAGAGCGAAGTGCACCGGCCACTGGTACCGGCTCATTCCGTAGCCACGCATCAATGCGCGGGAGAGGAGCATGTCCTGCGTTCCGATCAGAACGGCCTCTTCCTCCGGGAAGTCGGTCCACCTGGGGCGTCTCACGTCTTCGGAGCCGCCCATCAGAACGTGGACGGATACCTTGCCTTCGCCCGGGCGCCCGGCGATTCCCAGTTGGGTCAGCCAATGCGCAATGTTGCCGCGATGCTGCTCCACGAGCACGCGCATCGGAAGGCACATGATGAGGCGGCGCGGAGTATCAGGGTCAGCCGGGCGTCGTTCGCCATTCGCGCGATAGCCACGTTTGTAAATCCACGCGAGAGTAACGGCCGCCGTCTTGCCGAGCCCGGTGGGGATGTTCAGCATATCGGGCCATGGGCCAGTCGCGAGGTCGTGCTGGTAGGGATATGGCTCGTTGGCGGTGGCCTGCCGGAAGAGAGCGTCGTATCCGGTCATGGCCGTAGCTCGCGGAGTACTGTTTGTGCGGACGGCCTCGAGTCGCCATTCCGTCCATCACGAGGACTGTTCGAGTGCGGCCGTGGGGAGCACGGGTTGCGTGCTGGTGAAAGCGACGATGGCATCGGCATCGTGCGGTCGGGGTCGTATGAGTTAGAGCTTCGTGACCTGCGAGGCTAGGTGACTGCGAGAGGGGGAGACGGAAGGGAAGTACGGCGTCGCCCTATCATGCGGCACATATGTCAGCGCCTTGGTGATGAATCGACACTCCTGTGGAGGCTTGATACGCTGCACGGTAGTAACGCGGTCTGACAGCCACACGGTCATTTCCCTGACCGGAGCCCAGGAGAACTTCTATCACTCTTGCGGCGGCGTGCTTGGGGACCATGCCTCGCTGCCTGATCGTCACGAGCAGGTGAAAACAGGAGCGCGATCCTGCGGACATAGGGCGCGACGGTGGCGGTCGTCGTGGAGCTTGCCCCACAACTTACCGCCATATGTCTCTTTCCGTTAGATCAACGAGGCCGCGGTGCAAAGGCACCGCGGAAATGTGATGCTTGGACATTTTGCTTGACTTCACGCAAATACGCTTCAATGAGGCCGCGTTCTGCTGAACGCGGAAAGCAGTTGGGAATCGGGGACGCGGGGCGTACCGATTCTTTCGCGGTGCGCTCGTGTTACAGAATGCAGTGGAGCGGTGAGCCGTCGACTGAGAGGCGCCGATGAAGTACCTAGCTAGCATTTGGAGCCAGCACCGGCGCCTGCTCTACATTCTTGGCTAGCGGCGTGCATCTCCCGAGTTGCGCGTCATGGTGACAGCGATTCTCGTGATGTCGCCATTAGAGACGTTCTCCGCGATCTCAGCACGAATGACGGTCGTGGTTCGCGGCTGCCTGCATGCAGACAGCCGTCGAGTGCACGAACTTCTTGCCGGTCCACGCGAGATACGGAGCTCCAGTAGCCTGCGCTGTGTCTTCATTGGTGCCCACCATAGTATTGTCTGATTGACTTCACACAAATACTAATGCATGCATCATACCCGTGTGACACTTGAGTCTTCTACAGGCCGGAGCTCTTGGGCCAGTCCTCCTTCTGGAGTAGCAACTCCACAGAACCCCCGACTTCCTTTGGTCTCGCGGATTAGAAGCGCTCGAAGCTAGCGTGATCTCTCACCCCAGCAACAACTCCGCCGGAATCCCCAGCTCCCTGTGGAGCCCCCGGACCTGGTTGATCGACAACGCCCGCTTCCCGGAAAAGAATTCAGACACTCGCGCCTTTCCTCCCATGGGCTGGTGCAGGTCGGCGCGCGTCATCCCCTTCTGCTCCAGCATGAACTCCACCGCGCTTTGCGGCGTTCCTTCCGTTTCGTCAAACGGATCGTGCTCATCTTCGTAAGCCTCCACGAGCACCGGGAGGAACTCCAGATGCTCGTACTCAGTGCTCCCCCGCTCGGGGGCTACATCGAGTAGTCGATCGATCTCGGTGACGGCCGCCTTGTACTCTCTGGCATTCCGAAGCAGGTGAGGCGTCGAAAAGTCGAGAACTATCGCAGCTGCCATTGCCATCTCCAATGAGAAGCCGCGTTGAGCTCAACGCGGAAGTATGTCGCGCTGTCTTCGGCCCGGAATGAAGCTGCGTTCAATCGAACGCTGAAGGGAGAGTAGAGCTCCGGTGCCCGCACTCTGATGGGACGGCTTCTCGAAGACGCCGTGGATGAGTGAGGTCACGTTATTGCGTGCTCCGCCCCTTCCTCCACCCCCTCCACCAATTCCATCAACCCCGCCGCCTCCCACTCTCTGTTCCGCTTCCCCGCCGAGATAGACTCCAGCACTCCCGCTTCCACCAGCTCGCCGATTGCCTGATGCACCGCCGCCTTCGCTCTACCAGTTGCTGCCGCCGCAACCGGTGCTGTTATGATCGGATGTGCTGGCAGCACATCTATGATTGCCCACGCCGCTGCATCGGCGCGTGGAGCCGCACCGGCCGCCAGCTTCGCACGCCACTTTTGTTTCAACGCCTCCACCGCGCCGAGGTATGTCGTAGCCAGTCTTGCGGCGCGAGCGGCCGCTACCGCGAATTGCTCGATCCACTCCTCGACTTCATCCTCCCTGTAACGCGTTAGCCCCTCGATGTAGCGATCTCGCTCGGCAGCCAGTACCATGCTGATCGGCGGCACGTATGTGGGTGCGATGCCGCGTCGGCGCAGAAGCACCTGGATGAGGGCACGACCGGTGCGCCCGTTGCCGTCGGCGAATGGATGGATCGTCTCGAACTGGGCGTGAACGAGCGCAGCCTGTATCAGCGGCGGGAAGGATTCGTTTTCGATGGCGTCGCAGAGATCGGATAGCAGCTCTTCGACGTACTCCGGCGGCGGCGGTACGAAGTCGGCGCCGCACGGGGTGTAGTCGTTTCCGCCGATCCAGTTCTGCTCCGTGCGTATCCGGCCGCCGATTCCCGGATTGCTCGAGCCGGCCATCAACCACTTGTGTATCTCCGTGATGTCATGGACCGTGAACTTCTCCGCATCGGCTGCGGCATCTACCGCGAGCTGCATTGCGTCGATGTTGGCCAGTAGCTCGAGCGCAGTAGGGCCTGCGTTGGCTCCCGCTTCCGCGCGTGCCTCGGCGCGTGCCAGCGCGCGAGCGCCGAGCTGGATTCCTTCCACTCTGGACGACGCGATGGACTCGGTGCGGAGTAACAGGCGCGCCAACGGCGCGAGCGCTGGCTGCGCCGCGCCGTTGAGGTCGCGTATAACGTTCTCTGCGTCGGAGACGACGCCAGCCGTGCGAGCATCCAGGGTCAGCGCCAGGTCGGCGAGAGGCAACGGAATGTACGCTTCGTAACGGCACGCGCGTCGATGTCTGGCCGGTGCGTATAGTGTCGGATTGGATTGCCAGACAAGTTCGATTAGTCGGCCCCGCAAGCTGAACCTCCGTTTGGCGTTAGTTCAGTTTACAATATAAGCTGAACTAACACAAGCCGGCCGGTTCAGGATGCAACACCCTCTAGTCTGCTCGGGCCGCGTGCCACGGATCGCGGTGGCACGCACTCCCGAAGTTCGCCCATGTCGTGGGCAAGGCCCTATCAGAAAGTCTGTGTGTGAGGCATTGGCATTAGCCGAACCGGGGTTCGGGGTGAAAGCGATCCGGGAAGAGGATCGCGAAGTGCACGAGCGCGGCCTGCCAGGCGGGCGCCGCGTGCCAGCGCTTCTTGATGTTCCGAAGCGCCAGGTACAACAGCTTGATCGCCGCCTCGTCACTCGGGAAGTGGCTCCGGGACTTGATGATCTTCCGCAACTGGCTATGCAGACTCTCGATCGCGTTCGTCGTCGTCAAGACGGTCGTCAAGATGCGCCGGATCTCGGGCGGGTAGGCAAAGGCCGGAATAACGTAGGCCCACTGCCGCTGCCAGAGTGGTGCGATCGTCGGATAGCGCTCACCCTCCGAGCTCGCTGCGAATCGGGCGAGCGCTGCCTCGGCCCCGGCGACCGTCTCCGCGCGATAGACCTCGCGCAGGAGAGCAGCCACACGCTTGCGGTCCTTGTACGAGACGAAGGCCAGGCTGTTGCGAACCAGGTGCACGATACAGGTGTGGATCTGCGTCTCGGGAAAGACGGCGTTGATGGCCTCGGGGAAGCCGGTGAGACCATCGATGAGGGCGATGAGAATGTCCTCGACTCCGCGCGCCCTGAGCTCGGTCATCACGCGATGCCAGAACCTGGCTCCCTCGGTCTGCTCCACCCAGAGCCCCAGGACATCCTTCGTGCCCGCAGTGGTGATCCCCAGTGCCAGGTAGACGGCTTTGTTCCGCACCGTGCCCTCGTCGCGGATCTTGACTCGCAACGCATCGAAGATGACGACCGGGTAGCACGTCTCGAGGGGCCGCTGCTGCCACGCGTTGCCAGGCGGTCACTTCCTCCATCACCTCGTCGGTGACGGCGCTGATGCACTCCGGAGCTATATCGACCTGGTACAGATCGACCAGGTGCTCCTGGATCTCTCGCATCGTCATGCCGTGGGCGTAGAGCGAGAGCACGTGCTCATCGAACCTGGGGAGGCGCCGGGCGTGCTTGGCGATGAGGCGTGGCTCGAAGGTCCCCGCCCGATCGCGCGGGATGGCCAGGGGGATCGCGCCGTCCTCGGTGAGCACGGTCTTGGGCGTCGTTCCGTTCCGGTGATTCTCCTGGCTCTCGGGTTTGGGCGCCCCCTTCGCGTAGCCCAGGTGATGCGTGAGCTCGCCGGCCAGGGCGCGCTCGTAGATCACCTTCTTCATCTGGCGGAACAGCTCGTCCAGCTCGGCCATCGTCTGCCGATCCCCCAGCAGCGTATCAATAGCTGTGGGGTCGAGTTGCGGCGGTGGCGCCGCCCCAGCGTCGTGCTTCCGTGATCTGGCCATATAGACCTCCTTGGGTCGCAGTATGACCTCACACACAGAATTCCGGAGGGGCCCCACGCGGCGTCTCCGCTCAGCTGGAAGACTCCGGAGCATGACCAGACATTAGTCTATCTACACCATCCTTTATGGGATTGTTCTAGCATTCCCGAAACCGCTCACTCCCATCATTGTCCTACCGTGCTCGCGCACTTGCGCGCCAGGTAACAAAGTTCGAAACATCGTAAGGACTGACTGAAAGCCTCCACAATCTCTCAGTTGGGATGGCGTGAACCTTGTGTATCGCTTGACTAGGTTGCTAAGAGCTGATGCAGAAGGAAAGTGGAGGTCGCCCGCGACTCCCTCCAGCGAGGCCCCAGTGCGGTCAAAGTGCCAGGCAGCGTACAGTATTCGGTGCCAGCCAATGACAGATCGCGGCGGAGGTAGACCGCCACGCCTGTGCCTGTCTACCAAGGTACGCCGTGAGATGCTGATTGCATCGGACACCTGACCGACGGACAGCGGCCGCCATGCGTTCGCTGCACAATACACAAAGAATTCATACACCTCAGCGGGGAGGAATGGCTGGTATGCTTGTGTGATGGCTGACGCAGTCGTGAACTCCATGGCATGCATTAGTATGGCCCGTAGTGCCACGCCTTCATCATCCAATCCACGGAACACCACGTTATTGAACCTCCACCTCTCTATAAGCAACAGCTCTCGGACCTCATCCGCAGCGAGTGCAGCATATGCAACTATCGGCACGCCCGGATAGCGCTCGCGTATCTTCCCGAGTGCGCCAACGACGCAGCTCCCCTCGCTGTCATGTATCTCTGTGAGAAGGAGCGACGGCGTAGATTCCTCCAGTACATTATATAGCTGCCCAATACGCTCACAGAACTGGATTCGCGCCGCCATGCCCAGCGCTGCCGCTATTCTCGCTCTCTCCTGCCGTCCAAGGATCAGCGCACCTATAGTGGGCATTCCTTTCCATGCTCTACCTGGAGAGCCAGCAGCGACTATTGCCTCATCCATGAAGATTCCCATCTCTCTATCGCAACGTCTGAGGCGCTGGTTACAGGACGTTGTCCAACTAAGCGCTTCGAAGCTCAGTGGCCCCCGCTCTCCCCCGCCCTTGGCATGCGCAGTAAGACAGTGACACCTCCTTCCACTCGACGTCACACGGTGGGGCACCTATGGTGATGCTCACACGACACCCATCGCGGACTGCTGATAACGTCAGCACCTTTGTGGCCAGGACATTACAGTTACGGTACAGGCAGGTCGTTCTGTTCCGCCGCTGCGCCTTCGACCGTATAGCGAGACGTATTACGGCTGGCGCGTAGTCCATTCACAGCACTGTCCACCGACGTACTCGATAGGTGCTCAAACAGGTCCAACACCTTCGCAACTCGGAAGATCGACCCCTGCGCACTCGTAATGACCCGTCCATCAGCGCGGCCGACTAGCAATGACGGGACGCCTTGAACGAACCGCCCCGATGTCATTGAATCATGTAGCCATCCATAATGATGCGGCAGAACATCGGCGTCCATATCGTGTGCTGGATGGAATGCCACGTACGCAATACTGTCGTGAGCTGCCGTCTGGTGCGCCGCCAAGAGCGTGTTAAGTATCTGGCACGGTGGACAGTCAGAGCGATAAAAGTAGATGTAAGGTGTACCAAGTGTCGGCAGATCTCGCAGGTGAATGGTATCACCGCGCGGCGTTCGGAGCCTGACCGACGGCAGCATGTCACCTGCCTCAAGCAGCGCCTCCTCTACCCGATGCTCTTCCTTGATGCGCGCTACGAGAGAGTCATAGCTTGATGTGACAGTGCCCATATCAGCGCGATAGCGCGACTGCACTATTAGAAGGGCGATGGCAAGCACGCCGGCGGTGACTAGAACCTATCCCAGAAACATTGCTTGACGCAGCAGGATGCGGATGCACCCGAGCTGCACGAAACCCAAGTAGTTCTCTACCTTCACTTCCCACCGACTGACGATCCGACGGAAATTGT
>Ga0182741_1002870_pt1 | contig 19275 bp, 19 predicted proteins | sample eDN5th37CBELigOP_FD_128874 | JGI IMG/M metagenome (GOLD analysis project Ga0182741, IMG submission 128874) | Enriched Organic Plus compost microbial communities from Emeryville, California, USA - eDNA 5th pass 37_C BE-Lig OP (version 2) (version 2) ... | reverse complement strand
CGAGCCAGTCGGCCTCCACCTCGCGGATGTCGGCGTGGGTGGGCACGTGGTACTCGGCGAGGTCGTGGTTGATCACGTGCCCGAACCGCGGGTCGCGGATGCTCTCCTCGAACAGGGCCATCGAGATGCCGAACGACATGCCTCCGATGAACTGCGACCGCGCGGTCCGCGGGTTGATGACCCGCCCGACGGAGAACAGCCCGAACATGCGGGGCACGGTGATCTCCCCGGTGTCGGCGTCGACTTGTACCTCGGCGAAGTGCGCACCGAAGGACTGCGCGGTGCAGTGTTCGAGTTCGCGGTTCTCCGCCGCGGTCGCGGACAGTTCGGCGCCGGGGGGTGGAGTGTCGCCGAAGCGTTTGCCGAACTGTTCGGCGGCGGTGACGATCGCGGTGCCCCAGGACGAGGTGCCCGACGATCCGCCCGCGACGGTGCCGTGGGGCAGGGCACTGTCGCCGATCTCGAGGTGGACGTCCTCGGGGCGGCAGTGCAGGGCGTCGGCGGCGATGAGGGTCAGGGCCGTCCAGGCACCGGTTCCCAGGTCGGTGGCGCCGATGCGGACGGAGAACCGGCCCTCGCCCAGGTGCCGGATGTGGGCCTCCGAGCCGGGGCTGACCATGTGAGGGTAGGTGGCCACGGCGACCCCGGTCCCGACGAGGGTGCGGCCCCGCAGCCGGGTGCCGGGGGCACGGTCGGCGGGGTCCCAGCCGAACCGTTCGGCGCCCTGCCGCAGGCATTCGACGAGGCGCCGAGAGGACCAGGGCAGCCCGGTCTCCGGGTCCGTCTCGGGTTCGTTGCGGATCCGCAGGTCGATCGGGTCGATGCCGAGTTCGGCGGCGAGTTCGTCCAGGGCGACCTCCCCGGCGAACATGCCGGGGGCCTCCCCGGGTGCCCGCATCCAGAAGGGTGCGGGGACGTCGAGGGTGATCGCGCGGTGGGAGGTGCGCACGTTCGGCACGTCGTAGAGATTGCGCAGCGGCACCGCGGCCTGCTCGACGAACTCGGTGACCCGCGACGACTGGGTGAACGCCTCGTGGACGAGACCGGTGAGCCGGCCCTCGTGGTCGGCGGCGAGCCGGATGTGGGAGGCCGTGGGGGCGCGGTAGCCGACGTAGCCGAACATGTCGTGGCGCGGGACGGCGAATTTCACGGCGCGGCCCGGCAAGGCGCGGGCGGCGAGGGCGCCGAGCACGTCGTGGGCGTGCGGGCCGCCCTTCGACCCGAATCCACCCCCGATGTAGGGGCAGATCACCCGCATGGCGGCGGCGTCGAGACCCAGTACGGGTGCCAGTGCCTCGACCACCCCGTGCGGGTGCTGGGTCGAGGTGTACAGGGTCAGGGTCGGTTCCCCGTCGGGTGCGGACTCCCGCCACAGCGCGACGACGGTGTGCGGTTCGAGGGGATTGTTGTGTTCCTCGGGGGTCGAGTACCACCGGTCGATCACCGTCTCCGCGTGGGCGAAGGCGGCATCGACGTCGCCGCGCTGTGTGTCGGGGTCGAAGCCGCCGTTGACGGTCTCCGGTGTGTAGGCGCCGGGGTGGTCGGCGTGGAAGACGACGTCGTGGTCGGCCGGGGTGTACTCGAGGTCGAGGAGATCGCATGCCTCCCGGGCGATCTCGGAGGTCTCGGCGACGACGGCCGCGACGATCTGGCCGCGATAGCGCACCTCGGGGTTCTGCAGGACGACGTACTCCCCCTCGGCCTCGCCGGTCAGTCGCGGGGCGTTCCACGGGGTGAGCACCGCCAGCACGCCGGGCATGTCCTCGGCGGCGGTGGTGTCGATCCGGTCGATGCTCCCGCGCGCGATCGTGGAGGTCAGCGGCACGAGATGCACGGGATCGGGAACGGGGTGCTCGTACGCGTAGGGGGCGGTACCGGCGACCTTGCGCGGGCCGTCGATGCGTGCCGTGGATCGTCCGCCCGCCCTGATCTGCTCGGGGCTCATGCCGTCCCTCCTCGTTCGGCTCGCTCGTGGAGTTCCCGCAGCACCGCGACGACGGTACGGCGCAGCAGCGGGATCTTGTAGGCGTTGCCGTCCAGCGGTCGGGCCTCGGCGAGTTCCGCGTCGGCCGCCTCGGCGAAGACGTCGTCGCCGGGTGGGCGGCCGAGCAGCACGGCCTCCGCGCGGTGGGCGCGCCAGGGCCGGTGGGCCACTCCCCCGAACGCGAGCCGGCAGTCCGTGACGGTGCCGTCGGCGATCGTCGTCTCGGCGGCCACCGAGACGAGCGCGAAGGCGTAGGAAGCGCGGTCGCGCACCTTGCGGTAGGTCGACAGTGCGGTGCGCGGCGGGGGGATACGGACCCCGATCACCAGGTCGTCCCGGGCGAGCACGGTGTCGCGGTCGGGTTCGTCTCCGGGCAGCCGGTGGAAGTCCTCGACGGCGATCGCCCGCTCACCGTCGGGGCCGAGCACGAGGACCTCGGCGTCGAGGGCGAGCATCGCCACGGCCATGTCGGAGGGGTGCGTGGCCACGCAGTGGTCGGAGGCTCCGAGGATCGCGTGATAGCGGGTGTAACCGCCGAGAGCCGAACAACCGCTGCCGGGTTCGCGTTTGTTGCAGGGGATGCTCGTGTCCCGGAAGTACGGGCAGCGGGTCCGTTGGAGGAGGTTGCCGCCGGTGGTGGCGGCGTTGCGCAGTTGCGGTGAGGCGCCGGACAGCAGGGCGCGGGCGAGCATGGGATAGCGGCGGCGCACGAGCGGGTGGGCGGCGAGGTCGCTGTTGCGGACGTTGGCGCCGACGACGAGTCCGCCCTCGGTGGTCTCCTCGACCGTGTCGAGCGGGAGGTGGGAGATGTCGACGAGGACATCCGGATCCGCCACCCCGATCTTCAGGTGGTCGACGAGATTGGTGCCGCCGGCGAGGAAGACGGCTCCCGCGGTGTCGTGGACGAGAGCGACGGCCGCCTGCGGGTCGGCGGGTCGTTCGTAGCGCAGGGCCCTCATCGCTCGTCCTCCGCGGCGACCGCGCGGATGGCGGTGACGATGTTGGGATAGGCGACGCAGCGGCACAGGTTGCCGCTCATGCGTTCCCGGATCTCGACGTCGTCGAGGTCGCCCGGCTCGTCGAGATCGGCGGTGACGTAACTGGGGTCGCCGCGAGCGAACTCGTCGAGCATGCCGACGGCGGAACAGATCTGGCCGGGGGTGCAGTAGCCGCACTGGAAGGCGTCGTCCTCGACGAACCGTGTCTGCAGCGGGTGCGGTCCCGACTCGGCGAGCCCCCGGGCGGTGACGATCTCGGCGCCGTCGTGCGCGACGGCCAGCGCCAGGCAGGACAGGCTGCGGCGGCCGTCCAGCAGGACGGTGCAGGCACCGCACTGGCCGAGATCGCAGCCCTTCTTCGGGGAGGTCACCCCCAGCCGATCGCGCAGGGCGTCGAGCAGGGTGGTGCGGACGTCGACGGTCACGCGGTGATCGGTGCCGTCGACGCGCAGGCCGACGGCGCGTTCGTGCTCCCGGGGTGAGGCGTTCTCGGCTGGCATGGGTGGACCTCCGAACGGCTGGGCTGTGCTCGGGGCATTCCCGCCGCGGCGGCGATCCAATCGCGGGGTGGTCACCTTCCGCAGAACGGACGGAGCCGGAGACCCGTCGGGTCCCCGGCTCCGTGAAAGGCGGTCACACGACTCAGGCGTCGGCCAGCACCTTGGTGGCGGCGGCGAGGGCTTCGACGACACCCGCGATCTGCTGAGCGGTCTCGGCGTGCTCCTTGGCGTGCGCACCGGCGAACTTGCCGAAGGTCTCGCCGACGGACAGCGTGCCGCCCTCGACGACCTCGGCGCCCGCGATGCCCGCGACCTTGACGACGTCCTCGAGGGCCCACTTGGCGGCGTTCCGGCTCGGCGACTGGCTGACGACGGCGACGGCCTTGCCCTTCAGCGCGCCGGAGCCGTAGGGACGGGACAGCCAGTCGAGGGCGTTCTTGAGCACCGCGGAGACGGTGCCGTTGTACTCGGGGGTGACCAGCAGCACCGCGTCGGCGGTGGTGGCGGCCTCACGAAGCGCGGCGGCGGTGGCCGGGGTGCCCTCGCCGTCGATGTCCTCGTTGTAAAAGGGAACCTCGGCGAGTCCCTCGAAGAGGGTCACCTCGACGCCCTCCGCAGCGACGGCTGCGGCGGTCTCGGCGAGCTGACGGGAGACGGAACCATCGCGCAGGCTTCCGACAAGGGCGAGAACTCGGGTCATGGGAACATCCTCGGTTCGAAGTGATTGACGACGCAATGATAAACGGACCGCGGTCCACTTTCATTCCCGAGCGGCTACAGTGTGACCTTGTGAACACCCGCCCTCCGACCTCGACGGCCGGCCGGCCGTCCCGGCCGTCGGCGGACGAGCGCGCACTCCCCCTCGTGGACGAGCACACCGTCGAGCGCGGTGACGCCGCCCGCAACCGCACCCGGCTCCTCCGCGCCGCCGCGCTCCTCGTGGCCGAACGCGGGGTGGACGCGGTGACGATGGACGAGGTCGCCGCCCGCGCCGGGGTCGGCAAGGGCACCGTCTTCCGCCGGTTCGGCTCCCGGGCCGGCCTGATCCGCGCCCTGCTCGACCACAGCGAACGCGAACTCCAGGAGGGATTCCTCTTCGGGCCGCCGCCGCTCGGCCCGGGTGGTGAACCGCTCGAGCGACTCGTGGCGTTCGGCCGCGCCCGCATCGGACTCGTCGAGGTGCAGGGCGAACTGCTCCGCGCCGCCGAGTCGGCCTCCGACTCCCGCTATGCCGCGCCCGCCTATCTGGTGTCCCTCGCCCACGTCGACACCCTGCTGCGCGCCGCCGGGGTCACCGGCGACACCCGCCTGCTCGCGGCGTCGCTCATGGCCTCCCTCGACGCGACGCTCGTGCTGTACCAGTGGCGTGAACTCGGCCATCCGCTGCACCGACTCGCCGACAACTGGGCGGAGCTGGCACATCGGGTCGTGACCGGCCGAGGTACCGCGGAATCCGCGGGCGGCGTCGTACCGTAACCACATGATTCGTACATTCCGGGTTCTCGCACTGGCGTCGCTGGCGGTCGTGGCCTCCGCGTGCAGCAGCGATTCGGGCACCGCCGACAGCGGTTCGGCCGACGACCTCACCGGGCGCACCTTCGTATCGACGAGCGTGACCGGCACGCAGATCCCCGGCGACGGTCCCCTGGTGGTCGAGTTCCCGGAGAGCGGACGGATCTCCGCGACCGCCGGATGCAACCGCTTCGTCGGCGGCGTCGAACTCACCGACGGGAAGCTGAAGGCCCCCGAGCTGGCGAGCACCCTCATGGCCTGCGAACCGGCACGCGAAGGCGCCGACGCCTGGCTGACCGGTCTGTTCGACGCCGAACCCCGGTGGTCGCTCGACGGGAACACCTTCACCCTCACCCACGACGACGTGACGGTCGCGCTCGAGGACGAGAAGGTCCTCGACCCGGACCGCCCGATCACCGGCACCGACTGGGTGGTGACCTCCCTGCGCACCACCGACGCCGTCGTGCGGTCGGTGTCGCTCGAGAACGCCGCGCCCACTCTGCGCCTGGCCGAGGACGGCACCGTCAGCGGCACCACCGGGTGCACCGACTTCACCGGGTCCGCGGAGGTCGGCGACGACGTCGTGATGTTCGAGCCGCTCACCCTCGACGGCGGCCCCTGCACCGATCCCGACCGGCTCGAGATCGAAGCGCACGTCCTGAGCGTGCTCACCGGCGAGACCACCTACACGATCGACGGATCGTCGATGACGCTCACCGGACCGAACGGCACCGAGGGCCTGGAGTTCACCGCCCGCTGAGAACCTGCGCCCGCCGAGAGCCGGCACCGCCCGGTCGGTACGGTGGGCGCATGGCCGGAGCAGTCCGCATGGCGATCGCCGTCGCCGTCGGTTCGTCGATGTGCGCGTGCAGCCTCTCGGGCCCCGGGAACTCGCCGTCCGATCTGGTGGGCCGGCGCTACGTGTCCACCTCGGTCGAGGGCCGGGCGATCCCCGGCGGCGGGCCGCTGGAACTCTCCTTCCCGGCCCGCGAGCGACTGGCCGCGTCGGCCGGCTGCAACCGCTTCACCGGCACGGCGGAGCTGTCCGGTGGGGTCGTGCGCACCGGGGTGCTCGCGTCCACGCGGATGGCCTGCCCACCGCCCCGGGAGGGCGCCGACGCGTGGTTGCGCGAACTGTTCTCCGCCTCGCCCCGGTGGTCGTCGGACGGAGACGTCCTGACGCTGACCACGAGCTTCGTGACGGTCACCCTCACCGACCGCGCCGCCGGCCGCTGAACCGGATCCTCGACGTCAGTACCGTTCGACGAGCCAGGCCGCGAGTTCCCGCGCACTGTGGTCGACCAGGGCGGGCCAGTCCATCGCCGACTCGTCGGCGTGGTCGCTGACGTGCTTGACCAGCCGGCACCGGGCACCCATCCGGCGCGCGGCGTAGGCCACCGCGAAGCCCTCCATGTCGACCAGGTCGGCGCGGGCGGCGAGGGCGTCGCGCACCTCGGCGTCGGAGACGAACGCGTCGCCGGTCGCGAGGACGCTGCCGTCGCCGTCCTCGATGTCGAGGACGTCCTCGACGGGATGGCCGAGGCTCTTCAGCACGTCGCTGCTGATGTCGTGGTTGAGGGCGGTCGACGGCAGATAGAGGCCGGCGTGGTGGTCGTGCAGCGCACCTGCGGTGCCGATGTTGACGACGAGCGGCCGCGCGCCGGCCGGATACGCCGCCAGAGCGGCGGTGACGGCGACCGCCGCGTCGACCTTCCCGATCCCGGTGATCACCGTCTCGTAGCGGTCCGGCACATGGGCCGCTTCGGCGCGGGTGGCCGATACGACGAGGATCCCGTTCACGTGTTGCCTCCGAGTTCGAGTGTCACGAGTGCTGCCCGGTGCAGCTCCCGTCCGTATCCGGCACCGTATCCCGCGGCGTGCACCGCGAGCGGATGCAGCTGGTGCAGCGGCACCCGGTCCTGCCATCCGGTACGCAGCGGATGCACCGATTCGTAGCCCGCGACGATCTCGGCGAGGTGCGGGCACCCGAAGAGGGCGAGCATCGCGAGGTCGGTCTCCCGGTGCCCGCCGTGCGCGGCGGGGTCGATGAGCACGACACCGCCGGGTGACCACAGCACGTTCCCGTTCCACAGGTCGCCGTGCAGCCGCGCCGGGGGTTCGTCGTCGTCGAAGGCTCCCCCGGTGACGAGTTCGCAGGCCCGCTCGATGTCGGCCCGCTGACCGGCGGTGACGCTCCCGGCGTCGACCGCGATGCGCAGGAAGGGCAGGACCCGTTCGGCGATGTAGAACGCTCCCCAGCTCTCGTGCACGGTGCGGCTCATCGGGCGGCGGCCGATGAACAACTGCCCGTCGTAACCGTCGGGAGCAGCGCCGAATCCGGCGGCGCCCGCGTCGTGCATCCGGGCCAGGGCGGCACCGAAGGCACGGGCTGCCGGGGCGGTCGCCCGGGTGTCGGGGACGCGGTCGAGTTCGATGTGGTGCTCGCCCACCGACCGCACCCGGGCCACCGGCATCCCGGCCTCCGCGAGCCACGCCAGACCGGCGGCCTCGGCGCGGAAGAAGTCCGGGTGGGCGTGCGGATCGTGTTTGCGGAAGACGTCTGCGTTGCTCACGTCCCGAGTGTTGCTCACCTCGCGAGTGTGCCCGTCCGGCACTTCCCCGATGTAGCGCGGCAGTAACACGCTCACGCTAGGGTCGACGAATGAGCAACCTTCGCGATCGGATCATCGAAGAACTCGGAGTCAAGCCCTCCATCGACCCCCGCGCCGAGATCGACTCGCGGGTGCAGTTTCTCGCCGACTATCTGCGCAGCACTCCCGCGAAGGGATTCGTGCTCGGCATCAGCGGCGGTCAGGACAGTACCCTCGCCGGCAGGCTCACCCAGCTGGCCGCGGAGAAACTACGGGCCGAGGGACACACCGCGGAGTTCGTCGCCGTTCGGCTGCCCTACGGCACGCAGGCCGACGAGCACGACGCGAAGATCGCGCTCGACTTCATCCGGGCCGACCGCACCCTGCGCATGGACGTCAAGCCCGGCGCCGACGCCACCGGCACCGAGGCGGCCGTCGCGCTGTACGGGCACGAGACGAAACTGCGCGACTTCGTGCGCGGCAACATCAAGGCGCGCGAGCGCATGATGCTCCAGTACGCGGTGGCCGGTGAGCTCGGCTATCTCGTGGTGGGCACCGACCACGCCGCCGAGGCCGTCACCGGCTTCTACACCAAGTACGGCGACGGCGGTGTCGACATCACCCCGCTGGCGGGTCTGACCAAGCGCCAGGGCGCGGCGCTGCTGCGCGAGCTCGGTGCCCCGGAGAGCACGTGGATCAAGGTGCCCACGGCCGATCTCGAGGACGACCGGCCCGCGCTGCCCGACGAGGAGGCGCTGGGCATGACCTACAGCGAGATCGACGATTATCTCGAGGGCAAGGACGTCTCCGACGATCTGGCCGCGCGGCTCGAGCAGAAGTTCCTCGACACCCGGCACAAGCGGGCCATGCCCGTTGCCCCGTTCGACACCTGGTGGCGCTGACCGCCTAACCTCCGGCGAACGGCGGAAGCACGTCCACCCGGGATCCGGCCGGCCGGCCGAGATCCCGGGTGAGCTCCCCAGTTCCGCCCTCGCCCGGGTCGAGCAGGAACGCCGCGACCGTCAGCACCCGGTCCATGTCCGGCCCGTAGCGGTCGACCAGCGCCGCGCGCAGTGCCCCCAGGTCCGCACCCGCCGGAAGCTCGACGGTGTCCTTCTCCCGGCCCCCGGCCGCGTCGACCGCCGCCGCGAAGAACCGCACCTCGACCCCGGTCGTCACATCAGCCACCGATCGCTCCCATACTGCGTTGCGGCGGCGCGAAATCCGCCGCGTCCATGCCGTGTCCGGCCCACTTGTTCCACATCGCGCCGCGCCACAGCGCGGCGATCTCCTCGTCGCTCGCCCCACCGCGCAGCGCCGCGCGCAGGTCGGTCTCCCGATCGCTGAACAGGCAGGACCGGACCGTGCCCTCCGCCGTCAGGCGAGTGCGGTCGCAGTCGCCGCAGAACGAGCGGGTCACCGACGCGATGATCCCGACGGTCGCTGGCCCGCCGTCGACGAGCCAGCGTTCGGCCGGCGCGGACGGATCCTCGCGGGCGGTCTCCGTGAGGGTGAACCGCTGCCCGAGCACGTCGAGCAGCTGCTCGGCGGGCACCATCTGCGCGCGCGCCCAGTTGTGGTCCGCGTCGAGGGGCATCTGCTCGATGAACCGCAGTTCGACGCCCTCGTCCAGGCACCAGGCGAGCAGATCCGCGGCCCCGGCGAGGGTCTCGGGCATGAGCACCGCGTTGATCTTCACCCGAGCGAACCCGGCGGCCCTGGCGGCGCGGATGCCCTCGAGCACGGAGTCGAGGCGGTCCCGGCGGGTCAGCCGCGCGAAGTGCTCGCGGTCGATGGTGTCGAGGGAAATGTTCACCCGGGTGAGCCCGGCGTCGGCCAGCGCCCGCGCGCGGTGGCGCAGGCCGATCGCGTTCGTCGTCAGTGCCAGCGGAACCCCGGGCGCCTGCCGGGCGCATCCGGCGACGATCCGTTCGAGATCGCGGCGCATGAGCGGCTCGCCGCCGGTGAAGCGCACCTCGTGCACCCCCAGCAGGCCCGTCGCGATCCGCACGAGCCGCACCACCTCCTCGGCGGTGAGCAGCCGGTCGCGCGGGATCTCGGGCAGGCCCTCGGCCGGCATGCAGTACGTGCAGCGCAGCGAACACTTCTCCGTGAGCGAGACCCGCAGGTCGCGGGCGATGCGACCGAAGCGGTCGAGCAGGTCGGGCACGTCGGGCCGATCGGACACGTCGTCGCCGTGATCGCGCACGATCGGCATGCCCATGTGTACCGCCGTCATCCGACCTCCGCTCCCATGGACCCAGTATGCCCATTTCCCGGTACATGCGACACCACATCCGCACACCTGTTCGTCTCGCGGGGTCGCGGCGCGACGAAGTGTCGGGGTCGCGGCGCGACGAAGTGTCGGGGTCGCGGCGCGACGAAGTGTCGGGGTCGCGGCGCGACGAAGTGTCGGACGTCACGACACCCTAGGATGACGGCATGACGAGCGCCAGGCGGTCCGTTGAGGAGCACGAACGGCACGTGGCGTCGCTGCTGCACACGCTGCGTGCGGGGTCGACGGCACAGGTGTCGTTGTCACATGCCCTGCACCGCACCCTCGCGGAGACCGTCGTCTCCCCCCTCGACCTGCCGTCCTTCCGGAACTCCCAGATGGACGGCTACGCCGTGCGCGCCACCGAGATCGCCGACGCGCCGGTGACGCTCCCCGTCCAGGGGGTGGTGGCCGCCGGGGACGGGGAGACGCGCCTCGAACCCGGCCACGTCCTGAAGATCATGACGGGCGCGCCGATCCCGGAGGGAGCCGACGCGGTGGTGCCCGTCGAGCACACCCGCGAGGCCGGGCCGGGCCGGGTGACCGTCGAGCAGGGGGTCTTCGCCGGGACGTACGTGCGCGAGGCCGGCAGCGATGTGCGCGCCGGGGACGTGCTGGTGCCGGCGGGCACCGTGCTCGGGGCCCGGCACATCGCCGCGCTCGCTGCGGTGGGGGCGATCTCCGTGCCGGTACGGGCGCGGCCGCGGGTGGCGGTCATCTCCACCGGCAGCGAGCTCGTCCCGGCCGGCGACGCACTGGCGCCGGGCAAGATCTTCAACTCGAACGGTCCCGCCCTGGCGGCGAGCGCCCAGGCGAACGGCGCCGACATCGTCGTCATCGACCACTGCCACGACGATCCCGACGAGTTCGTCACGATGCTCGGGCACGCGGTGGAGGTCGCCGACGTCGTGTTCACCTCCGGTGGGGTGTCCCAGGGCGACTTCGAGGTCGTCAAGGACACCCTGCAGCCGCTCGGGGGCGAGTTCGTGTCGGTGGCGATGCAGCCGGGCGGCCCGCAGGGCACCGCCGTGTACGGCGGCGTGCCGATCCTGACCTTCCCCGGCAATCCCGTCAGCGCCCTGGTGTCGTTCGAGGTCTTCGCACGTCCGTCGCTGCGGGAGGCGGCGGGTCTGCCGCCCGTGACCCGGAAGACCGTGCCGCTCACCACCGGCGTGACCTCCGTGGCCGGCAAACGCCAGTTCCTGCGCGGGCGCCTCGACGAGAACGGGGTCACCCCCTTCCACGGGCACGGCTCGCATCTCGTGGCCGGGCTCGCCGCCGCCGACGTCCTTCTCGACATCCCCGCCGACACCACCTCCCTCGAAGCCGGAGAACTCGTGAAAGTTGTGACCCTGTGAGCGATCTCAGCCATCTCGACGACCAGGGCCGGGCCCGGATGGTCGACGTCTCCGCCAAGGCGGACACCACCCGGATCGCCGTCGCGGCAGGCGAACTCGTCACCACCCCCGAGGTGGTGGCGCTGGTCCGGGCGGACGACATGCCCAAGGCCGACGTGCTCGCCACCGCCCGGATCGCGGGGATCGCCGCGGCCAAGCGCACCTGGGAACTGATCCCGCTGTGTCATCAGCTGGCGCTGTCGTCGGTGAAGGTGAACTTCGGCTTCACCGACACCTCGATCACCATCGAGGCCAGCGCGAAGACCAAGGGGCCCACCGGCGTCGAGATGGAGGCCCTCACCGCGGTCGCGGTGGCGGGGCTGACCCTGCACGACATGGTCAAGGCGGTCGATCCCGCGGCCGTGCTGAACGGGGTGCGGCTGGTGTCGAAGGAGGGCGGAAAGCGGGGCCGCTGGTCGCGCGAGGACGCCGCACCGGAGACCGCCACCGGATCCGACGACGCCGCAGGCCGTTCCGCGACGGTGCTGGTCGCGTCCACCGGGGTCGCGGCCGGGACCCGCGAGGATCGCACCGGCCCGCTCATCCGGAGCTGGCTCGAGGAGCGGGGATTCACCGTGCGCGGTCCGCTGGTGTACGCCGACGCCGACATCGCCGCCGGGCTCTCCGAGGCGGTGCGTCCGAAGCCGGCGCTCGTGGTCACCACCGGCGGCACCGGCGCCTCCCCCACCGACGCCACCCCCGAGGCCACCCTCGCGCTGCTCGACCGTGAACTGCCGGGGGTCGCCGACTCGATCCGGCGGCGGGGTCTCGACGTCACCCCGCACGCGGTGCTCTCGCGGGGCGTCGCCGGGCTGGTGGGGCGTACCGTCGTCGTGAACCTGCCGGGTTCGCCCGGCGGCGTGAAGGACGGTCTGGCGGCGCTGGACCCGATTCTCGACCATCTGCTGGCCCAAGTCGCGGGAGGCGGCGCACATGAGTGAAATCCTGGCCCGGATCTCGTCGGAGCCGCTCGATCCCGCAGTGGTCGATGCGGCGGTGGCCGGTGACGAGCACGGCGCGGTGGTGGTCTTCACCGGCGTGGTGCGCAACCACGACGGCGGGCAGTCGGTGACAGCGCTGCAGTACCAGGCGCATCCCGATGCCGAGGCGTTCCTGCGCCGCTGCTGCGAGGAGGTGGCCCGGAAATCGGGGCTGCCGGTCGCGGCAGTGCATCGAGTGGGCGATCTCACCATCGGTGATCTCGCGCTCGTCGCCGCGGTCGCCGCGCCGCACCGCGCGGAGGCCTTCGCGACCTGCGCCGAACTGGTGGAACGCATCAAGGCCGAGGTCCCGATCTGGAAGCGTCAGCACTTCACCACGGGCACCTCCGAATGGGTGGGTTTGTAGCACTCACCACGGGCCGCACCTGCACTGTGGGGTAGGGTGACATGGTTCGGGTGTCACGACGACACCCACCGTCGTGGGATACCGGCGGCCCGGGATCGTGCCCGGCCCGCACGCATTCGTGCACCGGCCTTCCTTGCGGCGATCGCACAGCACCATCGGGACCCTTCCCGTCGAGTGCACACACGCCGCATCGAAAGGCAGCGCTGTTCCATGACCACATCCTTCTCCGACCTCGGGGTACCCCGCCCGCTCGTCGCCGCACTGGGCGACGCAGGCATCACCAGCCCCTTCCCCATCCAGGTCGACACCCTCCCCGACACCCTCGCAGGCCGCGACGTGCTCGGCCGGGGGCGGACCGGCAGCGGTAAGACGCTGGCGTTCTCGATCCCGCTGACCGCGCGGCTCCGCGGTGCCGCCACCCGGGCCGCGGGCCGTCCGCGCGGACTCGTCCTGGCCCCCACCCGTGAACTCGCGACCCAGATCGCCGCGACCGTCGAGCCGTTGGCGCACGCCTCCGGCCTGCGGGTGACGACGATCTTCGGTGGTGTCTCGCAGAACCGTCAGGTCGAGGCGCTGCGTCGCGGTGTCGACATCGTCATCGCCTGCCCCGGCCGGCTCGAGGACCTCATGCGGCAGAAGTTCGTGAGCCTCGACGACATCGAGATCACCGTGCTCGACGAGGCCGACCACATGGCCGATCTCGGCTTCCTGCCCGGCGTCACCCGAATCCTCGCCGCCACCCCGAAAGACGGTCAGCGCCTTCTGTTCTCGGCCACACTCGATCGCGGTGTGGACAAGCTCGTCAAGCGCTTCCTGAACGACCCGGTGCTGCACTCGGTGGACGAGGCGCACTCGCCGGTGGCCGCGATGACCCACCACGTCTTCGACGTGCCCGGTGTGGAGGCCAAGAAGGAACTGGTGCGCACGCTCGCCTCGGGTACCGGCCGCCGGATCCTGTTCATGCGCACCAAGCATCAGGCCCGCAAGCTCGCCAAGCAGCTCACCGAGTCCGGGATCCCCGCGGTGGATCTGCACGGCAACCTGTCGCAGAACGCCCGCGACCGGAACCTCGCGGCCTTCTCCTCCGGTGAGGCGCGGGTGCTCGTCGCGACCGACGTCGCGGCCCGCGGTGTGCACGTCGACGACGTCGAACTCGTCGTGCACGTCGATCCGCCCGCGGAACACAAGGCGTACCTGCACCGTTCGGGTCGTACGGCCCGCGCCGGCAGCGCCGGTGACGTCGTCACCATCGTTCTCCCGGACCAGCGCAAGGATCTCGCGACGATCATGCGCAAGGCCGCCATCGACGTCACCCCGATGAAGGTGACGGCCGACTCGGAGCACGTGCTGAATCTCGTCGGCGAGATCGCGCCGCTCGTGACGCCGACCCCGAAGCAGACCACCTCGAACGCGTCCTCCCGCCCGCAGCGCGACGGCGGACGCCGCCGCTCCGGTGGCGCACCGCGCCAGGGTACGAGTGGCGCACCGCGCCAGGGTAGTGGTGAACGTCGCGGCAACGGATCCGGTCGCCGGGGCGGTTCGGGTCAGCGTTCGGCAGCAGCAGGTGGACGCAGTGGTGCAGCCGCAGGAGGGCACCGCCGGTCGCAGGGCCGGACGTCCGCCGCGCGCTGACGGCCCGTCAGCGCGGCGTGAACCGGTGGATGGCGTACATCGCGTCGCCGGACACCGGTTCGGTCGCCACACACCGGCCCAGCCGGTCGCGCACGTCGTCGGTGTCGAGATCGGCGCCGATCACCACGAGCCGGGTGCCGTCGGACGCCGCGTCGGCCCGGCCCGCCGGGTCGAACCGGATGTGATCGCCGACGGTGTGTACCAGATAGGTGCTCGTCCGTAGGCCCGCCGCGACCCGCACGTATCCCTTGATGCGGAACACCCCCGGAGGCTGGTTCTCGAGGAAGTCGACCAGCGCCCGGGGGTGCAGTGCGTCGGTCGTCTCGAAGGTGATCGCGTCGTATCCGTCGTGCAGATGGGTGTGGTCGTCCTCGTCGTGCTCGTAGAGCAACTGGTCGAAGGTGAGCTGTTCACCGGGTTGCGGTCCCGGCCGCTCCGGGATGTCGAACAGCAACGCCGGGTCGATGCGGGCGTGTTCGGTCGAAACCACCGCGGCGCGGGAGTTGAGCCGGCACAGCCGGCTCAGCAGCTCGTCGTGGGTATCACTGTCGATCCGGTCGACCTTGTTGAGCAGCACCAGATCCGCGAGCGCGACGTGTTGTTCGAGTTCGGGATGCCGCTCGCAGGTCGCGTCGAACTCGACCGCGTCGACGACGAGCACGAGGCCGCCGTAGGTGACGAACTCGTTCTCCGATCCGACGACGAGCCGGATCATGTTGCGGGGTTCGGCCAGTCCGCTGGCCTCGACGACGATCACGTCGAGATCCGAGGAGCGGTGGGCGAGTTTGTCGAGCATCGCGTCCATGTCGCTGACGTCGACGGCGCAGCACAGGCAGCCGTTGCTCAGCGACATCATCGAGTCGACCTGCCCGGCGACCATCATCGCGTCGATGTTCACCGACCCGAAGTCGTTGACGATCACGCCGATCCGGGCGCCGCGGGTGTTGCGCAGGAGATGGTTGAGCAGGGTCGTCTTCCCCGAGCCGAGGAATCCGGCGACCACGATGACGGGGATCCTCGTCTTCGCCATGACCGCTGCAGCCCTCCTCAGGCCTTCCGGACGACGCTCGACTTGAGTTGCATGGGCCCGAACCCGTCGACCTTGCAGTCGATGTCGTGTCCGTCGACGCCGTCGACGAGCCGGATGTTGCGGACCTTGGTACCCGCCTTGATGCCGGTGGCGCTGCCCTTGACCTTGAGTGTCTTGACGACGGTGACGGTGTCGCCGTCGGACAGGACGTTGCCGACCGCATCGCGGATCACGCCGTCGGTCTCGTCGGCAGCCGCTGCCGCCGGCTCCCATTCGTGGGCACACTCGGGGCACACGAGCAGCGAGCCCAGCTCGTAGGTGTACGTGCTGGAACACTCGGGGCAGGGAGGCAGCTTCTCTTCCACGACGGGCATCATACGGGGATGCGTCTCCCGGGCCGCCGGAGCAGCCCGGGAGACGCATCGGTGCGGCGTCAGCTGCCGCGCTTGATCCACTCCTCGAGGTGCGGTGACTCGGTGCCGATGGTGGTGCCGTCACCGTGCCCGGTGTGCACGAGGGTCTCGGCCGGGAGAGCGAACAGCTTGTCGCGGATCGACCCGATGATGGTCGGGAAGTCCGAGAACGAGCGGCCCGTGGCGCCCGGTCCACCGGAGAACAGGGTGTCGCCGGTGAACAGCTCCCCCGCCTCCGGCAGGTACAGGCAGGTCGAGCCGGGCGAGTGTCCCGGCGTGGCGATCGCCTGGATGTCGGTGCCGGCGACACGGATCCGCTGGCCGTCCTCGAGCGAGCCGTGCGCGACACCCGGATGGGTCATCTCCCACAGCACGTCGTCGGCGGGGTTGAGCAGGATCGGCGCGTCGAGCTTCTCGGCGAGCTCGGGGGCGACGGTGATGTGGTCGTTGTGCGCGTGGGTGCACACGATCGCCACGACCTTGCGTCCACCGACCGCGTCGATGATCGGCTGCGCGGTGTGCGCGGCGTCGATCACGACCACCTCGGAGTCGTCGCCGACGAGCCAGATGTTGTTGTCGACCTCCCATTCGCCGCCGTCGAGCGCGAAGGTGCCCGAGGTGACGACCCGGTCGACGCGGATCGGCGAGGTGCTCACAGGACCACCACCGAACGCAGCACCTCACCGCGGTGCATGGTCTCGAAGGCCTTCTCGACGTCCTCGATGCCGATGCGCTCGGTGACGAACTTCTCGAGCGGCAACCGGCCCTGCTGGTACAGGTCGACGTAGGTCGGGAAGTCGCGCTCGGGCAGGCAGTCGCCGTACCAGGAGGACTTGAGCGAGCCGCCGTGCGAGAAGAAGTCGATCAGCGGCATCTCGAGGGTCATGTCCGGGGTGGGCACACCCACGAGCACGACGGTGCCGGCCAGGTCGCGGGCGTAGAAGGCCTGCTTCCAGGTCTCCGGGCGGCCCACGGCGTCGATGACGACGTCGGCTCCGAAGCCGTTCGTCAGTTCCTTGATGGCCTCGACGGCGTCGACCGAGGTGGAGTTGATGGTGTGGGTGGCGCCGAGATCGGTGGCCCATTCGAGCTTCTTGTCGTCGCGGTCGACGGCGATGATCGTGCCGGCACCGGCCAGGCGGGCGCCCATGATGGCGGCGTCGCCGACACCGCCGCAGCCGATCACGGCGACGGACTGGCCGCGGGTGACCCCGCCGGTGTTGACGGCGGCACCGAGGCCGGCCATGACACCGCAGCCGAGCAGGCCGACGACGGCCGGGTCGGCGCTCGGGTCGACCTTGGTGCACTGTCCGGCGTGCACGAGGGTCTTGTCGGCGAACGCGCCGATGCCCAGGGCCGGGGTGAGCTCGGTGCCGTCCTCGAGGGTCATCTTCTGCGTGGCGTTGAAGGTCGAGAAGCAGTACTGCGGCTGACCGCGCTTGCAGGCGCGGCACTGGCCGCACACCGCGCGCCAGTTCAGCACGACGAAGTCACCGACGGCGACGGAATCGACACCCTCGCCGACGGATTCGACGACACCGGCGGCCTCGTGGCCGAGCAGGAAGGGGAACTCGTCGTTGATGCCGCCCTCGCGGTAGTGCAGGTCGGTGTGGCACACACCGCACGCGGCGATCGCGACGACGACCTCGCCCGGACCGGGATCGGGGATCACGATCGGAACGACCTCGACGGGCGCTCCCTTCGACCGAGCGACGACTCCGCGGACGGTTTGCGACATGGTGTCTCCATTCGTGATCCGACCGGCCGCAACGGGCCGGTTCCTGACGGTGACTCCGACCCTATCCACCTTCGGGCCCGTGCGCGCCTGATCGAACGACGGGGTCGGCCCGCCCGAACGGACAGGCCGGACAGGTCCGGGAACGAAGGCTGCGAAACGGTGACGGTGTAACGCCGTCACCCGCCCGGACGACACTCGTGGTGACCCGCCGGCACGCCTGCAGCACACGGCTCGCACGCCGAGAAACGGATTGGTATCACTTTCATGGCACTTCGAATGTCGACGTCGCGACGTATCCTCGCCGGAGTTCTCGCTCCGACCGCGCTGGGAGTGGCGGCCGCCGCCGCAATCCTCCTGCCACAGCAGAAGTCTCCCACCGTCGCCGATCCCGCCCTGGCCGGCATGGCGTCGACCGCCGAGTGCCACGATCTCGTCAGTCTCGGGATCGGCGGCCGCAACGACATCCCCCGCGACCAGTCGAAGATGCTCGTCGACGAGAAGGGCAACGTGCTGCCCGCCGCGCAGCAGGGCGCCTATTCGAGCCACTGGGTCGACCCGGTGATCAATGCACCGCTGGAGGGCTACGGCGACCGGTACGCCGCGATCTACATCGAGTACCCCGCGGACCTGGCCAGCTACGAGGCCGCGGTGAACACCGGTGCCGCGAACACCATCGCAGTGATGCAGGCCATCAAGAAGTCCTGCCCCGACACGCAGTTCGCCATCGTCGGCTACAGCCAGGGCGCCGACGTCGCCCGCCGCGCGGCCATGCAGATCGGCGCCCAGGAGGCCGGTGACGACGAGACCTGGCCCCTGGTCGATCCCGAGTCCGTCCGCGGTGTCGTGATCCTCTCCGACGCCGGCCGCCGCGAAGGCGAAGGCTTCTTCCCGGGCGCCCAGAACCCGAACAACCCCGACGGTTTCGACCGTCCGTACGAGCCCGGCCACGGTGTCTCCCCCGGCCGCGGTGTGCTCCCGAACACCAGCGGGGACTTCGGCAAGCTCGCGGGTCGGGTCGCGTCGTTCTGCTCCGAGGGCGACTTCACCTGCTCGGCACCCGAGAACATCGCGCTCATCGAGCTTCTCGCGAACGTGGGCCGCCAGATCAACGCCGACGCCCTCGAGCGGGAGGGCCTGACGCCGGCGACCGGCGCCGACCTCGCCCAGGTCGTCGGGCGCGTCGCCCTGCTGGCCCTCGACCACATCTCGGCAGATCCCGACTGGATGCGCTCCGACGAGACCTTCCTCGAGGTGCTCATCAAGGTCTCCGACCCGAACTACGACCCCGCCACGGCGCGTCCCGCCACGCCCGTCGCCGACGAGATCGAGGTCGACGTCGAGGACGGCACCGCGACGCCGATCCCGTCGGATCGCCTCGCCAACCTCGCGTACCTGCCGGACAAGATCGTCAAGGAGATCGTCGGCTTCATCCGCAGCAATCAGAACACCCTCGCGGTGGTCCTGAGCGATCCCTACGACCAGACCTTCGGCTACAACGCCGAACTCGACGACCACTACGGTCACCACTTCGACTACTGGGACCGCCCCGAGGGCGGCACCTCGACCGTCGACTACGCCGCGGCGTGGCTCGTGCACCTCGCGCAGCAGGCCAAGGAGGGCAAGCAGGTCACGCCCAAGGACGCCGACAAGGCCGCGGTACTCGCGATCCTCGCGCATCCCGAACTGCTCGAGCCCGACACCGACGAGGACGCTCCGGCGGCAGCGGTCGGCACCACGACCGATGAGGGCACGCCGCAGGCCCCCGTCGTCGATCCGGCCGTCCCGGCCGGGGGCGAGCAGGCCGCGGCGCCGGAGGTCACCGGCACCGCCCCCGAGGTGACCCCGACGACCCCGGTCG
>Ga0182741_1002869_pt1 | contig 19278 bp, 20 predicted proteins | sample eDN5th37CBELigOP_FD_128874 | JGI IMG/M metagenome (GOLD analysis project Ga0182741, IMG submission 128874) | Enriched Organic Plus compost microbial communities from Emeryville, California, USA - eDNA 5th pass 37_C BE-Lig OP (version 2) (version 2) ... | reverse complement strand
GTTCGACCACGCCCAGGCGGGCCACGCGCGTGCGCGAGGGCTTGACCTTGCCCATCATGGACAGGATCAGCATGGTGCCGCCGAACACGACCAGGTAGACGCCGGTGTCGAAGCCCATCGCGCTGGCCAGCGGCACCTCGCCCACCAGCGGCAGGCGCGGCTCGGCGTGGCCGCTGGTCAGGAACGGCAGGCCGAACAGCATCGAGGCCACGCCGCTGAGCCCGGCGGCCAGCAGGCCGATGCCGATGCAGCGCACATAGTCGAAGCCGAAGCGCGACTCCACCGAGGCCGCGCCCTGGATCACGTACTGGATCAGCAGCGGCACGGCCAGTACCAGGCCGGCGATGAAGCCGCCGCCCGGGGCGTTGTGCCCGCGCAGGAAAAGGAACACCGACACGGTGAGGGTCAGCGGGAACAGGATCTGGGCCAGGTCCGCCGGCACCGGCAGCTTCACCGGCGGGCCGGCCACCACCTTCTCCGGCGCCATGCGCGCGCGCCGCAGCAGGGCGTGCACGATCAGCGCGGCGGTGCCGAAGACGGTGATCTCGCCGAAGGTGTCGAATCCGCGGAAGTCCACCAGGATCACGTTGACCACGTTGCGGCCGTAGGCCTCAGGCAGCGAGCGGGCCAGCAGCTCGCCGCTGATGGTCGTCGTCTCCGGGCGGGCCATCACCGCGTAGGCCAGCAGCCCGGTGCCGAGGCCGGCGGCCAGCGCCACCGCCACGTCCCGCGCGCGCCGGCGCGGGGAGCGCTCGTGCGGCGAGCGCGGCGGCAGGTAGTGCAGGCCCAGCAGCAGCAGGGCCAGGCTGACCATCTCCACCAGCAGCTGGGTCAGGGCCAGGTCCGGTGCGGACAGGAACACGAACACCAGGCTGATCATCAGCCCCGCGCCGCCCATCACGATCAGGGCCAGCAGGCGCTGGCGGTGCAGGCGCACCGTGTACAGGGTGCAGGCCACCAGCACCAGCCACACCACCCAGCCCAGCGCCGGCATCGGCTGCGGCGCGTGCACCGGCAGCCCGCCGCCGGCCAGGAACGGCGCCAGGCCGGCCGCCAGCGCCGCCAGCACCAGCCAGACCAGGCTGCGCTGCAGGCTGCCGTTGGCGATGCGCGTGGTCAGGCGTCCGGCCAGGGCGTACAGCGCCTCCATGTTCCAGCGGAACAGCAGGCGGCCCCAGGAGCGGCGCACGATGGCGTGCAGGTCCAGCAGCCGGCGCAGGCCGAAGTACAGGACCACGCCGCCGGCGATGCCGGCCAGGCTCATCGCCAGCGGGGTGTTGAAGCCGTGCCACACCGCCAGGCTGTAGTGCGGCATGGCGTCGCCGAGGATGGCGCCGGCGCCGGCCTCGAGCACCGGCGCCACGGTGATGCCCGGCAGCACGCCCACCGCCACGCACAGCACCACCAGTACCTCCACCGGGATCTTCATCCAGCGCGGCGGCTCGTGCGGCAGGCGCGCGCCCAGCCCGTGCGGGCCGTCGCCGAAGAAGGTCTCGTAGACGAAGCGCAGGCTGTAGGCCACGCCGAACACGCCGTACAGCAGCGCCGCCCCGGCCACGGCCAGGCGCATGTGATGGTGGCCGGTGATCTCCAGCGCCTCGGTGAAGAACATCTCCTTGGACAGGAAGCCGTTGAGCAGCGGGATGCCGGCCATGGCCAGCGAGGCGATGATGGCCAGCGCGCTGGTCCAGGGCATGTAGCGGCGCAGGTTGCCCAGGCGGCGGATGTCGCGGGTGCCGGTCTCGTGGTCGATGATGCCGGCGGCCATGAACAGCGAGGCCTTGAAGGTGGCGTGGTTGAGGATGTGGAACACGCCGGCCACCACCGCCATCGGCGTGGACAGGCCGAACAGCAGGGTGATCAGGCCCAGGTGCGAGATCGTCGAATACGCCAGCAGGCCCTTGAGGTCATGCTGGAAGATCGCGTTCCAGGCGCCGACCAGCAGGGTCGTGGCGCCGATGCCGCTGACCACGTAGAAGAACAGCTCGCTGCCGGCCAGCGCCGGGTGCAGCCGCGCCAGCAGGAACACGCCGGCCTTCACCATCGTCGCCGAGTGCAGGTAGGCCGACACCGGCGTCGGCGCGGCCATGGCGTGCGGCAGCCAGAAGTGGAACGGGAACTGCGCGCTCTTGGTGAAGATGCCGGCCAGCACCAGCAGCAGCGCCCACGGATACAGCGCGCTGTTGCGGATCAGCTCGCCCGAGGCCAGCACCGCGTCCAGGTCGAAGCTGCCGACGATGCGCCCGATCAGCAGCACGCCGCCGAGCAATGCCAGCCCGCCGCCGCCGGTGACGACGAAGGCCATGCGCGCGCCCTCGCGCGCGTCGCGGCGGTGCGACCAGAAGCCGATCAGCAGGAACGAGCTGATGCTGGTCAGTTCCCAGAACACCATCAGCAGCAGCAGGTTGCCGGACAGCACCATGCCCAGCATCGCGCCCATGAACAGCAGCAGGCAGCTGTAGAAGCGGCGCGCGCTGTCCTGCGCGGAGAGGTAGTAATGCGCGTACAGCACCACCAGCGCGCCGATGCCCAGCACCAGGCCGGCGAACATCCAGGCCAGCCCGTCCAGGCGCAGGGTGGCGTCCAGCCCGATCCGTGGCAGCCAGGCCCAGCTCGCGCGCAGTACCGTGCCATCGAGCACGGCCGGCGTCATCGCTCCCAGCAGCGCCAGGCCGAGCAGCGGCGCCGCGCCGGCCAGCCATGCGGCCGCCGTGCGCGAAAGGCGGGCGTGCAGGGCGATGAGCGCGGCCATCAGGAATGGCAGCGCGAGCAGCAGGGGGAGAACGGATGTCATGCAGGGAATGCGGGATTCGCGAGCAGGTTTTGCAGTCTAACAGGCGCTTTTTTGCCACCGGAACCCCATACATGAACGGGCCGTTCGGGTTGGCGGACGCGCCGGTGGCGCCGCGGCGCGCGCCTTCGGCGGACGGGGTGGCGGATCGCCGCAGGCGGGGCGGGCGGGGCATCACGCCGGTCCGGCGGGGCGCTGGAAGGCGTGGCGAACGATCCTGTCCGGCGTGTTCCGGGCGGTGCGCCGTGCGATTCAGGGTTCCAGCTGCGGCGGCAGCGAGCGCGGGTCGCGTACCAGCAGCGTGTCCGTTTCCAGGGTGGCGACCAGGCGCCGGGCGATGCTGCCGATCAGCAGTTCGAACAGCGCGCCGCGGCCATGCGTGCCGACCACCGCCAGGTCGATGTCCTCGGCCTGCGCATGCTGGCGCAGCAGCCGCGCCGGGTCGCCGGGCTCGATCACCGCCTGCACCTGGCCCGGCGCCATCGACGCCGGCAGCCCGGCCTGGAAATCGCGCGCCTGCTCGTTCGCGCGCAGCCGCGCCTGCGCCTGCAGCGCGTCGCGGTCGCCGGCCAGCAGCGCGCTGCCCGGCATTTCCAGCGCATGCACCAGCGCCAGCCGCAGCGGCGGGCCGAACAGGGCCAGCGCCTGCCGGGTCGCGTGGTGCGCGCTTTCGGAGAAGTCCGTGGCCACCGCCAGGCTGCGGTAGGGCGCGCGCACGCGCCGGTGCACGACCAGCAGCGGCAGCGGGCAATGCCGGGTCAGCCACAGCACGGTCGAGCCGAGCACGGGCAGTTCGAATACCGGGTCGCTGGCGATGCCGGTCACCACCAGGCCGCAGCCGGTTTCCGCGGCCAGCTGCAGCACGGCGCGGCCGACATGGCCTTCGCCGATGCGCACGTCCAGAGCGATGCCGTCGGCTTCGGCGCCCAGGTCCTGGCGCAGCCGCCATTCCACCGCCTGGCGGGCGTGGTCGCGCGCCAGCGGGTCGGGCGCGTCGAGCAGGCCGGCGATCATCTGCTGCGCCGGTGCCGGCGGCAGCACGGTCGCCACCACCAGCCGTGCGTTCCATTGCCGCGCCAGCTGCAGGGCGCGCGACAGCGCGCGGCCGCAACGGGCGCCCAGGTCGGTGGCCAGCAGGATGGCGCTCGGCGGCGTGGGACGGGAGTGCGGCATGGCGTCCTCGGCGGGTCGGTCGCGCCGAGTCTACCCGCTGGGCGTCGACGCGTTTCCATCGCCTATGCTTTGCACATGGAAACAGGGCAACACCAAGAAGACACGCCGCGCCGCGCGCTGGTATTCGGCGGCAGCGGGCAGATCGGCGGGCGCTTGCTGCCCGCGCTGCTGGCCGGCGGCTGGCAGGTCTGCGCGGTCTCGCGCGCGCCGCGTGCGGCGGCGCCGGGGCTGGTGTGGCGGCAGGGCGATCTGTCCGGCGACTGGCGGGGCGAAGGCCCGTTCGACGCGGTGTTCAGCTGCGGCCCGCTGGATCATTTCGCGCGCTGGTACGCGGCCTCGGACATCGCCGCGGCGCGCGTGGTGGCGTTCGGTTCCACCAGCGTCGAGGTCAAGGAGGCGTCGAGCGAACCGGCCGAGCGCGACGTCGCCCGCCGCCTGCGCGAGGCCGAGGCCACCCTGTTCGCGGCCGCACGCGACCGTGGCGTGGCGGCGACGGTGCTGCGGCCCACCCTGGTCTACGGTGCCGGCCGCGACGCCACGCTGACCGCGATCGCGCGGCTGGCGGCACGCACGGGCGTGTTCGTGCTGCCGGCCGGGGCCGACGGCCTGCGCCAGCCGGTGCACGTGCAGGACCTGGCCGAAGCGGCCCTGCAGGTGCTGCGGCACCCGGCCACGGCCGGGCGCGCCTATGCGCTGGGCGGTGGCGAACGTCTGGGCTATGCGGACATGGTGCGGCGCGTGCTGGTCTCGCTGCAGCCGCGACCGCGCCTGCTGCGCGTGCCGGCGCCGCTGTTCCGCGCGGCGCTGGCGCTGGCCCACGCGGCCGGGCGCCTGCACGGCATGAACGCCGCCGCGCTGGCGCGCATGCGCGAACCGCTGGTGTTCGACATCGGCCCGGCGCAGCGCGACTTCGGCTACGCGCCGCGCCCGTTCCGCCCGACCCGGGACATGTTCGGCCTGTAGGCGCGGGCTCGCCACGCACGGGCTTTTACGCGACGTCACATGCGGGGCGTACCCCGCATCACGTTCCCGGCCTGCGTGTGTTTCAGTACTTCCAGCCGAACTGGCGGTACAGCTTGGCCAGCACCCAGATCGGGCCGATCAGCAGATAGGTCAGGTCGGTGAGGAAGCTGGGCCGGCGGCCTTCGATGTGGTGGCCGATGAACTGCGCGATCCACGCCACCACGAACACGCCGACGCCGGTGCAGAGCAGGCCGCGCACGCCGATGCGGTCTTCCAGCAACCGGCATACGCAGCCGGAGACGAAGAACAGGATCAGCATGCCGATGCCCAGCGGCCGCGACAGGCGGTTGTAGTACGCCCATGTGCCGAACATCGCCAGCGCCGCCCAGATGCCGTTCTGGAACCACGGCAGCAGCGGCGGGATGCACCACAGCAGGGCGATCACCGACCACAGGATGGCCGGTACCGCGACCACGTGGATGGCCTGGTTGGTGGAATTGCGATGGTCGCCGGAATAACTGGCAAACCAGCGGTCGATGGGGCGTGCGGCGCTCATGTCCATGCTGCCTCTTCTCCCGGCGGGGCGTGGTGCGCGCCCGGGCGGGCGCGCCGGTGGTCAGTCGATGTGGATGCCGGCCAGCTTCTGCAGGGCTTCGGCGTACTTGTCGCGGGTGCGCGCGATCACCTCGGCCGGCAGTTCGGGGCCGGGCGCGGTCTTGTTCCAGTCCAGCGTTTCCAGGTAGTCGCGCACGAACTGCTTGTCGTAGCTCGGCGGGCTGGTGCCCACCTCGTACTCGTCGGCCGGCCAGTAGCGCGAGGAATCCGGGGTCAGCATCTCGTCCATGATGTACAGGCGGCCGTCGGCGTCGGTGCCGAACTCGAACTTGGTGTCGGCCAGCAGGATGCCGCGCTCGGCCGCGTACTCGGCGGCGAACTTGTAGATGCGCAGGGTCGCGTCGCGCACCTTCTCGGCCAGTTCCGCGCCCACCGCCTTGACCATCGCGTCGAAGTCGATGTTCTCGTCATGGTCGCCCACCGCCGCCTTGGTGGACGGGGTGAAGATCGGTTCGGGCAGCTGCTGCGCCTGCTGCAGGCCGTCGGGCAGCTTGATGCCGCTGACCTGGCCGGTGCGCTGGTAATCCTTCCAGCCGCTGCCGATCAGGTAGCCGCGGGCGATGGCCTCCACCGGCACCGGCTTCAATTTCTTCGTCACCACCGCGCGCCTGGCGTACAGCGCCGGGTCCACCCCGTCGGGCAGCACGCTGGCCACGTCGATGCCGGTCAGGTGGTTGGGCATCAGGTGCTCGGTCTTGCCGAACCAGAAGTTCGACACCTGGCACAGCATTTCGCCCTTGCCGGGAATCGGGTCGGGCAGCACCACGTCGAACGCCGACAGGCGGTCGGTGGCCACGATCAGCAGGTAGTCGCCGGCGGGGGTGCCGGCGGGCAGGCGCTCGCGCGGGATATCGAATACATCGCGCACCTTGCCGCGGTGGCGCAAGGGCAGGCCGGGAAGATCGGATTGCAGCAGCGTGGTCGGCACGGGCACTCCTGGAACTTGGCGATGAAGCCGTCGGCGCAGGACCCGGGGGGCCCGCGGCGGGACGGCGGGCGGCCTAGTGTAAGGCCGTCCGGGGCCGCTGTGGCATAAAATGCGCGTCCGATCCTCGAGGCCACAGCCCCGCCCATGCGCTGGTACGGAAAACTGCTGGGATTCATCGCCGGCGCCCTGCTGTTCAGGCCCAACCCGCTGTTCGGCGCGGTGGTGGGGCTGCTGCTGGGCCATGCCTTCGACAGCGACTGGTTCAGGCTGGGCAAGGACCTGCCCTACCGCGAGCTGGGCGTCACCCGCGAGGCCACCGACGCCGAGATCGACCTGGCCTACCGCCGCCTGATCTCCCAGTACCACCCCGACAAACTGGCCGGCGCCGCGCCCGAACTGCGCGCCCAGGCCGAGAGGAAGGCGCGGCAGATCAACGCCGCCTACGACCGCATCAAAACCCTGCGCAAGCGCTGAAAGGCTCCGCCATGTCCAACTGCATCATCGCCCCGTCCATCCTCTCGGCCGATTTCGCCCGGCTCGGCGAGGAGGTCGACAATGTCGTCGCCGCCGGCGCCGACTGGGTCCATTTCGACGTGATGGACAACCATTACGTGCCCAACCTGACCATCGGCCCGATGGTCTGCCAGGCGCTGCGCCGGCACGGCGTGACCGCGCCGATCGACGTGCACCTGATGGTCGAGCCGGTGGACCGCATCGTGCCGGACTTCGCCGAGGCCGGCGCCAGCCTGATCAGCTTCCACCCGGAGGCGTCCAAGCACGTCCACCGCACCATCCAGCTGATCAAATCGCACGGCTGCAAGGCCGGCCTGGTGCTGAACCCGGGCACGCCGGTGGAAGTGCTGGACTGGGTGCTGGAGGACCTGGACCTGGTGCTGCTGATGTCGGTCAACCCTGGCTTCGGCGGCCAGGCCTTCATCCCCTCGACCCTGCAGAAGCTGCGCGCGGTGCGGGCGATGATCGACAAGCTCGGCAAGCCGGTGATCCTGGAAGTGGACGGCGGCGTCAAGGCCGACAACATCGGGCAGATCGCCGCCGCCGGTGCCGACGCCTTCGTCGCCGGCTCGGCCATCTTCAACGCCCCGGACTATGCGCAGGTGATCGCGCAGATGCGCGCCAACGTCGCCGCGGCGCGGGGCTGAGCATGGGGGCCGGCCTGCACATCCGCCCGGCCACCGCCGACGATGCGGGCCTGATCCTGCATTTCATCCGCGAGCTGGCGATCTACGAGAAGGCCGAATCCTCGGTGCAGACCGACGAGGCCGGCATCCGCGCCAGCCTGTTCGGCGCCGACGCGAAGGCGCAGGCGCTGGTCTGCGAACGCGACGGCCAGGCCATCGGCTACGCGGTGTACTTCCACAACTACTCCACCTGGCTGGGCCGCAACGGCATTTACCTTGAGGACCTGTACGTCAGCCCGGAGCATCGCGGCTGCGGCGCCGGCAAGGCGCTGCTGCAGTACATCGCGCGGCTGGCGGTGGCGCAGGGCTGCGGCCGCTTCGAATGGTCGGTGCTGGACTGGAACACGCCGGCGATCGACTTCTACCGCGCCGCCGGCGCGCTGCCGCAGGACGAGTGGACCGTGTACCGGCTGCAGGGCGAGGCGCTGCGCCGGTTCGCCGAAGGCTGAGGCCGTCCCGTAGGAGCGCACTTCAGTGCGTGAAGGGGCTTCGCCGGGAAAGCTTCATCGCGCACTGAAGTGCGCTCCTACAAGTGCGTTCCTGCGAAAGGGTCGAAAAAAAGGCCGTGGCATCGCTGCCACGGCCGGGGGAATTCGTGGGAGGCTGATCCTGCCTCCATCCATCATCCCTGCTATGGCCTTCCATTCTCCGGGCGCAGGATGACAGGGCCATGACACCGCACCGCCTTTCCCGGTAGGAGCGGCTTCAGCCGCGATGGGGCTTTCCGCATGTCCTTCGGCAGCAGCCTGCGATTCTGCCGGAGGTGTTCGCCGGTAAAGCCCCATCGCGGCTGAAGCCGCTCCTGCGTGATGGCGGGATGGTTGCCCGTGCAAGCAAACTCCCCCTGCGGCGATGCACAACGGCCGCCCGAAGTGCGGTAGAGTGGCGCGGTGTCCACTCTGACGACCAAGCGTTCCCTTTCTTCCGCTCGCCGCTGGTGGCGATGGTGGCCCGTTGCCGTCGTCCGTACCGCCACCACCGATTCCCGGAAGGAATGCCGTCTTGATCACGTTCGAGCAGTTCCAGCAGCAGGCCGCTGAAGGCCACACCCGCATCCCCGTCGTCCGCGAAGTGCTGTCCGACCTGGACACGCCGCTCTCGGTCTACCTCAAGCTCGCCGACGGCCCGCATACCTATCTGTTCGAATCGGTCGAAGGCGGCGAGCGCTTCGGCCGCCATTCCATCATCGGCCTGCCGGCGCGGCGCATCTACAGCTTCCGCGGGCATACGCTGGAAGTGAGCGAACTGGGCGAGGTGATCGAACGCCGCGAGGTCGCCGACCCGCTGGCCGAGGTCGAAGTGCTGCGCGCGCAGCACTCGGTGCCGCAGTTCGAGGGCCTGCCGGGCTTCACCGGCGGCCTGGTCGGCTGGTTCGGCTTCGAGTGCATCCAGTACATCGAGCCGCACCTGGGCGCCGGCGACAAACCCGACGAGCTCGGCACGCCGGACATCTACCTGATGCTGTCCGAAGAGCTGGCGGTGTTCGACAACCTCAAGGGCCGGCTGTACCTGGTCGTGCACGCCGACCCGGCGCAGCCGCAGGCCTGGGCGCGCGCCAACCGCCGCCTCGACGAACTGGCGCACCGCCTGCGCCAGGCCGGCGCGGGTTACCCGCAGGCGCAGGTGTCCGACGCCATCGACGAGCAGGACTTCAAGTCCTCCTTCACCCGCGAGCAGTACCACGAGGTGGTGCGCAGGGCGCAGGACTACGTGCGCGCCGGCGACATCTTCCAGGTGGTGCCGAGCCAGCGCCTGCGCGTGCCGTTCCGCGCGCGCCCGATCGACGTGTACCGCGCGCTGCGCGCGCTCAATCCCTCGCCGTACATGTATTTCATCGATGTCGGCGGCACCCAGGTGGTGGGCTCGTCGCCGGAAATCCTGGCGCGCCTGCGCGACGGCGTGGTCACCGTGCGCCCCATCGCCGGCACCCGCCCGCGCGGCGCCACGTCCGAGCAGGACAAGGCACTGGAGGTCGAGCTGCTGGCCGATCCCAAGGAGCGCGCCGAGCACGTGATGCTGATCGACCTGGGCCGCAACGACGTCGGCCGCGTCGCCGAGCCGGGCACGGTCAGGGTGGGCGAGCAGTTCGTGATCGAGCGCTACAGCCACGTCATGCACATCGTCAGCGAGGTCACCGGCACGCTGAAGGCCGGGCTGAGCTACAGCGACGTGCTGCGCGCCACCTTCCCGGCCGGCACCGTCAGCGGCGCGCCCAAGATCCGCGCGCTGGAGATCATCCGCGAACTGGAGCCGGTCAAGCGCAACGTCTACTCCGGCGCGGTCGGCTATATCGGCTGGCACGGCGACGCCGACACCGCCATCGCCATCCGCACCGCGGTGATCCAGGACGGCTACCTGTACGTGCAGGCCGGCGGCGGCGTGGTCTACGACTCGGATCCGGACGCCGAATGGCACGAGACCATGAACAAGGGCCGCGCGTTGTTCCGCGCGGTGGCGCAGGCGGCGAAGGGGTTGTGAGCAGGCGATGCTCGCGCATCGCTGCGTGCATGGAAACTGGGAGATCAGGATGAAGAGCAGAATCGTACTGTCGTTGTTGCTGGCCTTGGCGCCGGTGCTGTCGTTCGCGCAGGCCAATTCGGTTCCGTCGCAGCCGCACCTTCTGGTGAAGGGGCAGTCGGTGCGGACGGTGGTGCCGGACCGCTTCATCGTCGAGTTCCTGGTGCAGGTCACGGACATGGCGCCGGAACAGGCACGGGTGAAGGTCGAACGCAATGTGGCCGCGATACTGGCTGCGCTGAAGAAGCATCGGGCGATGGCGGACAACATCTACGCCTCGTCGATGTCGATCTCCGCCGAAAACGCTTACGAGGACGGCAGGCAGGTGTTCAAGGGCACCAAGGTCGTTCGTCGCGTGCGCGGCAGCTTCGATGACATCGGAAGGCTGCGCGCGTTGTTGGCCGACGTGGATGCAGGGCCGGAACTGCAGATCACCTCATTGCGTTCCGGCTACTCGCAGGCCGGAAAGCTGCGCGCCGAACTCAAGGCCGAAGCTGCGCGCCAGTCGCGCAGTTCGGCCGAGGGGCTGGCTTCTGCCTATGGCACCCGCGTCACCGGGCTCTACACCATTTCCGATGTCGCCCCGAATTTCGCCTATGGGGTGCAGGCCGGGACGTGGCAGGTGGGTGGAGACCGCGAGGAGGGCGACGTATCGCCGCCGCTGGTGCCGTCTCCGCCTGTTACCGATGTGAGCGCGTCCGGCTCCCGGGTGCCGTTGGAAAGCTTGGAAACCGGGACGATCACCTTCACCGAAAACGTCTACGCGATCTTCCTGATCGCCCAGTGAGCGCCAGACCATGCTCTTGATGATCGACAACTACGACAGCTTCACCTTCAACCTCGTGCAGTACCTGCAGATGCTGGGCGCCGAGGTGAAGGTGGTGCGCAACGACGCGCTGGGCGTGGAGCAGATCGCCGCGCTCCATCCTTCGCACATCGTGGTGTCGCCGGGGCCGAAGACGCCCGACGACGCCGGCGTGTCGCTGGAGGTGATCCGCCGGCTCGGACCGTCCATCCCCATCCTGGGCGTGTGCCTGGGCCACCAGAGCATCGGCCAGGTCTATGGCGGCGACGTGATCCGCGCCGGCAACATCATGCACGGCAAGACCTCGCAGATCCGCCATGAAGGCAAGGGCGTGTTCGCCGGCCTGCCGGACCGCTACGAGGCCACCCGCTACCACTCGCTTGTGGTGGACAAGACCACGCTGCCGGCCGCGCTGGAAATCACCGCCTGGACCGAGAACGCCGACGGTTCCATGGAGGAGATCATGGGCCTGCGCCACCGCGAATATCCGGTGGAAGGCGTGCAGTTCCATCCCGAGTCGATCCTCACCCAGCACGGCCACGCGCTGATGAAGAACTTCCTGGACCGCACGTGCTGACCGGAAGCGAGCAACTGCGCCTGTTCGTGGTGATGCTCGGCGGCCGCCATGCGCGCGCCAATACCGAGCTGCACGACGTGGTGTTCGCGGTGGCGCCGACCATCGAGCAGAGCCATGCGCAGCTGCGCCAGCAATGGTTCGGCGAGAAGGCCGGGCTGCACATCGATTCGTGGATGACGGTCGATGGCGTCGAGCAATGGCAGGTGCGCCTGTCCGCCGACGCGCCGGCCGCCGGTCTGCCGCGGCTCTACTTCGTCAACCTCGGCGGCTATGTTGCCAGCGAGTTCGGCGAGGCGCACCGTTACCTGCTGGTAGTCGCCGCCGATGCGGTCGAAGCCAAACGCAAGGCGCTGGCTCAGGCCGGCGCGGAATGGATCAAGCCGCACCGCGACGCCCTGTTCGAGGTGGACGGCTGCCTGCCCGTGGGCCCCATCGGCGGCCTGCACGTGCACCTGGTTCCCGGCGCCCACGCCGGCATCCGCTGCCAGAGCGACTACATCGTCATTTCCTGATCCTGGAGTTGTCATGACCATCACCGCGCAGGAAGCCCTGCAACGCACCATCGAGCACCGCGAGATCTTCTACGACGAGATGGTCGACCTGATGCGGCAGATCATGCGTGGCGAGGTGTCCCCGACCATGACCGCGGCCATCCTCACCGGCCTGCGCGTCAAGAAGGAAACCGTCGGCGAGATCGCCGGCGCGGCCACGGTGATGCGCGAGTTCGCGCTGCCGGTGGTGGTGGCCGACAAGACCCACCTGGTCGATATCGTCGGTACCGGCGGCGACGGCTCGCATACCTTCAACATCTCCACCTGCTCGATGTTCGTGGTCGCCGCGGCCGGCGCTAAGGTGGCCAAGCATGGCAACCGCAGCGTGTCGTCCAGGTCCGGCAGCGCCGACGCGGTGGAAGCGCTGGGCGCGGTGATCGAGCTCAGCCCGGAGCAGGTGGCGCGCGCCATCGAACAGACCGGCATCGGCTTCATGTTCGCGCCGATGCACCACCCGGCGATGAAGGTGGTGGCGCCGGTGCGCCGCGAGATGGGCGTGCGCACCATCTTCAACATCCTCGGCCCGCTGACCAATCCGGTCGGCGCGACCAACATCCTGATGGGCGTGTTCCATCCCGACCTGGTCGGCATCCAGGCGCGCGTGCTGCGCGAGCTCGGCGCCGAGCGCGCGCTGGTGGTGTGGGGCCGCGACAACATGGACGAGATCTCGCTGGGCGCCGGCACCCTGGTCGGCGAGCTGCGCGACGGCAAGGTACGCGAGTACGAAATCCATCCGGAGGATTTCGGCATCGCCATGTCGGCCAGCCGCAACCTCAAGGTCGCCGATCCGGCCGAGTCCATCGCCATGCTGCGCGGCGTGCTCGACGACCAGCCGGGTCCGGCCAACGACATCGTCGCGCTCAACGCCGGTGCCGCGCTGTACGTGGCCGGCGTGGCCGACAGCATCGCCGATGGCCTGGCGCGCGCGCGCGCCGCCATCGCCGACGGCAGCGCCCGCGCGCGCATGGAGCAGTACGTCGCCGCCAGCCGCGCGCTGGCCGGCTGATCCTTCCCTGTCCTTCACCCCCGCCGTACCGCCTTCCAGGAAAGCAGAACCATGAGCGACATCCTCAACACCATCCTCGCCCGCAAGACGCAGGAGGTGGCCGAGCGCAGCGCCCGCGTGCCGCTGGCCGAGCTGAAGGCGCGCGTGGCCGAGGCGTCGCCGGTGCGCGGCTTCGCCCACGCGCTGCAGGCGGCCATCGCCAACGGCGACCCGGCGGTGATCGCCGAGGTCAAGAAGGCCAGCCCGTCCAAGGGCGTGATCCGGCCGGACTTCCGTCCCGCCGAGATCGCGGTGAGCTACGAGTTCGGCGGCGCCAGCTGCCTGTCGGTGCTGACCGACGTGGATTTCTTCCAGGGCGCCGATGTCTACCTGCAGGAAGCGCGCGAGGCCTGCACGCTGCCGGTGCTGCGCAAGGATTTCGTCATCGATCCCTACCAGGTGGTCGAGGCGCGCGTGCTCGGCGCCGACTGCGTCCTGCTGATCGTCTCGGCGCTGGACGACCGCCAGCTGGCCGAGCTGTCCGACCTGGCGATGACCCTGGGCATGGACGTGCTGGTGGAAGTGCACGACATCGACGAACTGGAACGCGCCATCCAGGTGCCGGTGCCGCTGGTGGGCATCAACAACCGCAACCTGCGCACTTTCGAGGTGTCGCTGGACACCACGCTGTCGATGCGCGACGCGGTGCCGCGCGACCGTCTGCTGGTCACCGAGAGCGGCATCCTCGGCCCCGCCGACGTGAAGACCATGCGCGGGGCCGGCGTCAACGCCTTCCTGGTCGGCGAGGCCTTCATGCGCGTCGAGGAGCCGGGCGAAGGCCTGCGTCAGCTATTCTTCAACGCATGACCCAGCCCTATCCCGTTCCCCGCGACGACGCGCAACTGGTCGTCTTCGATTTCGACCACACCCTGTACGACGGCGATTCCGGCAGCCACCTGTTCGCCTGGCTGATCCGGCGCAACCCGCTGCGCATGCTGGCGGCGCTGCTGATCACGCCGCTGTTCGGTCCGCTGGTGGCGCTGCTGCCGACGCGCCGCTTCGGCATTTCCGGTTACGTGTGGATCGCGACCTTCGGCCTGCACCGGGCGCGGGAGTTCAACGGCATCATCGACCAGTACGTGCGCACCCACGAGGCCGACATCCGCGCCCGGCTGCTGCCGCAGGCGCTGGAGGTATTCGCCGCGCATCGCCGCGCCGGCGACCGGGTGGTGGTGGCTACCGGCGCGCCGCCGGAACTGGCGCGGGCCATCCTGGCCTTCGTCGCGCACCAGGACGTGCCGGTGATCGGCAGCGAAGTGGGGCCGCGCCTCGGCGCGATGGGTGCCACCCGCCACTGCCACAACGAAGAGAAGATGCGCATGCTGCGCGAGCGCGGCTATGGCGACATCGCCATCGCCTATTCGGACAGCACCGCCGACCTGCCGCTGCTCAAGGCGGCGAAGGCGCCGGTGGTGGTCAACCCCAAGCGCTCGCGCGTGGACTATTTCCGCAGGGTGCTTCCGGCCGGCACGCCGGTGTTCAACTGGGGCTGCGTGGATCGCGGCGGCGACAAGGCCTGACGGCTGCGCTCGGGTCGGCTCAGGTCAGCCAGCCGCGGAGCGCGTGGCCGATCTGGAACAGGCTGATCGACAGCACCAGCACGCCCACCGCGATCAGCACCCAGCGTTCCTTGAGGCGCTTGACCAGCAGCGCCGCCACCGGCGCGGCCATCATGCCGCCGACCAGCAGGCCGGCGACGATGGACAGGTGCTGCAGCCCCATCGACAGCAGGAAGGTGGCCGAGATCGACAGGGTGACCACGAACTCGGCCGCGTTCACCGTGCCGATGGTGGTGCGTGCCTGGCCGCCGCGCGCGAGCAGGGTCGAGGTCGCCACCGGCCCCCAGCCACCGCCGCCGCTGGCGTCGAGCAGGCCGGCGAAGAAGCCGAGCACCGGCACCCGCTGCACTTCGCGCCGGGGCGTGAAGCGGCCGGCCGCGCGCGCCAGGATGAAGACCGCCAGCGCCAGCAGGTACAGGTAGATGAAGGGGCGGATGAGTTCACCGGGCAACTGCGTCAGCACATAGGCGCCGAGCGCGCCGCCGACCGCGCCGGGCAGCGCCAGGCGCAGGAACAGCCGCCGGTCGACATTGCCGGCCACCAGATGCGACACGCCGGACGCGCCGGTGGTGAACACTTCGGCCGTATGGATGCTGGCGCTCACCGCCGCCGGCGGCAGCCCCATGCTCAGCAGCACCGACGAGGACACCAGCCCGAACGCCATGCCCAGCGCGCCATCGACCAGCTGTGCCCCGATCCCGATCAGGATGAACCAGTAGAACTCGCTTCCAAATTCCATCAGTGGAGACTGCTGGGTAAGGAAGGGAACCGTCAAGGCAGCTGGACTGCCCGCAGCGCCAGACTCCGGGGCTCGCGAAGTCATGGTTCCGCTGAAGCAGCCCCCTTTGGTAAAGGGGGCGCGCCGACAGGCGCAGGGATTTGGGTGCTCAGTAAGCCGGGGCCCAAAGTTTGCTGTGCAAACTTTGGGGCCGAAAGCGCGCATGCGCGCTTTCAGCGCGTCCCGTAAAGCACGATGGTCTTGCCGCGCGCATGTAGGATGCCGTCGGCCTGCAGCTTCTTGAGCACGCGGCCGGCCATTTCGCGCGAGCAGCCGACCAGGCGCGCGATCTCCTGCCGCGACACGCGCAGCTGGGTGCCCTGCGGGTGGCTCATCGATTCCGGCTCGCGGGCCAGGTCGTGCAGGGTGCGCACGATGCGGTCGGTCACGTCCAGGAACGCAAGGCGGCTGGCCTTGCGGCTGGTATGCAGCAGGCGCCGGGAAATCTGCGAGCCGATGGCGTACAGCAGCTTGGGCGCGTCGCTGGACAGCGGGCCCAGGAACAGCTGGTGCAGCCGCTCGTAGCTGATCTCGGCCAGTTCGCAGGGGGTGCGGGTGCGGAGGATGACCTCGCGCTTGTCCGATTCGATGAACAGGCCCATTTCGCCCACGAACTCGCCGGCGCCGAAGTAGCCCAGCACCAGTTCGCGGTCCTCGTCCTCCTCGGCGATGATGCTGACCGAGCCGCTGACCACGTAATACATGGTGCCGGCCGGGTCGCCCGGGCGGAACACGTCGGTGCGGGTCGGGTAGCGGCGGCGGTGGCTGTGGGCCAGGAACCGGTCGATGGTGGCGATGTCCAGGGCCAAGGGGCTGGAGGCGAGGCGCACGGTAGGCACGGTATTGGCGATCCCTGGACTCATGATGACGTTCATGTGGGTGTTTTATGAACTTGTCTTAACGGGCAAGCTTAGCGAGGCCGACCATAAGGGGCAAACGGCGGCTGGCCGCGCACGTTTCGCCGGGGGGCGGTTTGCCCCATAATTGCCCCCTTTCCCACCACTCACAGGACCGACCGCCGTGGTCAAGCCGTTGCCTCGCCTGAGGCTGCAGGGTTTCAACAACCTCACCAAGGCGCTGAGCTTCAACATCTATGACGTCTGCTATGCGCGTACCGAAGAGGAGCGCCAGCGTTACATCGAGTACATCGACGAAGAATACAACGCCGATCGACTCACGCAGATCCTCACCGATGTGGCCGAGATCATCGGCGCCAACATCCTGAACATCGCGCGCCAGGACTACGACCCGCAGGGCGCGTCGGTGACCATCCTCATCTCCGAGGAACCGGTGATCGACAAGAAGGCCGCCGGCAAGGAGCTGATCTCCGACGCCGTGGTCGCGCATATGGACAAGAGCCACATCACCGTCCATACCTACCCCGAGACCCACCCGCAGGAAGGCATCGCCACCTTCCGCGCCGACATCGACGTCGCCACGTGCGGCGTGATTTCGCCGCTGAAGGCGCTGAACTACCTGATCGAGAGCCTCGAGTCGGACATCGTGATCATGGACTACCGCGTCCGTGGCTTCACCCGCGACGTGAAGGGCAAGAAGCACTTCATCGACCACAAGATCAACTCGATCCAGAACTTCCTGGCCAAGAACATCAAGTCGCGCTACGAGATGTTCGACGTCAACGTCTACCAGGAAAACATCTTCCACACGAAGATGCACCTGAAGGACTTCGACCTGGACCAGTACCTGTTCGAGGAAAAGGCCAAGAACCTGTCGTTCAAGGAACGCATGAAGATCGAGGCGCTGCTGCGCCGCGAGATCGAGGAGCTGTTCCACGGCCGCAACCTGGCCGAGTGACGGTTACGTGCGGTTCGGGTGCCGGTTGCTAGCCTCGCACCCCTGAAACACACGGCGGGACGGCCCGCCCCATGGCGCGATCCATGGACCACAGCCGACGGCGGCCCGGTGCTCACGCAGCACCGGGCCGCTTCTTTTTTGCCCGAAACCAAGGAGGAAACCCCATGGCCTGGATCTATCTGCTGGTCGCCGGTCTGTTCGAAGTCGTCTGGGCGATCGGCCTGAAGTACACCGAAGGCTGGACCCGCCTGTGGCCCAGCGTGGGCACGCTGGCCGCGATGGCCATCAGTTTCTGGTGCCTGTCGCAGTCGCTGAAATCGATCCCGATCGGCACCGGCTACGCGATCTGGACCGGAATCGGCGCGGTCGGCGCCGCGGCGCTGGGCATCCTGCTGTTCGGCGACAGCGCCTCCTGGCCGCGGCTGCTGTGCATCGGCCTGATCGTGTGCGGCGTGATCGGCTTGAAGGTGGTTGGGTAGTCCTGGCCGCGTCGCGGCCAGGACCCCCAAGGTTTGCTGTGCCGACCTTGCGCCCCACTCCGGGACGGCCTATCCCCGCAGCTGTCGCCGCGCCCCCTTAACTAAAGGGGGCTCTGCTCCAGAAGGATTGGGAAGAGAGGTCGGGTCAGAGCCGGTAGGCGATGGTTTTCATGGCCCTGGAGGCCAGGGCCATCACCGCCGGGATCGGTGGCGGCAGGATGCGCGCGCCGGCGTGTTCGGCATGGTCGGCGTGGCGCGCCTCGTCGATCTTCATGACCTTGAGGATCTCGCGGCTGCGCTGGTCGGCCGGCGGCAGGGTTTCCAGGTGCTCGTCCAGGTGGGCCTCGACCTGCCTCTCCGTCTCGACCACGAAGCCCAGGTTCCAGCCATCGCCGCGCAGCCCGGCAAGCGTGCCGATGGCATAGCTGCCGGCATACCACAGCGGGTTGAACAGGCTGGGGCGGCTGTCCAGCTCGCGCAGCCGGTCCGCGCACCAGCTCAGGTGGTCGGTCTCCTCCTGGGCGGCTTCCAGCAGGTGCGCGCGGGTGGACGGGTCGCGGGCGACGGCGGCCTGGCCGAAATACAGCCCCTGCGCGCAGACCTCGCCGACATGGTTGATGCGCATCAGCCCGGCGGCATGGCGCCTTTCATCGGGTTCCAGCACGACATCCGGCGTGTCGCCGGCCGGGTTGGGGCGGCTGGCGGGCGGATTGCCGAACACCGTGTCCAGGGCGCGCTGGGCCTCGGTCAGCAGGCGGTCCAGGGGCGTGAAGGCGCGGTCGGTGAGCATGGCGTCCAGGCAGGGTGGGGTAGCCGGATTCTCGCCGCTGTGCTTCGGGCTGCCAAGGCCGGGCGGGCGGCAACTTGCATGGGGCGGTCGCGGCCAGTACAATCCCGCCTCTTGTGTTTCACCTTCACAACGCGTGGCAGAGTTCCGGCAGTGCAGCGCCGCAATGAGCCCGACCTAACCTGAGTTCTTTCATGAGCACTTTCACCGCAAAGAACGAGACCGTCCAGCGTGACTGGTATCTCGTCGACGCCTCGGGCAAGACCCTGGGCCGTCTGGCCACCGAGCTGGCCCGCCGCCTGCGTGGCAAGCACAAGCCGGTCTACACCCCGCACGTCGATACCGGCGACTACCTGGTTGTCATCAATGCAGAAAAGATTGCCGTCACCGGCAAGAAGCTGCAGGACAAGCAGTACCACCGCTTCACCGGCTACATCGGCAACCTGAAGACCGAGACCCTGGCCCAGGCGCTGGAGCGCCACCCGGAGCGCGTGATCGAAATCGCCGTCAAGGGCATGCTGCCGAAGGGCCCGCTGGGCCGCGCCATGTACCGCAAGCTCAAGGTCTACGCCGGCGCCGAGCACCCGCACGCCGCCCAGCAGCCGCAAGTTCTGGATATCTAATCATGGCTATCACGCAAAACTACGGCACTGGCCGCCGCAAGTCCTCCACCGCCCGCGTGTTCCTGCGCAAGGG
>Ga0182741_1002868_pt1 | contig 19278 bp, 15 predicted proteins | sample eDN5th37CBELigOP_FD_128874 | JGI IMG/M metagenome (GOLD analysis project Ga0182741, IMG submission 128874) | Enriched Organic Plus compost microbial communities from Emeryville, California, USA - eDNA 5th pass 37_C BE-Lig OP (version 2) (version 2) ... | reverse complement strand
CGCATGGCTCAGCGGCCAGCGCGGCCGGCGGCCGAACGCGGCCAGCAGGCCATCGGGCACCGCGCTCATCGCCAGCGCCAGGTTGATCGCCGCCAGCAGCGCCAGCAGCGCCGCCCAGGCCGCGGTCAGACGCCGCGTATAGCGCTCCAGCCGTTCTTCGACCGGCACCCCGGCGCGCGCATGCAGGGCCTGCACGATGCGGGTGATCAGCGGCACCCGGCCCGGCCGCAGCGAGCGCGCGAAGCCCCAGGCCACCAGCAGCGGGAACACCACCGGTGGCGCCAGCAGCAGCATCCACGCCCATGGCGAGCGCCCCAGCCAGGCCAGCAGCAGGCCCGATGCCACAAGCGCGGCCCAGGCCCCCGGCCGCCGGCGCCCCAGCGCGTCGAGCAGGCACAGCAGCACCAGCCCGAACAGCGCCAGCGCGGCCCAGCCGCCTTCGCTGCGCAGGCTGGCCACGTGCGAGAGCACCGGATAGGCCAGCAGCAGCGCCACCCGCAGGAGGCTGGCGGCCGCGCCGTGGCCGGGCGCGTGGCCGGCGCCGCTCATGGCGTTCAGGCGGTCCGGTTGGCCTGCACGTGCGCCGACAGCGCGCGCAGCGAGGCGAAGATGCGGCGGTTGTCGTCGTTGTCCGAACGCAGCTGGAAGCCGTAGCGCTTGCCGATGGCCAGGGCCAGTTCCAGCGCGTCGATCGAATCCAGGCCCAGCCCGTCGTTGAACAGCGCCGCCTCCGGGTCGATCGCCGCCGGGTCCACGTCTTCCAGGTTCAGGCTCTCGACCAGCAGTTGCGCCAGCTCGCGCTCGGCCTCGGTTTGTTGCGACATTGCCACTTCCATGAAGAGATGATGCGCAACGATCCGGTATCGCCGCCCGCGGCGCAACCATGGCCGTCGCGGCGCGCGCGGTATCATGCCGCTTTCTGCAGCACCGATCCGCCCGCACGATGACGTCTCCGTTCCCCTGTCCCGCTTCCGTTTCCCCGCCCGTCCCCGCTGCCGGCCGCCGTGGCCGCAGGAGCGCGCGATGAACGCGGTTTCCGGCTTCGCGCCCGCCGCCGGGCTGGCGGTGGACTACGCCGATCCGGCGCGGCTGCCGGCCCTGCTGGCCGATCCGCAGGTGCTGGCGGTGTTCGGTTTCCAGGCCGGCGACGCGGCCCCCGCCAGCGCCGACCCGCGCTATCTGCAGGTCGGCCTGCAGCCCGAGGGCGAGCCGCGGCTGGAGGTCTGGCGCGGCACCGGCACGGTGCGCAGCGGCCGCGAGGACGACGGTCTGGCCTGGGCCTGCGACGGCGCGCTGATGTTCGGCGCGCTGCAGATCGACGAATCCCGCCACGGCGGCATCCTCGAGGCCGGCGCGCACGCCTATGCGCGGCTGCTGTCGGCGCTGCCGCAGCACGGCTACCCGCACCTGCTGCGCATCTGGAACTACCTGGACGCGATCACCGAGGGCGAAGGCGACGACGAGCGCTACCGCCAGTTCTGCGTCGGCCGCGCGCGCGGCATCGGCACCATCGACGCCGGCACCCTGCCGGCGGCCACCGCCATCGGCCGCCTGGATGGCGTGCGCGTGCTGCAGGTCTACTGGCTGGCCGCGCGCGAGCCCGGCACGCCGCTGGAGAACCCGCGCCAGGTCAGCGCGTGGCGGTATCCGCGCCAGTACGGCCCGCAGTCGCCCAGTTTCGCCCGCGGCATGCTGGCCGCGCCGGGCAGCGCGCTGCCGCTGCTGCTGTCGGGTACGGCCAGCGTGGTCGGCCATGCCACCCTGCATGGCGATGACACGCTGCGCCAGCTGGAGGAAACCTTCGCCAACCTCGACGCGCTGGTGGGCACGGCGCGCGCGCGGCTGCCGGCGTTGCCGGCGCATTTCGGCGCGGGCAGCCGGCTGAAGGTCTACGTGCGCGACGCGGCGGAGATCCCGGCCGTCCGCCAGGCGCTGGCGCGGCATCTGCCGCCGGAGGTGCCGTACATCGTGCTGCATGCGGAAGTGTGCCGGCGCGATCTGCGGGTGGAGATCGACGGAGTACACGGCGCCTGACCGCCATTGCGGTTGCCGTTGCCGTTGCCGTTGCCGTGATTTTGCTTTTGCTTTTGCTTTTGCTTTTGCCTGGCTTTTGATTCCCGGGTCCCCTTCCGCAGCGACGGAGCCGGCGGGAAAAACCCGAAGGGCGACGCACATGGATGTGCGTCGTTTTTCGACGAGACATGGATGTCTCGTCGAAAAATCCCGCCGGCGGAGTGGACCCGCGGCACGCAGTGCCGTGGGCGCGGAGGCAGGGGCGTGCTTTCTCTTGGTTACTTCTCTTTGCACGAGCAAAGAGAAGTAACTCGCTCCTGCGAAGCAGGGGCGAAAGCTCTGCTTTCATGCTTGGCCTCTGCCTTTGGCTTTGGCTGGCTTTGGCTTTGGCTCTGACTTGGCTTTGACTCTTTGCCTATTGCTTTGTCACAGACGTCCAAGGGAAGTCAGAGCAAAGGCAAAAAAAAGCAGGATCAAAGGCTTTCGCTCCCCTTCGGGGCGCGAGCCACCTTTCTTTGCTCGTGCAAAGAAACGTGGCCCAAAGAAACACGCCCCTGCCTCCGCGCCCACGGCACTGCGTGCCGTGGGTCCACTCCGCCGGCGGGATTTTTCGACGAGACATCCCTGTATCGTCGAAAAACGACGCACATCCATGTGCGTCGCCCTTCGGGTTTTTCCCGCCGGCTCCGTCGCTGCGGAAGGGGGCCCGGAAGTCAAAAGCCAGGCAAAAGCAAAAGCAAAATCACGGCAACGGCACGGGCAACGGCAGCGGCTGGGTCAGCCCTCGCCGCGCAGCAACGCCAGCACCGCATCCCTCGGCAGCTTCCCCGTCTCATTGCGCGGCAGGCACCCCACCCTGCGCAACGGCCGCGGCAGGAACACCGGGTCCATGCCCGCGCGCAGCTCGCGCAGGATGTCCGCCTCCTCGCGCTCCGGCGCCACCACCAGCGCCGCGATGCGGCCCACCGCCTGCCCCGGCTCCGGGTCCAGCTGCACCATCACCGCGTCGCGCACGCCCGACACCGCCAGCAGGCGCCGCGTCAGGTCGCCCAGCGAGGCGCGCTTGCCGGCGATTTCCAGCAGGTCGGCGCGGCGGCCGCGCAGCAGGAAACGTCCTTCCGGCAGCAGCTCGACCAGGTCGGCCAGCAGCACTGCCTCCGGCAGGTGCGGCGCGTGGACCCGGGTGCCGTCCTGCTGCGGCTCCAGGCGCACGCCCGGCAGCAGCGTCCACGCCTGCTCGCGCGCGGTGCGGCGGCGGGCGAAGATGCAGGTCTCGGTGGAACCGAACACCTCGCGCACCTCGGTGGCGAAACGCGTTTCGGCCGCTTCGGCCAGCGGCGGCGGCAGCGGCGCGGTGGCGGTGACGATGCCGGCCAGCGGCGGCAGCGCCACGCCCGATTCGACCAGCGCCTTCAGGTGCACTGGCGTGGTGACCAGCAGCCGCGGCGCGGGCATCTCGGCCAGCGCCTGCGCCACGTCCTGCGGGAAGAACGGCCGGCCGGCATGCAGTACCGCCGGCGCCAGCAGCGGCAGCAGCACCGACATCTCCATGCCGTACATGTGCTGCGGCGGCACCGTGGCGACCACCGCGGGCGCGTGCCCGTCCCACAGGTCGCCCAGCGCCTGCAGGTTCTGCGCGGTGCTGGTCACGAACGCGCCCCAGGTCTTGGGGTTGGCCGCCGGCGCGCCGGTGCTGCCGGAGGTGAAGCCGATGGCGACCAGCTGCGCCGCATCGAGCTGCGGGACATCGCCGGGCAGACGCGGCAGTTCCTCCGGCAGCGCGAACCAGCCGGCCGGCAAGGGATCGGGCGCGGTGTCGCCCAGGCACCAGGCCTGCGCATGGCACTGCTGCACCTCGGCCACCACCGCCGGCGCGCGCGAGGGCGGCAGCAGGTTCACCTGCCCGCGCAGGGCCACCGCGCAGAAACCGACCAGGAAGCGGTAGCGGTCCTCGCACAGGTTGACCGCATGGCGTCCCGGCGGCAGCAGCGCCGCTACCCCACGCACGTGCTCGAGGAAGGTGGCCAGGTCGATCCGCGAGGCGCCGGCCACCGCCAGCGGCCGGCCCGGCGCGCCAACGGCGAGGGGAAGCAGGGAAGAAGACATCGGATGGGCAACAGGCACGCGGGACAACCTTCGGGAAGAACGGTCGCGGAACCAGGGCGCGGCCGGCGCCCAGCATAGCCGCTGGCGGAAACCGGACAAACGCGGCGGGGGCGCCGGATCGCCCGCCGCTGCGGGCTGGCCGGCGGTTCGCCGGCCTCGTCCATGACCTGTGGCCCAGCCCCGCGGCGGACCGGGCTGCTAGGCTTTGCCGGTTTTCTCCACCGGTACCCGCGATGTCCAGACTCCTGCCCCTGTCCCTGCTGCTGTTGGCCGCCGTCGGCGGCGTCCACGCCGCCCCGACGCCGATCACCATCGAACAGGCGATGGCCGACCCGGACTGGATCGGGCCGCCGGTGGAATCGGCCTGGTGGTCGTGGAACAGCCAGCAGGTGGAGTACACGCTCAAGCGCAAGGGCAGCCCGGTACGCGACACCTTCCGCCAGCCGGTGGCCGGCGGCGTGGCGCAGCAGGTGGCCGACGACCAGCGCGGCACCCTGGACGCGGCCAACCGCGTCTACGACCGCCAGCGCCAGCGCATGGCCTTCGTGCGCAACGGCGATGTGTTCGTGCGCGACCTGCGCAGCGGCGCGCTGACCCAGCTCACCCGCGGCAACGAGCGCGCCTCGGGCGTGGATTTCGCCACCGACGGCGGCGTGATCTGGAACGTCGGCAACACCTGGTATCACTGGAACGCCAGCAGCGGCGCGATCGCCCTGGTCGCCCAGCTCAAGGCCGAGAAGAATCCCGCCGACGCGCCCAAGGCCGACGTGCTGCGCGACCAGCAGATGCGCACGCTGGAAACCCTGCGCCGCGACCGCGCCCAGCGCGACGCGCTGCGCGAGCAGGGCGAGCGCTGGCGCCAGGCCGACCCGACCCGCGCGCCGGGCCCGGTCTACCTGGGCGCGGACGTGGAGATCGTGGACAGCGTACTCTCGCCCGACTCCACCCACCTGATCGTGGTGACCAAGCCGAAGAACTTCGAGGAAGGGCGCGGCGGCAAGATGCCGCTGTACGTCACCGAATCCGGCTACGAGGAAACCGAAGACACCCGCACCCGTGTCGGCCGCAACGGCTTCGCGCCGCATGCGCTGTGGTTCGTGAACGTGGCCACCGGCCAGGTCCAACCGCTGGCGCTGGACGCCCTGCCCGGCATCGGCACCGATCCGCTGGCCGCGCTGCGCAAGGCCGCCGGCAAGGAACCCCTCAAGGGCGACCGCACCGTGCAGGTGATGGGCGATTTCATGGGCGGCGGCATCCGCTGGAGTGCCGACGGCAGGCAGGCGGCGGTAATGCTGCGCGCCAACGACAACAAGGACCGCTGGATCGTCAGCGTCGGCGCCGACGGCCGCATGCAGAACCGCCACCGCCTCACCGACCCGGGCTGGATCAACTGGGGCTTCAACGATTTCGGCTGGATGGCCGACGGCAGCACGCTGTGGCTGCTGTCCGAGGAATCGGGCTTCTCGCACCTGTACACCCAGGCCGGCACCGCCAAGCCGCGCGCGCTGACCAGCGGCAGGTGGGAAACCTCCGCGCCGGTGCCCTCGGCCGACGGCAAGGGCTTCTACGTGCTGTGCAACCAGCAGGCGCCGCACGACTACGAGGTGTGCGGCGTCGATGCCGCCAGCGGCCAGGTGCGCGAGCTCACCGACCTCAACGGCGTGGAGGATTTCTCGCTCTCGCCCGACGGCCAGCAGCTGCTGGTGCGCTACTCCGGCGCCTACCTGCCGGCGCAGCTGGCGGTGGTGCCGGCCGCCGGCGGCAGCGCGCGCGTGCTCACCGACACCCGCAGCGCCGAGTTCAAGGCGCGCGAGTGGATCCAGCCGCAGCTGGTGGCGGTGCCGTCGAAGCATGGCGCCGGCGTGGTCTGGGCCAAGTACTACGGCCCCGCGCAGAAGGAGCCGGGCAGGAAGTACCCGATCGTGATGTTCGTGCACGGCGCCGGTTACCTGCAGAACGTGCACCAGCGCTACCCCACCTACTTCCGCGAGCAGATGTTCCACAACCTGCTGGTGCAGAAGGGCTACATCGTGCTGGACATGGACTACCGCGGCAGCGAGGGCTACGGCCGCGACTGGCGCACCGCCATCTACCGCAACATGGGCCACCCGGAGCTCGAGGACTACCAGGACGGCCTGGACTGGCTGGTGGAAACCCAGCAGGGCGACCGCGACCGCGCCGGCATCTACGGCGGCTCCTACGGCGGCTTCATGACCTTCATGGCGCTTTACCGCGCGCCGGGCACGTTCAAGGCCGGCGCCGCGCTGCGCCCGGTCGGCGACTGGCACCAGTACAACCATGGCTACACCAGCAACATCCTCAACACCCCGGACATCGACCCCGAGGCCTACCGCGTGTCCTCGCCGATCGAGTACGCCGAAGGCCTGCAGGACCACCTGCTGATCGCCCACGGCATGATGGACGACAACGTGTTCTTCCAGGACTCGGTCAACATGACCCAGCGCCTGATCGAACTGCACAAGGACAACTGGTCGATCGCGCCCTACCCGCTGGAACGCCACGGCTATACGCGCGCCGATTCCTGGCTGGACCAGTACAAGCGCATCCTCAAGCTGTTCGAGGAAACGCTGAAGTAAGCAGCGGGGCGACCACTGGCCGCCCCTGTCGTGCAGGCATCACCTGCAATGGAGCCCGCCTTGTCCCCCATCCGCATCGTCACCGCGGTGATCCTCGACGACGCCGGCCGCGTGCTGGTGGTGCGCAAGCGCGGCTCGCCCGCCTTCATCCAGCCGGGCGGCAAGCGCGAACCCGGCGAGGACGCGCTGCGCACGCTGGCGCGCGAACTGGACGAGGAACTGGGCGTGGCGCTGCGCGCGGGCGAGGCGGTTACCCTGGGCACCTTCGAGGACGACGCGGTCAACGAACCGGGGCGGCGCGTGCAGGGCGAATCGTTCCTGGTGCAGGTGGACGGCACGCCGCGTGCGCAGGCGGAAATCGCCGAACTGGCCTGGATTCCGCTGCGCCCGCCCCACGGCGTGAAGCTCGCGCCCTTGAGCGAACGCCATGTATTGCCGGCGGCGGCACGGCAGGTGGCCGGGGCTGGGCAATCCGGCTGAAGCCGGCGATAGTGCGCTCCACCGTTTCCCGCAGCGTGCCCGCGTGACCCAGCCCGCACCTCCTCCGCTCCACCCGGCGCGCCCCGCGGCCGCCGGCTTCGTCGATGTCACCGCCAGGCTGTCGCTGCTGATGGCCGGCCTGTCCATCGCCTGGAGCCTGTTCCAGCTGCTGCTGGTCGCCCTGTTCGGCCGGCTCGACCCCCTGGGCTGGCTGCAGCAGCAAGGGCTTCCCGTGCCACCGGCGATGCAGTGGGCCGCGCGCCATGCGCTGTCGCTGACCCTGCTGATGCTGCTGCTGTCCGTGGCCCTGCTCGCGGTGTCGTGGGGTCTGCTGCGGCGCCACGAATGGGGGCGGATCGGCTTCATCGTGTTCCTGGTCGTGGTGGCCGTGGCCAACTTCGCCACGCTGCCGCTGGTCGACGGCATGTTCGCGGCGATGCAGTCCATCCTGCCGCCCGGCTTCCAGGATTCGCCCGACGGCCAGGAAGCCCTGGCGCAGATCCAGGCCAGCCGCTGGACCGCCCTGCTCAGCGCCGGCGCCACCGCGCTGGCCTTCGCCGGCCTGCACGGCTGGCTGGTGATCCGGCTGTGCCGCGACGAGGTACGCGCGCTGTTCCGCTGAGTGCCTGCGCTACAGTACGCGCATGGACGATTTCGAACGCGTACGCGACTACCTCACCGGCCTGCAGGACCGCATCTGCCAGGCCATCGAATCGGCCGACGGCCGGGCCCGTTTCGTCGAAGACCGCTGGCAGCGCGCAGAAGGCGGCGGCGGTCGTACCCGCATCCTGCGCGACGGCGCGGTGTTCGAGCAGGCCGGCATCGGTTTCTCCGACGTCGCCGGCACCCGCCTGCCGCCGTCGGCCTCGGCGCACCGCCCGGAACTGGCCGGCGCCTCGTGGCGCGCCTGCGGCGTGTCGCTGGTGTTCCACCCGCTCAATCCCTACCTGCCCACCACCCACGCCAACGTGCGCTACTTCCAGGCCGAACGCGACGGCAGGGCGGTGGCGGCCTGGTTCGGCGGCGGTTTCGACCTGACCCCGTTCTATCCGTTCGACGAGGACGTGCGCCACTGGCACGAAGTCGCGCGCGACCTGTGCGCACCGTTCGGCGGGGAGCGCTACGACGAACACAAGCGCTGGTGCGACGAGTACTTCTTCATCAAACACCGCAACGAGACGCGCGGCGTCGGTGGCCTGTTCTTCGACGACCTGCATGGCGATTTCGAGCGCGACTTCGCCTACCTGCGTGCGGTGGGCGACGGCTTCCTCGATGCCTACCTGCCCATCGTCGCGCGCCGCAAGGACACGCCCTACGGCGAGCGCGAGCGCGAGTTCCAGCTGTACCGGCGCGGCCGCTACGTCGAGTTCAACCTGGTCTACGACCGCGGCACCCTGTTCGGCCTGCAGAGCGGCGGCCGCAGCGAGAGCATCCTGATGAGCCTGCCGCCGCGCGTGCGCTGGGAATACGGCTACCAGCCCGACGCCGGCAGCGACGAGGCGCGGCTGGCCGAATACCTGGTCCCGCGCGCCTGGCTGTAGCGGGCAAGCCCGCAGCGCCTGTTCCCGCAGCGGTGCCCAGATTCCGTAGGAGCGGCTTCAGCCGCGAATGCTTTCTGCGACGTGAACGCCAGAAGCATCGCGGCTGAAGCCGCTCCTACGGGCGATCCACGCTCCCGGCTCAGCTCCACTTGCCGTCGCGGGTCTCGATCATGATGTGGCCGTTGGGCTGCAGGATGGCGCGCCTGATGTCGCCCACGTGCGCGCAGCCGGCCAGCCGCATCGCCACCTCGAAATCGGCGTCGCTGACCAGTTGCCGGCGCAGCACCTGGCGGAACACCCGGCCGTCCTCGGCCAGCAGCGTCGGCCGCCCCTCGACCAGCCAGCGGAAGCGCAGCGAACGCGAGGACAGCCACGCCACTGCCCAGTTCAGCGCGCACAGCGTGCAGGCCATCACGCAGGCGCCGGTGATGGAATTGTCGCCGCCGTTGATGCCGTTCTGCACCGTGTTGCCGATCAGGATCAGCAGGATCATGTCGAACGGCGTGAACTGGCCCACCGCGCGTTTGCCCGACAGGCGCATCAGCACCGTCACCAGCAGGTACATCGCCACCCCGCGCAGGACGAAATGCCACCAGGGGGCGGACAACACAAAGAGATCGGACACGGCTGGCACCCGCACGGGAAAGGACGGCGCGATCTTCGCATGGCCTTCCGGCGCGCAAAAAAAAAGCCCCGCCGACCAGGGGGGGGTCGACGGGGCTGGAGGAGCGGCGATTTGGGGAGGAATCCCCGCTCCGAGATCTGCTCCAGGGGATGGGAGAGATCCGCGACAGGCGTTGCACCTGTCGAGGGCTATATCACCACCCCGGACATTGATGGTTCGTGAAGAACGGCTATTTATTTCAGGACGATTAAGGAGGGATTCATCCGAAAAAGAAGGTGCGCATGATTGGCCGCGCAATGCATTACGCAACGTTCCAGCCATGGCACCACAAGCGTTAAATAATTGGAAATCCGTGCTGTTCATTGCAGATGGAGCGGCATGCATCGAGAAACGCACTGGACCCCATTCGCTGCGCGAATACCCGGGGAAACGGCAGATGCCTGATCCGCCGGTCTCCGCCGTTTCGCCGGGCAGCGGCGAAATGGACGGCCGCGATCGTCAGTGCGCTTCGTCCCAGTTGCTGCCCACCCCCGAATCCACCACCAGCGGCACCCGCAGTTCCGCCGCCGCGGTCATGCGCGACTCCACCGCCGCGCGCAGCGTGTCGATGAAGTCGGCGTCGGCCTCGAACACCAGTTCGTCGTGCACCTGCAGGATCATCTGCGCGCGCTCCCGGTGCGCGGCGAGCCAGCCGTCCACGCTGACCATCGCGCGCTTGATGATGTCCGCGGCGGTGCCCTGCATGGGCGCGTTGATCGCCGCGCGTTCGGCGCCGGCACGCAGGCCCTGGTTGCGGGCGTGGATGTCGTTCAGGTACAGGCGGCGGCCGAACAGGGTTTCCACGTAACCCTGCTCGCGCGCCTGCACGCGCATGCGCTCCATGAAATCGCGCACCGCCGGGTAGCGGCTGAAGTACAGCGCCACGTAGTCCTGCGCCTGGCCACGGTCGATGCCCAGGTTCCTGGCCAGGCCGAAGGCGCTCATGCCGTACATCAGGCCGAAGTTGATCGCCTTGGCGGCGCGGCGCTCGTTGGCGGTGACCTCCTCCAGCGTGCGGCCGAACACCTCGGCGGCGGTGGCGCGGTGCACGTCCACGCCCTGCTCGAAGGCGCGGATCAGGCCCCGGTCCTCGGACAGGTGGGCCATGATGCGCAGCTCGATCTGCGAATAGTCGCAGGCCATCAGCCTGCGCCCCGGCGGCGCGACGAAGGCCCTGCGGATGCGGCGGCCGTCGTCGGTGCGGATCGGGATGTTCTGCAGGTTCGGATCGGACGAGGACAGGCGCCCGGTGGCGGCGCCGGACTGGTGGTAGCTCGTGTGCACGCGGCCGGTATCCGGGTTGACCATCTCCGGCAGCTTGTCGGTATAGGTGCTGCGCAGCTTGGCCAGGCCGCGGTATTCCAGGATCACGCGCGGCAGCTCGTGCTGGTCGGCGATGGCTTCCAGCGCCTCTTCATTGGTGCTGGGCTGGCCCTTGGGCGTCTTCACCAGCGCCGGCAGGCCCAGTTCCTCGAACAGCACCGCGCACAGCTGCTTGGGCGAGTCCAGGTTGAAGCTGCGCCCGGCCAGCTCGGTGGCCTTCTGCTGCGCGGCCAGCATGCGCGAGGACAGGTCCGCGCTCTGCCGCCGCAGTTCGGCGCCGTCGATGCACACGCCGTTGGCCTCGATGCGCGCCAGCACCGGCACCAGCGGCATCTCGATCTCGCGGTAGACCTTTTCCAGCGCGGGTTCGGCCGCCAGCTGCGGCGCCAGCACGCGGTGCAGGCGCAGGGTGATGTCCGCGTCCTCGGCGGCGTAATGGCCGGCTTCGTCGATGCCCACCTGCGAGAAGGAGATCTGCTTGGCGCCCTTGCCGGCGACGTCCTCGAACTTGGTGGTGGTATAGCCGAGGTAACGCTGCGCCAGCGAATCCATGTCGTGGCGGGTGGCGGTGGAATTGAGCACGAAGCTCTCCAGCATGGTGTCGTCGGCATAGCCGTCCACCTCCACGCCGTGGCGGCGCAGCACGTGGATGTCGTACTTGCCGTGCTGGCCGAGCTTGCGCTTACCGGCGTCCTCGAGCAGCGGGCGCAGCGCGTCGAGCACCTGCGCCGCCGGCAACTGCGCCGGCGCGCCCGGGTAGTCGTGGCCGACCGGGATGTAGGCGCCCTTGCCCGGTTCGACCGCCAGGCTCACGCCGACCAGCCGCGCGCGCATCGCATCCAGCGCATCGGTCTCGGTGTCGAAGGCGAACTCGGCCGCGGCCTGCAGGCGTTCGACCCAGGCCTGCAGTTGTTCGGCGGTGAACACGGTTTCGTACTCGCCCTTGCCCGCCATTGCCGGATCGGTCTGGACGGCCGGCACGCCCTCGCTGGAACGGGCGAAGCCGGCGGCGGTGCCGCGCAGGCTGACCTTGGCCTCGTCGGCCGCGGCCGGCGCCGCGACGCCCCCCAGCTCGCGCAGCGCCTGGGTGAAGCCATAGCGGCCATACAGCTCGCGCAGGCTGTCCACGTGCTGCTCGCGCAGGCGCAGGTCGCGCGGCCCCTGCTCCAGTTCCACGTCGGTGCGGATGGTGACCAGCTCGCGGTTGAGCGGCAGCCGCGGCAGCGCGGCGCGCAGGTTCTCGCCGATCTTGCCCTTCATGGTGGCGGCCGCGGCCATCACGCCGTCCAGGTCGTTGTATTCGGCCAGCCACTTGGCGGCGGTCTTGGGGCCGCACTTCTCCACGCCGGGCACGTTGTCCACGGCATCGCCCATCAGCGCCAGGTAGTCGACGATCTGCTCGGCGCGCACGCCGAACTTGTCCATCACCGCCGCATCCGAATCGGTGCGGCTGCCGGTCATGGTGTTGACCAGCACCACCCCCGGGCGCACCAGCTGGGCGAAATCCTTGTCGCCGGTGGAGATGGTCACCTCCAGCCCGTCGGCGGCGCCGGCCAGCGCCAGGGTGCCGATCACGTCGTCGGCCTCCACGCCGGGCACGCGCAGGATGTCGATGCCCAGCGCGTGCACGATGTCGCACATCGGCTGCACCTGCGCGCGCAGTTCGTCGGGCATCGGCGGGCGGTTGGCCTTGTACTCGGCGTACAGGTCGTCGCGGAAGGTCTTGCCCGGCGCGTCGACCACGAAGGCCACGTAGTCGGGCTTTTCCTTCAGCGTGGCGCGCAGCATGTTGACCACGCCGAACAGCGCGCCGGTGGGCTCGCCCGCGGCGTTGGACAGCGGCGGCAGCGCGTGGAACGCGCGGTACAGGTAACTGGACCCGTCGATCAGGACTAATCTGCTCATGCGCCGATTCTACGCGGCCGGGCCGGCGGCGACGCGCGCGCAACCCGCGCGCAGGCATAATCCGGGCCGATACCGATGCGAGGAGCCGCCGTCATGAAACACCTGCTGCTGATTCCCCTGCTTGCCCTGGCCGGCTGCGCCAGCATGGGCCGGGACGCCGACGCGCCGCCGGTGGACGTGACCGGCGCCGACGTCACCCGCCGCACCATGGACAACGGCGACACCATCGAGGAATACCGGGTCGGCAGCCAGCTGCGCATGGTCAAGGTCACGCCGGCGCGCGGCGCGCCGTTCTACCTCTACGACCGCAACGGAGACGGCCGCCTGGACAACGACAAGGACGGTGTTTCCCCGGTGTACTGGAAGCTGTACAGCTGGTGATGCCGCGCCACCGCTTCGCGCTGCCGCCCCGCGGTTTGCACTGCAAACCGCGGGCCCCGGCTCACGCTTGCCATACCCCGCGCCTTCGGCGCGCCCCCTGACTCAGGGGGCTTTCCTCCAGATGCATCCGGTGAACGTCTGCAGCGAACCGGTCACTCGTGAATGCGGGGCTTCCCCGCATGCGCGTTGGCCGGGAAGGCCCAGCAGGGCAAGCCCCGCATCTACGACTTCACAGTAGCGCACCGTAGGAGCGCACTTCAGTGCGCGATGTCAGCGGATCACCAGCACCGGCACCGTGCTGCGCGCCAGCACCTCGGCGGTCTGGCTGCCGAGCAGCACGCGGGTCACGCCGCGGCGGCCGTGCGAGGTCATCACCAGCAGGTCGCTGCCGCAGGCGTCGGCGGTCTCGATGATGCCGTCGGCGGCATAGCGGTCCAGCACGTGGTGGCCGAGCACCTCGGCCACGCCGGCCGCGCGCGCCGCCTCCAGCGACGGCTGCAGGATCTTCTGCGCCGCGGCCTCGCGGTCCTGCCGGTATTCGGGGCTGGCCTCGTAACCGGCGCTCCAGCCCATGGCGTCGTACATGCCCACCGCCCAGGGCTCGGAGACGGTGACGATGTCGACCTTGGCGCCGAGCTGCGCCGCCAGTTCCAGGCCCTTCTGCAGGCCCTTGCCGGCGAGTTCGGAGCCATCGGTCGCGATCAGGATGCGCTTGTACATGGCGGTTCTCCTTGGGAAGGGTGGGAGGCCACCATTGCATACCCGATGTTGCCGCCGTGCATTGAGCCGGATCAAACCGACTGCCCGGCACCGTCGCGGCCGTGTCACGCACGCCGGATCGTCCACAATCCGGCCAGGCTGAGCGCCGGCATGAACAGCGCGTAGGCGACCAGCGGCCATGCCGTATCGCCATCGAGCAGCAGGACCATCAGCGTGCCCGGGCCGACCGCCAGCAGGCCCTGGAGGCAGTAGTACAGCGCGACGGCCGCGCCAGCCTCTTCACCGAACGCCGCGAGCGCGCCGTTGGCGGTGACCGACACCACCAGCACGATGCCGACGGCGATCACCCACATCGGCACCACCAGAGCGACGAACGACGGCGGCAGGGCGAAGGTGCAGATGCCCAGCAGCACCGCACCCGCCACCATCGTCAGGGCGCCGCGCGCGCAGCAGCCGGCCACGCCCCAGCGCACGGCAAAACGTCCGACGGTGCGCGTGGCCAGGATCATCACCAGCGCGACGGTGGCGAACGCGGCGCTGAAGGCCATCGGCGGCATCCCTGCCGTCCCGATGAGCACGCGCGGGGCGATGGAGAAGAACACGAAGAACGTTCCCATCGCCGCGCCGAAGCCCAGCGTGTAGGCCCTGAATGGCGCATCGCGCAGGATGCGGGCGAATCCCGCTCCACGCCCGTGCGATCGGCCGGGGCGGGTTTCGTGCCAGCGTGGCCATGCGCGGGCGCAGGCCACCAGACCCGACAGCCCGAGCAGGACGAAGATCGCGCGCCAGCCCAGGCCCAGCGCGACCGCCGCGCCGACGATCGGCCCCAGCGCGGGCACGAAGGCCAGGATCGCGCCGAACAGGCCGTAGATCGTATTGCCCTGCGGTGTACCGGCGTAGACATCGCGCACCGTGGCGAAGGTGGCGACCAGCGCCGCCGACGCCCCCAGCGCCTGCGCCACGCGCAGGGCGAGGAACAGGCCGCCGCCCTGGGTGGCCGCGAGCGCGAGCGAGGCCAGCGAGAACAGCAGCGCGCCGCCGAGCACCACCGGACGCCGGCCGATGCGGTCGGACAACGGGCCGAAGAGCAGCTGCCCCAGGCCGACGGCCAGCATGTAGGCGCTCAGGGTGAGCTGGACGAGCGCGGGCGATGTGTCCAACGCCGCCGGCATCTGCGGGATGACGGGCAGGTACACGTCCATCGCCAGCGAGGCAAGCAGGTCGAAGGGAACCATCAGCAGCAGGGCCGATGGCAGCGGACAGGCCCAGTCGCGGGCAGGTTGAACGGGCATGGCGAAGCCTCCGTACGATCGGTATCGACGGCGACCTGCTGGTTCACGATGGAGGGAGACAGCCGGATCGCCGCAACAACAGCACAACGTTGTTGCGGCTCAGCGGACTGCGAGCGGGTTCGCTCCCATCTTTCCTGTCCTTGTGCGGCGTTTCGCCGGCGCAGTGTAGCCCGCATCGCCCCGGCGGCGGCCTCGGCCGCTGCTGGCGGCGCCCGTCAAAGCACGGTCAGGTTGGCGTAGGCCATCACCAGCCACTTGCTGCCGGCGTCGGCGAACTCCACCTGCACGCGCGCGTGCGCGCCGCTGCCTTCGTAGTCGGTGACCACGCCCTCGCCGAACTTGGGATGGCTGACCAGCGCGCCGAGCTTGACCGGCGGGGCTTCGATGGCGGCATGGCCCATCACCCGGCTGGTGCCGAGCGAGGCCGGGCGCGAGACCTGTACCCTGGGCCGCACTTCGTGCAGCAGTTCGCGCGGGATCTCGCGCAGGAAGCGCGACGGCAGGCTGTAGTTGTCCTGGCCGTGGATGCGGCGCGATTCGGCATAACCCAGCACCAGCTTCTGCCGGGCACGGGTGATGCCGACGTACGCCAGGCGACGCTCTTCCTCCAGCCGGCCGCTTTCCTCCAGCGAACGCGCGCCGGGGAACAGCCCCTCTTCCAGCCCGGCCAGGAACACCAGCGGGAATTCCAGGCCCTTGGCCGAGTGCAGCGTCATCAGCTGCACGCCGTCCTCGCCGGCCTGGGCCTGGCCCTCGCCGGCCTCCAGCGAGGCATAGGACAGGAACGCGACCAGCTCGCTCATGTCGGCCGCGCCTTCCTCGTCCTCCTCGCGCTGGATGAAGCGCGAGGCCACCGACACCAGTTCGTCGAGGTTGTCGCTGCGCGATTCCGAGTCGAGCGCGTTGCGGCTCTCCTTGCTCCAGTGCTCGCGCAGCGCCGAACGCACCAGCACGTGGTCGATGCGCTCGGCCAGGGCCATGTGCGCGGTTTCGCCGCCGATCTGCTGGACCAGGTTGAGGAAGCCGGCCAGCGCGTTCTTCGCGCGCGAGGTGAGGTCGCTGCCCTGGGTGGCGAGCATCGCCGCCTCCCACAGCGACAGCGCCTGCGCGCGGGCGATGCGCCGCACCTCGTCCAGCGTGCGCTCGCCGATGCCGCGCATGGGCGTGTTCACCGCACGCTCGAACGCCGCGTCGTCGTTGCGGTTGGTCAGCAGCCGCAGGTAGGCCAGCGCATCCTTGATCTCGGCGCGCTCGAAGAAGCGCATGCCGCCGTACACGCGGTACGGCACCTGCTCGGACAGCAGCGCCTCTTCGAAGGCACGCGACTGCGCGTTGCTGCGGTAGAGCACGGCGATGTCGCCGTAGCTGCCGCCGTCGCGCACCCACTGCCGCGCGCGCTCGACCAGGTAACGCGCCTCGTCCATCTCGTTGTAGGCGGCGTACAGGTCGATCGGCTCGCCGTCGCCGCTGTCGGTCCACAGCTGCTTGCCGATGCGGTCCGGGTTGTGCGCGATGACCGCGTTGGCGGCATTGAGGATGTTGGCGCTGGAGCGGTAGTTCTGCTCCAGGCGGATGGTCTGCGCGCCCGGGAAATCCTTGAGGAAGCGCTGCACGTTCTCGACCTTGGCGCCGCGCCAGCCGTAGATGGCCTGGTCGTCGTCGCCGACCACGAACACGTTGCCCGAGTCGCCGGCCAGCACGCGCACGAAGGCGTACTGGATGGCGTTGGTGTCTTGGAACTCGTCGACCAGGATCTCGCGGAAGCGCGCGCGGTAGTGGGCGAGCAGCGCCGGGTTGTCGCGCAGCAGTTCATGCGCGCGCAGCAGCAGCTCGGCGAAATCCACCAGCCCGGCGCGGTCGCAGCGCGCCTGGTACTCGATGTAGGCCTGGCGCATGGTTTCCAGCCAGGCGTCGTGCGGCTCGGGCTGGATGTGCTGCGGGCGCCGGCCCTCGTCCTTCTGCGCGTTGATCCACCACGCGATCTGCTTGTGCGGGAACTTGCCGTCGTCCAGTTCCAGCGCCTGCACCACGCGCTTGACCAGCCGCAGCTGGTCGTCCGAATCCATCACCTGGAAGGCCTCGGGCAGCTTCGCGTCGGCCCAGTGCAGGCGCAGCAGGCGGTGGGCCAGGCCGTGGAAGGTGCCGATCCACATGCCGCGCGCGCCGTTGCGCAGCTGCAGGTCGATGCGGTGGCGCATCTCGCCGGCGGCCTTGTTGGTGAAGGTCACCGCGAAAATGCCGTGGGTCGGCACGCCGTGCACTTCGTTGAGCCAGGCGATGCGGTGGGTGAGCACGCGGGTCTTGCCTGAACCGGCGCCGGCGAGGATCAGGTAATGGCCGGGCGCGGCGGAAACGGCCTCGCGCTGGGCCGGATTCAGCCCGTCGAGCAGGTGGGAAACATCCATCGGCGCATTTTAGCCCGAAGCCAAACCCGAAGCTGGCTGTCGCCGGCGCGCGCCCTGGTGCGCGCCGGGCGCGCTTGCTACGGAAGCAGCGCAGCCGCCGCCTGCTGCGCCTGGCCGCGCAGCTCCGGTATCGCCAGGCTTTCCCACAGGCGGCCGATGCGCAGGCTACCGACGACCTGTATGCGCGGTTCGGGGGCGCCACCGGCGTCGAGCAGGCTGCCGTCCGCCGCGCTGTCGACGCCGATGCCATGCGGGCCGGGGCGGGCGACGCCGCTGCCCAGCATCTGCTGCAGCAGCGGGTTGCGCATGGCCTGCGCGCGCATCTCCACGCCGGTGGCGTTGACGACGCAGTGCGCATCGAGCTGGAACGGCCGCCGGCGCGCATCGAGCGCGCCCAGGTGCACGCAGGCGCCCTCGGCGATCGCGCTTTCCAGGCGGCCGCGATGCAGGTGCAGGCGGCCCTGCCGCCGCAGTTCCACCAGCTGCGCGTGCACCGGCGCGGCGATGCGGTGCCGGTGCACGTCCCAGTAGCGCACCACGTGGCGCAGGAAGCGGCGCTGGTCGTCGAAGGACAGCGACTGCCACAGCGCCTGGCCCAGCGGCCGGATGCGCTCCATCACGCTCTGCCAGGGGATGCCGCGCGGCGCGGCCTCGGCGGCATGGCGGCGCAGCGCGCGCACGCGCTGGCGCAGGTTCATCGCCAGCAGCGGTTCGGGGTCGTAGTCGGCGGCCGGGCCCGTGGCGTGCGGCAGCGGCAGCAGCGCATGGCGCGAGAGCACGTGCACCTGGCCGCGGTGCCCGGCGGCGGCGAGCGACACCACGCTGTCGGCCATGCTCAAGCCGGAGCCGACGATGGCCACGTCGGCGGTCGCGGCGATGTCCTGCACCGCGTCGAAATCCCAGGCCTCGATGCGCTTGCCCGGCGGCACCGCGCCGGCGCCGCGCGCGGGCAGCGGCCGCAGCGCATTGCCGGTACATAGCGCCACCGACGCGGCCCGCAGCGGCTGGCCCGAATCCAGTTGCAGTGCGATGCCGTCGGCCTGCCTTTCCAGCGAGACCACGCGCGCGGCGCGTACGTCCAGCTGCGCCGGGCTGGCGTCCACCGCCTCCTGCAGGCGCTGCCGCAGATAGGCCGCGTAGTGGTGACGGGCGACGAAGGTCTGCGCCAGCGCGTCGCGGCCGACGCCGGGGAAGGCGTCCTGCGCGATGAGGTAGTCGAGGAAATCGCTGGGCCGGTCGGGGAAACCGCTCATCTTGCCGGCGGGCACGTTGAGCAGATGCCCGGGATGGCGCGTGGCGTAGGCCACGCCGCGGCCGAGCGGCAGCTGCGGCTCGACGATCGCCACGCGCAGCGCGCCCCTGGCGCCACGCAGCACGCCGATCGCGGTGAGCACGCCGGCGGCGCCACCGCCGATGATCGCGATGTCGCAGGCCTGCGTCTGGTCGGAGACTGTCATGCGCCGATTGTAGGCGATGCCGCCAGCGCGGCCTGATGCCGCCGCCGCATGTGCTGATGGAACACGCTGATGGCGCGTTTCACGGCCATGAAACACAAAACCCGCCTTGCGGCGGGTTTTGCTGGAAGCTTCCGATCCCCGCCTGCGCGGGGAGGAGGCAGCGGCAAGGGCGTCCGCGTCGCGAACGCGCCGCTACATCACTTGATCTTGCCTTCCTTGTACAGAACGTGCTTGCGCACCACCGGGTCGTACTTCAGGAATTCCATCTTCCCGGGGGTGTTCTTCTTGTTCTTGTCCGTGGTGTAGAAGTGGCCGGTACCGGCCGAGGAAATCATACGGACCTTGTCGCGCTTGCCTGCCATGATGTTTTACTCCTCAGACCTTTTCGCCGCGG